>OHHL01000368.1_pt1 | contig 16890 bp, 13 predicted proteins | sample 1568031 | NCBI WGS metagenome assembly OHHL01 (sample SAMEA3879513, study PRJEB24766) | human gut metagenome | biome: human-associated habitat; feature: feces | place: USA | collected 1985/1987 | reverse complement strand
CCGTAACGCTCCTTCGTCGCGAACGGCTGTGACCAGCATCGACCCCTACAACGCTTATAGGCGCTGCATCAAAAATTCTGAGCTGCATCAAGCTTCGCGGGAAAAGTCCAGAAAAACCAAAGGGTTTTACTGGTCGGTTCAAGGGGGGCAGGGGGGAAATCGAAATCCCCCCGGACTCGTTTCTTTTTCCCAATCTTTTCTTTTGGAGAAGCAAAAGAAAATGCTGGACAGCAGCCGCAGATTTTTAATACGAGTTCTTACTTTGCCGTGCGTCTCAAAATGCTGCGGCTTTTCGTTTATTCCACGCCGATGACTTCGTAATCCTGCGCTTCGACGGCAGCCTTGAGCGTCTCGTTCGAAACATCCTTCGTGAGCGTGACGACGGCGGTGCCGTTGTTGTGATCCGCGACTGCGGAAGCAACGCCGTCCACGGCTTCGAGCGCCTTTTTGACGCGCGCTTCGCAGTGGCCGCACATCATGCCCTTTACGTGTAATGTCTTTGTCATACCAGTTTCCTCCTTATTTTGTTCTGCCAGATGAATTTCCGGCATGGGTTTTCCTTTGTGATCGTGTTTGGCGCTGTAGAGTTTGCACAGGTTCAGCCGCAGCGCGTTCGACACCACGCAGAAGCTGGACAGGCTCATGGCCGCCGCGCCGTACATCGGATTGAGCGTCAGACCCAGCCCGACGAACACGCCCGCAGCTAGCGGGATGCCGATGACGTTGTAAATAAACGCCCAGAACAGGTTCTCGTGGATGTTCCGCAGTGCCGCACGGCTGAGGCGGATGGCGGCGGCGACGTCGAGCAGCGTGCTCTTCATAAGCACCACATCCGCCGCATCGATGGCGACGTCGGCTCCCGCGCCGATGGCAATGCCTGTGTCGGCGGCGGTGAGGGCGGGGGCGTCGTTGATGCCGTCGCCGACCATGGCGACGGGGCCGTATTTCTGAAGCTCATGCACGACAGCCTCCTTACCGCCCGGCAGAACGCCCGCGACTACATCGTCCACGCCCGCAAGCTTGCCGATGGCGTCGGCTGTGCGCTGGTTATCGCCCGTCAGCATCACGACGCGGATGCCCATGCCGCGCAGCTGCCGGATGGCCTCCGGGCTTTCCGGCTTGATGGCGTCCGCCACGGCGATGAGGCCGAGCAACCTGCCGTTTTTCGCAAACAGCAGCGGCGTCTTGCCGGATTGCGACAGTGCGTCCGCCTGCTTGTGGATCTCCTGCGGCAGGGCGAGCTGCGAAGCCATATATTTGACGCTGCCGCCGAGCAGCTGCGCGCCCAATACTGTCGCAGTCAGGCCGCTGCCGGTGATGGCGGCGAAGTTCTCCGCCGCTTCGGGCTGCAACTTTTCTTCTTCGCCGCGCTTCATGATCGCTGCGGCCAGCGGATGCTCGCTCTTTGCCTCCAGCGAGACGGCTGCCTGCAAAAGCTCCCGCTCCGTCACGCCGTCCGCCGGGATGAGATCTGTGACCTCCGGCTGGCCGGAGGTGATGGTTCCGGTCTTGTCAAGCGCGACAATGCGCGTCCGACCCGTATGCTCCAGACTTGCCGCCGTTTTGAAGAGAATGCCGTTTTTCGCACCCACGCCGCTGCCGACCATGATGGCGACCGGCGTGGCAAGGCCCAGTGCGCACGGGCAGCTGATGACCAGCACGGAAATGCCCCGCGCAAGCGCAAAGGAGAATTCCCGGCCCAGCAGCAGCCAGACGATTGTTGTGACAAGCGCGATGGAGATGACCGCCGGGACGAACACGCCCGCGACCTTGTCCGCCGTCTTGGCAATCGGCGCTTTCGTCGCCGCCGCATCGGAGACCATGCGGATGATCTGGCTGAGTGTGGTATCCTCGCCGACGCGGGTGGCCTCGCAGCGGAGGAAGCCCGAGCAGTTGACCGTCGCGGCGGAAACGCCGTCGCCGGGGGCTTTATCGACCGGGACGCTTTCGCCGGTCAGCGCCGCCTCGTTGACGGCGCTCGCGCCGTCCAGCACAACGCCGTCGACCGGGATGCTCTGGCCCGGACGGACGACGAACACGTCGCCCTTGCGAACCTGCGCGGCGGGGATTTTAACCTCTTTGCCGTCGCGGATGACCGTTGCCGTCTCCGGTGCGAGGGCCATGAGGCTCTTGAGCGCGTCCGTGGTTTTTCCCTTGGAGTGCGCCTCAAGCAGCTTGCCGACGGTGATGAGCGTGAGGATCATGGCGGCGGACTCAAAATAAAATTCGTCCATATACGCCATGGCGGCTTCGCTGCCGCCGTGGAGCTGCGCGTCCGTCATGGCAAACAGCGCGTAGACGCTCCACCCGTAGGACGCCGCCGCGCCGAGCGAGACGAGCGTGTCCATGTTCGGCGAGCCGCGCAGTAGACTCTTTGTGCCGCTCACGAAAAATTCCTGATTGATGACCATGACGATCCCGGCCAGCAGCAGCTGGACAAGGCCCATGGCGACGTGGTTGCCGCTAAACCAGCCTGGCAGCGGCCAGCCCCACATCATGTGGCCCATCGAGAAATACATCAGAATGAGCAAAAATGCGACAGAGGCGATCAGCCGCTTTTTAAGATGCGGCGTCTGCCTGTCCTCCAGCACGCTTGCGTCCGCCGCAGGAGCGGCCTCCTGCCCGCGCATAGACGCGCCGTAGCCCGCGTCCTCGACGGCTTTGATGACGGCGGCAGGCTCCGCCGTACCCTCGACGCCCATCGAGTTTGTGAGCAGGCTCACGGCGCAGGATTCGACGCCCGGCACTTTTTTGACCGCTTTTTCCACACTTGCGCTGCACGCGGCGCAGTGCATGCCGGTCACGGTATATTGCTGCATGAAAATCCCTCCTTGGGAGCAAATTACTTCATTAGCTTTTGCAGAGTTGCGGCCAGTTCATCCACGATCTCCTCGTGGCCGTTCTTTAAGTCCCGTGTCACGCAGGTGCGCAGGTGCTCGGCCAGAAGCTCGCGGTTGAAGGCGTTGATGGCGGCGTTGACGGCAGCGGACTGCGTCAGCACGTCGTTGCAGTAGGCGTCAGCCTCGACCATCGCCTGTAGCCCCCGCACCTGTCCTTCAATGCGGCGCAGGCGGTTCAGAAGCTTCTTTTTCTCCTCCTGCGCGCGCAGCGTATGCTTCTCACAGCAGGAACATCGCTTGGGTTCCGGCATAGGCCAGCCTCCTTTTATCTCAGATACCCCATCGGGGTATCTTCACTATATACCCTGATGGGGTATTTGTCAAGTGTAAATTTACAGGGCTTCCTGTAGGGGCCGATGCCTACTCGGCCCGTTGGGAAGCTGCGAATTCGCAGTAGATTTCCGTAAAAGCCGGTGCGTTCTGCGGGCGGACAGAGTCGTCCGCCCCTACAAAGCTCCCACGCCGGTGTCACCCCATCTTACAAAACTGTAAGACGCGCCGGGAAAAGTGTAAGCCAAATCGATAGCGCTTTTCCGTGCGGTGCGGTATACTGGGGACAGAAATCAACACAGGAGGCATTTTCATCATGCAGATTCTCGAAGTAAACGGACTGCGCAAGGTCTACACGACGCGCTTTGGCGGCGCGTCGGTCGAGGCGCTCAGAAATATCAATTTCAGCGTGGAAAACGGGGAATACGTCGCCATCATGGGCGAATCCGGCTCCGGCAAGACGACGCTTTTAAACATTCTGGCCGGGCTTGACAAGCCGACCTCCGGCTCTGTCCTGCTGGACGGCAAGGACCTTGCCTCCATCAGGGAAGCCGACCGCGCGGCCTTCCGCCGCGACCATCTGGGCTTCGTATTTCAGGAATTCAACCTGCTCGACACGTTCTCGGTCGAGGACAATATCTATCTGCCGCTCGTACTGGCGGGCGTGCCGCAGAGGGAACTCTCCGCACGGCTGGAGCCCATCGCGGCAAGGCTCGGCATTACGGAGCTGCTGAAAAAGTACCCGTATGAAATTTCCGGCGGCCAGAAGCAGCGCGCGGCCGTCGCCCGCGCGATCATCACAAATCCCCGGCTGCTGCTGGCCGACGAGCCGACCGGCGCGCTGGATTCCAAGGCGACGGACGAGCTGCTGCGCGTGTTCTCCGACATCAGCCGCAGCGGGCAGACGATCCTGATGGTCACGCACTCCGTCCGCGCGGCTAGCCGCGCCGGACGCGTCCTCTTCATCAAGGACGGCGAGGTCTATCACCAGCTCTATCGCGGCAATCTCACCGACGATCAGCTCTATCAGAAGATCACCGACGCGCTGACCGTTTTGCAGGCAGGGGGCGAGCAGGCATGACACACAAGCTCTATCCGCGCCTTGCCTGGCAGGGCATCACGAAAAACAAACGGCTGTATCTGCCGTTCCTGCTGACCTGCGTCGGCATGGTCACGATGACGTACATTCTGCTGTCGCTTGCCTCCTCACCCATCCTCAGGACCTTCCCGGGCGGAGACACCATGCCCATGATTCTCGGCATGGGCAGCTTTGTCATGGCGGCGTTCGCCGTTTTGTTCCTGTTCTACACGAATTCCTTCCTTATCCGCCGCCGGAACCGTGAATTTGGCCTTTATAACATCCTCGGCATGGGCAAGGGGAATCTGGCAAAGGTTCTGGCATGGGAAACGGTCATCATGGCGCTGATTTCCATTGCGGGCGGTGAGGTGCTGGGCATTGCACTCGGAAAGCTCTTTGAGCTGCTGCTCGTCAATATCGTGGGCGGCACCGTGCAGATGCAGTTTACCGTCTCCGTTCCGGCCACGACCATGACGACGATTTTGTATCTTGCCATCTTCGCGCTTTTGTTCCTGCGCTCGCTGGTGACGGTCTGCCGGACGAACGCGGCGGCGCTTCTGCGCAGCGAAGCCTGCGGCGAAAAGCCGCCGAAGGCGAACTGGGTGTTCGGCCTCGCTGGCTTTCTGATCCTCGGCGCGGCATATTATATTGCCGTGACGATCAAGCAGCCGCTGACGGCCCTTGCGGTGTTCTTTATCGCCGTTCTGATGGTCATCGCGGCGACGTATCTGATCTTTATCTCCGGCTCCGTGGTGCTGTGCCGCGCGCTGCAGAAGAACAAGCGGTATTATTATCAGAAAAACCATTTTATTTCCGTCTCGTCCATGGCTTACCGTATGAAGCGCAACGGCGCGGGACTGGCCTCCATCTGCATTCTTGCCACGATGGTGCTCGTTATGCTCTCGTCGACGACGTGCCTGTACTTCGGCAAAGAGGATGCGCTGCGCACACGCTATCCGAGCGATCTTTCTGTTGAACTGCGCTTTGCCAAGGACGAGGGCGGTATGGATGAAGCAAACATCGCCATCGCGCGCGGGATGATCGAATCCGTCATCAGGCAGAACGGTCTTGACGTACAGAATCAATATGACACGCGCAGCGCGTTGTTCTCCGGGTTTCTCACGGACAATTCCTTCTCCCGCGCGCAGGAGACCACGCTCATGGACTATGAGCGTGCGGTCGATCTGACGATCCTGCCGCTGGAGGACTATAACAGCATGATGGGCGAGAGCCTGACGCTGGAGGCGGACGAAGCCTATTTCTGCAGCCCGCGCATGACCTACACACAGCCGGATATCCGCATCGGCGAGCTGACCTACCAGATCAGGGGCCAGCTGCCCGACTTCGGCGGCTTCGGCGCGGACAGCGCGAACGTCACGACGACGATCTATCTGATCGTCCCGGATTTTGACGCGGCGGTGAATGCCCTGCGGACGCAGAACACCCGCTATCCGGTCGTCGTGAGCTGGCAGTATGCGTTTGATTCCGGCAGCCCGGATGAAGCGCAGATCGCGTTTCTCCGCGATATGATGGGGACGTTCGCCGATAACAAAGAGGGGCTGGTCTACGCGTCGTACACGGTAGAATCCATCGCGTCCAACCGTGAGGATTTCGTCGGCACCTACGGAAGCCTCTTCTTCCTCGCGATTCTGCTCAGCATCGTCTTCCTCGCTGCTGCGGTTCTGATCCTTTACTACAAGCAGATCTCCGAGGGTTATGAGGATCAGGCTCGGTTCGAGATCATGCAGCGCGTCGGCATGACGAAGACGGATATCCGGAAATCCATCAACTCTCAGCTGCTGCTCGTGTTCTTCCTGCCGCTTTTGTTCGCGGGGCTGCATCTGTGCTTTGCGTTCCCATTCATCCATAAGCTGCTGATCCTGTTCAACCTCACAAATCTGAAGCTGCTCATCGGCACGACAGTCATTACCTTCGCCATCTATGCGGTCTTCTACACGCTCGTCTACCGCATCACATCCAATTCGTATTATTCCATCGTCGCAGGCGCAAAGGAGGATGCAGCATGATCCGGTTTTTGCTCCGGCTCGTTCTGGTGCTGGTCCTGATCGCGGCGCTGCTGGTCGGCATGACGTGCTGCGCTGCTAAAGCCGTGTTCGGCAGCTGCGCGGAGGTCGGCGTGCAGCAGACCGTCCGCAATCTGGAAGACTTCTTCCTCTGGCTGCGCGACGTGTGGACGCTTGCACGGGAGAAATTAGAGCTATGCGCAGTGATTCGATAAAAAAAGCAAAGAACGGCGTCTCGGGCGGCGTGTTTTATCTGGGGCTGGCCGTGATCGGGGTGCTGGCCATCCCGGCGGCGGTCCTGCTGGGACTGATTGCGGGCGTGTGGACGCTGACCGACAGGCTGACGGCGTTTTTATCCGAAAAGCATTGACGTTTCCGCGCAATTCGGGTATCCTAGCGGCAGGAGGGATGAATATGACCGACTGTACGTCCTGCTGCTTCTGACGGAGCCGGAGCTTCGGCTGCTGCGGCAGTTTGCCGAGCTGGCGTTCCTGCCTGCCGCCTGCACAAGAACGGACGAAACGCCTGTGTATCTGGACGGCTCTGAAAACCGCGCGCAGACCAGCGCGGCGATCCTCGCCTTACAGATCAAGCGGCTCATTTCCGTGGATTTCACGCTGCCGCTGAAGGGCTTTGATTACGCGGGCTATGAAGCCTGGCCCATCCGCGGCAGCATGGCCCTGACCGCTGCAGGTCAGGAGGCGCTCGACTCTCTGGATATCCAGGGCTGCGGCGAATAACAGACCGCCGGGAGAAGGCAGCTGCCTTCCCCCCGGCGTGCGTCCGCTTTTCTGTTCCAAAACGGGACTTTCTTGACAATCCGAATATGCCACACTATAATCAACATATACCCCTTATAGAGATGAGCAAAACAGGCGGAAGGAGCAGCCCGCAAACACGGTAAATGGGAATCAAAAGAGTTTCGGGCATCTCAAGGGCGCAAAAACCATAGCGCGGTAAGCCCCGCACTTGAAAAAGGTATGGAAAAGGCAGATCAGGCGGAACGCCGAAGCTGTTTGGCAGAACGGTAGGAGTGAGAGCCGTGCAGAACGGCGGCCAATGCAACAGTCAGGGCAGAGATATGAGCCAGCGTATTGAGGTTTGCCGCGCTGGTTCCATTGCGCACCCACAGCCGTTCCTGACCTGTGGATTTGAAGCGAGAATTGTAACGCTCGCACTCTGTACGCAAGGCGTATGTTCTCTTGAAACAGAGGCAGCTACGGTCAATGGAAAGTCTGTAGTCATCGGGAACGGTTTTATATTTCGTGCAGCCTCGGTTTTTCTTGCCGTTGTTCCAGTTTTTGTGGTTACAAGGGCAAACACCGGTCTTGGACTGGCGGAACGGGCAGCAGTATTTCTGCCGGGTACGCCCATTGTCGGTGGTTTTGCCGTCCTTGTGCATAGCCAGCCCGGCCGCGCAGATTGGATTACCGGCAGGAAGCGTTTTAGAGGCTTTCGTACTGCGTGGATTGAGGGGGATAAAGGCCTCGCCCTCATAGACCGTTTTTACCGTATTGTAGATGCTTTTCGCATCGTAGCCCTTATCGGCAAGGAAGGCGCATTCTTTCAAAGAGATCGTCTGATCCGCGGCCGCGAGGATCTCAGCGGCGACGGCGGAATCGGCGATATTGCCCGGCGTGGTCAGCTCGTAGAGCGGCAGGCCGGAGATGCAGTCCACCAGCACATGGCTTTTGTACCCCCAGTAGAACTCATACCGCCGCTCATTGTGCTGGTTGGAGGCCGAGTGGACACCCAAGGCGCAGTCCGGGTCGCTTTTGGGATGGTTTTCCTTGGAGAACTTGTTCTTTGCAAAGGATTTTGGATTGTTCTGCTTCGTGTTTGCCATGACGGGCGTGGAATCCAGGCCAATGAAGGAGGTGTCCACGATCCCTAATTCGTACAGCTGCCGTACCAGATCCGCCATAACAGACTTTAACCCAGTGTTATCCAACTGCCGCAGGAAGCGGTCATAGGTCCAGTAGGACGGCAGTGGCTCCATGATATTGAACCCGCAGTAGTGGGCAATGAGGCGATTGTTGTCCAGATAATCCATCAAATCTGTGATTTGCGCGAAGCCCTCACATTTCATAACGATAAAAGCGCAGACCATGGCTTCTTTGGGGAAGCCCCGCCGCCCGGTTGCCGCCCTGGGCAGCGTGAAGTCCAAGCTGCTGAAAAGCTTGTCGTAGAATGCAGCGGCGCTTTGGGATGTGAACAGCGTCACATCCTGAATGATTTCCTGTCGGTAGATAGCGGCCAGCCCCTTTCTGGTTGGTTTTCTCTCAAGTCAATTTTACCAAAAAGGGGCTCCGCTTTCTATATCATATGAGTGATTTTCGGTTTCAGCCATGGCCGGGAACCATTGCAATCACTACTCTTTTGGAGTTTTGCTCATGGCTGTCTCACCTCGTAAAGGAGGTGATAAGATGCCGATTACGATCACATTCCATATCTTTGGATTCACGGTCACCATCCGCATCAAAGGCAGAAACCGCCACTCTGGCCAGTGACGGTTTCTTGAGTTTACTCTTGATGCTTTCCCCCAGCTAGAGGCAAAACCGCTTGTCGCGGAGCCTTGGGTTATTTTTATTATAGCAGGTTCTTGCGGTTTGTCAAGGGCGCGGAAACGGTCGCATGGATTGACATTTTTCGATTTGCCTGGTAAAATATATGCGGTTCTATTGAACCCCTGAGGCTCCAACACAGCGATAGGCGGTTTTGTCTCACCTCGTAAAGGAGGTGATAAGATGCCGATTACGATCACATTCCATATCTTTGGATTCACGGTCACCATCCGCATCAAAGGCAGAAACCGCCACTCTGGCCAGTGACGGTTTCTTGAGTTTACTCTTGATGCTTTCCCCCAGCTAGAGGCAAAACCGCTTGTCGCGGAGCCTTGGGTTATTTTTATTATAGCAGGTTCTTGCGGTTTGTCAAGTGTGCAGAAAAGGGGGCCCCTTGCGGGGCCCCCTCTTTGCTTTGGGGTTTCAGAGAGGAAATCTCAAATTAGTACGGAATGGTCTTGTCGAGGACGTAGATCACCGCGTACGGAGCATTGCCCATGCTGGAAACCTTGGAGTAGATGATGTAGTCGCCCGCGGCGATGCAGGAAGCGTCAGCCTTGACGACCGTGCCGTCCGCCAGGACGTTGTAGATCACAACGTCGGTCAGGCCGATGGTCTGCGTGTAGCCGGTGGCATCCTTGACCTTGATGGCGGTCGCATCGTTGCTGTAGGACTCAACAGCTTCGCCCATCCAGTTGCTTGCGTTCTGGTCGATCATGTAGACCTCAGAGTAGGTCACGCCATTGGCATCGACCTGCGTCTTGAAGGTGTACAGGCCCGGACGCAGCGCTACGCCGTTGGCATCAACGCCAGTCACGATGGTTTCGTGCTTGACATTGACCGTGACAGGCTCACCGTCGACGTAGACAGTGATGAGGTCATAGCCATTTGCCCAGTTGAACGGCGTCCACTTCAGGACCCAACCAGTGACATTGTCAGCCGCGAAGACTGCCTTGCCGATGTAGACGATGTCAGCGAAGCCGTCGCCGTCGTTATCGAGATAGTCAACGTAGGAGGCAGTCAGTGCGGGCAGAGCGGTGTAGCCGGTGTAGGACGTGACAGCGCCGCCAGCGCTCTTGACCACGAACTTGGTGGACTCGGACAGGGAGAGATCGTTGCCGCTGTATACCTTATCGTTGGTCTTCATCATGGCTACGCCATTCAGGGAAGAAACCTTGATGAATGCCAGCTTTGCAGTGTGGACGAAGGAGCCTTCCAGACGGCCGAATGCATGGCCGTAAGTGACGTTATTGGCAACATCAGCTGCGGTGGATGCAGCAACTGTGGTAGCCGTAGTCGCATCACCGACCCAAGTCAGGGTGTAAACGTCCTTGTCGTTCTTGGTGTAGGAGTACAGCGCGTTGGTCAGCTTCGAATCGTTGTGCGAGGCAACCATGTAAACGAAGTTGTCATACGGATAGCTGTCGTTGCTGTAATAACCAATATTGTCGTAGCCGTCCTTGGCAGAAGCGAAGGAGCCGGCGATCGCAACAGTCGCACCCTCGATGGCCTTGCCGTCCAGATCGAACATGTCGGCCTTCAGCGCGAACTTGCCGTTCTCATGGACGCCGTAGATACGGTCGAGAACCACATAGCTCTTGGCATCGGTGTTCGCAACACGGCCGATGACGTTGCCGTAGGTGTCGAGGTAGAACGTGAAGACCTTGCCATTGTTCGCAATGTTCATGGCTTTATCCTTGCCAAGAACGAAGCGGCAGTTGGTGGGATACTTGGTGCCGTCGATGGAAACAGTTTCCGGATAGTTTGCATCGGAAGCACCGGTCAGAGCGCCAGTCTTGGCCTCAGCAACAGCGACAATACCAACATTGCCGTTGACATAGTCAGAGTTGTCAAAGTTGACAGTCTCGCTCTTCTTCAGGGAGACCTGAACCAGAACCTTGGTGCCGACAGTGTAGTTCATGTCGGTGGTGGTCATAGCCGTAGTCGTTCTCTCAATGTACTGCGGCTCATCATTCACCATTTCCTGCCAGAACTTGAGTTCCGCAGTCTCGCCGGTGGCGTGGCTGTACTTGTTGTTCTTGTTGAGCTTGGTGATCTCGCCGAGGAAGGTGTGGATGGTGGTGATGACCCAGCCGTCTTCGGTCTTGAAGACCTGCGTCAGATCGCCCTGGCCGCCGAAGACCGGAGACTTCCAGCCATATGCAGCTTCCCACCAAGTCTGGCATTCCTTGGCCTTGTCATGCTGAAGCTCCATGTAAATTCTGTCATTGGCAGCAGCATACTTGAAGCCGTCGACTGCGTAGTAGTTCAGAGCGGTGTCGGCATCGGTGAACAGCAGACCGGTCGTGGTAGCGCCGGTGGCAGTGGGATCAACGCCCTTGCGGTAGCCGTTCAGAACAACCGCCTCGGAGGAGGTTTCGGGAACCTTCATGTCGTTCTTCAGGATGTCGCACATGGTAACAGCGGTGGTGTAGCTGTTGACCGGCGCGTCCATGTAGAACTTGCTCCAAGTGCCATGGCTCCACTTGTAGCCCGGGCGGCGGAATGCGTCAGTGGTACGGGTGATGCCGACGCCCATCTTGGCGGCGAGCAGAACACCGGTGGACACAACGGACTCGTTGGCAACGAACGCCTTGGTGAGGAAGTTGCCAGCCGCAACCGTGGGATTGTAGCCCTTGATGTTCTGGCCATACTCGACAAGGCTCGTGGTCAGCGCGTTGTAGAGGATCTGAGCAGCTTCGCCGCGCTTGATGTTCTCGATGGCTTTCCAGCCAGTGGGGAGACCAGCAAGCAGGCCAAGCTCATTGGCGCGGTTCAGGACGTTGATGTCCCAGCCGGTGCCGGTGTAGCCTTCCTTGGCGGTGTCGAAGTTCAGGGTGGTGAGCATCAGCTTCAGCCACTGCACGCCGGTCAGTCTGCGCTCGGGAGCGTAGGTGGTCTTGGTCATGCCGTCAGCCAGACCAGTGATGCGGCAGTAGTTGATGAAGGGCAGCGCCCAGGAGTTGTTGCAGTCAACGAACGGGTTCTGTGCGTTGCTGTACAGGCTGGAGATAGCATCCTGACCCTTGATCTTGCCGTTGGTAGCCGCGTTGTGGACGATCGCCACGATCTTGGCTGCCTGAGCACGGGTGAAGTAGCCATCCGGCTGGAAGTTGTACGTCTCACCATTCTTGAAACCATCAAGAATGTTGAGGTTGGACAGGACATCAATTGCTTCGGCGTAATCGCTGTCAGCCTTGATATCCGCGTAGTCCTTTGCGCTGGCGACGGCGACGGTGCCCATGATCATGACAACGGCCAGAACCAGCGCGAGAACCTTTTTCAGATTCTTCATTTGGATTTCCTCCTGTTTAAATTTTACACATCGGAGCAAAGCCCCCTGTGTAATTTGTATCTGCATCTTACCGCACTGCCCCCGTTTCGTCAAGCATTTCGGGGGGTTTGTAATTTAACTGTAACATTGCGCGTAACATAACGAAGCAGGAAATCCATATATGGTAGGTGTAAAGAATGGGGGACACAAGAAGGCGTCCGCTTACCGGGACTGCTGCTCTCCCGCCTCCGTCGACAGCTCGTTGAAGGCCGCCGTGTCGAACGTGACGATCAGATGATACGTCTTTTTTCCGTCCTGCAGCTGCGCTTCGATCTGCCGACGCAGCTGCTCGGCGGTTTGTGCATCCTCCGGCGGGAGCACCATGTCGAAAATGACGTTCACATGATGCTGCCCGGAGACCATGCGGAAATCATGAAGGGACAGGCGCGGGTCAAGCCCGTGCATGATCTGCAGAACGCGCGTGCGCACGGCGGCGATCTCCGGGTCGTCGGTGACGATGGGGTCATAGTGGATGACGAGATCAACGTGCAGCTCCCGCTTTGCCTGCCGTTCGATCTCGTCCAGAATCTCATGGGCAATAAGCGGGTCGATGCGGTGGTCGATCTCGGCGTGGACGCTGGCAAAGCGGCGGCCCGGCCCGTAATCATGCACCATGAGATCGTGGAAGCCGAGAATGTCCACATGCGAGGTCATAAGATACGCGATGGCGCGCACAAGCGCTTCATCCGGCTTCGCGCCCAGCAGCGGGTCGACGGTGTCCTTCACTACGCCGACACCCGACCACAGAATAAACAGCGCCACCAGAAGCCCAGCCCAGCCGTCGATCATCAGCCCCGTCAGCCGCCCGACCACGCAGGCAAGCAGCACCGCGCCGGTCGCGATCACGTCGCTGCGGCTGTCGGCAGCGGCGGCGATCAGCGCGGCAGAGCTGATCTTCCTGCCGAGCTTCCGGTCAAACAGCGCCATCCAGAGCTTCAGCAGGATCGAGCCTGTCAGCACGGCGGCGGTCAGGACGGAAAACTCCACGGCCTCCGGGTGCAGGATCTTCTGAACCGAGCTTTTGACCAGCTCCACGCCGATCACAAGGATCATCACGGCCACGGCAAGGCCGGACAGGTATTCCATCCGCGCGTGGCCGTAGGGGTGCTTCTCGTCGGCAGGCCGGGCCGCCAGCCGGAAGCCCAACAGCGTCACGAGAGAGCTTGACGCGTCGGAGAGGTTGTTAACAGCGTCCGCCGTGACGGATACGCTGCTGCAGAGCGTCCCGGCCAGAAGCTTGCCCGCAAACAGCAGCACATTGCAGATGATGCCCACGATCCCGGCAAGATTGCCGTATTTTTCGCGCACGGCGGGGTCGGCGGTATTCTGATAATCCGGAATAAAGCGCCGCAGCAGGAAATTTGTCATAGCGTCCGCCTCTTTCAACGTGTTTAAGGTTTATTATACCGCGCATTCCGGACGGAAGCAAGCGAAAAAACGCCCTCTTTTTTCCGGGAAGGGGATTGGAAACGCGGCGAAAATATGATATGATTAAAAAAATTGCGATTTTCGCCAGAACATTGAATGAGGAAGCGATCTCTATGGAACAGAACTTGACTTTTGCCGACCTTGGCCTGTCGGAGGAGATTTTGCAGGCGCTGGAGAAGAAGGGCTACGGATACCCGACCCGCATCCAGGCCGAGGCCATCCCGGAATTCATGCAGTGGAAGGACGTCATCGCCAAGGCCCCGACCGGCACGGGCAAGACGTTCGCCTTCGGCATCCCCATGATCGAGCATATCGACGCGGAAAGCGAGGACTTACAGGGTCTGATCCTCGCCCCGACGCGTGAGCTTGCCATCCAGATCTGCGACGAGCTGCGCGGGCTGCTTACCTATTATAAGAATATCCGCGTGGCCGTGGTCTACGGCGGCGCGAAGATCGAGGGGCAGATCAAGCAGCTGAAGAATCATCCGCAGATCGTCGTGGCCACGCCGGGACGGCTGATGGACCACTATAAGCGCCATACGCTCTCGTTTGACAAGGTGCAGACCGTCGTGCTGGACGAGGCCGACCGGATGCTCGACATGGGCTTCTTCGACGACGTGACGAAGATCATCGAGAAGGTCAAGAACCGCCGCAATCTCGGTCTGTTCTCCGCGACCATCTCACAGGAGGTCATGACCGTCTCGTGGATGTACCAGCGCGACGAGGTGGAGATCACCGTCCCCGCCGATACGGACAACCGCCCGGACATCACGCAGTATTCCATCACCTGCCCGCCGCTCGAAAAAATCGAAATGACGAGCAGGCTCATCCGCACGCTCCGGCTCGAGCGCACCATCGTCTTCTGCAACACGAAGGTCATGTGCCAGCGCCTGCGCGACGATCTGGTCCGCATGGGCCTTGACGCCGACTGCATCCACGGCGATATCCCGCAGCAGAAGCGCGAGAAGACCATGCGCACGTTCAAGGACGGCAAGCTCCCCATCCTGATCGCGACAGACGTCGCCTCGCGCGGCATCGACGTCGACGATGTGGACTGCGTCATCAACTATGACGTGCCGGAGGAGAACGAGTATTATATCCACCGCATCGGCCGCACGGGCCGTGCCCGGAAAAAGGGCATCGCCGTGTCCATCCTCGGCACGTTCCCGGAGCAGGCGAAGCTGGCGGAGATCGCGAAATATTCCCACTATGCCATACAGCCCGTGAAATTCGCGGAGGACGGTTCCCTCGTCGAGGAGGAGCCGCCGAAGCCCAAAAAGGCGCCGCCGCGCCGCCGCTTCCGTTGACGGCGGCGGAGACGGGTCTGCTGCTTCTGTGCTGCGCGCTGCCGGAGGCGGAGGACAGGCCGCTGACCATGGCGCAGTTTCAGGAACTTGCCAAGCGGGCGCGCGCCCTCGGCCCCGGCGGAGAAAACCCGCTGCGGGAGCTGACGGCGCGCGATCTGGAACGGCTCGGCTATGCGCCGGAGCAGTGCGGGCGCATCGTGCGGCTGTTGTCGCGCGAAACACAGCTGGAGCGCTATCTGCGCGCGGCAGAGCGGAACGGGATCGTGCCCATCACGCGCTTGTCGCCGCGCTACCCCGCACGCCTGCGGCAGACGCTCGGCCAGCGGTGCCCGGCGGTGCTGTTCGCGAAGGGGGATGAAACGCCGCTTTCCATGCGCTGCATTTCCGTCGTCGGCTCGCGGGAGCTGACGGAGGGCGGACGCGCGTTCGCGGAGGCCGCCGGGCGGCTCATTGCGCGCTCTGGGTACGCACTCTGTTCCGGCGGAGCGATGGGTGCGGACCGCGCGGCGCAGGAGGCCTGTTTGACGGCGGGCGGCTCCGCCGTGGTTTTCCCGGCCGGGCGGCTTCTGGACTGCCCGGCGCAGGCGCACGTTTTATATCTGGCCGAGCAGGGCTATGATCTGCCGTTTTCCGCACAGCGGGCGCTGTCGCGGAACCATTTTATCCACGCCATGGGCGAAAAAACGCTCGTCGCGCAGTGCCGCGCCGGAGCAGGCGGCACGTGGGACGGGACGACGGAGAATTTAAGGCGCGGCTGGAGCCCGGTGTTTGTAAGCGACGACGGCTCCGAGGGCGCGCAGGCTTTGATCGCGCGCGGTGCAGTCCCGGTGCGGACGCTGTCCGGACTGGATGATCTGCAGCCCGCGCAGCTGCAGTTTTGAGGTTCTATGCGATATTATTACGGACAGCTTTCCCGGCCGCTGCAGGGCGTGTATGACGCGCTTCTGGGCGGCTTTCGCGCGCTTGCGCCCGGCATCCGCATTCCGATGCTGGATGAAAAGCAGCTTGCGGATGTGTATCTGCGGCTGAAGCTCGACGAGCCGCTGCTCTTTTACGTCACCGGCTACCGCTGCCGGTGGATGACCGGCGCGGCGCATATGGAGCTTCAGCCGGAGTATCTGTTTGACAAAGCAAAAATTCGCACGCACCAGCAGGCGGTCAGTGCACGTCTGGCCCGGCTGACGAAGCCGCTCGAAGGGAAGACGGAGGCGGAAAAAGAGCTTGCCGTGCACGATTTCATTCTGGAAAACGTGCGCTACGACAAGCTCAAAAAGCCGTATTCTCATGAAATTCTCGGCCCCATGACGCAGGGCGTCGGCGTGTGCGAGGGCATCGCGAAGACCGTCAAGGCGCTGTGCGACCAGCTCGGCCTGTGGTGCATCGTCGCGCTCAGCGAGGCGGACCCCGCGCGCGGGATCAAATACCGCCACACATGGAATGTCGTGCGCGTCGGCGGGCAGTATTACCACCTTGACGCGACGTTTGACAACTCGCTCCAGCGGGGCGAAAAGCGGTACGATTATTATAACCTCGACGACGGCAGGCTCTTCCGCGACCACACCCCGCTCGTCCTGCCCGTCCCCGCCTGCACGGATGGGAAACGATTTTACTATCGAAGCGTCTCGTTCACGAAGCCGGAGGAGCTGGAAAAGCGGCTTGCGCAAGCACTGCGCAAAAAGCAGCCCCTGTTCGTGTTCCACTGGCGCGGCGGCGGCCTGAACCGGGACACCCTGCAGCAGCTGCTGGCGCTTGCCGGGCGGCTTGCAGCCGAACGCGGAAAACGCGCGTCCTGCTCGGTCAATTTCCCGCAGGCCGTCATCCAGCTCGAATTCTCCGAAGCCCCGCAGGAAAGCATCACCATCCAGCAGGCAAATGAGGCGGAAGAAGCAGCTGTCCCTTCGGAGTAACCAAGCCCGCAAAAAGCAGCAAAAGCCAAACGCAATTGGTAGGGGCGGGGCTCTGCTCCGCCCGATGGGCAGTTACAA
>OHHL01000365.1_pt1 | contig 17063 bp, 7 predicted proteins | sample 1568031 | NCBI WGS metagenome assembly OHHL01 (sample SAMEA3879513, study PRJEB24766) | human gut metagenome | biome: human-associated habitat; feature: feces | place: USA | collected 1985/1987 | reverse complement strand
TTTATTCTCATTCTTCTCGCTGGAGAAAGTAGCGTCGCTATAGTAATAATCGCCTACCTTGGCAGAAGGTAAAAGAGTGCAAGTGAGTGCCGGAGCTTCGTATACTTTGCCTTTCTCCAATTTGATGGTTGTCGAAGTAGCTGCCTCATACACTTCACCGGTGGTGGTAACAAGAGTGAAATGCAACTGTGCTTCGGAAGGGAAGAAGGAGATGTAGGTGGTTCCGGAAATACCGGCTTTGTTTTTAATAGTGATATTTCCTGTTTGGGTACTGCTGAACTCTCCGTTTTTTAGTTTCATAACGGCACTGGAGTAGAGGGTTCCGGCAGTGGCGGTTATGGTAATTCTTGTGATGTTGTTCAAAGGACTGCCACCGTTGACGGTGAACTGGAATTTACCGATAGTGACCAAACTGGTCATTTCGCAGGCGGAAGAGCCTGTGGTTTCGTTCATGCCGGCTTTACATTGTGCCCATAAGTAATCATAATTTGTTATACCTGCCAGTGTTCCGTCCTGTCCGCTCAGGTTGAGGGTTTGGGTCAGGGTGTCACTGCTGTTCGCGGTGATGGCTGCCGCCGGGTAAAATACGGCAATTTCATTCTCATTCTTTACCAGTGTCGAAAGATTGCCCGTAAAGGTGTCAGAAGAGTCGGTTTTTCTTGTGAGAATGCTTTTGGGAACGCCGCTGGAACCGGTTTTTATTACGGCCAGTTGGCTGTTGGCGTCCCAGTTGCCTTGCAGGATGCCTGTATCCTCTGCATCTGAAGAACGGGGAGACAGAGATGCTGTGAGAGAAAAAGGAACGGTGGAGGTTGTCGTAACTTGATCGTCGTCATCGCTACACCCCAACATGCATAGAGCGATGCCCAAACAGAGAATAGTTGTTGTCTTTTTCATCATCGTTTTCGTTTTGCTGTTTTATGATTAAAACTTGAATGGTATTTATTATTTAATTTTAGACAGCAAAGGTAAATGTTCTCGGCCGATTTTTCTAATCTATTCGGCGAAAGCTGATTTTTTTTCGATAAATTAGGGGAATAAGGGGAAATTTGAGGAGATGGCAGGGGGGGGGCATTGTCTCCCTGTTTAAATTCTCATTGAAAATCATAGTTTTTTGTTGTTTTGAATGAAGGGAATTGTATGAATGAAAATTTAAACAGGGATTTTTATGGAAACTTTTTAGTTTTCTTTGCCTTTTTGATCGGGATATAGTGACTGGTAATAATTGATTCGTTCTGTCCATGGACGGTATTCAAAAGGATAAACGTGTTGTTGCTCTGCCCATCGTGTCCATTTGTTTTCTAATTCTTTTGCTTTTAAAGGAAATTGTTCGGAAAGATCTTGTGTCTCAAAAGGATCGGTGGTGAGGTGAATCAATTCCCAAGGCTGTCTGCCGTTGGCACGTACTAGTTTCCAACCGTCAGACAGGATGGCGCATGAGGTCTGATGTTCAAAGAAAAGATCGCGCGGCTGTATTTTTTGTTTTCGTATAGCCGGCAGGAGACTGGTTCCGGCCAATTTCACTTTTTGATTGTGAAACGTGTCGGGGTAATGTGCGGAAGCAATATCCAGGCAGGTGGGAAAAATATCAATGATATGACTGGGTTCCCGACAGATACTGCCTTTTTCTGTCTGGCTTTTGCTTCTTCCGTCTGTAAGGATGAGAGGGGAACTGGTTCCTCCTTGGAATACCCATTGTTTGTAACTGCGATAGGGGGTATTGCTTAAATCAGCCATCAGCTGTTTGATGAATCCCCCTTCACTGGTAGAGCCGTTGTCGCTCATAAACAGAAACAGGGTATGTTCATACATTCCTTTGTCTTTTAAGGTCTGTATTACCTTTCCTATGCCGCTGTCCATGATTTCGATCATGGCGGCATAGGTAGCCATATCGGTTATCCATTTTTCTTGCTGCTGTGGAGTAAGTTCGGTCCAGGCGGGTCGTTTACCGTCCGGAAATTCTTTTTGGAAGACTGGAAGAACCATTTCCGGCGTTATCAGCCCTAAGGCTTTTTGACGTTCGAAACGTTGTTGGCGTAGAACATCGTAGCCGGCTTTATAGCGCTCACGGCAAGCATCTATCTTGTCTTGGGGGGCTTGTAGGGGCAAGTGAGGTGCGTAATGTGCTATGTACATGAACATGGGAGTCTGCGTGGGATGTTGTTTGATAAAACTAACGGCAGAGTCTGTGATAGCGGTGGTATAGTAATAATCATCCGGAAACTCGGTAATCCGTTGCAGATTATGATAAACGGGATCTGGTTTGTAATAGCTTCCCCCTCCATGCAGGCAGCCGTAGTATTTGTCGAATCCCCGTTGAACTGGATAACTTCCATTGGGGGTTTCAAAGGCCGCATCTAAGGTAACATGCCATTTGCCACTCATGTAAGTGGCATAGCCTTGGTCGCGCAGTACTTCGGCAAGGGTGGGCAGGTGATCCGAAATCTGTCCCCGATACCCCGGACGATGTTCGTCTACCGCGGTCATCCATCCCATTCCCGCTTCGTGCTGATAATGTCCGGTGAGTAAGGCGGCACGGCTGGGGCAGCTTCGTCCTGTGTTTTTAAATTGGCTGAAACGTATGCCTTGTTCGGCCAGATAATCTATATTGGGGGTATGTATTTCTCCTCCGTAGCAGGATAAATCAGAGAATCCCATATCATCGCATAAAATCAATACGATATGGGAATGTTCCGTGTCTGGTTTGGTGTGAGTAGCTGCTACAGTGGAGGTTATGGCAGTTAGTGCCAAGGTTGTAACGGTTAACTTATATGTCATGGGTGATTTGTATTTTAGTTTTTTCATTTTGTTCCATCCCTTGTGGGGATGGAGTAGAAGAGGCTTTGAATTGCTTTTCTCTTTCTGCCTCTTCCCCACACCGGATGGAAAGGTTTACTTCTTTTCACCGAAATCAGCTTGCTGTTTTTCCACTTCTTTCAGCTTTTGTGCATTCCGTTCTTTCAGCAAACGTTCCTGTTCCAGTTCGGAAGCCGATTTGGCGGCTGATTGCCCGAAAGGTGAGTCGCTGTTCATGGAAATCAGCGCAGCTTCACTTTCGGTGTAGATGAGAGGATGAGCCGCCGGCTTGCTTTCTAATTCCAACACTGCGCTGGCAGGCATTTGCGAGCCTTCGAACAATACGCTGGCAGTGATTTTGATTTTACCCGGCTTCAAGGTGGATTGTATCAGCACGGGGGCTGTTCCCCATTTTACCGGAGCCGGATTGGCCAGTATATTCGCTCCGCCCAAAATACGTCCTTCGCCTTCTACATGGAATTTCACATAATAGTTGTTCAGACGTTTGATGTTCCCGTTTTTATCGGCTATGGCGGCTACTACGGTTACAAAGTCGGAGCCATCAGCTTTTAAGTCGGTGTTTTCATTGTCAACCCAAAGTAGCACTTTCTCGGGACGCCGGGCCGGTCGTACTTCGTGCGTGGCAACTACTTTTCCATCTATGATGCCTTCGGCCAGTAGGAACACCTCGTCCTGTTTCTTCTTTCTCATAGACATGTTTTTGTCTATCATGAAGTCGTATATATCTTTGAATGTAATAACGGGTGAGGGCATTCCTTCTTTTGTTGCCGGCTTGGTGTAAGTCCATGTCTTGCCACCTTTATTATAAGTAAGCCGCACCTCGTCACAATTGGAGTACACAGTAACGTCTTTGGGTGAGAAGGGAGTCATTTCATGGGCGATGTACACCATCGGTCCTGTTTCGAAAAGACGGTCTTGCTTTTCGGGCGAGCGCTGGGCTTTGAACATATAATAAGCATATTTGGGTTGACGGAATACGTCCATCACACCACCATAGAAGGGATCGGGATGATAGCCGCGCTGGTGGTCGAACGAGTGCCACAAACAGCCGCCGACGTGTTGGCGCGGAGTACGGCAGAGTACATCGTAACAGGTGAAAGGATAACGGGGGGCGGCATAATGCTGTGCCTGGATGAGCATAGCCTGTTCCCCCCAGTTGCGTGCCACACGGCTGGGGGAGTTGTGCGAGTTCCAGTCGTCTACATTATCTCCCCACTCGCGGGTGAAATAGGTTATTTTAGGGTCGAGGCTTTTGATGGCCCAGTCCTTGTCTGCATTGGCCGGATGAGTGAAGAGTACCGGATATACCTCATGTCCCCGTGCTTCGCTGTCGCAACCGGAATAGCAATACGGATAAGGGTATTCTTGATTGACAATATCGAGGGTATTTTTGGCGAAGTCTGCCGGATACCAGGTTTCATTCAGGATAGGTTCCCATAACCATACACAAGGGTGATTGCGGTCACGCCGTACCAGGTTGCGGATATCGCTATAAACCCGTTGTGCAAATTCAGGAGCGTCATTCCAGAATTGCCATCCCGGTGTGTTTACAATGACGAACAGCCCCAGTTCGTCACATGCATCCATAAAGGCGGGGTCTTGAGGGCAGTGAGCATTCCGGATAACTTTCATACCTGTGTCGCGTAGCTTTTTAGCGTCGCGCCAATGAATGCTGTTGGCAACGGCATTGCCTACTACGGCAAAATCCTGATGGCGGTTGGCGCCAATCAGCGGGCTTGGATAAGGTTTGCCGTTCAGCCAGAATCCGTCCTTGCCTTTGAATTCTACGCTGCGGATACCGATACGGCGGCGGTAGCCGTCCACTACATTTCCTTCATTGTCGCGGATACGGACAATCAGGTTATATAACGTAGGCGTTTCAGGGCTCCAAAGCAGAGGAGACTTCAACGTTATTTTATCTTTTGAAGTGACTGCCTTGCCCGGACGTACTTGAATGACATCGTTCAGAAATGCGGCTTGTGTGCCGTCGGGTTGCTGAAGTTCATATTCTACTACTCCTTTGAAGTTCTTTTTACTGTCATTACGTATATGGGCTTTCAGGATTATTTCTGCGGAAGTGTCGGAAACTTTGTCGTATGCCACGAAAAGCCCGCCGCCTGCCATTTCGTTTTCGAAATTGGGATCGGTGATGAAAACCGGACGATGGGCTATGAGCCAGCAGTCACGATAGATGCCGCCAAAATAAGTATAATCCAGTACATCCTGTGCTTTGCCGGGAGGATAACTGGGGTCATTGCTGTTGTCTGCCCATACAGCTATCACATTGTCTGTCCCCCAATTCAGTGCATCGGTGACATCAATGACTACAGGCAGGTATCCGCCAAAGTGTTCGGTCAATAAATTGCCGTTTACAAAAACTTTGCTTTTTCCCATGATAGCTTCGAAATGCAGGAAAAGTTTTTTGCCTTTCAATTCATTTGCCGGAGTGAAATGTTTGCGGTACCATACCTCACCTTGATAGTTGATACATCCACTGGCCTCAGTCGGTACATATTCAATGCCGTCGGGCAGGGAAACCACTTTCCAGTCCTGGTCATTAAAGTCGGTGGTTTCCGCACCTGTAGCGGTTCCTTTGTGGAATCGCCATGCCGGATTCATGGAATATACTTCACGTCCGGAGTTTGCCAGTTCATAGAAACCGGCAGTAGAAAACTCAGGCTGGTAGGCTGCTTGCATCTCATAGAGAGGAAATAGCAGCAGGGCGATGAGATAAGATAAAAAATGTTGTTTCATAAAGTAGTGTTGTATTATAAGGTTCATATTATTTTTTATATTAAAGTTTCATTCGTTGTTTTTTATGGAATGTTTTTCTGTCGGGCGGTCTGAGAGTTCATCCATGTTCTTGTCTTCCTTATCATTGGAATTTCATAATAATACCACCAGTCGCTGTTGTTGGTTTTGGCGGCAAGATGGTTGTGGTGGTTTTGGTCAGCAATGTAACCGTCAGGTTGTTCCATAAAACGGGTCTGTGAATAGGTCTCTTCCAATTGTTTTCTCATGGTCTGAAAGTCATTGCACACTTCATTTATTTGTTGCAATGCTGTCTGTTTGTCTTGTTCATGTATAGTGATATCATAGTTGTGCAAGGCTAGAATCAGACGGACAGGGAAGTTGAACAAGTGGTTTGTCTGTTCGTATACCTCTAATGTATAGCGGTTGCGTAAAGCATGTTGTTTAGCCTCTTTTATGCTTTGGCATATTTTTTCATATCGTTTTTGTTCCACCTTTGCTTGGGCTATTTTTTGTTGGTAGGTACGGCTCCATGCTCCCGGTGCGTCTGGATCCGGTAGGCTGATTAAAGTAAAATCAGTAGTTCCCCATGCCGGATTGCGCCTTCCCGAATTGACCAGGGCATCATCAAAGAAAAATGCTTCTTGTTCCAGTTCATCCAGAAAAGCCATATGGTTGTCATTTGGATGAAAGCCAAATTCTCGTTGGGCATGTGCGGCTTTGAAGGCTTCGACTGTCCGTGCTGTTGGGTTCCAGCCATATTCTCCCTGTGCGATGTATCCACGCCACACCGTTTCAGAGTGTGGGGAACCATCATCCCATGCTGTGGCCAAAATTCCTTCCAGTTGATTTTGAGCAACTAATTTGCTGAATCCTTTGATATAGCCGGCCAGTGAATTTTCACGCGGTATAAATGGAGAACTGCCACACGAAGCAGCGGTAGCTCCCATTACTTTCAGTCCTTTGTCATGATACCATTGTAAAATGCGTTGATGCCCCGGTTGGGTGGCATCTTTGTAGTTCCATCGCATATACACACATTCTTTGGGGAATAATTTGATGCTTTCATTCAATTTTTTATCGTTCCATTTTGCTGCTATTTCATCCTGGGTTTCATTACTGTTGACCAAATCCCATACACCGCCGTATTTTAATGGCATATCATCCCAGAAAATAGGAATGCGGTTGTGAGCTGTTGCGAAATCGCATACTTTTTTCAACCAGATCATTTGTAGTTCAAATGGAGTTTTTCCGGTGGCTTTACAGCGTTGGTCTATGCCTATGGCGGTAATTTCATCTCCTCCTATATGTAAGTATTTGCTGTAAGGCATGGCTTCGATAGCATCCCGGTAAAGGTCGAATTGCAAATCATAGGTACGAGGGTCAGATGGGCAAAACTCCCAGTCGCTGTCGGGGTTTTCACGTAGTTCCCAATGATGTTTTAAAATAAAACCGGCATGTCCCAAACCTTGGACCAAGGGGGTTATTTCAATATTCCGTTCTTTGGCATAGCGGCATAAGGCTTGCATTTCCTGCTTGCTGATGGCATTGGGGGCACCTATTTCGGGGCGTCGGGTATAACGCAGTTTATCTTCCAGCTCCCAAATAACTGCGTTTATTTTGTATCGGGCCAGTTTGTCTATTTCCTGATAATAATACTCCATGCGGTCTAAATGATGTTTTACATCAAAGTGCACGGCCCGATAGGAAATGGCCGGATAATCGATGATTAGCATGGCTGGAATAAGTATGTTGAAATCCCGGCTGTCTTCCATTAATTGTTCTAAAGTTTGGCAACCGTAGAAGATACCTGTCATGGTTCTGGCTGATATACAGACTCCTTTTTCATTAATTTCCATCATGTATCCTTCCGGAGAAGCAGGAACATGCTGGCTGGTGAGTTGGAGCCGGATGGGTTTCCCTTTTCGTGGGCAACGGGGAAGTTTGTTGAGCATATCTCCCAATATGGGGATGGAAGTTGTGTCTGATGACAGAATATAGGATAACTCCCAATAATTGATTCCTTTTCCAGAAGTCAGTTCTATGGATTGTGGTTGTGGAAGCAACTGGAATGTCTTGTCTAATTCTCGAGAAGCAACCTCTTCTATGAATAAGCATAAACAGAGTAATAAAAGAATTTTTTTCATATCACTTCGATGATTAATTTTTTTTCTACTAATTTTGTTCCTTGTACAGTCAGGGTTCCTTTTCCTTTTTCTTCGTCAGATTGTAATAATACTACACATTTTCCCCGAAAGCAACGGCAGTGGGGCTGTTGGTATGGAAACATATCTGTAGGGTTTCCGTTGTCTACCCCTAATAGCCGGAGTGGTCCACTTACGTGGAAACTGAGTTCATTGGAGGCATAAGGACAAGGAATTCCGTTTTTATCTGTTATGTCGATCTCTATGCGTATGACTTCATCCGAACCGGCTTTTACAGAATACTTGTTACTGGCAAGGGCGACAGAATGAGGTGCTTCTGCACTTTGATAACAGTCTGTTGCCACGATTTTTCCTTTTTTTATGCCTCGGGCTTCTATTTTTCCGGGCGAATAAGGAACTAACCATATCAGTTGCTCCCCTGTATAAGGTTTACTGCCCAAAGATACATTATTTATAAATAACTCTACTGCATCACAGTTGGTATAAATGACTACGGGAATTGTTTTTCCTTCTTTTCCCGGATGCGTCCAATGCGGAAGAAGGTGTACCATTGGTTTGTCGGTCCATAAACTTTGGTAGAGGAAATAGGCGTCTTTCGGAATGGCAGCTATGTCGATAATACCGAAATTGCCACATCGTTGAGGCCATTCGGCTTCACCTAAATAGTCAAAACTGCCCCATCGGAATTCTCCCATTAACCAAGGGAAAGAACAGGTGCGTTGCCATGATTTACGGGCGCTGATACGTACAGAAGCATTGTCGTAGGACGATTGATAATAGGGATAATCGGATTCTTCGGGAAAGCATTCTTTTTCCGTCAGGTCAGGTATAGGAAAGACCCGATGTTTAAATTGTTCCCAGTTTATGTTTCCTTTTTCCCAAGGAGCGGGGAAATCCCGTCTTCTCCATTGTGTCTGGCTTCGGTATACGCCACGGGTTTGATAAGTGTGGGGTACCTCTGTAGCAATGGCACAAAGTGTTGGGTAGTTTTTGTGGAAGTGTTCTAGTTCTCCTATTTCTTCTCCATTTCCATTGAAGCCGATAATGTCTAGATAGTTGAATTTTTTTTGATAATCGGTCTTCATACCTCTAGTAGGATCAGTTCCTCCTTGAGTGACAGGGCGGTCAGGGTCCAGTTGGTGAAATAGGCTGACCAGGTTGTGTTGGATTTCGGGGGTAGCTCCCGTTACTTCGTTGCCGATACTCCACATAATGATAGAGGGATGGTTACGGTCTCGTTTTATGAAATCAGTCATATCTTTTTGCCACCATTCATCAAAGTAATTTCCATAGTCATCGGCGGCTTTAGGTTGATTCCATCCGTCCAATCCTTCGTTTAGTACCATGATTCCCATCGTATCGCATAAATTATAGAAAGCAGGAGAGAAGGGATTATGACTGGTGCGTATCGCATTACATCCCATATCTTTCAATAATTTGAGACGATAATGAAGTAGGTCGTCGGGTACGGCGGCTCCTACAGCACCGGCTGTATGATGATCGCATACTCCTTTTATCTTTAGTGATTTGCCATTGAGCAGGAATCCGCTGACCGGGTTGAATTCTAATTGACGGAAGCCTACAGGTAATCTACATTCATCTAGTATCTTGTTATCTCTTGTCAGTTGGCATATAAGTGTATAGACGTTAGGAGAATCAGGCGACCATAATAATGGTTTCCTGATGCTCCCTGACAGGAAGCAAAGAGAATCTGCAGATGAGACAAATATTTTTTCAGAAGTATCGGCTATGCTACCGTTGGGAGCTTGTAGATATGTTTTTACTTTGATTGGCTTTTTCTCCTGTGTTTCAATTTCTATAGATAGGGTGTAGGTGGCAGATTGCTTATTTTGTAGCTTGGATCTGAAATGGATTCCGGAATAAGGAATGTGGGTGGGGTTACTGACCAGCAGGTATACAGGACGATATATTCCTGATCCTGTATACCAACGTCCGGTTAATGCTTTGCTGTGATCTACTTTTACAGCGATTTGGTTCTTGCCTTCTTGCAAATATGGAGTTAAATCATATACAAAGCTGATATACCCATTAGGACGTTTGCCCAGCCAATGACCGTTTATCCATACTTCGCTGTTCAGATATACGCCCTCAAATAGGATTTGTACTTTTTTATTTTTCCATTTGGAAGGAATGGTAAAAGTTTTTCGATACCAGCTTATTCCGGCAGGCAGGAAGCCGCTTTGCCAGTCGGTTCCGTTTTCAAATTGTTTATAAGTGCCTTCTATGCTCCAGTCATGAGGAATGTTCAATATGCGCCATTGAGAATCGTTATATGAGGAAGAAGAGGCTCCTTTGCCTGCATCTCCTAGATGGAATTTCCAGCTTTTACAGAAATTTATGGTTTCTCCGGCAAAAGATGCCAATAAGAAAAATTGTATGCAAACAAATAAAAGGATACGTTTCATGGTTAGTGTGAAGAGAAAGAGAGGCTGAATGTTGCTTGAAGAACAATCAGCCCCAGAACTAATTTACTGATGTTATATATAAGCTAATACCTGTTGATTTACCATCCTTCACTAGGCGTACAAAGTGGATTGGTGTCAAGTTCTTTGGCTGGTATCGGGAAGTAGTTGAACTTATTGATATTACCGGATTTGCCAGTCTGATAGTTTTTATAGCGGGTATCATCACAAGTTTTTAATGTCTGCTCTAACAATCCCCATCTGCGTAAATCGTAGAAACGTTCGCCTTCCACAAAGAATTCAATGGCGCGTTGGTGTACCAGATCTTCAAAAACCCCTTCTTTGGTTATTGGGCCGCTATAGTCATTCAGGTTGGCGCGTCGGCGGATTTGATTAATATATCCGATAGATGTGTCTAAAGCCCCTTTGTTCATATAGGCTTCTGCCAGCATCAATAATACATCGGCATAGCGGATGGCTCTTTCATTGATGAATGACTTGGGAGGTGCCGGTTCATCTTTTTGAGTCTTCCAGTTCTGATATTTCAAAATCCAGTATGTTTTCCACTTGTCTTGTGCAAAAACTTCCCGGAAAGGTCTTTGGTAGTAAGTGCATCCCTCATAGTCCCATGCCACAGAACAGCGGGCACGATAATCAAAATTGCCGTCTTTGTCTTTTTCCTTCCAGAAGATATCCATAATTTGCTGGGTAGGATTTGCTTCATACCATCCTCCGACTTCAGCAGCGGCATATTCTTTAGGGCGGGTATTGGATTGGGTGGAATTGATATTTTCTCCATCTCCCCAAAGATCTGTTCCACCCACATCTTCTATCAATAACTCGAAAATACTTTCGGCATTGTTTTCATGAGTGTCATCAAAATTCCAATTAAAGTCCTCTACTAGTTTGTAGGTGTAAGGATTCTGCGTCAGAGGCTCGAGGACGTTTATCGCTTCTTGCCAATTTTCTTCATAGACATATATTTTACCCAAAGCGGCATAAGCGGCTCCTTGTGTAGGCTTTCCTATTTTATTCGTTATGGGCAATAGGGAAGCAGCGGTTTTTAAATCTTCTTTGGCTTGTGCCCATATATCAGCTTGTGATGATTTTGCTAAAGGGAAAGTCGAGGGAGATTGGGAGGCTGTCAGGCGGAGAGGGGCGTCTTTAAACTCTTTGGCTAACTGGAATAAATAGAAGCCACGTATGAAAAGACATTCTCCTTTTACCGAATTTTGAAAATCGGTAGAAAATTGTTCTTTCTTTTCTTCCAGTTTTTGCATAATGGAGTTGGTACGGTACAAGGCATTGTAAAATTGATAGAACATGCCTTGTGTCAGTGAGTTTGTATTACTATTAGTAAAACGGTTTACTGTATATACATCCGAAATATCGTTGCGGAAGTCGACTTCATCGGCTCGGGCTATTCTCAGCATTACACCGCGAGTTCCATAATAACCGCCGTTTAGGGCATTCTTCAGTGGAGTATAGCAAGAGGTCAAGGCCAGATTGAAATCGGTTTCATCTTTCCAAAAAGTATCTTCTGTTGCTTGGTTGGGATTGGCCTGGTTTAATTGATCTTCGCAGGAACTGAATAGCATGCCTGAAATCAATATGGTCAATGTCGTTTTAATATATGTTTTCATAAGATGTTTATTTTTAGAATGTTACATTTAGTCCTAACATGAAAGTACGGTTAGTCGGGTAAATAAAATTATCAAATCCCCGATAATTGGCATTGTCTGCATTGACATCCGGTGAATATCCGCTGTAACTGGTGATAGTAAATAAGTTTTCAGCGTTAATATACACACGGGCATGCTGTATGGCACCTTTAAACCATGTCTGAGGAAATGTATAACCTAATTGAACACTGCGGAGACGCAAATAAGAACCATTTTCAAGATAACGGTCGGATTCTGCACGGGTATTACGGTTAGGATCATCCCATGTCAGACGTGGATGGGAGGCATTTTTGTTTTCAGGAGTCCAATAATCCAGGCAACTTGCCAGAAAATTGGAACCTTTGGTTACATCTTCTAATGTCTGACGGGTTGCATTATAAATTTTATTTCCTAACACTCCTTGCAGTCCGATTGATAAGTCGAAATTTTTGTATCTCATATTACCATTCAGCGCGAAAGTAAAATCGGGAAAAGGACTGCCTTGAAATACACGGTCGTCGTCATTGATAACGCCATCGTTGTTGGCATCTACAAATTTTATATCACCCGGTTCGGCGGCTGGTTGTATTTTTTTACCGTCTTTGGCATATGCGTCTACTTCTTCCTGACTATTGAAATATCCGGCTGTAGAGATAAGCCAATAACCTCCAATAGGATATCCGGCTTTGGTTTCACTGGTAGTGATGTTTTGGTTGGTAGAACCGCCTTTGATAGATCCGCTTTCACTTCCCATGGCTATTACTTTGTTTTTATTGAAAGACCCAATTAAGTTGATGCCATACGAAATATCCGGATTGGGTTGGTCCATCCATCCTAAATTGAATTCAAAGCCATTGTTACGTATCTTGCCCGCATTGCGTATAGGGTCATTGGCACCACCGGAAGAGATAGGAATAGGAACGGTCAGCAAGATATCTTTTGTATTTTTCACATAATAGTCTGCTGTTAAGCTTAGTCGGTTATTAAAAGCCATAAAATCAATGCCGACATTAGTCATAGCGGTTTCTTCCCATTTTATATCCGGATTGGCAAAATTTTTAGGAAATGCTCCTTGAAGCAGACCACCGTTGCCATCGGGATAATTGATGCCGGTAGTGATGGTGGAGGAATATTGATAGTTATCGATTTCTTGATTTCCTAAAACGCCATATCCGCCACGAAGCTTTAGCTGATCAAGCCAATGCACGTTTTCCATGAACTTTTCTTCGGCCACATTCCATCCTAATGAAAAAGAGGGGAAGTAACCATATCGATTGTTCTTACCGAATTTGGAGGAACCGTCCCGGCGGATAGTGGCGGTGAATAAGTATTTATTTTGGTAGGAATAGAATACGCGTCCGAGAATAGAGGTAAGGACACTTCTCCATGAATTGCCTTCGTTGCTGCGATTGGTTGTGGCTGCATCTATTTCTTCTAATCCCTGGGGTAATCCTTCACCATAGGCTTGTATGTGGCGGAATCTGCTGTCTTGATAGGTATAACCTGCCAATGCTGAAATTTTATGCTCTCCGAACGTACGGTCGAAAGTTAATAAATTTTCAACAAGTATATTACGTCTCCTTCTTTGTCTTTCTGTTAATTGGGTGATGCTGTTGGTCGCTAATCCAAAATCATATTTATTGAGATAATTCTTATATCTTTCGAAAGAAAAGTCTGGAGTTAAATTCAGTTTGTATTTTAGTCCTTTAAAAAGTTCAATTTGTGCATACAAGTTAGCGAATATTTTTACATTTTCGTTATAACGGTCCATGATGTTGTCATCAATAATGGCCAATGGGTGAGGAATGTTTACCACATCACCATATGTGCCACCATATCCACCTTCACGAGTATCATCATATTTTTCCAAAGTAGGAACACTTTGCAGAATGGTGCCAATCATGCCGCCTCGAAGTTCCTGGTGAAGGGGCTTGTCATGACTGAATGAAATAATGAGATTTGTTCCAGCAGAGAATATCCCTCTTTTATAATCATTCTTGGATTGGATATTATACCGTTGGTAATTGGTACCTTTTACAATACCGTCTTGGTTGAAATAACCTAAGCCGGTGTAATAAGTGGAATATTTTCCACCACCTTTTACAGACAAATTGTAGTTTTGCATCAGTGCGGGGCGAAACATGATGTCTTGCCAGTCATTGTCTGGTTTGTTAGCCAGATCGGTAGCCATGTCTAATGCCGGTTTGCCGATAGCTTGACGGGCTATAGTGGTAACTTCTGCCCATCCTTTGGCATCTAGCATATCAAGAAATTTGCTGGCAGTTGATATACCTAAGTTGACAGATAAATCAATGATAGGTTTTCCTTCTGTGTTACTTCCTTCTTTGGTAGTGACAATGATAACACCGTTGGCTGCACGGGAACCGTAGATAGCTGCGGATGAGGCATCTTTCAATACGTCAATGCTGGCAATATCATTGGGGTTGATATGATCAATACTGTTCATATACATGCCATCGACAATGTAAAGAGGGGAGGCGTTGTTTAGCGTACCAATACCGCGGACCATGATACGGGTTCCCGAACCTGGGGCACCACCTTGAGATACGATGTCTACCCCTGCAATTTTGCCTTGCAGCGCCTGGCCGATGTTGGCGTTACTTTGTGTATTTAGTTTTTCTGTGTTAATGTTTGCAACAGATCCTGTCAAGTCTGCTTTTTTCTGTACACCGTATCCAATGACTACCACTTCATCAAGAGTTTTTGTATCTTCTTTTAATAGAAAACGGATACTTTTTTGGTTGTTGATAACCGTTTCTTGTGTGAGGTAACCAATGTAGGAAACTTCGATAACAGATTGTGGTTCGGCTTCAATACTGAAGTTGCCATCTATATCTGTGATTGTACCTGTTGTGGTTCCCTTTATACGGATGTTGGCTCCGATAATGGGTTCTCCGCTGACATCTGTTACCGTTCCCGTTACTGTTTTAGCTTGTTGTTGAGCATGCAAGTCTTTAATAGCTTCTGTAGTTAAAATAATGTGTGTACCTTCCAGTTCATAGTTGATACCGGTCCCTGACAGAATTCTGTCCAGTACTTGTGCTACGGCTTCATTTTTGACCTTTACGGAAGTAATTTTGTTAATATCTACTTGGTTATTGTAGATAAAAAGATAATCAGTTTGGTTTTCAATTTCATTCAGGATCTTATCCAGTTTAACATTATTCATATGTATGCTGACTTTTGCATTTTGAGAATGGGCATTCCCAGCATACGAACAGAACACACAGACCATCAATAGGAAAGTGGAAATTCTCATAATTCTAAAGATTTGTTTAAATCGGGGATTTTTGAAGCAATATCTCCCCGACAAAGTGTTATTTTTCATACCTTTGCGTTGATTTAAATAGATTTTTTTACTTGAAAAATTGTTTTGAGTCTATGCCGGTAAGTGCGGCAACACTTATCGGCATTTTTCTTTTTAAGGTTAACTTGAGCTTTTCTTCATAGGCTTGTTGTTTTTAGGTTAGTATTGTCTGGTCAATTGATGTAAATAATTTCTTCATCGTTGGCTTTTTCATATTTAAAATGGATATCCCTTTGCAGCACTCTTAGTGCATAATCAATACCGTCTGCTTGACGGAACTTGCCATTATAGGAATATTTCAATACCTTTTTGTTATTGATGATGATCCGGATGCCATAATATTTTTCAAAATCTTCCATGATGGTCTGGAAAGGTTCATCTTTAAAACAGATCAAACCTTCTTTCCAGCGGTAAGGAGTGAAATCGTTTACTTTGGTAACTGCCAACTGCCCGTCTTTTACATATGCTTTATGATGAGGCTTCAAGGTTATTGTCTGTTCAGGAAAGTGCTGTGAGGTAACTTTTACACTACCTTTCATTAAAGTTGTTTCAAACGCCGTTTGGTCAGGATAAGCATCTACATCAAACTGTGTACCCAAAACTTCAATGTCATATTTGTCTGTCCGTACAATAAAAGGAGTTTTTTTCTTCTTGGTTACATCAAAATAAGCTTCTCCTTTTAAAAAAACTGTTCGTTGCTTTTGGCTGAAAGTGACCGGATATTGTAAAGTGGCGGATCCTTGTTCATCGGTTTTCAAGGTAGTCTTGTTTACCGCTAGTTTATGACGGTAGGTCGTGATTTTCAGACGTTGATGAACATAAGGTTTGCCGGCATTATCGATTAGGGTGAGCGTCGTCCGGATTGCATTGTCCTGACGGCTGCTTGCCGTGTGAATGTTTACTTCATTCACTGTACTGACGATCTGTATATTTTTTTTGAAGAAAAACAATCGTTTTTTTGTAATCGGTTGGTAGATAAGACTTAAAGAGTAGAAAATTCGGTAGCCGGTAGCGATTTGGTAGCTGTGCGGGTTTCGCTGCATTGCTTCGCTCTGCTCTTGGAACTGATGCAAATATACTAATTTTGACCGAAAAAGGGAAATGTTTCGGGGATTTTTTATTTTTCGGGATTACCGGATTACAGGAAAAGCATAAAATCAGGAGGCGGTGCAAAAAACGAGGTTGCACCCGTGGTTTTACCAGAAGTGTAAAGTATTGATTTTCAGTGTGTATTTCTGTGGTGCAAGGTGCAGCTATATTTATATATATAGCTGCACCTTGCACCAGCCACACAGGGCTGTTTTGCGGCTTGCACCGATATTCTTTTAAGTTTCTGTAAATGAGCTGGTTTTGAGATTTAATGTTTGTCTCGGGGGAAAGGTGGGATGAACGGGATGTTCCGATAGGGCTTGGCGGCTTCGTGTTTGCCCTGCAAGGGCTTGGCAGGTGGGGTGGCTGGAATGTCGGGCTTAGGGCAGTCTTGGGTTTTTTATTCAATCCTTTGCCCTTTGCGGTCGATGTAATACCAATCATCGCTTTTCCAATAGTGATATTCCCCATCCGAACCGGGAACTTCTTCCAGTTCTCCCGTGTCGGTTACTTTCGCCTTCCCGTTCTCGAAAGGAAAGCCAAAAGCGAAGCGTGGTTCTACGAGGGTATTGCCATGCTCGTCCGCATATCCGATACGCCCTTTTTCATCGACGATGCGGTAAACGCCTTCCTGCACGGAATCGTTGCCGTTGTCATACCTGTACGGGACATAAAGGCTTGCGGGATGGCTGTTGCCTGAGGATATGGCCGTGCAGCGGTCATGATAAAGGGTGAACAGCCGTATTTCAAGCAGGATGGCAAGGACTGCAAGCACCGTGCAGACAAGGAAACGGAAGCGATAGCGTTGCCGCACCGATACATGGAACGC
>OHHL01000354.1_pt1 | contig 17342 bp, 8 predicted proteins | sample 1568031 | NCBI WGS metagenome assembly OHHL01 (sample SAMEA3879513, study PRJEB24766) | human gut metagenome | biome: human-associated habitat; feature: feces | place: USA | collected 1985/1987 | reverse complement strand
TACTTCTTGCAGGCGGGCAGATCCTCGATCTCCTTCAGGCAGGACTGGTAGGTCTCGCCGGCCGTCATGCGGCGGTCGATGGAGATGGAGCAGGAGTCCGCAACTGCGCAGCGGGACGGGGAGGTGTAGAAGATCTGGCTGGTGGTGCAGGTGCCGCGGCCGAGGAAGCGGGCGTCTTCGTAATGCTCGGGGTTGTACTTCGGGTCGAGCATCTTGACAAGGCCCTTGATCTCCTTGTCGTCGGAAGCGTCGTTCTCGTTGAGATCGCGGACGTTCAGGATGACCTCAGCCATCTTGTGGATCGCGTTGTCGCCGCGCTCCGGAGCGGAGCCGTGGCAGGAAACGCCGTGCATATCGACGCGGATCTCCATTCTGCCGCGATGGCCGCGGTAGATGCCGCCGTCGGTCGGCTCGGTGGAGATGACGAACTCGACCTTGCTGCGTGCGTCCTCGGGGCCGTTAAAGTATTCGTTGACAATGGACTGCCAGCACATACCGTCGCAGTCCTCCTCCTGCACGGAGCCGACGACCATGATCTTGTAGCCCTCGGGAATGAGGTTCAGATCCTTCATGATCTTTGCGCCGTAGGCAGCGGAGGCCATGCCGCCCTCCTGGTCGGAGCCGCCGCGGCCGTAGATGATCTCGTCGGTCTCGTAGCCGGTGTAGGGATCAGCGGTCCAGTTCTCGCGGTTGCCGATGCCGACGGTATCGATATGGGAGTCGATGGCGATGATCTTGTCGCCAGTGCCCATCCAGCCGATGACGTTGCCAAGCTTGTCGAACTCGACCTTGTCATAGCCCAGCTTTTCCATCTCAGCGGCGATGCGCTTGACGACGCCCTCTTCCTCGCAGGACTCGGACGGGATCGCGATCATGTCGCGGAGGAACTTTGCCATGTCAGCCCGGTAGCCTTCGGCAGCCTTCTTGATAGCATCATAATTCATAAACGCAGGGTACCTCCCATTTATTTATTTATTATTCTTTCTGATCTGCGGCGTCTGCCGTGCAGACGTCTTCTGCTACCATCATACCACATGAAAAGCAGATGTCAAACAAAATTTTTGCCTACCTAAAATTTTTTATGAAGGCTTGCTTTTTACGTATGTTTATATAGGAATATATGTATTTCAAGGGAAAAGAAGGCTGCCCGGCGGGCGGCCTTCTCTGCAAATCAAAAACCGATTTTCATAAAGCGAAGCAAGTACACAGCGTCTGTAGGAGCCGACGACTCTGTCGGCTCGCTGGAAGCAGTGCTTTTTCCGGAAACCCAAGGCGAATCCGTATGCGCTTCCCAACACGTTTGTAGGGGCCGATGCCCACATCGGCCCGGCAGAGCGCACCGTTTTTACGAAAATCTTCGGCGAATTCGTAACTGCCTCACGGGCCGATGTGGGCATCGGCCCCTACAGTCAAAGTGGAAGGCGCGTACGAATTCGCCGCAAAACTCCAGCCAGCGGTTGTATTCCGTGCGGGCGGACAGAGTCGTCCGCCCCTACAGACAAGCTGGAAGCGCTGTATCATAAAACACAGCCTGCTTCTCCTGTTTTACCGGATCATATCCAGCAGCGCCTCCGGCGAGATATCCTCCGTGATGCCGAAGCGGAGCATGGCGTAAAGCGTCTGCGGCAGGCCCTTGACGACGGTGTTGACGCCAGGATTGGTCGAGAGCGTCACGTGCACGCCGAGAGACTGGAGCGTGACCTGCGTCAGCGTGGAATACTGCCCCGCAGGGTACGCCAGCACGTCGACCGGCCGGCCCGTTGCGTCCTCCAAGAGTGCACGGCTGCGCGTAAAGTCCTCCGTCAGCGCCTGTACATAGGATTCCTCGCTTTCGCCGGGCAGCTGGAGGATGTTCTCCCGCACGGCCGAGTCCGTTTCATACGGCGGCCACTGGTGCATGTCGTAGGTATGGCTCTGGATGGAAATGAGGCCGGACGCGGTCATTTCCGCCGCCTCCGCCGCGCCGAAGTGCGGCGTGATGGCATAGTCCGTATCCTTGTAATGATCCGTTCCGAACGAAACGCCGATGGCGAAGATCGTCGCCTTCATGCCGTATTTTTGCAAAATCGGATAGGCCAGCGTGTAATTGCTCCTGTATCCGTCGTCAAAGGTGATGACGACCGGCTTCTCGGGAAGCGGCTCGCCGCGCAGGACATACGCCTGCAGCTCGTCAAACGAGACGCCGGTATACCCGGCCTCGGAAAGCGCCCGGATCTGCGCCTCAAACTGCTCCGGGGACACCATTTCGCTGTTCGTCACGTCCTCGGACAGATGGTGGTACATGAGTATGGGCACCTGCGTGCTGATCTCATCGGCCGAAAGCGCCGCCGGGGACAGGACGTTCAGGAAATAATCCTCCGGGGTGTCGGCGGTCACATACGTTCCGAAATCGTCCGGGATCCAGAGATCTGTGCGGCCTGTCATGCGGGCGCAGATCATCTCGCCGACGTTGTTGCGGAAGTGCGTGCCGTCGTAGAAATAGCGCATCTCGCAGCTGACGCTGCTGGACGAAAAATCCCAGAACGGCGTGACCTGTGCCAGCGAGCGGTAAAACTGCGCGACGGTTTCCGGTTCATAATTTTTCAGATACTCAGCATATACCGGCCCGGCCGCGACGGTGAGGTTCACACCCGCTTCCTCGCACAGGGTCTTGATCGCCGCGACGCTCTGCATACACTGCTCCGTGTACGGAAGCGAGAGCGTCTGGTGCGGATAGTCGGCGAAGACGGGGTAGCTTTCGAGATAACGCTCCTCGCTGCCGATCGGCTCTGCGTCGCGCACACGCTTGTCATAGCAGCCTGTCCGCTCGTCAAACACGTCAAACGTCTGCGGCAGAATGGTGTCCGTGCGCAGCGCGTTCAGCTTGGCCAGCGCATAGCGCGGGTCGGCGAAGAGATAGCGCGTGTAATAGGACAGCACGGACGTGTCCGAGTCCTCCTTATAGTGGAGGTTCTTCGTCAGCCGGTCGGATTCCTCGTCGTAGGTCAGGCCGTTGTCGAGATAGACGTTCAGAATGAGGTTTTTGACCTCGTAATGTTCGATCAGATATTGCGCGATCTTTTCGCAGTCGCGCATATCCGCGCCGTACATGATGAGATTGTAAAAGCTGGCGCCATACGCCTCGTTGAACGCGTCTACCGGGAACGAGCTGGTCGATGAGCAGCCGAGAATATAGGAATCGTATTCGTCGTGGTGCTGTTCGAGATAGCTGAACTTTGCCACGCGCGGGTTATTCGTCTCGTCGTAGGAGAACCAGGACAGCAGCCTGTCCCCGAACGCGCCGAAGGGGTCGACGGCAAGATTCAGCGCCGCCAGCAGCGCGGCCAGCACAAGGACGGTCACGAGAAAGACCAGCACCCATTTTTTTGAACTCATTCGATCACCGCCTCAGAACTGCGTATAGATAAAGCCCGACGGGATATACCCGGCCCGGAACACGCCGAGCAGCAGCACGGCCAGCAGCAGCGCCGTCACGGCAAGCCACTGCACAAAGCCAGACTTCTTTTCCAGCGCCGCCCGGATCTGCACGCCGCGTTCCTGCAAGCACTCAAGCGTCAGCAAAACGGCCAGACCCAGCGCGATCACGAGAAAATCCGTCTTCGCAAGGCCGAACGACAAAAGCGTCCCGTCGAGCAGCTGTGACGGCTGCGGATGCAGCACGGTTGTCTTCAAGAATCGGAACACACAGCTCAGACGCGGCGAACGCGTGAAATACCGCCCGATGAACACCAGCAGCATCGTGCGCAGCGTCATGAACACGCGCCATGCGGCGGACTTGTCGTTGATGTGCAGCGCCGATTTCCAGCGCAAAAACGTCCGTTCCAGCAGGAGCGAGGCCGTAATGAGCACGCCGTTCCACAGGCCGAAGGCAATATAGCGGAAGTTCGCTCCGTGCCAGATGCCGATGATGAGATAGACGATGAACGTCGCGAGCGACGTGGCAAAGATCTTGCCGCCCGTGCCTCTGATGTGCGTGCGGGCCCAGCGGGAGAGTCTGCCGAAGGCTTTCGACAGCGACAGCGGATAAAACACATAGTCGCGCATCCACGCGCCGAGCGTGATGTGCCAGCGCCGCCAGTATTCCGTCAGGGACATTGCGAAGATCGGGCGGCGGAAATTCTCGGCCATGTCAATGCCGAACATCCGCGCGACGCCGCGTGTGATGTCAATGCCGCCGGAAAAATCGCAGTAAAGCTGAATGCAGTAGAACAGAATGCCGCTGGCAATGATCGCGCCGCCGTAGGGGCAGTTTTCCGTGATGACAGCGTTGACCAGCACAGCCGCCCGGTCGGCAATGACGAGCTTTTTGAAATACCCCCAGAGGCAAAGCTGGATGCCGAATTTGAGATCGCGCCAGTCCAGACTGCGCTCTGCTAAAAGCTGCGGGGCAAGCTGGTCGTACCGGCTGATCGGCCCCTGCACCATCTGCGGGAAGAACGAGACGAACAGGCCGTATTTTAAGGGGTTTTTCTGCGCGGGGAGCTTTCCGCGGTAGACGTCGATGACATAGCCCACGCTCTGGAAGATGAAATACGACAGGCCCAGCGGCACGACGAAATCCCACCGGGGAAGCTTGTCCCCGATGGCGGACGGCAGCGCGGAGGCCGTGAAGTTCCAGTATTTCATGAGATATAACAGCCCGAAGCAGAGAACCAGACACGCCGCGCAGATGCGCTTTTTCGCGCGGCGCACGGCGGCCTTTGCGGCCTTATCCGGTGCGGGACGCGCGTTCTGCTTTTCGAGCAGCAGTCCCGCCAGCCACGTGAGTCCCGCGACCAGCACGAGCCAGACGGCGCTTTTGACGCCGCCAACCAGGTAAAAGACCATGCTTGCCAGCAGCAGCACGACCCACTGCGCCCGCTTCGGAACCAGATAATACAGCACGACGCCTGCCGTGACGAGCCCCACAAAGGGCAGGGAGGCAAAGGACATCTCAGCTCTGACGGCTCTCGATGAGCTCCTCGATGGCTTCGACGCTGTTGAAGTTCTCCGGCGTCAGATCGTCCACGCCAAGTTCCACATCGAACGCCTCCATCAGTTCCGTCACGACCGCGACGATATCCAGTGAGTCGATCAGGCCGTCGTCGATGAGGGCCGTTTCGTTCTCAAAGTCGATACCCGGACAAATCTCCGTCAGGATCTCCATGATCTGTTTTCTCATAATGCCAAAACTCCTTTATCCCAGCCTCAGCACAACGGACTGCCATCCGTCCGGCTGAAACTGATTTTTTTCATAGAAATGCTCGGCAGGGGCGTTCCCCACCCTTGCCCAGACGGCGCATTTCTGCCCGCCGGTCTTCGCTTCCAGCATGGCCAGCAGCCGCCCGGCGTATCCATGCCCCCGGCAGTCCGCACGGACGGCCAGATGGCGGATCTCGCACTGCGCCCGCCCGGGTGTATAGTGCAGAAGTCCGGAAATTCCGTCCGCATCCATGAGGCACAGCACCTGCCCGGCACTGACCGCCTGCCGGAGTTCTTCTTCCGGCGGGATGCAGCCCGTCAGCGGGTCGAACTGTTCAAGTAAAAACGCCCGCACAGCCTCAAAGGAAGCCTCCGTCGGAGCTTCCGCGTTATTTGGAGCCGGAACCGCCGCCCGTGTGCGCCGCAGGCGGTGAAAGCACTCCGCAAAACCGAGCGCACACAGCGCGTCCTGCGCCCGGCGCATGGCGTCTTGGTCCTTTTCGCGGCAGGCAAGTTCTGTGATGAGCGGGGAAGGCTGCTCCGGCAGGCAAAGCTTTGCACCGGGGTGCAGATAGAAGTTCAGGAGCCGGTACCCGGCCCGCTGCCGCAGCAGCAGCAGAAAGCCATTCCCTTCCTCGTAAAAAAGCCCGGCGTCGATCTCGCGCTGGTAGTCTGCCGGGGATAAAAAGCAGTTGGTCACCACGCCGCGCCGCAGCTGCGCGGACAGAAGCGGCGCAAGCGCCGCGCAGCTCTCAACTCTGCGCATGAAGGAAACGCTCCTTCAGCGCCGCGCGGTCAAGCTTGCCGTTGGCGTTGTGCGGCAGCGCCTCCAGCTTTTCATAGACGTTCGGCAGCATATATTTCGGCAGCGCCGTCCGCAGCGCCTTTGCAAGTGTATTGGTGTCCAGATCGCCCGCATAGACGCAGACGATCCTGTCGCGCATCGCGTCGTAGAAGCAGACGGCCTCCCGCAGGCCCTTGACGCTGTAGAGCGCCGTTTCAATTTCGCCCAGTTCGATGCGGTAGCCCATGTGCTTGATCTGCCCGTCGCGGCGGGCAAGAAAATAGAAATTTCCGTCCTCCCGCTGCACGGCCATATCGCCCGTGCGGTAGAGAATGTCGCGGTAATCGGGGCAGAGCGGGTTCTGGATAAAGGCGGAATTGGTCTTTTCTGCGTCGGCGAAATATCCCGCCGCAAGTCCGGAGCCGCGCACGCACAGCTCGCCCGTCTCGCCGGGGGCCGCCTCGGTCAGATCGTCCTTTAACAGCAGCAGCTGCATATTGCGGCAGGCCCTTCCGATGGGGATCGGCTCGTCGTCGCGGTACGTGCGCGTCAGGTGGAGTGCGGCGCAGTCGACGGTCGTCTCCGTCGGGCCGTACATATTATAAAGGTCTGCCTCCGGGATCGCGCGCTTCCACATATTCACGTACCGCGCCTGCAGCGCCTCACCGCCGACGACGATCTTCCGCAGCGCATGCGGGACGCACTTTTCAAGCGCGCCGGAGCTTGCCGCCAGATGGAACGCGGATGTCGCCCAGTTCACGGCGGTCACGCCGTTCCGGTCGAGCGCCTGCAGCAAAAACAGCGGCAGCGCGAAGAATTTCTTCTCCAGAATCACGCACGTCGCGCCGAGCTTCAGCGTCTGGTACAGATCCTTGCAGGAGGTGTCAAAGTAAAACGGCGACTGATTGCCGAAGACCTCATGCTCCGTATAGCCGCAGAAGTCCGTCAGCCAGTCGGTAAAATCCAGAATGGCGCGGTGGGAGATGACGATGCCCTTCGGCGTGCCGGTCGAGCCGGAGGTGAAGAGCAGGTACACGGGGTCGAGATCGATAATCTGCTCACGCCTGGCCTGCAGAAGCGCATTGTCCGGGGCGGTCTTCTCCGCCTCCTCCAGACACACGAGCGGCGCGCAGTCCGCAAGCCGCTCCGCCTGCGGGCGGCACGCTTCCGGGAAGACGATCGCGCGGGCGTGCACCTGCGCGAGAATGCGGCGCATCCGCGCCTCCGGCATCTGCTCGTCGATGGGAACATAATAATTCCCACTCTGCAAAACGCCCTGCAGCGCCGCGACGCTCTGCACTGTCCGCCCCGTGAGCACGGCCACGGGCGCGTTTTTGCAGCCCGGAAGCCCGGCCAGAACGGTTCCCAGTGCCCGCGCGTCCTGCAGCAGCTGCCCGAAGGTCAGACTGCCGGAGGCGTCGGAAAAGGCGACCTTGTCCGGGACGCGGGCGGCGGTGCGCTCTAGATATTCAGCGGCGTTTGTCATCGGCATGGACGCATCCTCCTTCAGCTCGGATTCACACACTTTTGAGAATTTTACCACATACGCACGCAAATGTAAAGGCGGAACGCGCCGCGCATTTTTTCGCCCGCGGCGGTTGAGTCCAGGCTGCTTTCATGGTAAAATAACAAAAAACACAGGAGGACAGACCTATGTATGATGTGATCGCGCTGGGCGAGCTGCTTGTCGATCTTGCAGAACGCACCAAGGATGAAAACGGCTATCCCACGCTTGCCGCCAACCCCGGCGGCGCACCCGGAAACTTTCTCGCCGCGCTGAGCGCGTATGGAAAGAAGACCGCGTTTCTCGCCAAGGTCGGCGACGACACTTTCGGCCATCTGCTGACCGGCACGATGCGCCGCGCCGGGATCGACACGCGCGGCATTCTGATCAGCCCCGATACATTCACGACGCTTGCGTTCGTGACCTTTGACGCGCACGGCGACCGCTCGTTCGCCTTCGCGCGCAAGCCCGGCGCGGACACGCAGCTGCGCTGGGAGGAGATCGACCCGGCCATGCTGGCAGAAAGCCGCGTGTTCCACTTCGGCTCGCTCAGCTGCACGGACGAGCCTGCCCGCACGGCCACGCAGAAGGCCGCGGCCTATGCCCGCATGCACGGTAAGCTCGTCACCTACGACCCCAATTACCGCGCCCCGCTGTGGAAAACAGAGCAGGAGGCAAGGGAACAGATCCTCTGGGGCCTTTCGCAGGCGGATATCGTCAAGATCAGCGATGAGGAGACGCAGTTCCTCTGGGACTGCAGCCCGGAGGAGGGCGCGGAGCGCGTGCTGGCGCTGGGCGCGAAGCTCGTCATGGTCACGCTGGGGCCGAAGGGGTGTCTGCTGAAAAATAAGCAGGCAGACTTCTCCTGCGGCTGCCCGAAGGTGCATCCCATTGACACGACCGGAGCAGGCGATATCTTTGGCGGCAGCGCCGTATCGCGCTTTTTGGAGCTTGGGAAAGCGCCGGAGGCGCTGACGCGGGACGATCTTGCCTATATGGCCCGCTACGCGGCAGCCGCAGCAAGCCTCTCCACCGAAGCTTCCGGCGCCATCCCGTCCATCCCGAAAAAGGAAGCCGTCCTGCAAAAGATGCAGGAGGCATATTGCGTGCAGGCGGACGCACACCGATAACGATCCGACGTTTTGACGCAGAAAGCGGCATTCCCGGCCCGGGAATGCCGCTTCTGTTTTGCAGCTTACGCTTTTTTCTTCGGCCCCATGATCTCGGCGCTCAGGAGGGCGACGAGGGGGACGGTCAGGATGATGCCGATGGTGCCGGCCACGCCGCGGATGATCTCGATGGCGATGGAATCGGCGTTGAAGATCTGGATCATGGGATAATCAAAGATCTGGAACAGCAGGAGCGTATTGAGGCTCGAACCGGCGAAGGCAAGGATGAGCGTATTCGCCATGGTGCCCATGGCGTCCTGGCCGATGTTCATGCCGGAGCGGAACAGGGCCTTGCGCGGCAGATCGGGGTTCAGCTCGCGCAGCTCCCAGCAGGCGGAGGCAATGGACATGGCCACGTCCATGACCGCGCCGAGCGAGGCGATGAGAATGCCGCTGACGAACAGGCCGCTGATCTTCAGTCCCCGGTCGGATGCGCGCAGGACAAGTTCCTCCGCCTCGGGCAGGTTGAAGCCGTTGAGCGGTGAGATCGACCCGCACAGGGCGGCGAAAATGCCGGCCACCGCCACGCCGCCGATGCAGCCGAGCGTGGCGCAGAGCGTCTTGCGGCTGAAGCCGTTCAGGAACAGGAGGGAGGCCGCCGTCGTCAGCGCGACGAGCACGACCGTGACCGCGACCGGCTGCGCGCCGCGCAGGATCATGGGCACCTGAATGAACCAGACGCACGCAAGCGTATACAAAAGCCCCAGCAGGGCCGTGAGGCCCTTTTTCCGGCCGATCAGCAGGAGCAGCGCGGCAAATATGGCAAGCAAACCGAGCAGCACCGGGGCGCGGTTATAATTCGGAATGGATATGATATACGGCGCGCCCTCGTCGTCCAGATCAAGGCGGACGACGATCTTTGTGCCGATCTTCGCGTCGACGTTGGTATAGATGGTCAGATAGTTGATCGCCTCAAGCGTTTCGCCCTTCCACGGGCCGTTCAGGATCTCGACCTCGAGATACTGCTGGCCGATGCGGCGGCCCTCGGTCCAGTCCTGGGTCTCCGCGTTGTCGTCCAGAATGTCCGTGACGCACGCAACGGCGAAAAACCGCTTGCGAGCGGCAGTCGCCTCGCGGTCAGGCTCCGTGTATTCCAGAACCAGCGCCCACGCGATGATCAGCACGAACAGCAGAACGCTCACGCCGATCTCCAGCCAGCGCTTGCGCGTCAGCTTGCATTGTAAGTTTTTCATGGATTCTCCTTCAGGATGCGCAGTTTTTGAATGATGGGGGACTGCCCCGCCGGAAGACCCGGCGGGGCAGCTTTGTACTGTTGGGGAACTCAGCGCTCGAGATAGCGGTGGATGATCGCCGCGACCTGTGCGCGGGTCGCCTGTGCCTTCGGCACAAGGTTGCTGCCGGAGCCGTTGATCAGACCCTGGCCGACCGCCCAGTTCATCGCCTGAATGGCGTAGGCGGAGAGCTGCGCCGTGTCGGCAAAGCTGCCGAGATTTTCCTCGAGCGTCACAGCCGTCATGCCGCCGTAGACTGCGTAGCGGTACAGGATCGCCGCAAGCTGCTCACGGGTCACGGGGTCGTTCGGGCCGAAGAGGCCGGAGCCGTAGCCGTTGACGATGCCGTTCGCTGCCGCCCATGCGACCGCCTTGGCGAACCACTTGTTGCTGTCCACATCCTTGAAGTCGGATGCACCGGACATGGCGGGGCTGCCCGCCATGCGGTAGAGGATGGTGACGATCATGGCACGGGTCAGCGGTGCGTTGGGAGAGAAGCGATCGGCGCCCGTGCCGTCCATGATGCCCTTCTCGTAGACGTAGCGGACATCGTTATAGAACCAGTCGCTGCCGGACACATCGGCAAACGGGAGCCCTACCGGGGCAGCGGGCCTGGCCGGGGTGACCGGGGTGCCGGGGGTGACGGGCGGAGGCGGCAGGACAGTCTTATGCCAACGTGCATAGAAGGTCTTGTCGCCGGTCTCCGTCGCCTCGATCTGCTTGACCTGCACGCCGCCGGTGTAGGCGGTGAACCAGCCGAGGAAGGTATAGCCGGGCTTGGTCACATCGGTCGGGAGAACGGTCACAGTGCCCTTGGTGTAGGTCGTCGGGTATTCACCGTTGATCGTGCCGCCATCGGTGACGTAGGTGATGCTCCACGTCTCGACCGGCGTCTCGCCTGCGGTGCAGACGACGTCCGCGCGGTCGCGGATACGGATACGCGGGTAGACCGGCGTGCCGCCCGAGAGGACGAAGGTATTGTCATAGGAGGCAAGGCCAACCGCCTCGACCAGATTGCCGACGATGGCGTTCTGGACTTCCTTGTCCTTCGTGATGTAGCCGTCGATGAAGACGCGTGCTTCGTTGCCGGCTGCATCCCTGACCATGATGGTCTGGATCTTGCCTTCGGCCTCTTCCACTCTGGTGATCGTGCCCTTGATCTTGACGAGGCTGCCGAGGACGGAGCCGTCGTTGATCTGCGCGGCAGTGACTTCCACGGGAGCCGGAGCCTCCGCGTCCGCGATCTTTTCGATCTTCGTCACAGCCAGCTGACGCTCGCCCTGATAGGAGGACGTCGTGCCGGTGACGCGAACCTTATCGCCGATCTTAAAGTTGCCTGCAACCGGGAAGGCGTTGATACCGGCGGTGTTGTCCTGCACATAGATGCAGTCGAAGAACGCGGTATCCTTGTCATAGCCGGAGGCGTTGGAGGTCACGATGCCCTCCACGGTGAACTTGACGCCTTCGTCCGCTTCGTTCTGCACAGCCGCGATCGAGCTGATCTCGGTCTTATTGAGCATGGCGACGAGGTTCTGGCAGATCTTGTAGTTGGAGTAGTTCTTCTCCGCACCGCTGTCGGAGGCCTGATACTGCACCTCGAAGTTCGACATGAAGGCTGCGCCGGAGACGATGATGAGGCCCTTGCCCTCGAGCTGCTCGGAGGCCATGACCATCAGACGCTCATCATTTCCCGCGTAGGCATACTTCTGGGTGCCTGCGCCGCCGAGGCCGTCCTTGTCAACGTCCACGGAGTAGGTCGTTGCATGGCCGTAAACCGCCGGTCTGACCGTTGCGGGCAGCGTAGAGGTCGGGTTGCCGTCTGCGTCTACTGCGTAGATGGACGCGCCGCCGTAGTGGCTGAAGCGCTCGGTGTAGAGCTTGTCAAACGGATGCTCTTCGTCAAATTCCACGCCCTTCAGAAGCGGGTTCTCCATGTTGTAGGTCGAGAAGTAGAGTCTCCACTTGTCGACGCCGTCTGCTGCGGAGCGGACATCGTCATACGTTGCGTCGTCAGAAATGCGGAGGCTGGAGCCGAGCTTGGCCAGAACCTCGTTCTGCGTCGCGGCCATGTGCTTGATGGCCGGGTTGTTCTGGATGACGTCGTAGTTCTCGTAGTTGTCGGACCAACCGGCGAGGATCACCATACCGCCATTGTCGTTGAACGTCTTGATGGCGTTCAGTTCTTCTGTGGAATAGGTCTTCGGATCCTTCTGGGCCGCTTCCAGACGGCGGGACGGAGCCGTCAGGATGATGGCCTTGTACTTGGGATTGCCGCAGGCCGCGATGAGCTCCTCGCTGGTCTTCAGAGTGACTGTACGCACGGAATAGGCCGCAGCCAGTTCGCCGAAGTTGCCCATGGAGTCCTTATAGTTGCCTGCAACGTATTCGTTGTAGTGCGAGGCGTCAATGCCGATGTAGACAAGCTTGCTTGCGTCAAGCACATCGAGCGTGACGTCCTTGGTGAAGGTGTACTCCTTGCCGTCCTGCTCGATCACAGCCGTGATCCGGACGGTCATGATGCGGGCCTTGGTCGGGGTATACTTGAATTCCACATCCTGCGTGCTGCTTGCAGCCAGCGTGTAACCGGTGGTATCCGTGCCGATGGTTTCGTTGCCGATGGCATAGGTGATGGACTTGATGGTAGCGGGCTTTGCCTCACTGTTGAAGAACGTGGTGGTGATGGTCAGTTCTTCGTCGGTGACAGGGGTAGACGTGCCGCATTCAGCCTTGGAAATGCCAAGCTTGAGCGATTCGCCGACCCAGACGGGAGCGGTCACGGCCAGATCGCCGTCGCCCTCGGTGACGCGGACGAAGTAATAGGTGTACTCAGGCGCCAGTTCCACGCTGACGGAGCCCTTGGCGAGATCTGCGGCACTGTCCCAGGTGTAGGCGACCTTGCCGGAGTTGACGACCAGCTCGACCTTGGCGATGGAATCGGTGCGGTCGGGATCGTTGAAGGAGATCTCGAAGTTCAGCTTCTCAGGAACGTCGATGATGGAGCCCATCATGTTGCCGTTGACCGTGTAGTCCAGCTCGAGGTTCTTGTCCTCGGTGGCGTACATACGGCGCGCTCTGAGCGCTTCGTAGATGCCGTCTTCGGTAAAGTCGTCGGTCAGGATGACGTCGCGGGCGTCGTTGGCGTTGCCCCAGCGGCCCTTGTGGTTATCCTGGTTGTTTGTCGGGGCGACATGCCAGCCCTTGTCGAGCGCCATGATGTACTGCTCGTAGCTGGGATAATAGCCGCCTGCGCCGATCTGGCCTTCGCCGTTGCCGACTTCGACCATGTACATACGGGTGTCAACAACAGCATCCCAGTAACCGAAGTCAATGAAGTTGCCGAACGTCGTGCCCGGATGGTTGAACTGGCTGATGGAGTTGGCGCCCTCTGTCTGCGACAGAAGCTTGTAGTAGGCCTGCAGGCCTGCATCCTTGGTCTTGTTGTTGAGCGTCGTGTTGTTGCGGGAGACGATGCCGGGGGTGTTGAAGGTGTTGATATGGCCGGGGCCGCCGGACCACGTCATTTCAAAGCCCGCAATGGCGACCATGCTGCCCGCGTTTTCCGCATTGAACGCGGCGACCGCGTCCTTATAGGACTTCCAGGTCTGTTGGCTGTATTCCGTTGCTTTGGTCATGTCGTAGAGCGCGCCCTCGGGGTTGGCTGCGCCGGACTTGTCAAAGTAGTTGGAATGGTCGGTGAACGCGACGAAGTCAACGTTCGCGCTTTTAGGCAGATTCTTGACATAATCCAGTGCGCTTTCCAGCGAGCCAGCGCCGTCGGAATACTGCGTGTGGGAGTGCAGCTGGCCGAAGTAGCGCTGGAAGGTCGCCTCGCCGATGGTGAAGGACCAGGTCTTGCTGGTTTCCTTGTTATCGGCACGCTTGACCGTCACAGTTACCGTGACCTTGCCGTCCGCCATATTGGCAGCCGGGGTGTAGGTGACCTTGCCGTTCGCGTAGACAGCATCGACCTTTTCGCCGTTGACAGTCATCGTTACGCTGGCGTTCTCGCCAGCGTTCGAGATCTCCGCGGAGATCGTCGGCCGCTTTTCGGCTCCGGTCTGCGCACCCTGCGCGGGCGTTACGTTGGAGATCACAGGTTCGTCGAGGATGTCGACGGTGTAGGACGCTCTGGCCTCGTTGCCCTTGATATCCTTGAACGCAAAGGTCAGGGTCATCGTGCTGCCGGCCTCAGCTGCTTTCGCGATATCCGAATCAAAGACCGTGATATGGACGCGGCCCTTGCCGGTGGTGAAGCCGTCCAGAACCTCTACGTCCGTGTTGCCCTGCAGCTGGCTGATGCCGGGGATGTACGTTCCGTCGGCCTTCTTGACACTGTACTCGATCCACGGATTGTCGATTTCATAGATTGTGTCGATCTCGAGTTCAAACTCGTAATCGCTGCCGACATAGGCCGGGAGCATGGTTTCGGGGAAGGTGATGGTGGGCTGCACGACGAGGCCGCCGTCCACATTCACGCCGTCCGCCACGGGATAGAAGAAGAAGGAGTAGATGGTGTAATCCGTGACCTTGCTCTTATCCATGCTGTAGGTCTTGAACGAATCGGAGTAGTACTCCAACCACTGGCTATACCTATTGTTGAACTTCGCCGTGCGGCTCTCCATCTCATAGCCGCCCACGCCGCCGGAGCATTCGCGGACGAGCCAGTCGGCGTCGTCAGTCGTAACGCCCTCTTCGGAGAAGTCCTTGCTGTAGAACGCGTTGTTGCCGGTGCCGTTGGAGCAGAGGTAGCCATACGCGTCGCTCTTGAAGCGGAGGTATTCGCCGTTCTGCTCGACGGTGAACACGACAGCGCCGTTCGCCGGGGTGGCCTTGCCGTCCGCGACGGTGGCTGCCGCCTTTTCAATGGACTTCGAATCGTTCTCCGCCGCCAGAACCGCCTGTGCGTTCTGGTTGTAGATCACGAACTTGTCGCCGGGCTTGGGCAGATCGCCGGAGGGCTGGTCAGCAGATGCAGGGTCGACCCGGTAGAGCGTGAACTCGCACGGATACTGCTGACTTGCAACCGTGTTGTTCTTATAGGCTTTAAACTTGTTAAACCCACCGTATGTAGAATCCGTGCTGGTATTGCTGGCCAGCGTAACAGTATCATCACCGGCACCCATAAATTTGAAGGTCTGATTTTCTGCGCTGAACGACCACGCCCAGCTATAATTACCAGACTGAATGCCATTGCTGTTTCCACCGGAAGGTGCAATGGCCATGCCGTTTTTATCAGTCAGCGTAACAGACTGTCCGCTTACCTTCAGCGTCCAAACCGCGCCTTCCGTCTTCGTCACCTTGTCCTCCGCTACAGTCGGCTGTACAACCGTCAGCCACTTCCCGCTGAGTTCCAGCGGTGCGTAGCCGGTGGAAACAATCATGACATAAGAGCCGTCTGTCAACTGGTCAGCAGAAGTTAGCTTTCCAAGTTTGTCCTCTCCATCTTCTTTCCTGACCGTATAGGTGAACGTCGCTTCGTCGCTGTCGTCCATGCCGGCCTTCGTGGCCTTGACTGTGAAGGTGACGTCTTCATTCACCGTCGCCTCGGTACCCTCGTTAAAGGTCGTGCCGTCCGTGGCAATGAGGATCGTCGCACCCTCCGTCGCGCAGGAGAACGTGACATTCGTGCCCTTTTCTACTTCACCCGTAGCGGGGGAAGCCGTCGGGGTCGCGACCTTCTGGGTCGGGGTGGGAGGAGGCACAAGGCCGCCGATGAAGTTCTTTTCCCGCGTCAGCTTGTAGAACGTCATGCCGAAGTCCTTCTCCGTCAGACGATCCGTGCTGGTGCAGTAGGCGCTGAACTCGGTGTACTTGGCATAGTACTCCATGTAGACCTTGCCATACTGGCCGGTCAAGCCATTGCCGGACATATAGTAGGACGCATTTTCTGCATTGCAGGTTTCAACGTCCCACTTTACCGCGCCGTCCCCGGTCAGGTTCAGGTTGAACTTGCCGTTGTTCGTGCCCATCGTGAGGGTGGTATCTGTGCCCTGCTTGAAAGAGTATGTACCGTCCTCGTTCTTCGTGACCGTCCAGACCAGCTTATCAAAGCTGTCCGCCGTCAGGGCATTCTCAGCAACCGTCGCCGCGGCGGGTTTGAGATAGTAGCTGCCCAGCATTTCGCCAGCGACAGCATAGCCGTTGCCAGCATTGTAGATCACGACCTGATCGCCGGTCGCAATCGTATCGGCCTTGACGTATTTGTTGACCCACTCAAAGACATCGACAGAGACGACCAGCTCCTTGCTGTCCTCCATGCCGTCCTTCGTGGCCTTGACGGTATACGTCTCGTTATGCGAAGCCGAGATCGGGCCGGTGTATGCCTGATACTCCGTGCCTGCGGTCTTGTAGTAGATCGTCGCGCCCTCGGTCTTGCACTCGAACTTGATCTCCGTGCCAACCTCGATCTCAGCGCCGTTTTCTACGTTCGCAGTTGGGGTTTCGACCTGCTGCTTCTGCGTTTCAGTGAGCTTGTAGAGCGTAAACTCATGCGGATAGCCGCCGTTTACAGTTGAGTTCTTATACGCTCTGAACTTATTTCCGTTTCCCTTGTTACTGGCGAGCGTGACAGTATCGTCACCCGTTCCGGCAAAGGTAAATTTGCCGCTGGCAAAGCTGGCTGCCCATTTATAGCTGCCAGACTGGATGCCGTTCGTGTTGCCGCCCTTCGGCGCAATCGAAGTTCCCTTCGCGTCCGTCATAACGACGCCGTCCGTATCGACGGTCAGCGTCCAGACGCCTGCAGTCGGATTTTCGATCTTACCGTCAACAACGCTGGGCTGTGTTGCAAGAACCCAGCCGTTGTCAAAATAATCCGGCGCATAATCCGTATCTGTCACAAGTACATACTTGCCGGTCGTCAGTTCGGCTGCACTTGTGACCTTGGTGTAGGTCTGCGTTGTCTCCTCCGCCATGGCGACCGGCATGACCGAAAGGACCATGACGACGGCCAGCAGCAGCGCGAGACACCGCGTTGTGCGTTTTTTCATGCTTGCATTTCCTCCTGATTTCTGTTCAAATTCTGAATGTTCATGTTGTGCGCAGGCTCGTCCTGCGCAAAGCACCTTTTTGAACCCTCCTTCTGCGGATTGATACAGAAACGAAAACGGCTGCCGGTCAAGGGAGCCGCAGTCGCAGAGTTCTGTATTTCATAGTATAGCAGTTCCACCCGTTAAAATCCAGTGCCTTTACGGAGATTTTACCGATTTTACGTAAATTTTACCGGGAATTTTTTGTGGATTTTGTCTATATAATCCCTGAACGGCAGACAAAGCCCACCCTGCAGTCCCCGCCGGACGGGCAGGAACGCTGTCCGGGAAGCCGGCTGATGCTGCGGATCCGGGCGCCGCGGCTGATAAAACCGCCCCGCCGGGGCATTCATACATAAGATATGAATTGTTCACAAATAATTTAAGTCTGTAGGTATTGACAACGCTGGCAGGCGGTGGTACACTGCGTTTAGCACTCAAGGA
>OHHL01000320.1_pt1 | contig 18575 bp, 13 predicted proteins | sample 1568031 | NCBI WGS metagenome assembly OHHL01 (sample SAMEA3879513, study PRJEB24766) | human gut metagenome | biome: human-associated habitat; feature: feces | place: USA | collected 1985/1987 | reverse complement strand
GACACCGATACCTGCGCAGATGTTTCCCACGCACTGGACCCCATCCTGGACGAGGCCGACCCCATCGACCAGAGCTACTATCTGGAAGTGGGCAGCCCCGGCCTTGGCCGCAAGCTGACCCGCCCGGAGCACTACGAGGCGCTCAAGGGCCAGAAAGTGCGGGCAAAGCTCATCCGCCCCAACGCTGACGGCGTGCGGGAGCTGTCCGGCATCCTGACCGGTCGCGAGGGCAGCACCGTGACGCTGGAAACCGAGAACGGCCCCGTGACCTTTGAGGTGAATGCAGCCTCCGGCGTGCAGCTGTGCGACGACGAAGATCTGTTTGACTGATCGGATTTATAATAGAGAGTAAATTACAGGAGGAACCCGAAAAATGGCAGCAGCGAACAACGAATTTTTTGAAGCTCTCTCCATGCTGGAGCACGAGCGCGGCATCACCGCAGAGTACCTGATCGAAAAGATCAAGGCGGCTATCATCATTGCCGTCAAGAAGAACTATGAGGTCGAGGAGGACCACATCCGGGTGGATATCGACCCCGACACCGGCCGCTTTGACGTGGCACTGATCCAGGATATCGTGGCAGACGAGGACTGGTACGACGAGCACGCCGAGATCGGTGTGACCGAGGCACGCAAGATCCGCAGCAGCTACGAGGTGGGCGACCGCATCATCACCCCGCTCAAGACCCGCGATTTTGGCCGTATTGCCGCCCAGACCGCAAAGCACGTCATCCGTCAGGGCATCCGCGAGGCCGAGCGCAACCAGCAGCTCAGCGAGATCCAGTCCCGCGCACATGACATTGTGCAGGCCACCGTTACCCGCGTGGATACCGAGAAGGGCATTGTAGCGCTGGATCTGGGCAAGGGCGGCGAGGCTGTTCTGCCCCGCAACGAGCAGGTGCCCGGCGAGGTGTACACCGAGGGCGAGACCCTGCAGGTCTACATCGTGGACGTGGTCAGCACCGAGCGCGGCCCCCGCGTCATGATCAGCCGCACCCACCCCGGCCTTGTCAAGCGCCTGTTTGAGCTGGAAGTGCCCGAGATCTTTGACGGCACTGTGGAGGTAAAGGCCATCAGCCGCGAGGCCGGTGCCCGCACCAAGATGGCTGTCTGGTCCAAGGACCCCAACGTCAACCCCGTCTCTGCCTGCATCGGCCCCCACGGCGACCGTGTGGCCGCTGTGGTCGAGAAGCTGGGCGGCGAGAAGATCGATATCGTGAAGTGGAGCGAGGATATCTCGGAGTTCATCTCCGCAGCCCTGAGCCCCGCCAAGGTGGTCAAGGTGGAACTGCTGCCCGGCGAGACCCGCTCCTGCCGCGTCACCGTGCCCGACCAGCAGCTGAGCCTTGCCATTGGCAACAAGGGCCAGAACGCCCGCCTGTGCGCCCGCCTGACCGGCTACAACATTGATATCCGTCCCGAGAGCGGCTACTACGGCGAGGACGAGGAGCCCAAGAAGGACGCAGCAGACGCTGAATAAGCCCGGCACCATCTGCCGAAGGAGGGAAACCGGATGGCACAAAAAAAGATCCCTGCCCGCCAGTGCATCGGCTGCATGACCAGCCGCCCCAAAAAGGAGCTGGTGCGCGTGGTGCGCGCACCCAGCGGGGAGATCAGCATTGATCTGGTAGGCAAAAAGCCGGGACGCGGCGCATATCTCTGCCCGGACCCGGACTGCCTGACCAAGGCAAAAAAGAAAAAGGCGCTGGAACGCTGCTTTGAGCAGCCGGTTCCCGCCGAGGTATATGACGCGCTGGCTGTACAGCTGGCCGCAGCCGCAAAGGAGGCAGCAGCCGATGGCAAAAAAGAATAACGCCCCCGCAAAACCCAAGCTGCCCCCGGAGGAGGCGCTGTATCAGGCCGTGAGCCTGTGCCGCAAGGCCGGTGCGCTGACCATGGGCTTTGATGCCGTGGAGGAAGCCTGCGTCAAAAGCAAGGCATGGCTGGTGATGACCGCATCGGACATCAGCCCCAAGACCTTGCAGCGTTTGAACTACGCTGTGGGGGACTTGGTGGACGTGTTCACCATGCCGCTGACGCAGGATAAGCTGGCCGATATCAGCCACAAGCCCGTGGCTGTTTACGCGGTGACCGACCGCAACCTCGCAAAGCTCTGCTTCGACCGCCTGTCGGACTGCGGAGCAATCAAAAATGAGGAGGATATGAGCGAATGATCGTAAAATATAAAGTGAGTGACTTTGCAAAGGATCTGAACCTTTCTGCAAAGAAGGTGCTGGACGAACTGGCCGCTATGGGCAGCACCGGCAAGAAGAACAGCTCCAATCTGGAGGAGAACGAGCTGAACTACCTGCTGGAAAAGTTCAGCAAGGATAACAGCGTGGCAAATCTGGACGAGTTTTTGAACAGTGCCAAGGCTCCCAAGGAGGAGCCCAAGGCCGAGAAGAAGGCCGAGAAGAAGGCCGAGAAGAAGGCTGAAAAGAAGCCCGAGGCTACCAAGGCTGACAAAAAGCCCCAGCAGCCCGCCGCAAAGGCCGAGCAGCCCAAGGCAACCAATAATAATAACAATGGCAAGCACGGCGACAAGAAGCCCGAGCAGCATAAGAAGCGCGAGGAAAAGACCGTTTCCTTCAGCGAACTGGCACGCGAGACCGGCGCAAAGGCTACTGCTGCCCCCGCACAGGCTGTTTCTGTCCGCCGCGAGGACAATCAGGTCACCGTGGATACCCGCACTGTGGATATGAACGTGGACCGTTTCGACGCCCGTTACGATGATCTGGCCTCCACCAAGAACACCGAGAACCGCCGCAAGCCCACCCCGCAGGGCAATAAGCAGAAGTTCACCCAGCGCGGCCAGCGCCAGCGCCAGCAGTTCCAGAAGGGCAAGCGCGAGACTGAGTTCGAGCGTCTGCAGCGCATCCAGCTGGAGAAGGCACGCAACGCCCAGCTGAAGGTGATGATCCCTGATGAGATCACCGTGGGCGAGCTGGCTACCCGCCTGAAGCAGCAGGCCGGCAAGGTCATTGCCAAGTTCATGCAGATGGGCGAGATGCACGCCATCAACGACGTGATCGATTTCGACACCGCAGCTCTGCTGGCAGAGGAGTTCCACGCAAAGGTCGAGCACGAGGTGCACGTTACCATCGAGGAGCGCCTGTTCACGCAGGAAGAGGATGCACAGGAGGATCTGGTGGAGCGTCCCCCGGTGGTCTGTGTCATGGGTCACGTTGACCACGGCAAGACCAGTATTCTGGATGCCATCCGCAAGACCAACGTTACCGCAGGCGAGGCCGGCGGCATCACGCAGGCCATCGGTGCATATCAGGTCAAGGTCAACGACAGCCTCATCACCTTCCTGGATACCCCGGGCCACGAGGCGTTCACCTCCATGCGTGCCCGCGGCGCGATGATCACGGATATCGCCATCCTCGTCGTCGCGGCCGATGACGGCATCATGCCCCAGACCATCGAGTCCATCAACCACGCCAAGGCTGCAAATGTCAAGCTCATCGTGGCAATGAACAAGATGGATAAGCCCACCGCAAACCCCGAGCGCGTGATGGAAGGCCTGACCAAGTACGGCATCATCACCGAGGACTGGGGCGGCGATGTGGCCTGCATCCCGGTGTCTGCCCTGACCGGCATGGGCATCAACGACCTGCTGGAGCGCATTGCTCTGGAAGCTGAGGTCATGGAGCTGAAGGCAAACCCCAACCGCCGCGCCAAGGGTGCGGTCGTTGAGGCCCGTCTGGACAAGGGTCAGGGTCCCATTGCCACCATTCTGGTGCAGAACGGCACCCTGCACTCCGGCGACGTCATCATTGCCGGTACCGCTGTGGGCCGCGTGCGCACCATGCGCAGCGACAAGGGCCAGCTGCTGAGCGATGCCGGCCCCTCTACCCCTGTGGAGATCACCGGCCTGACCGCAGTGCCGGAAGCAGGCGACCTGTTCGAGGCTGTTGAGGACGAGCGTCTGGCCCGTGAACTGGCCGAGCAGCGCATTGCTGCCGCCAAGGAGAAGCAGTTCTCCTCCTTCCAGAAGGTCACGCTGGATAACCTGTTCAGCCAGATGGCACAGAACGACATGAAGGAGCTGGCCATCGTGGTCAAGGCCGATGTGCAGGGCTCTGCCGAGGCTGTGAAGCAGAGTCTGGAGAAAATCTCCAACGATGAGGTGCGCGTGCGCGTCATCCACGCCGGTGTCGGCGCCATCAGCAAGTCCGACGTGGATCTGGCCGATGCCTCCAACGCCATCATCATCGGCTTCAACGTCCGCCCGGACAACGTGGCCAAGGAAGAAGCCGCTGCCACCAAGGTGGAAATGCGTATGTACCGCGTCATTTACGACGCCATCAACGATGTCACCGACGCTATGAAGGGTATGCTGGCACCCAAGTTCCGCGAGGTCTCTCTGGGCGAACTGCAGGTGCGTCAGGTGTACAAGATCTCCAACGTGGGCACCGTTGCAGGCTGCCGCGTGACCAGCGGCAAGATCACCCGCGACAGCAAGGTGCGTGTGGTGCGTGACGGCATCGTCATCGCCGAGGACGAGATCGCATCCCTGAAGCGCTTCAAGGACGACGCTAAGGAAGTGGCCGAGGGCTACGAGTGCGGCGTGACTCTGGAGAAGTTTGCGGACGTCAAGGAAGGCGACGTATACGAGGCCTTCAAGATGGAAGAGTACCGCGCTTCCCGGCAGAAAAGGCTTCCCCCGTCCGGGGGAAGCTGTCGAACGAAGTGAGACTGATGAGGGCGTATCTTTCGCAGGTGTGGAGCGTGCGCCCTCATCCGTCGTTTTGGCAGACAAATGCCGCCTTGCCCCGGCCGGGGCAAGGCTTTGGGAGGCTGCCGGACAGAATTTGGAGAAAACTATGTCTCAGAAAAATATGGGCCGTCTTGCGCAGGATATGAAGCGCGAGGTCATTGCCATCATCGGCCGGCTGAAGGACCCGCGGCTGGAGGGCGGTCTGCTGACCGTCACCCGTCTGGACGTGACGCCGGATCTGGATGTGGCAAAAGTGTATGTAAGCGTGATGGGCCGCGCAGACGGCCCCAAGCCCGCAATCGAAGCGCTGAACCGTGCCGCAGGCCATGTGCGCACCGAGGTCAGCAAAAAAATGCACATCCGCAAGGCACCCCGCTTCATCTTTGTGGAGGATGACGGTGCCGCCTACGCCGCCCACATCAACGAGCTGCTGCGCAGCCTGAACGTGAACGGCGAGGAAGAAGCACAGCCTGCTGATACCGAACAGACCGAGGACTGACTGCCTTTGCGGAAAGGATGGATCATTGGATGACAGAACAACTGGATGTGCAGCAGATGGCGCAGCGCCTGCTGGCTGCGGACAACATTTTGATTCTGTGCCACAAAAACCCGGACGGTGACACCATCGGCTGCGGCAGCGCCCTGTACTATGCGCTCAAAGCGCTGGAAAAAACAACGGCGGTGCTCTGCTCCGATGCCATTCCGTCCCGCTACGCCTTTACGAACCCACGGCTGTTCAAGGGCGAGTTCGAGCCCCGCACCGTGATCGCGGTGGACGTGGCCGGTTTGCAGCTGTTTGGCGAAAATAACGGTGTGCCGCAGTTTGCACGCCATGTGGACCTGTGCATCGACCACCACGCAGGCAACAACGGCTATGCCGATTTTACCCTTCTGGATGCCGGTGCCGCTGCGGCAGCGGAACTGCTGTATCAGGTCATCGTGGAGATGGGGGTGACTATCACCCCCCACATTGCGGACTGCCTGTACACCGGCATTGCCACCGACACCGGCTGCTTCAAGTTCTCCTCCACCACAGCTAACACCCACACGGTGGCGGCAAAGCTTATTGAAGCCGGCTGTCATGTGGAGGAGCTGAACACCCTGCTCTTCGACACCAAGCCCCGTGCCCGCATGGAGGCCGAGCGCATCGCCCGCAACCATCTGGAATACTATCTGGATGGCCGCTGCGCCCTGATCTACCTGACGAGGGACGAGATCCGGCAGAGCGGGGTAGACCCCGCAGATCTGGAGGAACTGACCAGTCTGCCCATCAGCATCGAGGGAGTCAAGGTGGGTCTGACCCTGCGCCAGCAGCCCGGCGGCAGCTACCGCATCAGCGTGCGCACCGCAAAGAGTGTGGACGCCTGTGCCATCGCACGGCGGCTGGGCGGCGGCGGCCACACCCGCGCAGCGGGCTGTGAGCTGCTGGGCGACCTTGAAAACGCCAAAAATGCGATCCTTGCAGAGGTGGAAGCCGAGCTGGACGCACCGCAGGAGGAAGCATAATGCAGGGCATCCTGATCGTAGACAAGCCCATGGACTGGACCAGCTTTGACGTGGTGGCAAAGCTGCGCGGTGTGCTGGGCACCCGCAAGCTGGGGCACAGCGGTACACTGGACCCCATGGCCACCGGCGTTCTGCCGGTGTTCTGCGGCGGTGCAAGCAAGGCGGTGGATCTGCAGCTGAACCACGACAAGACCTACCGCGCCACCCTGCGTCTGGGCGCACGTACCGATACCGGCGATAGCACCGGCACGGTGCTGGAGACTGCCCCTGTCACCGCCGGAGAAAAGGAGCTGCTGGCTGTACTGCCGCAGTTTGTCGGCCCGCAGATGCAGGTGCCGCCCATGTACTCGGCGGTCAAGATCAACGGCCAGCCGCTGTATAAGCTGGCGCGTGAGGGCGTGACCGTGGAGCGCAAGGCGCGCCCCATTGAAATCTACGGCATCGAGTACGGCGGCAGCCCGGCAGAAAACGAGTATGTACTGACGGTGCGCTGCTCCAAGGGCACCTATATCCGCACCCTGCTGGAGGAGATCGCCGCCGCAATGGGGCAGAAGGGCACCATGAGCGCGCTGCGCCGCACTGCTGCCGGTCTGTACACCGAAGCAGACGCCCACACGCTGGAAGAAATCCTTGCAGCAAAGGAGCAGGGAACTGCTGCGCTGGAAGCACTGATGCTGCCGGTGGAAAGCGTGTTTACCCTGCTGCCGCTGCTGGTGGTGGAGCCATGGGTGGAGCAGCATCTGTACAACGGCTGTCCCACCAGCCGCTACCCCGCAGCAGACGGACGCTACCGGGTGCGCAATGCCGCCGGGCAGTTTCTTGGCCTTGCCAACATTACCGGCGGGGTGCTCCGGGTGGAAAAATTGTTCGTGGAACGTAATTGAGCAATAAAGGAAACAAGACCCATGCAGATCATTTCTCAGTTTGCCCCGCTGCCGCTGGCACAGCCTGAAAAAGGCACCGCCGTGGCCATGGGCTACTTTGACGGCATCCATATCGGCCACCGGGCGGTGATCGAAGGGGCGGTACAATGGGCAAAGACCCATGATGCAGCTCCGGCGGTGTTCACCTTCCGCCTGCCGGTGGAAAATAAAATGAAGGGCAAGCGCCTGCTCTCCACCGAGGACAAGCACGCCCTGATCCACAGTCTTGGGGTGGAGTATTACCTCACCCCGGACTTTGAGGCGATTAAGGCACTGAGCCCGGAGGAGTTCGTGCGCGGCATCGTGGAAAACTGCCACGCCCGGGCGCTGTTCTGTGGCGAAAACTTCACCTTTGGTGCAAGGGCTGCCGGTACGCCGGAGCTGCTGCGCACCCTCTGTGCCCCTCTTGGGGTAGAGGTGGTGGTGGTGCCCATGGCACAGTTTGAGGAAAAGCCGGTGTCCTCTACCCGCATTCGTACCGCGCTGGAGGGCGGGGACATCCCGGCCGCCAACGCTATGCTGGGCATGCCCTACGCCATCCGCTTTGCGGTGCAGCACGGCGCGGGCCTGGGCCACACGCTGGGGGTGCCCACCATCAACCAGCTGTACCCGCAGGGCTTCCAGATGCCCCGCAGCGGCATTTATATCACCCGCACCTGCATCAACGGGGTGTGGTATCCCTCGGCCACCGGTCTGGGCAGCCGCCCTACCGTGAACGATGACGCCACCAAGGTGACCTGTGAGACCTTTATCCCGGGCTTTTCCGGTGACTTGTACGGTACCGACCCGGTGGTGGAGTTCCACGCTTACCTGAGCCCCAGCAAAAAGTTTGATACGCTGGACCAGCTGCGGGACTGCATCAACGATGCCGCTCGCCGCGCACAGGAGTATTTTGCATAACGCATAAGTAGACAGGCCGTTGCACAGTATTTTGTGCGGTGGCCTTGTTTGATGCGGGACGATTTGAAATGCCCTCCGCTTGCGCTCTGGGCATAATTCAAGGAATTTTATTTTTTTATTTGAGCTTCCGAAAAGTCTGTGGACTTTTCGGAAGCTTTTTTCACGGAAGAGAACGGAACGGAAAACGGCATTTCCGGCGTCTGCGGGCAGAAAAAACCGCACTTCGGGCAAAATAGACACATTTCCGTGCAACAATGGCAAATGTTTGTTAAACAATTATCTATCTCATGTCCTTGCAATACACGCAGTTTTTGTTTATAATAGTAGCTGTACGGGGCAACGCCCCGATTGTGAGCGAGACTCTGGTTCAGAATTATAACTTGAGAGGAGTTTTTACCATGGGTTTAGGTAAGAAGACGATCGACGATCAGAACTACTGCGGCAAGAAGGTGCTTGTCCGCTGCGATTTCAACGTCCCGATGAAGGACGGTGTCATCACCAACGAGAACCGCATCAACGCAGCACTGCCCACCATCCAGAAGCTGGTCAACGATGGCGCAAAGGTCATCCTGTGCAGCCACCTGGGCAAGCCCAAGAACGGCCCCGAGGCTAAGTTCAGCCTGGCTCCCGTTGCTGTGGCTCTGAGCGCAAAGCTGGGCAAGACCGTTGTGTTTGCCGACGACGACAACGTTGTGGGCGAGAACGCAAAGGCTGCTGTGGCTGCTATGAACAACGGCGATGTCGTTCTGCTGCAGAACACCCGTTTCCGCAAGGAAGAGACCAAGAACATGCCCGAGTTCAGCGAGGAGCTGGCTTCTCTGGCTGATGCTTATGTGGACGACGCCTTCGGCAGCTGCCACCGTGCACACTGCTCCACCGCAGGTGTCACCGACTACATCAAGGATACCGCTGTCGGCTACCTGATGGAGAAGGAGATCAAGTACCTCGGCAATGCCGTGAACGATCCCGTCCGTCCCTTCACCGCTATTCTGGGCGGCGCTAAGGTCGCTGATAAGCTGAACGTCATCTCCAACCTGCTGGAGAAGGTCGATACCCTGATCATTGGTGGCGGCATGGCTTACACCTTCGTCAAGGCTCAGGGCTACGAGGTCGGCAAGAGCCTGTGCGACGACACCAAGCTGGACTACTGCAAGGAAATGATGGCAAAGGCCAAGGAGAAGGGCGTCAAGCTGCTGCTGCCCGTGGATGCAGTCTGCATCAAGGACTTCCCCGATCCCATCGATGCTCCCGTGGATGTGACCGTGGTGCCTGTCACCGCGATCCCCGCTGACATGGAGGGCTGCGACATCGGCCCCGAGACCATGAAGCTGTTTGCTGACGCTGTCAAGGCTTCCAAGACCGTTGTCTGGAACGGCCCCATGGGCGTGTTCGAGAACCCCACTCTGGCAGCCGGTACTCTGGCTGTTGCCAAGGCTATGGCTGAGAGCGATGCTACCACCGTCATCGGCGGCGGCGACAGCGCAGCAGCTGTGCAGCAGATGGGTCTGGGCGACAAGATGACCCACATCTCCACCGGCGGCGGCGCTTCTCTGGAGTATCTGGAGGGCAAGGAGCTGCCCGGCATCGCAGTCATCCAGAACGCATAATTTTTCCGGCATCACAATGGGTGCGGCGGCATTTACGCCGCCGCATCTTTTCTTTTTGTGCAGGCAATTTGTAAATAGTTACGAAGGTAAGGAGAAAATAACAATGGATAAGGCAAAGCGCAAGGCTATTATCGCTGGCAACTGGAAAATGAACAAGACCGCCTCCGAGGCTGCTGTTCTGGTGGACGAGCTGATCCCCGCCGTGAAGGACGCTACCTGCGAGGTGGTTATCTGCACCCCGTTTACCGATCTGGTCACCGCTGTGGCTAAGACCAAGGGCACCAACATCCATGTCGGTGCCGAGAACGTCCACTTTGAGAAGTCCGGTGCTTTCACCGGCGAGATCAGCGCCGATATGCTGGTGGATCTGGGCGTGGAGTACGTTATCGTTGGCCACTCTGAGCGCCGTCAGTACTTTGCAGAGACCGACCAGACCGTCAACAAGCGCACGCTGGCTGCTCTGAACGCCGGTCTGAAGGTCATCCTGTGCGTGGGCGAAAGCCTGCAGCAGCGCGAGGAGGGCGTTACCGAGGAGCTGGTTCGTATGCAGACCAAGATCGCTCTGCGTGACGTGACCGCCGAGCAGATGGAAAATGTTGTCATCGCCTACGAGCCTGTCTGGGCCATCGGCACCGGCAAGACCGCTACCTCCGATCAGGCAGAGGAAGTCTGCGCACAGATCCGCAAGGTGGTGGGCGAGCTGTACGGCGAGGCCGTGGCCGAGGCTACCACCGTGCAGTACGGCGGCAGCATGAACGCCAAGAACTGCGAGGAGCTGCTGAGCAAGAAGGACGTGGACGGCGGCCTGATCGGCGGCGCATCCCTGAAGGCTCCCGACTTTGCTGTCATCGTCAATGCAGCCACCAAGGGCTGAGCAACTGCCTTTTCTTAACTAAGCTGTTTCAGCGCCCGGCTGCGCCGTTTTTTCAGCGCTGAGCCGGGCGCTGATCTGTTTTTACAGCAGCCGCTCGGGTGTTATGCACCCCGCAGGCTGCACTCCCGCAGGCAGGGCGCTTAGCCTTGCCCGCAACGCGTGATAAATTCAAAGGAGATTCAATTTTATGGCAAAGAAACCTGTTCTTCTGTGCATCATGGATGGCTTCGGCTGGGTGCCGAACGAGACCTTTGGCAACGCCGTGGTGGCTGCCAAGACCCCCCATCTGGATGCTCTGATGGCAAAGTACCCCATGACTACCATTGATGCCTCCGGCATGGCTGTCGGCCTGCCCGACGGCCAGATGGGCAACTCCGAGGTCGGCCACACCAACATGGGCGCAGGCCGCATCGTCTACCAGCAGCTGACCCTCATCACCAAGTCCATCCATGACGGTGAGATGCTCAAGAACCCTGTGCTGGTCAAGAACATGAAGGCTGCTATCGACGCAGGCAAGGCCATCCACCTGATGGGTCTGGTGGGCACCGGCGGCGTGCACAGCCATGCCGACCACTGGTTTGGCGTGCTGGAAATGGCAAAGCATCTGGGTGCTAAGGAAGTCTACCTGCACTGCATCACCGATGGCCGCGACACCGACCCCCACTCCGGCAAGGGCTTCCTTGCCGACCTGCAGGCCAAGCTGGATGAGCTGGGCGTGGGCAAGATCGCCAGCGTTTCCGGCCGTTACTACGCCATGGACCGTGATAACAACTGGGATCGCGAGGAGAAGGCCTACGCTGCCTTTGTCTACGGCGAGGGTGAGCACGCTGCCAATGCTGCCGAGGCCATCGAGGCTTCCTACGCCGCAGACAAGACCGATGAGTTCGTGCTGCCCTGCGTCACCTGCGAGGGTGGCCGTGTGCAGGACGGTGACACCGTCATCTTCATGAACTTCCGCCCCGACCGTGCCCGCCAGATGACCCGCATCTTCTGCGATGATGCCTTTACCGGCTTCGAGCGCCGCGGCGGCCGCAAGCAGGTGCACTACGTCTGCATGGCCGAGTACGATGCCACCATGCCCAACTGCGAGGTTGCTTATCCCCCGGTGGAGCTGAAGAACGTTCTGGGCGAGTATCTGTCTGCCCACGGCAAGACCCAGCTGCGCATCGCCGAGACCGAGAAGTACGCGCACGTCACCTTCTTCTTCAACGGCGGCGTGGAGGCTCCCTACGAGGGCGAGGATCGCTGCGTCATCCCCAGCCCCAAGGTTGCCACCTACGACCTGAAGCCCGAGATGAGCGCCCCCGAGGTCGCTGCCGAGTGCGTCAAGCGCATCGAGAGCGGCAAGTACGATGTGGTCATCCTGAACTTTGCAAACTGCGATATGGTCGGCCACACCGGCGTGTTCGAGGCTGCTGTCAAGGCCGTTGAGGCTGTGGATACCTGCGTGGATCAGGTGGTCACCGCTGTGCTGAACGCTGGCGGCTGCGCCTTCATCACCGCTGACCACGGCAACGCCGAGAAGATGATGAACCCGGACGGCACCCCCAAGGGCGGCCGCACCTGTCAGGGCTATAAGGATGACAGCTTCTGGGCGCGGGGACAGGCGTGGGGCGTGTACGGCAGCGCCATTGGCTACACATACACCCACGATGAAAAGTTTTTGAATGTGTTCCGCAAAGCGCTGGCGTTTTACCTTTCCCGTCTGCCAGAGGATATGATCCCCTGCTGGGATATGCTCTTTGCACCGGAAAGCGGCGAACCCCGGGATTCCTCCTCCGCTGCCATCGTGGCCTGCGGCCTGCTGGAAGCGGCAAAGTATGTGGACGAAACAGAAGCTGCCCAGTGGCGCACGCTGGCGCGGCAGATGCTGGCCAGCCTTGCCGCAAACTATGCGGTAAAGCCCGGCACCCTTGGCTCCGGCCAGCTGCTGCACGGCACTTACAGCAAAAAAAGCCCCTACAACACCTGCACCCCGGAGGGCGTGGATGAATGTACGAGCTGGGGCGATTATTTTTACATGGAGGCGCTGACCCGCCTGACCAAAGACTGGGAGATGTACTGGTGATGAACTTGCAGACCAAAGCGGATTTTACCGCACTGATGCACAAATTTCTCGACCCGCTCAAGCCTTATTATTCCGCAGGCTGTGCCCGGCTGCATCTGGGCGAGACGGGCGTGACCTACAACCAAAATGCCATTGAGCTGGAAGCCTTCAGCCGCCCGCTGTGGGCGCTGGTGCCCTTCTGGGTAGGTGGCGGCTCTGACCCGGAATTTGAAACCATCTACCGCAAGGGTCTTGCCACCGGCGCCGACCCGGAAAACCCCGAATACTGGGGCACCACCGGGGAGTACGACCAGTGTTATGTGGAGATGGCGGCTATTGCCTGCGGCATCCTCACCGCACCGGAAAAGCTGTGGACCCCGCTTTCTGACACCGAAAAACAGAACCTTGCCGCATGGCTGGGGCAGATCAACGCCCACACCATCCCGGACTGCAACTGGCAGTTTTTCCGCATCCTTGTAAACCTTGCCCTGAAAAGCGTGGGGATGCCTTACAGCCCGGAGCTGCTGGAGGACGGTCTTTGCAAAATCGACAGCTATTACAGCGGCGACGGCTGGTCCACCGATGGCGCCTCGGTGCAGAAGGATTACTACATCCCGTGGGCCATCCAGTATTACGGGCTGCTCTACTCTAAATTTGCCGCAGATACCGACCCCCGGCGTGCTGCCCTTTACCGCCAGCGCGCCCAGCTGTTCGCGCAGCAGTTCGTCTACTGGTTCGATGCCAATGGCGCGGCGCTGCCCTTTGGCCGCAGCCTGACCTACCGCTTTGCCCAGAACAGCTTCTGGGCGGCCTGCATCTGGGCAGGGCTGGAACCGCTGCCCCTGCCGGTGATGAAAGGGCTCATCGTCCGCAACTTCAACTGGTGGCTGGGGCAGAAAATGTTCGACCGGGACGGCATCCTGACCATCGGCTACTGCTACCCGCAGATGTACATGGCCGAGCGGTACAACGCCCCCGGCAGCCCCTACTGGGGCATGAAGAGCTTTTTGTTGCTTGCTCTGCCGGATGACCACCCCTTCTGGTCTGCCGAAGCCGCGCCCATGCCCGCATTGGAGCGGCTCAAGCCCATGCCATACGCCAATATGCTGGTGCAGCGCCGGGCGGGGCGGGTAACGGCCTATGCCGCCGGTGTCAACGAGGGGCACGGCCACGGACAGTTCCCGGAAAAGTACGCAAAATTTGCCTACGATACCCGCTTTGGCTTCTGCGCCTCCCGCAGCCGGGAGGTGCTCAATCAGGCGGCTCCCGACAGTATGCTGGCCTTTGTCATCGACGATAACGTGTTTGTACGCAAGGTGAGCAAAACGTGGGAAATTGAAGCCGGGGCTGTGACTGCGCAGTGGTCGCCCTTCCCCGGCATTGAGGTGACCACTACCATCACCCCCACGGCCACCGGCCACCGCCGCCATCATGAGATTGACAGCAGTTTCGACTGCGAAGCCTACGACTGCGGTTTTGCCGTGCCCAATTTTGCACCGGGCTACGCCGAAAGCGTGGAAAGCGATACCGCCGAAGCCCATTGCGACACCCTGCGCTGCACCGTGCGCGGCAGGGGAGAAGCAGTGGTCATCGGCTGCGACCCCAACACCAGCCTGTACTTCACCAACGTACATCTGCCCGCCGTGAAGTACCACATCCCCAAGGGGCACACGGTGCTGGACACCGAGATCCTTGACGAAGCGGACTGATGCCGCTTCTCTCCAGAAAAACAGTCGTTTTTATGCGGCTGTTTTTCTTATATTCTGTGCTATAATGAGAGCAGAAAATGCTGCGAGGTGACATTTATGCCTTTAAATAATCCTATCACATCGGCACTTCTGGCCGACCCGGAAATTTTCCAGCAGAACCGTCTGCCCTTCCATGCCCACTTTGCCGACCAGACAAGCCCGGAAATGCCCCTGACCGTCAGCTTGGATGGCGAGTGGAACTTCCGCTATGCGGAAAACCTGACCGCACCCTTTACGGACTGGGATACCCTGACTGTGCCCGGCTTTATCCAGATGCAGAGCCTGCAAAAGCCCGGCCAGCCCTACGGCACGCCCCATTACGTCAACACCCAGTACCCGTGGGACGGCCACGAAAAGCTGCGCCCCGGCGAAATTCCGCAGGATTATAACCCCATCGGGGAGTATCAGCGTAGTTTCACCCTGCCGGAAAGCTGGGCAAGCTGCTACCTGCGCCTGAACGGTGCCGACAGTGCCGCCGCCGTCTGGTGCAACGGCGTTTACATCGGCTACACCGAGGATACCTTCACTCCCGCTGAATTTGACATGACCGCCGCCGTCCACCCCGGCGAAAATACCCTGACGGTGCAGGTGTACCGTTTCTCCTCCGGCAGCTGGCTGGAAGATCAGGATTTCTGGCGCATGAGCGGCTTATTCCGCTCCGTAGAACTGTTCACCAAGCCGGAGCTCCATCTGGAAGATGTCTTTGTAAAGCAAGATTTTGCCCCGGATTTTTCCAGCGCCACTGTTACCTTTGATTGCAAGGTCAGCGGCGCGGGAACGGTGTCGGTGGTGTTCAATGGGCAGGAGCAGTCTGCCGAGGTGGGGGAGCCTGCGGAATACGACAGCGGCGTGGTGTTCGGCAAGGGCGAGGCCGACCCGGAGGGCTTCATGGCTGGCATTGCGGAAATGACAAGAGGCCTGATTGCAAACTACTCCCAGATCAGCGAGGACGCGCAGAAGTTGTTTCAAACCGAGCGTGTGGTTATCGGCAAATGTCCGCGCTGCGGGGAAAGCGTCTACGAGGGCAAAAAGAACTACTACTGCGGAAACCGAAGCTGCCAGTTTGTCATGTGGAAGAATGACCGATTTTTTGAGGAACGGGGCAAGGCGTTCACCCCGAAGATCGCCGCCGCGCTCCTTAAAGACGGAAAGGCAAAGGTAAAGGGCCTGCGCTCCATGAAAACCGGCAAGACCTATGACGGGACGGTGCTTTTGGCAGATACCGGCGGCAAGTATGTAAACTACCGCGTGGAACAGAGGGGCAAAAACGAAAGACAGCAAGCATAGGGAGTGTAGCCACACTCCCGGCAAAATCCCTGACCCGGCGCACCTGCCGGGCCGGGGATTTTCTCTTTGGGGAAGCCCCAAACCCTTATATTATGTGAAAGGAGCGATTCAATGAGCGAAGTGTTTTCCGTACTGCTTCATAACCGACAGCGTTATGAGCAAGGCAAAGAGGGCCTATGGTTTTCTCTGCCGACCACAACCGAAAAACTGCAAGCAGCCCTGCGGGAAATCGGAATCAGCACCGACAATCCACAGGACTTTTTTCTATATGGGTATAGAAGCCCACAGAAGCGACCTATTAAGCTGCCCCGTGATATGGTGCTATCCGCAGGTATGGATGAATTAAACTTCCTTGCTGCAAGATTGGAAAAGCTGGACGCCACCGAACTTACGGAGCTGAACGCCGCCCTGACAAGCCCGCAGAGTGATTTTCACAATATCGGCCAGATTATCGACTATCCCGAAAATGTGGACTTTTATGTGCATTTGCCGGATGTCACCGGCACAGGACAGTTGGGCGACTACTATCTAAACCGTTCCGGCATGGTGGATATGCCGGAGGAATGGAAAGCGGGGATTCTCCTGCCCCGTTTTGGCCTGCATATTGCCAACACAGAGCAAGGTGTTTTTACCGATTATGGCTATCTGGTAAAAAGCGGCGACGAATGGCAGCGCGTCCATGAGGGACAGCCGGTGCCGGAGGAATACCGGGTGATGGCCTATCCCGCGCCGGAAATTCTGCGGGAGGAAAGCAAGGTGCAGCCGGAGGCGGCAGCTCCCGCAAAGGGCCCGCAGCCTGTCACCCCTATTCTCTTAAACGGCCAGAACAGCGCCGAGCGCATGAAAGAGATCACCGACCGGCTGGAAACCGGCATACAGGAGCTTTTCGAGAGTGAACGCTACAAAGCCTATCTCACTACCATGTCCAAGTTCCACAGTTACAGCTTCAACAACACCCTCCTGATCGCCATGCAGGGCGGACAGCTTGTGGCGGGCTACAACAAGTGGCGGGACGATTTTCACCGCAATGTAAAGAAAGGCGAAAAGGCCATCAAGATACTGGCCCCGGCCCCGTTCAAGGCGAAAAAGGAAGTGCAAAAGCTGGACGCACAGGGCAGGCCGGTGATGGGCAAGGACGGAAAGCCTGTTACCGAAGTACAGGAAATACAGGTTCCGGCCTTTAAGATCGTTTCTGTCTTTGATGTGAGCCAGACCGAGGGGGAACCGCTGCCCTCTATCGGCGTGGAAGAACTGACCGGCAGCGTGGAACGCTACGGGGAATTTTTCAAGGCGCTGGAACAGACCTCCCCGGTTCCCATTGGTTTTGAGGATATTCCGGGCGGTTCCCACGGCTACTACCACCTGACGGAAAAGCGGATCGCCATTCAGGAGGGCATGAGCGAATTACAGACCCTAAAGACGGCCATCCATGAGATCGCCCATTCCAAGCTCCACGCCATCGACCCGGAAGCCCCGGCCATTGAGCAGGCCGACCGCCCCGACAGCCGCACCCGCGAGGTGCAGGCTGAAAGCGTGGCCTATGCCGTCTGCCAGCACTACGGGCTGGACACCTCCGACTATTCCTTTGGCTATGTGGCCGGTTGGAGTTCCGGCAAGGACTTGAAAGAGCTGAAAGCCTCCCTCGAAACCATCCGGACCACCGCCCATGAACTGATTACCACCATTGACGGCCACCTTGCCCAGCTTCAGAAAGAACGGCAGGCCCAGCAGGAACAGCCGCAGGCCGCGCCGCTGGAACAGGCCGCCGAGCAGCCTGCCCCCGACAGTGTGTTTTCCAAGCTGCCCCCGGAACAGCAGCAGGAAATGACCGACAGTGTGAAAGCCATGCTGCAAACCCTGATTGACGCCGATGTGAAATCCACCGGCGAAGTGACGCAAGGCACGTTGGACGCCATTCAGACACAGGGCTTTGTCCTTTCCGGCGACGGGACGCTGCAACGGGCCGAGGCCCAGCCGGAGCCGCAGCCGTGGAATGGGATTGACGGCCTTTTGAACAACAAACCTATTATGCCGGAGGCCACCCCCACAGAACGGGCCAACGCTCTGATCGACTGGGCCGAGCGTGACGGTCAGCGCATGGGCAACGAGGAACGCCGGTTGATCGTGGAGTACGCCGAGGCCGTGGACAACACAGACAAGGTGATTGCCCTTATCAATGAGTTTTGCGAACATGGCTATGAAATGCAGCACGGCCACATGGATGATTTTGTGAGAAGCCAGATTGAAAGTGAGATTGCCGTTGCCAAGGCGGAACAGCAAACCGCCCTTGATCCGGCAGCGGAGCCGGTTGTAACGATCCTTTTCACCGAAAGCCCCCATTTGGAAATAGGCCAGCAAATGCCGCTGCATGAGGCCGACGCCCTGTTTGCCCGGCTGGACGCAGAACATCGAGGCGGCGGCTACTATGACAAGACCGACTTCCGCATTGATTTTACATTCCAAGGAGAGCCGCACAGCTATTCCGGGCGGCAGGATTTTGGCGACCGGGACGGTTCCCTGATTGAGCATATCCGGGAGTATCAGACCTTTTATCTGAACGATGAAAAATGGAAAGACCATCTGACCCGGCAGGGCGGCCCGGAGGCATGGGCGGAGGATCACGCCAGCCGGGAAGCCTTTCTCACCGAGATCATCCCCTACATGGAGCTGCATTGCAACCTGTCCCGGCTGGAACAGGAGGCGCAGACCCGTTTGGCGTCCAGCGACACCCTGACGCCGGAGGAAACCGCCTACTATGGGGCGCTGGTGGACTACGCTATGGAGTGCCGTCCGCTGCTCAACCACGGAGAGCCTTTGCCGGAAATGCCGAAACTGACCGACTTCGACCAGAGCTTGCAGGACTACAAGGCGCAGGTGCAGGCAGAGATCGCGCAGGAAGCGGCGGCTGCCGGAATGACGGTTGAGAAATATGCGGCGGCAGGCTTTGAGGCACCGCAGCA
>OHHL01000312.1_pt1 | contig 18883 bp, 20 predicted proteins | sample 1568031 | NCBI WGS metagenome assembly OHHL01 (sample SAMEA3879513, study PRJEB24766) | human gut metagenome | biome: human-associated habitat; feature: feces | place: USA | collected 1985/1987 | reverse complement strand
ATTATTTTACAAATTATTAAAATTTGTTTATTTTTTCAAAAAATTTAAGGTGAAATTTTATGGATAAAAGAGTAAAAAATACCACAAAGGCACTCAAGCAGACACTTTTTGATATGCTTGAGCAAATGCCTTTGAGCAAAATTACAGTAACCTCTCTCTGTAAGCAGGCGGGAGTGAACAGAGTTACCTTTTATCACCATTTCGCCGATGTTTACGATATGATTTCTCAAATAGAAATCAGCTATGTTGAAGAATTAAAGGATTATAATTTTAAATTTACGCAGAACGGCAAGGTGAATTTCCTTTGGATTGTGCGCTTTGTAAAGAAGTATTCGGATTTTTACAAAGTGGTTTTCAATAACAATATCCAGACTAAATTACTTGACGAAATGTATGCGGAGCTCAAAAAAGAGTATTGTGCGGCATTTGGCAAAAAGGATATTCCGCAGACCAAACTTGAGTATATGTTTACATTTCTCGAAAGCGGTGCGTCAAGTATTTTAAAAAAGTGGGTAAGAGGCGGAATGGCAGAGAGCGAAGAATATATCGCCGACCTTATAAGCGAAATATTTATCAGTATGCACAGTCATATATAATAGTTGCCCACAGCCGAAAATTATGTTAAAATATGTAGTCAAATGAAAGAAAAAATTACGGATGGTGTATATATGAAAAAAAGATTTCTTGACAGCGGAAAAATTGTAGGCACTCACGGCATAAAAGGCGAATTAAGAATTGACCCGTGGTGCGACAGTCCCGAATTTTTGTGCTGCTTTAAAAAACTTTATCTTGACGAGCAGGGCAGAGAGAGCATAAAAGTTAAGTCACGCCCTCACAAAAATATTGTGCTTTGCAAGGTTGACGGAATAGATACAATTGAGCAGGCGGATAAAATGAGAGGCAAGACAATTTATATCGACCGAGAGGAGATCGTCCTTGACGAGGGTGTAAACTTTGTTCAGGATTTGCTCGGCCTTGAGGTAAAAGACGCCGACAATGCAACTGTTTACGGCAAAATTACAGATGTTTTGCGCACAGGTGCTAATGATGTTTATGAGATAACAGATGACAACGGCAAGAAATATCTTGCACCCGTTATTGACGAGGTTATTACAGAAACCAATGTTGATGACGGATATGTTCTTATTCGCCCGATGAAAGGAATATTTGACGATGAGGATTGATATAATAACCTTATTCCCCGAGATGTTTACTCCTGTTTTGGGTGACAGTATAATCGGCAGAGCACAAAAAAGCGGTGCGCTTGAAATACATTGTCATCAACTGCGTGACTATGCTTTTGACAAGCACAGACGAGTTGACGATACCCCGTACGGCGGCGGAATGGGAATGTTGATGAAAGCCGAGCCTATAGCGCTTTGCTTTGAGGATATATGCGATAAAATCGGCAAAAGACCGCATTTTGTCTATATGTCGCCGCAGGGAAAAACTCTTACGCAGCAAAGACTTAAGGAAATAGCCGAGATTGAGAATGTCTGCATATTGTGCGGTCATTACGAGGGTGTCGACCAGCGTTTGCTTGATGAATTTATAGACGAGGAAATTTCAATCGGCGACTATGTGCTTACAGGCGGCGAACTTCCTGCAATGGTATTCACGGACGCACTTTCAAGAATGGTACCGGGTGTACTTTCAAATAATGAATGTTTTACCGAAGAAAGCCATTTTAACGGTTTGCTTGAGTATCCTCAATACACAAAACCGTCGGTATGGAGGGGCAAAGAAGTGCCCGAAGTGCTTTTGAGCGGTCATCATGCAAACATAGCAAAGTGGCAGAAAGAAAAAAGTCTTGAGGTAACCCGTGCAAAGCGCCCGGACTTGCTTGAAAAGATAAAAGAACAGCAATAAGAATTAACAATAATTTAGTGCTGCAAAATAATATTTAGCAATACTTAATATAATTTAATTTCAGTTTTAGTAAAGTTGCACAACAACAGACCGAAATTTTTGGTTGTAAGTGAGTATTAAACCAAAAATTAATTAACTTATTGACCTTTTTTTGAAAAAATACTATAATATTTATTAAAAGATTGCAAAATGCAGTCGGATTACAAAACGGGTTAAATTATATGGCAAGAGAGGGATTTTAAAATGTATGTTAAGGAAGTATTAGTACAGAACAAGGCAGGCTTACATGCTCGCCCAGCTACATTTTTCATTCAGAAGGCTAACGAATACAAGTCAACTGTATGGGTAGAAAAGGAAGAAAGACGAGTTAATGCAAAGAGCCTTCTCGGCGTATTGTCACTTGGTATTATCGGCGGTACAACCATCAAGGTTATTGCTGACGGTTCAGACGAAACAGAGGCTGTTGACGGTCTTGTTGCTCTCGTTGAGTCAGGTTTTGCTGAATAAGTTAAATAATTTATACTCTTTCAGAATTTAAGGGCGGTTTTCCGCCCTTTTTGTTTTGCCTTTTTAAAGGTTGACCAAGCTTTTATAATTGCTTGTCGAAACAATTTGTTAAACCATAGTTTTAAATATTCCAAAAACACAAAAAACAAATCCGATTTACATTATTTTCAAAAAGATTTTTAAAACCTATTGACAAACGGAAACGGTGGTGTTACAATAAGCCTACTTTATCGGTAGGAATACTAAGTTTTAGGTAAATTCCCGCTTTTTAAAGTAATATTATTATATATCCGCACACAATGCGGAAATTTAAAATCAGAAGGGTGATAATATGAGCGAAAAGAATGTAAAAGATTTAGGCTTTCAGACAAGAGCCGTGCATACAGGCAACGGTGTTGACGGCGAAACAGGAGCAATTAAGAGGCCTATAACTATGGCAAACAGCTATGAATTGCCCTATGACCCAAGTGACCTTAACTGGAGCAGTGCAGGTAAAAACCTTTATACAAGAAACGGAGGCTCAAACCAGCAGTATCTTCAGGAAAAAGTTGCCTCTCTTGAGGGCGGTGAAGATTGCGTGGTGCTTGCAAGCGGTGTTGCCGCTTTGTCGGGACTGTTCTTTGCTTTACTCAAAAGCGGTGACCATGTAATTTTCTCAAGCGTTACTTATATTGCGGTTTACAGACTTTTAAACGAGCTTTTAAACAATAAATTCGGTGTGGAAACAACAATTGTTGATACCTCCGATCCCGAAAATGTAAGAAAGGCAATCCGCCCGAACACAAAACTTATTCATATAGAAACTCCGGGCAACCCCACACTTACAATTTCGGACATCAAGACGATTGCAGACATTGCGCACGAAAACGGCGCACTGTTATCTGTTGACAATACATTTGCTTCTCCGTACAACCAAAGACCCGTTGAGCTTGGCGCAGACTTTTCGATTGAAAGCCTTACGAAATATATCAACGGTCATGGTGACGCAATGGGTGGTGCTATTATCGGTAAAAAAGAATACCTCGACATCATCAGAGCGCAGTCGCAGATTAACCTCGGTGCAACAATCAGCCCGTTCAATGCTTGGCTTATTATGCGTGGTGCGGTTACTTTACCGCTTAGAATGAAACAGCACAATGAAAATGCACTCAAAGTCGCTAAATATTTAAAGACTGTAAAGGGTGTAAGTTTTGTGGCTTATCCGGGACTTAAAGACCACCCGAACCACGATATTGCCAAAAAGCAGATGACAAACGGTTTCGGCGGTGTGCTTTCGTTCGGACTCAAGGCTGACCACGATACATATAACAGATTTGTAAGCCATTTGAATGTCATAACTTCGGCAGTTTCTCTCGGTCACGATGAAAGCCTTATCGTTTTCCTCGGAGAAAATGACGAAAGACAGTATCTTTATCCCGAAGAATTCCACAACGGCTTTTTCAGATTCAGCGTCGGCATTGAAGATGCAGAAGATATTATTGCAGACCTTGAGCAGGCATTTAAGAAGGAAAATTTATTATGATAAGAAAAGCCACGGTGCTTGATTTGCCGGCTGTCAAAGAAATTTACAATTATGCGGTTTTAAACACTACCGCAACCTATGACATAAATCTCAAAGATGACAAATACTTTGTTGATATGTTAAATGAGCATACAGGCAAGTATTTGCTCTCTGTGTATGAGGAAAACGGCAATGTAATCGGTTATGTTGCACTTTCCCGCTACAGTAAAAGAGATGCATACGACATTACAGCCGAGCTTTCGGTATATGTAAAAAACGATTGTCAAAACAGGCACATCGGCACTCAACTTATTGAGTATGCACTTCAAGAGGCGCAAAAGAATAATCGGTTCTTGACTGTGGTTTCGCTTATCACAAGCGAGAACGAGCACAGCATTTATTTACATAAACAGTTCGGATTTGAATTTGGCGGAAGAATTAAAAACGCAGGATTCAAATTTGACAGGCTCTTGGGCGTAGATATTTATTACAAGAATTTCCAATGAGTTTTTAACGGATTGGCGCAGATGTATTGACTTTTATCAATTAATATGGTATTATCAGAACATATAAAACCTATTAGGTTTATAGGACTTCAAGAGAGGAGAGCAACCTTATGACAAAGCTTGTTTCATATGTAAAAAGCTCTATGTGTTGCTGTTGCATGTGCACAATGTGTATGTGTTTGTTTCCCATGCTCTCCGACGAAAAGTTTTGACCAGATAAAGTTTTACTGACCGGAGTGCATATGTTCTTCGGTCTTTTTTAATGCTTTTTATTATTCTGTGCATAAAATGTTAAGAGATTAGGAAAAAGGTGAAAAAATGAATTGGGAATTTATTTTTAAATATCTTCCTTTGTACCAAGAGGCAGCTTTGCTCACTTTAAAAATCGGACTTATCGGAATCGCCGTTTCTATTATAATCGGTCTTTTCTGTTCATTGGTTCAGTATTACAAAGTGCCCGTGCTAAGGCAGATTGCAACGGTATATATTGAAATATCCCGTAACACTCCGCTGCTTATTCAGTTGTTTTTTATTTACTATGCGCTGCCAAAGGTTGGCGTGCAGGTAAGCTCTGAAATGGCAGGCTATATCGGTCTTGCTTTCCTGGGCGGAAGCTATATGTCGGAAACTTTCAGGAGCGGACTTGAATCTATAGATAAAATTCAAACCGAAAGTGCTTTAAGTCTTGGTATGAAGCATCCGCAGATTATGAGATATGTAATACTGCCGCAGGCTTTTTCAACAAGTGTACCGCCGTTTGTGGCAAATGTAATATTCTTGCTTAAAGAAACAAGCGTATTCAGCGCAGTAAGCCTTATGGACCTTATGTTTGTTGCAAAGGACTTAATCGGTCTTTACTACAAAACAACAGAGTGTCTGTTTATGCTTGTTGTGTTCTATCTTATTATACTACTGCCTGTTTCAATACTTGGAAGTGTGCTGGAAAGGAAACTGAGATATGCCGGATTTGGGGATTGATGTTCTTTTTAAGGGAACAAACTTTATACGCCTTTTGGGCGGCTTGTGGACTGCACTTGAAATCAGTCTTATTTCAGTCGGTCTTAGCATACCGCTTGGCATTTTGCTTGGCATTGTAATGACTATACCAAACAAAGCAATAAAAGTTATAACAAAAATTTATCTTGAAATTATCAGAATAATGCCGCAGCTTGTGTTGCTTTTTATAGTGTTCTTCGGTGCAACAAGAACTATGGGAATTAATCTTTCGGGCGAGGTTGCCTCGGTAATAGTGTTTACGCTTTGGGGTACGGCAGAGATGGGCGACTTGGTGCGAGGCTCAATTATCAGTATTCCGAAACACCAGTCGGAAAGCAGTCTTGCGCTCGGACTCAGCAAAGCACAAACCTATTTATATATAATAATTCCGCAGACGGTACGCAGACTTTTGCCGCTTTCAATCAACCTTGTTACAAGAATGATAAAGACTACAAGCCTTATCCTTATGATTGGTGTTGTAGAGGTTATAAAGGTTGCACAACAGATTATTGAGGCAAACCGTGCCACAAGCCCGAACGCAGCGTTCGGTGTGTACCTTGTAGTATTCATTATGTACTTTATAGTTTGCTTCTCAATAAGTATGGTTGCAAAACATCTTGAAAAGAAATGGAGTTGAGGAAATGTCGCAGGAACTGTTAAAAATAGAAAATCTTACAAAGCGTTACGATGATAACACCGTACTTCAAAGCATTAATATGACAGTCCGTCAGGGCGAAGTTGTGGTAATTATCGGCCCGAGCGGCTGTGGCAAGAGTACCTTTTTACGATGTATAAACGGTCTTGAACCTATACAGGAGGGCACAATTTCTTTTGAGGGCGAGTTAATCGACCGCAAAAGCAAAAATATAGCGGAAATTCGCCAGAAAATCGGTATGGTGTTTCAGAATTACGAGCTTTTTCCACACCTTACCGTTATGGATAATATCTTACTTGCCCCCACAAAAGTGCAGAAGAGAAATAAAGAGGAAGTAAAAAAAGAGGCGGAAGAGCTGCTCGAAAAAGTCGGATTAAGCGAAAAGAGCAACAGCTACCCCCGACAGCTTTCGGGCGGTCAGAAACAGCGTGTTGCAATAGTAAGAGCCTTGTGTATGCACCCCGACATTTTGCTTTTTGATGAGGTTACAGCTGCACTTGACCCCGAAATGGTAAGGGAAGTGCTTGATGTAATGCTCGGACTTGCAAAGCAGGGACGAACAATGCTTATTGTAACTCACGAAATGCAGTTTGCCCGTGCGGTTGCCGACAGAATAGTATTTTTTGACGGTGGTCACATTGTAGAGGAGGGCAAACCCGAAGATTTCTTTACAAACCCGAAAACCGAGAGAGCTAAGAAATTCCTTGATATTTTTGAGTTTGACTCAATTAAATAAATTTTCATTAAGAAAGAGGAGAGATTAATTATGAAAAGAATTACAAAAATCATTTCAGCAATCCTTGCAGTGTTAGTTGTTACAGCTGTGTTTGCAGGCTGCTCAAGTTCAAACGACAATTCAACCGCTAACGGCTTTAGAACACTTGATGAAATCAAATCATCGGGTACAATCAATATCGGCGTATTTTCCGACAAAAACCCATTCGGTTATGTTGACGAAAACGGCGAGTATCAGGGCTACGATGTTTACTTTGCAAACCGACTTGGCGAGGACCTCGGCGTAAAAGTAAACTTTGTTTCAACTGAGGCTGCAAACAGAATCGAATACCTCCAGACAGGTAAGGTAGACCTCATTCTTGCAAACTTTACAGTTACAGACGAAAGAAAAGAAGAGGTTGACTTTGCACTTCCTTATATGAGCGTTTCACTCGGTGTTGTATCTCCGAAGAGCAAAACAATAACAAGCCTTGATAATTGGAACGAAAGCGACAATATGATTGTTATTTCAGGTACAACTGCCGAAACTTACCTCACAAAGAACTATCCGAACATCAAACTTCAGAAGTATGATGCATATGCACAGGCAAAGACAGCTCTTGAAAACGGCAGCGGCGCAGCTTGGGCAAACGACAATACAGAGGTTATCGCATACGCAAACCAGAACAGTGACTTTGTTGTAGGTATTCCTGAGCTTGGTTCGGCAGATACAATTGCTCCTGCCGTAACAAAGGGCAACGATACACTCCTTAACTGGATTAACGATGAAATTAAAGCACTCGGTAAAGAAAACTTCTTCCACAAAGATTACGAGGCAACACTCCTTGACACATACGGCAAGGATTACGAGAATCAGCTTGTAATCGAGGGCGGCGAGCTTGCTTCTTCAACAAACGATACAGCTAAATAATTTAACTTAATATTCAATAAAACAACGGCAATCGGAATTTAATCCGGCTGCCGTTGTTTGCTTATAGCTTGGTGTTTATTTTTTTTATTGTAATTTTTGTTTTGGTATATGATATAAGCCATATAAAGAAATATATTGTAATAAAAACACTGTAATAAATCAAAATCGAAATTACATTGTGCGGCATCCAATACAGAAAGTAGGCAACAGGAAATGTAGCTGTTGAATAAATCAGTAAATGAGTAATTGTTTGCTTTATTAAACTCCACCTGTCTATTGTCCATATGACCGATGTACCGCTTAAAATTGCGCCGTATATCATACTTATAATTGTTTGAGCTATTACTGCATTTAATTCTGTTCCAAACAATTCAATTGCCTGCGGAACAACAGGGTAAAATTCTCCGTTCCCGATTATAACGGATGTGATTATTGTTATAAAATAACATATAAAAAATCCGACTGCCGCTCCGATTAATCCACGAATTAATAACTGTTTTTTAATACTCATTTTATACACCCAATCTTTCTTTAATTTTTGATACATATCTTCTTGAAACATATGTGCTTTTTCCGTTTTTAAACAGAACATAAACAGTACCTGAAATTTTAAGATTAAATCTGCTGACTTTTTCTAAATTTATAATTTCTGATTTTGAAATCCTTACAAATTTATTATAGTCAAGACTGTTTTCAAGTTCGTATAAACGCTGTGTAACTGTAAATTCTCCTCGATCGGTTACCGCAAAAACTTTACCGTTACTTGCGTAAATGTTAATAATGTCATTTTGGTTAATAATCGAAACATCATCTCCGCTTTTGCCTGTAACAGTATTTTGTGTAGTACAGGAAAGCTTAGTTATGTATGATTTTATCTCTTCGGTTATTTGGTCGGTGTAAATGACGCATAACGGAGTTTTGTAATTGTTATCTATCTTTAATTCAACTTTCAAATCTTTACCTCCTCAATGTATTATGCTATTAGTTTACAATAATAAAAAATAAAATCAGCCGTTTTTTATATGCGGTTGATTTTATCATTTAAGCGGTAGTATTCAGTTGTTGAAATTCAGTTTTTAATTTTAAATGTATGTCTGAAAATAAATCTTGCTGTCGGCAGGCTTTACAACTTTAAACGCAAACTCTTTTACAAAACGGCTTGTTAAGAACTTACTACAACGATTATACAGGTACAAATGTATTTGGCGGATGCAGTACAAGTTTTAATACGGTTAAAGGCATTATAGATGGTGCAAACACTTAATTTGCAAAATAACAATTTAAGAATTCACAAATTTACACCGCCTTGCAGAGTGATTAAGCTTTGCAGGGCGGTATTTATTTTAAAATGGTATTGATGATAATTTAATTGTATGATAAGATAAAAAAGGAGTTGATTTTTATGAGTGACACAATAAATGATTTTTTCGACAGCTTAGAAAAAGAAAATCTTTCCGGTAAAGAAATGAGAGAAAAAATAGATGAGTTTATAAAGCAAAATAATATTGACTATGAAGATTTGGCAGATGAAGAAGATTTAGAAGATTTATATTATTATTTAGATATGGCTTTTCAAGCCGAAACCGAACAAGAAGCAATAAAGTATGCTAAAAAGGCTTTGAAGATTGAGCCTGATAATATTGACGCACAGGTGATAATTGCAGAAAATTCAATATATGATCATATAAAGCTGCTTAACAAGTTTGAAAAGATAAAAAAGGCTGCCGAACAGAAACTTGTTGAGGAACATTTATTAACAGAGGAAAATATAGGGGATTTTTGGCTGTTAACAGAAACCCGACCCTATATGAGATTGCTCTATAATCGTATGCGGTTGTTATTGGATTGCGGAAAAATCGGTATGGCAAAAAATGCTTGCTTGGAAATTTTGGATTTGAACAATGATGATAATTTAGGTGCAAGATTTATTTTAATGCATATTTACGCATATTTTGAAGATGAAAAATCAGCGGTTAAGTTGTTTGAAAGGTATGACTGCCAAAAATCGACGCAATTTTTATTGCCTTTGTCAACTTTATATTATAAGCTTGGAAAAACTCGCAAAGCCACAGCTTATATTAAAGAACTTGTCAATATAAATAAAGATACACACGATTTCTTTAATCGTTTGGTGATAGGCGAAGGTTTGTCAGACATTGAGTTTGGTATGTATGGTTATCTTGCAAATTCTATTGAAGAACTTGCAATTGATGTTACAGATAATAAGTTTCTTTTTGTAAATTGCGGTGTTTATTTTAAATGGGTATTAAAAACAATTAAGAGTATTGATTAATAAAAGCCTCGCCAAAATCATTTAACTTGGCGAGGTTCTTTTGTACCAAAGCGTGTAAAGCTGTTGCTGTCAAGTTTTTGAATTTAATAACCCTATATAGTTGTCTGCAAGAATTTTAATATATTTTATTGCAATACATTAAGCAAAGACCAAATTTTCTTTATGAAGTGTAATAATGTTATTATATTTGTTTAAATATGTGTTTTTATGTCTAACAACATTAAAATGATTTATTTTTCAAAAATTCCTTGACAAATTACGCAAAGTTTGATATAATACATCTTGTCTTGAAAATTAAACAGATATAGGGGTATAGCTCAGTTGGTAGAGCAGCGGTCTCCAAAACCGCGTGCCGAGGGTTCAAGTCCTTCTGCCCCTGCCAAGCAAAAACGGCTTAAACACTGCGTTTAAGCCGTTTTTTCATATAAATAATCAGGCGGAGCGTGGTCTAAAATACCACTTTTGATGTTCATTTCAGGCATCAAAATGTTCAACAGGCGCTAATAATTCCAACGTTTCCGTCTGCTACATCATCAATATAGCATCAATTTTAGTGATGATTATTCTAAAAACTCCAAAATATATTTACTGTACTTTTCAGGCTCTTCAATTCTTGGAAAATGTCCGCTGTTTTCAAAAATAACCTGTTTTATATCATTTACATTGTTAAGCATATAACTAATTTGGTTCTTTCCGCAAGCCGGATCATATTTGCCGTTTATCAGCAGAACAGGTTTTTCAGTTTTTTTAAGTATTGGCAAAAAATTCTCAAGCATTTTTCCGTCATCAATAAGTTTCATTAAATGACGTTCTCCCTTTGCCCACATATCTTCGGTAATATTATCTGTCTGTAAACTCTTTGAGTATTCCTTGAAAGTTATGTTGTGAAGATAATTTCTGAGTTGATTATCCTTTACATAATCAAGCAAGGTAAGAATATCAAAAATTACCTGCTTATCTTTATATTCGGTTTTCTTGATTTTTTCGCATAATTCTATTGCTTCACTATTGTGAGATTTGTTCATATAATCTGTCAGGTAATATGCAACAGATTTTGATGAATCAATAAAATTCAGACTCGGACAATCCAGTATGATTTTATTTACACAATCAGGATATGTATATGCATAAAGAGTTGCAAGAGAACCACCGTAGGAATGACCTAAAACGCTCCATTTCTTTACAAGCAGTTTTTTTCGCATTTCTTCTATCATTTCAACCTGAACAGACATACTGTATTCTTCATTTTCGTCTATTGCATCTGAACGAAGAACACCGAACTGGTCAAATATTATAACTTTTATTTTTTTGCTCAACATTTTAGCCTGGTTAACAAAATCCAGACAGCTCGCACCCGGTCCGCCATGGAGATATAATAATGCATTTTTGTTACCTTCTCCATAAATCTCATAATAAATATTTTTATCAAATATATTTATATAAGGCATAACAAAGCTCCTTTGAATTTAGTATCTTTATTATAAGTTACGAAAAGTATCTTGTCAATAAACTTTACTATTCAGCAACCAATAGTTGCTAGATAGTGAAAGTTATAATATTAGATTAACTAAAATTCAAACCCATCTGTCACACCGTTCAGCTTTGTTAAATCTCTTTTCACATAATAGATCTCAGTAATTTCGGAGGTTGTATGTCCAAGCAAATCTGCAACCTGTCTTGGAGTCAGAGATTTAATTGAACCGTCAGGTTGCTTTATGCCGTTTACAAGGTTAGTGGCAAAAGTGTGGCGGAGTGAGTGCAAGCCTTTGGTTTCTATTCCTGCGGCTTTGAGGATTCTGTAATAGCGTTTGCGGAAGTTGACAGGTCTGGTGAAGTTGCCGTTTTCATCGGGTATCAGCGGCGAATCTTCTCCGAAGTAGAATTCATTTCTCAGGTCAAGTATCATTTCGATTGCAGTATCGTTCAGCGGAACATCTCTCTTGCTCGTGGCACTTTTGAGCTTGCCGACCTTAACCTCTCGTCCTTTTTCTGCTGTTACTCCGTCACGCTTTGATATTTCCTTTACTCCTCTGTTAAGGTGCATTACACGATTTTCAATGTCAATGTCGCTGTTGAGAAGTCCGAGCACCTCGCCTGTTCTCAAACCGGTATTCAGCATAAGAATATATGCTGCGGCTTGCTGATATTTTCTCTTGCCGTTTGAGAATGTACTAAACGCTTCATCTTTGAATATTTTAATTTCTTCCGGCGTGAACACCGTTATGGTTTCGCTCGTCGGAAGATTTTCTTTGTCCTGAGCCGCCAGAAAGTTGCTCTTCTTTATCATCGGAGCACTTATCATAGAATTTCTATCGATATATTCCTGCTGTGTCAGATATCTAAAATATTCATTCAGAATATTATGCACTTTCTTAACCGTGGTGTAAGCATAACCCTCGTTCATTTTGTCATTGAGCAATTTTTTAATGTCCGCCGACTTGATATCTCCGACTACTTTATCCCCGATATACGGATAGATTTGATTTTTTGCCGTACATTCATATCTGTCATATGTAGTGCGTTCAACAGACGGAAACTTAAACACCTCAAGCCAGTTCTGCATACTGTCCCGAAGCCTTTTCTTTGTTTCCTGCGACTCAATTATTGAGTCATTAAACGCCGCAATATATTCCGTCATTTTCTTATTGACTTCGGCTTTTGTCGTGCCTGAGAAGCTTTTTCTTTTTCGTTCGCCGCTTTCGTCCATATACCATACAACACCGCCCCAACGACTATCCGTCCTTTTGAAAGCGTTGCCGTTAGTAAGTAATTTCCTTGTTGACATAATATCAGCTCCTTTTCAAGTACAACAACATACCATAAATTCATCTGAATATCCAGACCGAATTTGAAACTTTCAAAAATCGTCCGTGTCGGTTTTATTCATCTTTTTCGATTACTTTGCTGCTGAATGCAACAAAATCGCAACACGGGCAACACACGGCTCAACAGAGGGATTACATTGACATTGTAAATCCCTGCTCCTCGTCATTTTCGATTTCATTCTGATTAACCGTTCTGTCAGTTTTAAGTCCGTGAGCAAGCTTTTTCTCTTCAAGCTTGGATTTGAGTTTACTGTCAACCTGACCGAATAATTTTGCTCGTTTACGCTTGCAACTGTTTGCAATCAATTTTGCGAGCGTAAGGACTATTCCTGAAACAGATTGCTCAACACTTGATTTATAATTTTGGTTTGTCGGAGTTGCGTTAGATAATAAATTAACCGACTTCAAAATGTAATTTTTAATACTTCTAAATTCTTTGTTATCTTCAAGCGGTATATCGGACTTTTCTTTATCGTAGTACAATGACAGCTTTTCTCTGTTGATTTCATTCCACTTTGAATAGAGCTTTGCAAGATTTTTATCCCTTGCAAGTTTGGCAACTATATTATTGACAGTTTCTTTGATTGATTTAGGAAGATAGCCGTACATCAACCTGCCATTGTAACTTTTGAGCTGTTCAGCCAGATTTTTGAACAGCTCAACCATTTTATCTGAAACATAAAAATCATTATTGATGTTGTCGAGTAAATCATCAATTACATTTTTTGCCTCATTTTTCATCTCGTCACGGATTTCTGTCTGCATTTCAAACAGCTTGTACTGTTCATTTCTGAATATATCATTACCAAATACACTTCTCATACTTTCGATACCTTTGTTAGTGAGATATCCTTGTCCTGATTTAGAATACACCATAAGATGTATGTGCGGATGATGAGTTGTATTATGAAATGCTCCATACCATTGCAAGTCGCTCGGCTCTATCTTGTGTGCCTTGGCAATTTCAAGAATGTTTCGCCTTACTAAGTTTTTCCACGCATTTGCGTTGTTGTATCCAAGCCTTTCCGCTTCCTCTCTTTTCAAACTGACAACATGAGTCCACACAATCCCATTATGATTTGAAACTTCGTCGGCAACTTCATCAAGATTTATCTTCTTGTCAGTTTGAGAAAACAATCCGTGTTTACCTAACTTCTCAACACCCGGTCTTTCGGCATAATATGAAACTAACTTTTTAACACCGTCTATCCTGTCAGCATTGCGTTCAAGGAATTCATTTAGAAACTCTGTTGCATTAGACTTAGTTTTATTTTCAAGATAAGACTTCATCTCGGGATAATCCCAAGCTTCAGGAACGGTTTTAAGTGCAGTACATATTAAATCATTTTGTTTCTTGGTAGCAGGAGAGTTATCGATACCGTTTGGCAGTTTTTCAACACCATCACGAGTGCCCATATATTTTATCAGCTTACCTGCATTTGATGATGCAGGATTTTTTATATATCGGCTTGTAAAAATAATCTTCGGCATAGATTAACCTCGTTGGAATTTGTACGCATCTTCAAAAGTTATAATGCCATTGTTCCTTGCAACTTCTTCCGCACAAAGCTTATTGAGTGCTGACAACGAATGATTATCAATCTTATTTGTTGCCGCAACAACATTACTCAGCTTTGCCTGTTCCACAGCTAACTTGAACAGCATTTCAGAAATATTTTTCTCAACGCTTTCAATCTCACTTTTAATAGTCTGTGCAAGCATAGGTGATAGATAATCAATGCATTTTTGTTGATGAAGATAACCGATATAGAAATTAACTGCCTGACAGACAAAATCACTTTTTGAAGTTGCGTTTGCTGTATCAAGCATTTCTGTCATTTCTTCTACCATTGAAGGCTTCATCCAATAGGCATATTTCTTTTTATTTTCGCTCATTTTTGATAGACACCTCAAATCCTAATTTTTGACATACTGTAAAACCCCATAGCAGTCGGCTCTGCCGTCTGTTGTGACTCCGTGGGGAGACGCCCCACTTTAACCTGCTTTTCATAGTTTTTTTCTAAAAGGAGGTTGTTTGATTGTTGGGTAAACATAAGAAAATGACCATTTCCGAATTTGAGAAATGGTCAAGGTTTGCATCAAGTTTGAGGGATAGGGCGATTTCAGGAGAGGTTGAATTTGAGCAGTATTATGCAGATATACGGAAATAGTCTATCTTTGTTAACAGCGATGAAAATTTTGGAAAATAATTATACATAAATTGAGAAACTCATCTTTATAATATATTATCCGAATGTTTTACTCATTATTTTTATCAAGGGACTTAATCTGTAATAATTTATAATATAGCGATTTGTTATTGAAAACTATTATTTTCATTTCATTAATCACACGCGTAATAATTTGATAAAACATACCGGGCAAGCTAAAGTTACAATTTCTATACTGTAATTTATTGCTATCGTCATAGCAAAATTATCATCCATAACAAATACTACTTTTTAGCTCTTGCCCAATAATAGTTTCTAACCTGTACCATCATCGGCTGTAATGGACTACATCACATAATCAGAAGTAATTTTCTGTATTCTCTTAACTTACAGATATTATGTTGCAGAAAATTCTGCAACTATGACGTTTTAGCTCTCTTTAAAACTGTTTTCAAAACCGTCGAGAATCGGTTCTAAAAAATATGACAGAACAGTTCTTGTATCGGTTATTATTTCAATGCTACCGGTCATTCCCGAGATTAATCTTATGCTTTCGCTATCGTTTTCTATCTCCGCAGTTACTTCATAAACACTCCCAATGCCTTCAATTACACTTGCATCGGGGCTGATGTAAATGAGTCTACCATTTACTGTTCCATATTCTGAATAAGGATATGCATCCAGTTTTATATTTACCTTGTCATTCAGTTTAATCTGTGCAATATCTTTATTATTTACATAGCATTCTATTTGCATGGGCACATCGCTTGGTACTATTGTTGCTACATTTTCACTTGTATATACCATGTCTCCTTCAAGGTTTACTTCTATACTGCTGATATAACCGTCAATCGGAGAGGTTATAAGACATTCAGTTTCAGGTTTTTCTATGTCATTTTCCTGTGAATCAAGTTCAATCAAAGTATCGCCTTGTTTTACAAACTGACCCTTTTCAACTAAAACATTTTTTACAGTACCTGAGAATTGGGATTTTATATTAACTGTTCCTCCCTGAGGAATTACACTTCCCTGAGCAGTTACAACCACGTCGAGCTTTGAAAATCCTGCCCAGATGATTACAGAAACTAAAGTCAAAAACACAACAAATATAATTATTTTTCCGGCCTTGTGTGCAGGCTTTTCAATAATTTCCAGAATGTCAGGCATAAAGTCATATTTTAAATCCCGATTCTTTTTTTTGCTATGTCTTAAGATATATCCGGAAATATTGTCAGACATACATTATTCCCCCCATCTGCTGTTTATGAAATAAATATGAATACAAGCCTTTGTTTTTCAGAAGATTTTCATGTGTATCGTATTCAACCAGAGTGCCCTTATCAATAACCATAATTTTTTCTGCTGATTTCAACGTTGAAAGTCTATGTGCAATGATTATTACCGTTCTCCCTTTACAGATATTTTTCAGATTTTTCTGAATAATACTTTCTGACTCATAATCGAGAGCCGAAGTTGCTTCATCGAATATTAAAATCCTTGGATTGGCAAGAATCGCCCTTGCTATAGCAATTCGTTGTTTTTGTCCTCCGGATAATCCGATACCCTTATCGCCGATGATGGTATCATATCCATTGGGCAATTGTGTTATAAACTCATGCGCACCGACGGTTTTTGCTGCCTGTATAATTTGTTCAGCCGATGCAGATGGCATATGAATAGAAATATTCTCGCTTACTGTACCCGAAAACATATAATTCTCCTGTAGTACGACGCCTATCTGAGTTCTTAACCACAGAGGGTTAACCATCGAAATATCTATATCATCAATTGTGATTTTTCCGCTTTCAGGTATGTATAAACGCTGAATAAGCTTTGAAATAGTGCTTTTTCCCGAACCGCTTCGTCCTACTACACCAATAATACTTCCCTGCTTTATTTCAAAAGAAACATCTTTTATTACTTCAGGATTGTCAATTTTATATCTGAATCTTACTTTGTCAAATTTAATATTGCCCTTGATTTTCGGGAGATTTGAAAGATTAGTGGAATTAACCGCTTCAGTAGGTGAATTAAAAATATCCCCGATACGTTTTACTGAAAGCGAAGCCTGCTGATATTCCTGCCAAAGCTGTACAAGCCTTAATACGGGGCCTGTAACTCTGCCGGACAACATTCTAAATGCTACCAATGCACCGACCGTTAGCGTACCGTCCATAACAAAAACAGCACCAAAAGTCAGAATCATTAATTCAAAAATTTTTTGAATGAACTGTGCGATGCTGTTTGAATTAGCAGACACCATTGAGGTTTTGTAGCTTGCTTTGACGTAGTCAGCCTGAATATCGCCCCATTTTTTCTCAAAGCTTTCCTCCAGAGAAAAGGATTTAACAGTTTGAACACCGTTTATTGATTCTACAAGAAAAGACTGTGATTCTGCACCTGCATTAAACTTTTCATCGAGACGTTTTTTAAATAAAGGGGTGATTATGGCAGAAAGCACTGCAAAAACAGGGATAGAGCCAACTACAATAACGCTCAGTGTAGTATTATAGAGGAAAAGAATTGCTATATAAACAATTATGAACATAAAATCTATTGCAGTTGAAAGTGGAGTGCCTGTAAGAAAATTTCTTATTCCGTCCAGTTCACGCACTCTCGCAACAGTTTCACCGACACGTCTTGATTCAAAATACTTGAGCGGAAGTGCAAATAAATGCTTAAACAGCCGATAATTCAGAATTACATCAATGCGGTTTGTTGTATGAGTGAATACATAATTTTTAGCGATTCCAAGAACAAGCTCATAAATATAAACAACCGCAATACCTATTGTTATTGTAGCAAGAGTAGACATGCTGTTGTTTACAAGCACTTTATCTATAACCGCCTGAGTCATAATCGGCGTGAGGATTCCCAGAAGCTGAATTGTAAAAGTGGCAATAAAAACCTGAATAAACTGCTTTTTAAATTTAAGAATTGTAGGAATAAACCACTTGAAACCGAATTTTACATCTGAATCAATGATTTCTTTTTTCTTAAGCAAAATTGCTACTCCTGTCCATAGCTTTGAAAATTCATCGATGTCGACGGTTTCGGGACTTCGTTTATCTGGATATAGAATCATTACTTTGTCCTCGAGAATTTTTGCGACTATAAAGTATTCACCGTTGTTATTTTTGACTATAACCGGTCTGTTTATCTCTCTTAAATCCTTAATGCTAACCTTACGAAACTTTGCAGATAGTTTAAATGATTTTGCTGTGCTGATAATGTCAAGATCACCAAATTTTGACGTATGTAAATCCGAAATATGCTCAATTTCCTGCTGCGTAATTTTAATATTATTAAATCGCATCAAGATAATAAGACTTGCAAGTCCGCTGTCTAACTGAGAATTCAAAAATTTTTCTCCTTTCTGTTGTTAATTCGAATACAGAAAACAGAACGGACAGGTTAGAAATTGCGATATCTCTTCTCCGTTCCGTTTTAAACCATCAGTTTCCCTTTATCCAAATTTGGTTAAGCACGCTTTGTACAGCTGAAGAATCCTGTGTTATAGCCTCAGCCCACGAAATATTGTTCTCGCTTGTGAAGGCAGACATATTTTCAATGAGAAGTTGAACCTGATTGTTAGTCAGAGCGTAACCGTCATTGCCGATAATGGATTCAATCTGATTATTTTCACCTGCAAACCAATTTTTAACAGTAAATTTATCATCCGTCTGATATAATTGTATATCAAGGTCATCCCCGTTTTGTGAGAACATAAGATTGAGGATATCGGCATTTATTTGTAAAACATCTTCTCCCTCTGAATCTGAGATACTTACTTGACCGTCACCTGATGAAAACGTATAGCTGTTGTCAAGTTCAGGAAACTTAAAAGCAAGCGATTCTTTGTTAATGGTCGCAACAGTGCCGTCAGAAAAGGAATATCTGAAGTTGGAATAATTA
>OHHL01000288.1_pt1 | contig 20029 bp, 16 predicted proteins | sample 1568031 | NCBI WGS metagenome assembly OHHL01 (sample SAMEA3879513, study PRJEB24766) | human gut metagenome | biome: human-associated habitat; feature: feces | place: USA | collected 1985/1987 | reverse complement strand
CCATCACAAATTTGTAATGTGTACCGGGGCAATGCCGCAGCGGGGTGAGATCGTGCACCCCTACATGTTTTATACCCACATGCTCTGCAAAAGAAAGGCACAGTTTTTTCGACACACCGAATATTTCTTGGACGTTTTGCAGTTTTACAGTTCCAGCAGCACCGGGCAATGGTCGCTGCCCTGCACATCCATCAAAATCTCGGCCTTTTTGATCTGTGGGGCCAGCCGGTCCGATACCAGGAAATAGTCAATGCGCCAGCCTGCGTTCCGCTCTCTTGCGCGGAACCGCATGCTCCACCAGCTGTACATGCCGGTGGCATCAGGGTACAGGTATCGGAAGCTATCGGTAAAGCCAGCGGCCAGCAGCTCGTTCAGCTTGCCGCGCTCCTGGTCCGAAAAGCCCGCAGCACCGCGGTTGGGGCCGGGGTTCTTCAGGTCAATATCCTCATGGGCCACGTTCAAATCTCCGCACAGGATCACCGGCTTTTTTGCGTCCAGTGCCAGCAGGTAGGCACGGAAGGCATCCTCCCACTCCATGCGGTAGTCCAGCCGCTTCAGCCCATCCTGACTGTTGGGGGTGTAGCAGTTTACCAGATAAAAGCCGGGGTATTCCAGCGTCAGCACCCGCCCCTCGTGGTCATGCTGTTCCAGCCCGATGCCGGTGGTCACGGCCAGCGGCGCCGTTTTGCACCAGCAGGCTGTGCCGGAATAGCCCTTTTTCTTGGCAGAGTAGGTGTATTCGGTGTAGCCCTCCGGCGCAAAATCTGCCTGTCCCGGCTGCATCTTGGTCTCCTGCACCGAGAAGATGTCCGCGTCCAGCGCAGCAAAGCTCTCGGCAAAGCCGTGGGTCAGGCAGGCGCGCAGGCCGTTCACGTTCCAGCTGATCAGTTTCATGCTTTTCTCCTTATTGTTATGCCTGATATTTTGTTTTCCATGCGCCGCTGCGGAAGCGCAGCACAAAGCAGGTCACGCGGCAGGTCCAGTCGATGACCATAGCCACCCACACACCCACAGCGCCCCAGCCCATGCGGACGCACAGCAGATAGCTGAAGCCCAGCCGCCAGCATGCCATGCTGAGGATGGACACCACCATGGTAAATTTCACGTCGTTTGCCGCGCGCAGGGCGTTGGGCAGCACGAAGGACAGCGGCCAGAAGATAATGGCGCAGCCCGCATGGATGGTGACCAGCGTGATGGCCAGCTCCATGGTCTCGCCGGAAAGGGCGTAGATGCCCACCAGCTGCCGGAGGAACAGCAGGATCGCGCCGTTGGAAAGCCCCATGGTAATGTAAGCCCACAGCAGCAGCTTGCGGGTGTAGTAAACGGTCTGTTCGTGGTCGCCGGCACCGATGCAGCGCCCCACCACCGTGATCATGGCAAGACTGATGGCCTTGCCCGGGATGACGCCCATGCCGTCCAGATTGTTGGCCACCGCGTTGGCTGCGATCTGCACCGTGCCGAAGGTGGAGATCATGCTCACCACCAGAATGCGCCCGGCCTCGAACAGGCTGTTTTCAAAGGCCGAGGGGATACCGATTCCCAGAATGCGCTTTGCCATGCCGCCGTCCAGCCGCAGGGTCTTGGGCACGGTAAGCACCGCATCCTCCCGGTAGCACTTGCGCAGGATCAGCGCCGCAGCCACCACGCGGGACACCACGCTGGGCCATGCTACGCCATCCACGCCCATTTTAAAGCCGAAGATGCACACCGCGTTGCCCACGATGTTGATGATGTTCATCAGAAAGCTGATCTGCATGGAGATCTTGGAGTTGCCGATGCTGCGGAACAGTGCTGCACCGCCGTTGTACAGCGCCAGAAACGGGTAGCTGAGGGCGATGATCTGCAAATACTTCACGCCCGCGTTCAGCACGTCGGTATCAATAGAGCCGTAGAACAGCCGGATCATAGGGCGGGCCAGCACAAAGCATACCGCGCCGATCACCACACCGGACAAGCCGCTGAGCAGCAGCAGCTGACCGGCGCTTTTGTCGGCATTCCCGCGCTCTTTTGCGCCCAGATACTGGCTTACCACCACCGCGCCGCCGGTAGCCAGCGCCGCAAACAACACGATGATAAGGTTATTGATCATATCTACCAGACTGACGCCGGAGATGGCCGCCTCGCCGCAGCGGGACACCATCATGGTGTCGGCCATGCCCACCGTCACTTCCAGCAGCTGCTCCACCAGCAGCGGAACGGCCAGCACCAGCAGTTCCTTCTGGCTGAACAGCGGCTCCCGCCCGCCGTTCAGCCTGTTTTTTTCATTGCCATGCAGTAGCTTTGTCATCCGTTTCTCCCCTCCCGGCGCCGGGTGCTTTTCCGGTACGCCACCGCTGCCCGGCGCGTGCATTCTTCCGGTTGCAGCAGATGTGTCCATCTTAACACACCACCGGCTGCTTGTAAAGCGGTGCAGGCTACATCCCGCGAAAAACCGCTTTCCGAATAAAGGCTTCCCCCAAAGGGTGAAGGCTTTTGCTCCGGACAGGCTGCAAAAGTTGATTCCATTGCCTGCCGGTTTTATAAAGGTGTCCCTGTGCGGTTTTCCGACTGCCATTCTGTTTTATGCTTGTTCGTCAGTTTGCCGGGAACTTTCCATAAAATTTGTGCGTTTCTACAAAAATGCGATTTCCCGCGTATTTTTGGGGAGAAATTTTAAAAAACCTCTTGCAATTTCTGTTCCAAAGTGGTATGTTGTATCCAACAAAAGCGAAGCTTGGATACATCTTCTCTTTGGAGCGGCAACTTCGGCTCCGTATGCGCCTTTGTTTTTACCTTGCTATTTTCTTCATTTACCTTCTTATCATTTACCCTGCCTGTCCCGCAAGGGACGAGAAAAGCGATGACCCACCTGCACGGGTCGTCGCTTTTTCTTTTGCCCGCAGGGGGGCAGAGTACAAGCCGCCAAAGCACTGCTCTACAGATGACGTGCCGCAACTGCTTTTCCCTGTCCCGCCCCAAAAAGTTTGTTTGAATAAACATACCTGCTTTTTCTTGACATCCCTTTGTATGCGTGTTATCTTAATTTCCGTCAATTAGCTTACCCTAACCATCTGAGGGGCTTTGCCCCGCAGGTTTTTCTTTGCGCGCAATGTTAGGCAATGCTAACTATATGATCCCTATCCCCTGCCAGTGTGATGAAAGGAGCATTTTTTCATGAGAACAAAGAAATTTCTTTCCCTGCTGCTCTCAGCGGCTATGGCGTTCAGCCTGCTGACCGCCACTGCCTTTGCAGCAGCCCCTGCCGAGGAGGAAAACAGCTTTTTCGATTTTCTGCTGGGCAAAAAATATACCTACCTCTACGCTGCCCTGACCTGGGACGAGTACTGGGCAAACGAGAAGGTCTATGCTGCCGGGAGTACTGCCTCCTCTGCACAGCTGGACAGCCACGAAGAGCAGGACCTTGGCGCATTTGACGCGGTCTCCCGCGCAACCGTCAACCACGGTCTGCACCGCGGCAGCTTCCAGAGCACTGCTGTCATCTACGCCAAGGACGGCAGCACCTACACCGTTTCCCACTGGTCGGACGATGGCAAGACCATCTATCTGGCCGATGGCACCACCGTAGGCTGGAACCGCGGCACCATTACCAAGGCCGATGGCTCCACCGTGCAGATGGACCACTACGAGGTGCTGGGCACCAAGTATGTGCCGGTGCGCGTAGCTACCAGCGACCTTGCAGATTTCTGCTCCAAGTACACCGTGGTGGAAAACGGCGGTCAGCTGGTGGGCGGCTACTCTGAAAAGAACCTGACCGCCTACACCCTGACAGCTGCGGTGGATAAAAACACCAACGGCCTGAAGTACGCAGCCAAGAGCGGCGACGGCTACACCTTCTCCGCTGCACACAACGGCACCGGCTCCGGCGTGGCAGAAGCCGCCCAGAAGGCTGCTGAGGGTCTTACCGTGAACCTGCGCAGCGGCAGCGACGTGGGCAGCTTTGGCGAGTTTATCCGTGTGGACCTGAACGGCAACTACGGCGAGCTGGGCTCCCGGATGCAGTCTGTGGTGTGGACCTACTACGGCAACGACAGCACCTACACCCACGCCAAGGCCTCCTACGGCACCAAGTTTGCAGCCGACAACTGGATGCACAAGTCCATGGGCATCCAGCTGGGTCTGAGCGATTCCGCCCGCTGCCAGCTGCCGGAGGGCACTGATGGCACCGGCTACTGGACCATCACCATCCGTGCACTGGGCTACGCTGACACGGTGGTCAAGTTCCAGACCACTGCCGAGAACCTTGCCAAGCACGAGCTGGCAAGCGATGCCGACCGCGCCGCCCTGCAGGCTGTGGTCGCCGAAGCACAGAACAAGGCAAAGGCCGCTTACACCGCCGACAGCTATGCCAATCTGGAGACCGAGCTGGCCGAGAGCGTGGAGCTTTTGAGCCGCGAGACCCTGTATAAGGCCGCTGCACTGGAGCAGATGACCCACCTGACCGATGCCGTGCAGAACCTGAAAGCTGCCTGATCCTGCAAAAACAGAACACTAAAAAAGCAAGGTCGCTTTATGCAGGCGGCCTTGCTTTTCCGTGTCAGGAGGAGTTGGAATGAACAAAAAACGATGCAACACACTGCTGCCACTGGTGCAGCTGCTCCCGGCGGTGGCGGCAGCGGCAGCCGTGCTTTTTGCCCTGCCCCGCACCGTGCCAGTGCTGGCTGCCGTGCCGGAAAAACTGACAGCCGTGGTGGAGCAGCCTGTGGAAGCCGCTTCCTCCGAAGCGGAGGAAGAAACCCTGCCCAAGCTGCCCTATGCCAACGGCGTATACGTCGGCTCTTCTCGGGGCTACGGCGGTGCCGTCCAGGTGCAGGTTACCATGGAAAACGGCAGCATCACGGAGGTGGAGGTCCTGGACGCTTCCCACGAGACAAAGCAGTTTCTGCGGCGCGCCAAGCGGCTTTTGACCACCGTGGTGGATGCCCAGAGCTGGGAGGTGGATGCCGTTTCCGAAGCCACCTACACCAGCCGGGGCATTCTGGGCGCGGTGCAGAACGCCCTGACCGGCGAGGTGGTGAATAATCCCCTGCCGCCGCAGCCGAAGCCTGCCGCGCCGCTGGTGGTGGAGGAATTTACAGCACCCTCCACCTACCTTGACGGCATCTACACTGCCGAAGCCATAGGCTTTGAGGGCAAAATTACAGTGCAGGTCACGGTGGCAGAGGATAAGATCACCGATATCACGGTTCTGAGCTCCGAGGATGAGGAAGAATATCTCTCCCGGGCAAAGCGGGTCATCCCCGCCATTCTGGAGGGGCAAAGCCCCAACGTGGATGCCGTTTCCGGTGCGACCTACTCCTCCACCGGCATCCTGAACGCCGTCAAGCTGGCATTGGCAAAGGCCGCTATCGCCCCGGCAGAGGAAGCCGACCCGGAGCAGGCAGCCTCGGAAGAGGTGGTGGAAGAAGCCGCGCCGTCCGAAGCGGCAGAACCCGAGGAAACGCCGGTCACTGCGCCCACCGTGGAGGTGGTGCAGCCGGAGGAAAAGAGCGCTGTTTCCGCGTGGTTCAAGGAAGTGTGGCAGCAGCTTTTCCCGGCAGAAACACCGGACGATTCTGAACCGGAACCGGCATCTTCTGCGGAGGTGCTGCCGGCATCCGAGGCGGCGCTGCCGCCGGAAGAAACCGAACCTGAAACGGAAGGAGCAGCGGAATGAAATACAAGAATTTTCTCCTCCGGGCGGTGAACCTGCTGCTGATTTTGGGGGTACTGTGGCAATACCAGCAGGTGGCGCTGGTCCGGGCTGCGGCGGTAAGCCAGCGCAAGCAGGAGATTGCCGAAGTGGAAGCCTACAACGCTTCCGTTTTGCAGGCGCAGAGCGCAGCGCAGGCAGAGCAGAGCCAGAGCGGCTACCGGGACGGCACCTATGAGGGCAGCGCCTTTGGGTTTGGCGATCTCATCCGGGTGTCGGTGACTATCCAGAACGGAAAAATGACCGATATTGCGGTGCTGGACGCTTCCGGTGAGGACAAGCCCTACTATAAACAGGCGCTGCCTTTGCTGGACGAGATGCTGAAAGTGCAGTCTGCCGAGGTGGATACCGTTTCCGGCGCTACCCTTACGGCAGAAGGTCTTATCGGTGCAGTAGAGGACGCACTGGGAAAGGCGGCAGGATGATGGAAAAAACACAAGCAAAGCCTTTGACGGCGGCGCAGCAGCATCAGCGGGACAAAAAGCGCCGTACATGGCTGCGCGCCGGGGTGCAGCTGTTCTTCTTTGTGTCCATGCCGGGCGCATTCGTGGCCGGGTTTTCCGGGGTAAAGCAGCTCTTTCTGCACATCGGTGCGGGCGAGGTGCTCTCGGCGGACAGCTTCACGCTTTCCCTGCTGGGGCTGTGTGGCTTCACGTTGCTGTTCGACCGGTTTTTCTGCGGGTACGCCTGCGCCTTTGGCAGCTTGGGCGATGCCGTCTGGGCGCTGTCCGGGCTTATCCAGAAAAAGCTGTTCCACCGCAAAAAGCAGCTCTGTCTGCCGGAGCGGGCGGTGCTTTGGGGGCAGAAGGTCAAATATCTGCTGCTGGCAGGACTGGTGGCGCTGTATGTGACCCGGCAGGAAAAGCTGCTGACCGGCGCAAGCCCGTGGGAGGTGTTTTCCCGCCTGACAGCTCTGCGTCTGCCGCCGGAGGGCTTCGGCGTAGGCATCGCGCTGCTTGTGCTTATTTTGCTGGGCATGGCAGTGCAGCCCCGGTTCTTTTGTCAGTTCCTCTGCCCCATGGGTGCGGTGTTCGCCCTGCTGCCGGTGCTGCCCTTTGCACGGCTGCACCGGCAGAGCGACGGCTGCATCCCGGGCTGCAATGCCTGCAAGCAGCAGTGCCCGGTGTGCCTGAAGCTGGAGGAAAGCAGCCTGCGCAGCGGGGAGTGCATCGCCTGTGAAGCCTGCGTGGGCACCTGCCCCAAGCAGAACATCCACCGGTGGGATTTGTCTCTTTGCAAGCACCGGTGGCTGCCGGTGCTTGCAAAGGCGCTGCTCTTCTTCCTGCTGGGCTGCTGGCTGGGCTTCTGCCGGTTTATCTGAAACAAAAAAGGGAGGCCGCCGCACACTATCGTGCAGCGCCTCCCTTTTGGCTAAGACGATTTTGAATGCCCTCCGCTATGCTCTGGGCATTTTCAGCGGAAAAGCTATTTATAATTTCGGTACGCCGGAGCGTCTGCGGACGCTCCGGCGTTCCATTTTCACGGTAAAGGCTTCTGCTCCAGCAGGTCTGTCATGCTGCGCAGGCTGATGCCAAGAGTGGAAAGGTTATGCAGCATCGCGCTGGTAGCCGGGGGCAGAATGCCCAGTGCGCCCAGAAGGATGAGCGCGGAGTTGAAGCTGAGGACGAACCGGTAATTGCTGCCCACCCGCTTTTGCAGGGCGTTGGCAATAGCTTTTAAGGTCACCAGCTCTTCCAGACTGTCGGCACGGATGGTCACATCTGCGATCTCCCGGGCGATGGCGGCACCGGAATGGATGGCGATGCCGATATCTGCCGCCGACAAAGCGGGCGAATCATTGATGCCGTCGCCGATCATCACCACCGTATGTCCTTCGGCTTTGGCGTCACGGACAAAGGCGGCTTTATCCTCCGGCAGCACCTCCGCAAAGCAGCGGTCTACCCCTACCTGTGCCGCAATGGCGCGGGCGGTTCGGTCGCTGTCGCCGGTCATCATGACCGTCTGGGCAATGCCCAGCTTCCGGAGCTTATGCAGCACCTGTGCCGCCTCCGGGCGCAGGGGGTCTGCGATGCAGATGACCCCCGCCAGCACCCCGGAAGCAGCCAGATACAGGTGGGAATACTGGGGGTCCAGCGCATCGAACTTTGCCTGTTCCCCTGTCGGGATGGTGCAGCCCTCGTCCTCAAAAATGAAGTGGGCGCTGCCAATGACCACCCGCGTGCCGCCCACCCGGCTGGCAATGCCGTGCGCTACGATATACTCCACCTCGGAGTGCATTTCTTCGTGGGAGATGCCCCGCTCCTTGGCGGCGCGGACGACAGCGTTTGCCATGGAATGGGGGAAATGCTCTTCCAGACAGGCAGCAAGCTGCAATACCTCCTGCTCCCCGCAGCCGGAGAAGGGCACCACCTGCACCACCTGCGGGGTGGCGTGGGTGAGGGTGCCGGTCTTATCGAACACGATGGTGTCTGCCTTTGCCAGCGCTTCCAGATACTTGCCGCCCTTTACGGTGATGTGGTATTCCCCGCACTCCCGCATGGCAGAGAGCACCGCCAGCGGCATGGAAAGCTTCAGCGCACAGGAGAAGTCCACCATCAAAATGGAGATGGCGCGGGTGACGTTGCGGGTAAAGGCGTAGGTAGCCACCGTACCGGCAAGGCACCAAGGCACCAGACGGTCGGCCAGCTGCAAAGCCCGGTTCTCGGTACCGGACTTGAGCTTTTCCGATTCCTCGATCATCGCCACGATCTTATCGTAGCGGTTGGCGCCACCCTCTGCCTTGGCTACAAGGACGCACTCGCCCTCTTCCACCACTGTTCCGGCGTAGACGGTGGCGCCGGTGGTCTTGCGTACCGGCATGGACTCGCCGGTCAGGGCGGCTTGGTTCACCATGGCTTCGCCCTCCAGCACCGTGCCGTCCAGCGGGATCATGTTGCCGGAGCGCACTACTACTTCGTCCCCGGCGTGGACGCGGGTCAACGGCACCAGCACCTCGCCCTGCAGGGTGCGCACCCAGACCTTATCCACGTTCAGCGCCATGCTGCGGGCAAGGTCGTCCAAGCTCTTTTTCCGCGTCCACTCCTCCAACAGGCTGCCCACCGTCAGCAGGAACATCACCGAGCCTGCGGTGCTGTAATCGCCCCGCAGGAGGGAGGCGGTGATGCTGAGCGCATCCAGCACCTCTACTTCCAGCTTGCGGTGCAGCAGGCAGCGGACGCCCTTCCAGACAAAGGCGATGGAGCGCCACACCGTATAGGCCGCCGCGATGGGCGCAGGCAGGAACACATTGCGGAACATCCGGCCTGCCACAAGGCCGACCATCTTTTCCTGATATTCCTGATTGATCTTCCGACTGTCATGGGAGGTGACCAGCACCTCTAATTCTTCGTTGTCAAAGCGGTAGGCCGCCAGCAGGGCGGCGGCGTCCTTCCGGCTGCCCCGGTAGGTCAGCACCACATCTCCGGTGCGCTCGTAGACGGTGGCTTTCTGGATAATGTCCTGCCCGTTCAGGTAGGCTTCCAGCACATCTGCCCGGTGCAGCGTCATGCGCACGGCGCAGACGTGCACCCGCATCCGTCCCTTGCCTTCATGTAAGATCGTACATTTCATTGCTTTTCTTACCCCTCTGTGTAAAAAAGAGCCGCCCAAGGGCGGCTCCGCTGCGCTATATCACTGTGCAGTCTGCTCTGCGGGCTGCTCTTCTTCAGCCGTATCCTCGATGACCTCCTGTGCAGCCTCGGCGGCGCGGCTCTCGTTGATGGCCTTTGCATCGGCAAGGATGTCCCCTGCTTCCTCCTGCACCTTATTCACGGTCTGCATGGTGCAGTCCTTCATCCGCAGCACCGCAGCGGTGGTCTGGGTGTAGACCTTTTTGGCGTCCTTGCTGGACAGCACCTTGAAACCGGCAGAGCCGAACACCACACCGCCCAAAAACAGTGCAAGCTTTTTTGTATCAAACATATTTACCCCTCGTTTCTGTATTTCCCATCTGTGTACCCGCGCCCGGAGCGGGGCGGGCTCTTTATCTTTATATTTTAGCACGCTTTCGGGCGTTTTCAATATTTTCCGACGATGTTAGGTAGTATTAACATTGTTAGCAAAAGTTTGCACAACAAAAAAGGGCGTTTCCCGGAGGGATCGCCCTTTTTGATGCACCCGTTATGCAAGGTGGAACAGATCGATCAGCACGACCATAGCAAGGCCATAGTAGACCACGACCGCCACCAGATCGTTGATCGTGGTGATCAGCGGGCCGGAAGCAACAGCCGGGTCGATATGGATCTTGTGGAACAGCATCGGGATCAGCGTGCCCACCAGACTGGAAATGACCATGGACACGATCAGCGACAGCCCGACGCAGCCGGACAGCAAAAAGGCCGAGGTCCAGACATAGCCCTTGAAAAAGTGGATGTAGCAGCCCAGAAAGCCCAAGGCCATCACGGCCAGAATGGCACCGTTCAAAAGACCCACGCGGGTCTCCTTCCAGAGCAGCTGCAGCTTTTTGGAAAGGGTCAGGTTTTCGTCCACCAGCACACGGATGGTCACCGCCAGCGACTGGGTACCGACGTTACCGGCCATATCCAGCACCATGGACTGGAAGCAGATGACCACCGGCAGCACCGCTACCACCGATTCAAACGCGCCGACGACCGAGGAGACCAGCATCCCGAGGAACAGCAGCGCGATCAGCCACGGGAGACGCTTTTTCACGCTTTCAAATACGTTTTCGTTCAGATCCTCCTCGCCGGTCAGACCGCCCAGCTTTGCGTAATCATCGCCCATCTCATCATCGACCAGCTCGACCACATCGGACGAGGTGATGATGCCCACCAGCTTACCGGCATCGTTCAGCACCGGCAGGCTGCGCTCCGCGTAGTCCACGATGCGGTCGATACAATCGCTGATCTGTTCCCGGTCTGTGACATAGGGATAGGAGCGGACGATCAGGCTTTCCAAGCTTTCCTCTGCCCGGGCAATGATGAGGTCTTTCAGGTCGATGGCGCCGTAGAAGTGCTCGTTTTTATCCACCACATACAGGGTGGAGATGTTGTCGTTTTCTCCGGCCTGCTTTACCAGCTCGCTCATCGCCTGCCGGATGGTCATATCGTTTTTGATGGAGATGTAGTTGGTGGTCATCCTGCTGCCGATCTCATCCTCGTCATAGGAGAGCAGCATCTTCACATCTTCCACCGAGTCCTTGTCCAGCTTGTTGACGATCTCGTTTTTATCGGTATCGTCAAGATCCTCCAGTGCGTCCACCGCATCGTCCGAGTCCATGTTGGAAATGACCTTGGCGGCCTCGTGGCTGGGCAGCTCCTTCAGGTACGGCTCGGCATCGTCCAGATAGGCAAAGATCTCGGCAACGGTATCCACACCCAGAATGGAATAGAGCGACTGGCGTTCGGCGGGGGTCAGCGCCTCCAACGCATCCGCCAGATCTTTTTCATGGTAATCAGACAGTTTTTCAGCCAGTTCCGCCTTGGGCAGACCGCTGTGAATGATGCTCAGAATTTCCTGTACATAATTCTTCTGCATGGGTAGTTCCTCCTGATTCCGCGAGCTTGACAAATCAAAACCCATCGCTCCGCTTCAAATTTTGCACTTCATCATAGCACATCCGGTATGCGGCGGCAACCCTGCCCGCGTGAATTTTTTGTAAAAAATCGGGCATAAAAAGCCCCGCCAAAGCAAAAGGCTCCTTATCCGCAGAGCATGACTTTGGCTGAGAAAATGCCGTTCTGATAGGTAAACGTGCTTGCCCCGCCGGTCTTTTCTGCAATATGGCGGACAGACTGGATGCCGATCCCGTTTTCCCTTCGCTTGGAAGAGCGGAACACCCCGCTTTTTTCGTGAACTGCGCCGTCAAATGCGTTTTCCACTTCGACCAGAAGAAGCCGCTCGGCATGGACATACGCGGTGATCTCGATCTTCCGCCGGGCGGGTGCAGTGCGAAGGCTGGCTTCGAATGCGTTTTCCAGAAGATTAGACAGCACCAGACACAGATCGATCTCGTCCACAGGAAGCACCTGTGGTAAGTCGAGTTTGGCACAAAAGGGAACACCCTCACGCTTTGCAAGGGCGCAATAATGGCCGACAACACTGTCCGCTGCACGGTTTTCGCAGAAATTCATATCCAGATCCGGGATCCGGGAGACCGTTTTTGCAAGGTAAGCCTTCAGGTTATCCAGATCTCCTGCCTCGGCCAGTGCGGAGATCTGATTCAGCTGGTGGCGCATATCGTGCCGCGCCTGCCGGGCTTCATCAATGGCGGTTTTCAGGCTTTCATAGCGCTGCTGCTGCATGGAAAGCAACTGGTTTTCCTGCTGCAATCTCGCATTCCGGTTAAGGCTGGTTGCCATCAGCAGAAAGATCGCATTGAACATGAACAGCAAAAACAAAAGCGCGATGCTCATAACGATGTAGACCTGCAAGACCCGCCCTGTCCGGAGCGTTATCTGGTAGCGCGGGGTTATAAAAAGGTTCAGCAGGATGAACACCAGCGGCAGTACCCAGAACACATACCACGTCTGCGCAAAATTGTCATCCTCCACCATCGCGCGTACTGCGTGGGTGGCGGGATAATAGGCTGCGGCAGTGATCAGCCAGCAGACCGCATTATAAAAGATGCAGGCGCCAAAGCAGAACCACGGCTTGTCCGGCGGCAGCTGCATCCGGATCACGATTGCCGTGCCGACGGCCCGGGACAGGCTGTTCAGGCACGCAAATACCGCGCAGACCGCAAGCGCGATGGTTCCGGATTTCCAGAGAGAGATCCGCAGCGTTCTGCGATACAAAAAAATTGCTGTAAGCGTAATAAGCAGCACGGAGAACGCCGTTGAAATGCCAAAATGATAGCAAAGCAGCCCGCCGCCAAGGCAAAGCCCGAGCAGCAGCGGCACCGCCCCTGCTGCAAGCTTTGCGGGCGACAGCTTCAGATAGGAACCTACCGGAAAATACGCAAGCAGCAAACCGGGAAACACGACCGTAAGTTCCAGAACCGGGCGCAGAACGTCCTTCAATCCGCACGCCCCCTTTGCAGCAGAAATTCCATAAAGGCCTGCCGGGCAGCTTTCAAAAGCTCCTGACTGACATAGACGCGGCTGCCGTCCGTCATACAGAAGGCGGCAGCCTGAAAATCGGCAGCATTCTCCATATTGATGATCGCGCCACGTCCGCAGACAAAAAAGCGCGGATCTTTTTTGAGCGGCTCGGTGAACGCTTTGAAGCTCTGGCGCGTAGCAAGCGTTTTGCCGGCAGTGGTGCGGATGTTGATCATGTGGGCGAAGTGCTCGGCGGATATGATATCACGATAGCGCAAATGGATGTCGCTGCCATCCACCTTCACCGTCAAAATCGGCTCCGGGCGGGGGAGTTTTGCGAGCATTTCATCCAACAGACCGGACAGCTCGGCTTCAGAAAAGGGCTTGACCAGATAATGAAATGCCCGCACCTGAAAGCCCTCGAGTGCGTGGTCTGTCGAGGTGGTGGTAAAAACCAGAAGGCAGTCTGCATCGGTTTTCCGAAGTTCCCTTGCCGCATCCATGCCGCTTAAACCATTCATGTAAATATCCAGAAATGCGGCGGTAAAGCGCTGCGCTTCTTCTGCCGCCAGAAAAGCTTCCCCGCTGTCAAACTCTAAAATTTCTGCATCTGCGCCGCGCTGACTCAGCTGCCGCACCAAGCGCTCCTTCAGCAGTGTGCGCTCGGTATCAAGGTCATCGACGATTGCGATCCTCATGCTGTATCAGGAAGCCGTTTTACAGCTTCCAACCTCCTTTATAAACTCTTTCATCCTGATTATAGCACAGTTGCCCGGTTATGTCGCAGCCGAAAATGGGATTTCGTGACGGAAAAGGGGCTTTCGTGCTAAATGGCTTGAAAAGACCATGCCTGTCCGTATACTGAAAGCAGAGAACGCCAACGACGGCGCAAGAGAAAGGAGGCACGCTGTGTACCGAATTGCCGTGCTGACAAGCAGCAGGGCGCAGGAAGCTTTTCTGGCAGAGCAGATCTCGCGGTTCTGCGCCGAACATTGCTTGTTCCCGAAAATGGACTGTTACCACGATCAGGAAAGCTTTTTTGAGGCTGCACGCAACGAGCCGCTGACAAATGCCGTGATCGCCCTGCCGGGGGTCGACGGATTGAATGCAGTAGAGCATCTGCGCGCGCTTTGTCCACAGACACGCATTATCTGGTGCAGCGATCTGGATTTTTCGCTCCATGCCTTCCGGTTACGTGCAGACTATTTTCTGCTGGAGCCGGTGACCGAAGCCGCCTTGCGGCAGGGATTCCGCATCTGGCTGGATGGAAAAAAATCAGGCGGAGCAGCACTGGTCTGACCGCAACGAACACAACAAGGAGAACGGTTTATGAAAAAGAGAAATATCATCCATTCTGCGTTAAGCCTGTCGCTGACCGCGGCATTGTGCCTTTCCATGGCTGCCTGCGGCGGAACACAGACGCCGGCAGACAGTGCTGCCGCTTCGCAGCCCGCTGCCCCGTCCGCCGTGGTGCAGCCCTCTGCTGCGGAGACGACCTCTGCGGCGCTGCCGGTAAAGGCTCTGAACCCCAAGCAGGTAGAGGAAAACCCTTACATGGCCAAGAGCGATGCAAACATTCATCACGATGGCTACAACACCGACTCGACGGATGAGATCCTGCCGCTTGCCATCTATCCGGAGATCAACGTTTCCTATGAGACCACGAACGCGAACGCTTCGCCCGCCATCTACTTTGACAGCTACGGTCATGCCGTTGTGCCGCTGCTGGGCGGCATCGCCATCCGAGACCTGAACGCCGAAGAGACAAAGACGCTCGGCTATTTCTCCCCCAAACAGCATGACGGCGGCGGTTACGTTATCCAGAGCTCCTATACCTTCCTTGACGAATCCAACCGCATCGTCTGCCCCACGAGCAACAACCATGTGCTGATGCTCCGCGCAACGGATGAAAACGGCAATGTTCTGCCGGAATTTGAAAAGGTGCTGGACATTGATATCAAAGCTGCCGCCGAGGCTGCGCTTGGAAAAGAACTGACGCAGAATCTTCTGTCCGTGGTCTTTGACTATGACGGAAACCTCTGGTTTGCAACGGGAGGCTTCCGCATTTATCCGCAGCGCCAGCAGCAGGGCGTCATCGGCTATATTGCCCGCTCGGCCATTGATGCGATCCTGAACGGCGAGCAGACAGACCTTTCAAAGGCTGTTTTTGTCCACGAACTGACCCCCGGCGAGGGCGCTGAAAACGGCATCGCCGCCTCCAAGGACGGTGCGGTGGTCCTGACCAACCAGAACTGCTATCTTCTGCGCGCAGAAGAAGGCGTAGACGTTGTATGGTGCACGCCCTATGAGAGCGCGGGTGCAAAGGTGAGCGGCGAAGGCGATAAGACCACCGGCGGCGGTCTTGCGTGGGGCGGCGGTTGCTCGCCCACGCTGACACCGAACCTTGTGCTGTTCACGGATAATCAGGACCCTGTAAACCTTCTTGCACTCGATATGAAGACCGGCGAGGTCGTGGCAAGCACCCCGGTGCTGGATGACCTGCCCGAGGGCTATCAGGTAGCCGTTGAGAACTCTGCCATCGTCTATGACGACGGCGAGGGCACCGTCAGCACCATCGTCTGCAACTGGTTCGGTGCGGGCAATGCAGGTCTGGCGGACCCCAACAACGACTCCTCCATCCAGAGCTACGCCAATATTTACGACCAGAACTGGCTCATGAAGGGCAACATCATGATCGCCCCCGGCATCGAGCGTGTGGACACCGTAAAGACCGCAAACGGCTACGAGATGAAGAGCGTCTGGAGCCGGAACGACCTGAGCGACACCTCCATCATGAAGCTTTCCACCGCAACGGGCTATATCTACGGCTATGTGCAGGATGTGACCACCGGGATGTGGCAGTACATCATTCTGGATTTTGAAACTGGCGAGACGGTTTTCACGATGGATGTTTCCAACAAGTACGGCTATAACAACATGGCCATTGGAATGTATGCCGGCAACAGCGGCAATGCGCTCTACTGCCCGACAGGCTATCTGGAACTGCTTCGTTTGCAGGACCGTTTCGTTTATCTGCCCGAAATGCCCTACCGCAAGGTCGATCTTGATCAGGCAGCAAGAAATGTCCTCTCGCAGGAACAGTTTGCGCAGGACGGCGGCGAAGGCACCGTTGCAAGCTGGCGCAACACTGTGACCGTCCGCAACGTACATCCCAACACCACGGTAGCTTTCCGCATGAATAACCTGTCCGGCAGCACCTCCGGTCTGACCCTCTACGCCTATGGCGTGGACGGCAAGCTGGCAAAGGTCGATCCTGCACTGTGGTCGATCACAGACGAGGACGGCAAGGCTGTAACGGAACTTACCGCCGGTACGCTCTATGAGCTGCGCGTGACCGTCGCCGATGGCGGCGCTCTTGACCTGAGCGAGACGGAAAAGGAGATCAGGCTCTCCGTTGTACTTGGAAAGTAAATCCGTTCCGGACTGTTGCAAAATAGCTCTCTGAAAAATATACAAGCCCCGGAATCTTTTTCGGAGCCTTTATGGCTCGAAAAATTGAAAGCCTTGCCTGAGCCGTAAATTCCGGCACGATCCAAGAACCAATAAACCAAAAAATCCGAACCCTTCTCCTATCGAGAAAAGGTTCGGATTTTCTATTTCAGTGGCAGTCCTCCTGGTAGACATTCCTACACGTTGCCCCGCCTGCGGCGTTGCAGTGCTGTTCAAGTCCTGTTATCCGCCGTTGCAGCCAAAGGGAAATAGTCATGTAAAACAAAAAAGACAGCTTTTGATAGCTGTCTTTTTTGTGGTGCAGGAATGCAATCCAAATCCGAACCACTTCCCTCGGATGCAACTTCTGACGCTTCTCCAAAGGTGACGGTCTGTGTTCCCTCTTTATAATTGAAGGTTATCAAAACCTTATCATCATACAGGTAAATCGCATTGATGAAGGTATCCACCAGTGTCTGCCGCTGGTCTTTCAGGCGCATATCCAGCTTGCGGAACCGCAGCAGCCATCGCAATCCAACTTTTGATCGTTTGCAACATCGTTGGATTGCATATCGCAAATATGCTGTTTTCGTGTTGCACTATTTTCTTAACTTGCGAAAAAATCACAGCAGTGCGTTTTCCAGATCACTCAGCATTTCGCTCAGTGCCTGAATGCCGCCCTCTGCGGTGTACCAGACATTCGAGTGTGCCAGATAAACGATGTGGCCGTTCTTGTAAGCGTCTGTGCTCTTGACCAGCTCGTTTTCCAGGATCTCCTGTGCCATCTGTGCGCCATCGGTGCCAATGGCTGCATCGCGGTCCATGGCGAAGATGTAGTCGGGGTTCTTGTCCACAATGAACTCAAAGGAAGCCTCGTTGCCGTGGGTCGAAGTGTCGATATTGGCATCCACGCCGATGTTCTCAAAGCCGATCTCCTTGCCGATGATGGAGCAGCGGCTATCGTTGCCCAGAACATTGAAGCTGCCGCTGGTGGTCATGCCGACGATGGCAGTCTTGCCCTCTGCAAAGGCTTTCAGGGCGTCAATGCGGCTGTCAAAATCCGCCATCAAAGCTTCCACATGGTCTTCCAGACCAAAGATGGAAGCGATGGTCATGGCGTTTTCACGGGTGCTTTCCACAACACCCTTTTCGGCGTCGGTCGAAAGGAAAACAACGGGTGCGATCTCGCACAGGGCATCATAGGATTTGGACAGGCGTCCGCCGATAAAGATGATGTCCGGCTCGCAGGCCATGACTGCTTCCATATCGGCTTCCTTGATGTTGCCATCACGGTGGATTTTCCCGCACCGTTCGGACCGATAAGGGAAAGGACTTTGCCTTTCGGAACCTCAAAACTCACGCCATCGACAACGGCTTTTCCATCGTAGCGTTTGGTGATCTCTTTTACAAACATGGTGTTATGCCTTTCTCTGGGTGAGCAGCAGATACAGGAAATACACGCCGCCGCCCACGGTGATGAACACGCTGACCGGAACCGAGTAAACGAACACCCGCTCCACCAGAAGCTGTCCGCCGATCAGAACGACCATACCGAACAAAACAGAGCCGGTGATGAGCTGGCTGTGCCGGTAGGTGCGCAGGAACTGCCGGGAAAGGTTGGCAATGATAAGCCCCAGAAATGCCAGCGGCCCGACCATAGCGGTGGCTGTTGCAATGTACAGCGTAACCCCCAGCAGCAGGCGGCGGATACAGCGGTCATAATCTACGCCCAGATTGATGGCCTGATCTTTGCCCAGTGTCAGAACGTCCAACAGCGCAAGCTCTTTCCGGAAGGCAAAGGCGACCAGCGCAAGAACCACAACGGACAGTACCAGAATCGCCGAATTGACATTGGAAAAGCTGGCGACCAGATCCGTCAGCAGCGTGTCGTACTCGTTGGGGTCCATCACACGGGTCAAAGTCGTCTGGATGCTGGAAAAGAACGAGGTCAGCACCGTGCCGATAAGCAGAACGTACAGAACATTGTGGTTCGTTTTCCGGAACAGATAGCTGTAAATTACGGTGGCAACAGCGCCCATAATGGCAAGGTCTACCGCAAAGGCTGCGTTGGCATTGACCGCCAGAAAGCTGCCCGAACCCGCCACAAAGAACACCGCCGTGTGGATCAGCGAATAAAGCTGATCCATGCCCAACAGACAGGGCGTGACGATGGTGTTGTTGATGATGGACTGAAACACGATGGAGGCACTTCCAATGGCAAATGCCGTGATGAGCATGGCGATCAGCTTGGGCGTACGGATGCGCATGGCGTAGGCAAATAATTTTTGGTTTTCAAAATGGACCCCCACTGTCATATAGCCCGCGCAGGCCAGCAGAACAAGAAGCAGAAGGATCAGCAGGCGCAGATGATTTTTGTGCGTTTTCATGCTGCACCTCCGGTTTTCTTGGCAGCTTTGCCCAGCCGGACTGCCTTGCGTCCATGCCGAAGCCGATACAGCAGCAGACCCACAAACAGGATACTGCCGATAACGCCAACGATCAGCTCGATGGGCAGCTCGTAGGGATAGATCACAACCCGCCCGATCATATCGCAGACCAGCACGAACACTGCGCCAAACAGAGCGGTATCCACCAGCGTTCCGCGGATCTGGTCACCCTTGAACATTGCTACAATATTGGGCACGATGAGGCCGATGTAGGAGATCGAGCCGACCACGACAACAACGGATGCCGTGATCATGGCAGCAATGGTCAGCCCCATAAACAGCACCAGATCATACGGAACGCCGAGGTTCTGAGAAAAGTCTTTTCCCATGCCCACGATATTGAAGTGGTTGGCAAATACAAATGCCAGAACCACCAGCGGTACCGTCAGCCAGACAAGCTCATACCGCCCACGAATGACGGTGGAAAAATGACCGACCAGCCAGCTGGAAAGAGCCTGTGTCATTTCATATTTGTAGGCAAGATAATTGGTGACGCCCATTACGATGTTGGAGAACATGATGCCGACCAGCGGGACCATGACAACGTCCTTGAACTGGATACGCTGGATGAACCAGACAAAGACCCATGTACCCAGAACGGCACAAACGAAGGAAAAGGCAGCACGTCCCCACAGGGTAGAACCCGGTGCAAACAGCAAAGCCAGCAGAATGCCAAACTGTGCAGAAGAGATCGTTGCGCCTGTGGTGGGCGAAACAAACTTGTTCATGCAGAGCTGCTGCATGATAAGCCCCGCCACGCTCATGCCGATGCCTGTGCAGAGGATGGCAAGCAGACGCGGCAGGCGGGAGATCAGAAAGATTTCCCATGTTTTCACGCTGCCTGTAAGCAGGTCAGAAGGCCGGATGTCCAGCACCCCGACAAACAAAGAACAAACCGAAAGAATCATCAGCAGAACGCCGAGAAAAACGGTGGAACGATGATTACGAATGAAAAGCCCTCCTCAAGATTAGTGCAAACTAACTTTTTGAAAATAAAAAGAGAACGCCTGTGTGTGAAGAAACTGGTCTTACGTGTTCACACACAGCGCGTTCTGCTGAAGGGATTATATCATAAGGCATTGATGGGTTTCAAGTGGCAAACTCCCACGAAGGTTTTACATGGCAAACCACCCTTCTTTGTTGATTCCTACAAAGTTGCTCCGAACAAAAAGAGCCTTTGCATTTGTTGGTAAAAATCACCATGGGGCTTCAGTTCAGAACGCTCAGCAGCCGTCTGCCTGCTTCCTCCGGGGATTCCCCAAACGCCACCGCGAGCTCCTCCCGCAGGACACGCTCTACCATCTGGTAGAAGTAGGTATCCATAGCGTTGATTTTCCGGCCGCGGCTTTGCTGCTGGGTCTGCTTTTGCCCCAGCTCCTTGAACAGAATCAGGTACTGGTAAAAATCATTGGTGTGCAGCAGTGCCTGATAGTGTTCTGCCA
>OHHL01000282.1_pt1 | contig 20166 bp, 17 predicted proteins | sample 1568031 | NCBI WGS metagenome assembly OHHL01 (sample SAMEA3879513, study PRJEB24766) | human gut metagenome | biome: human-associated habitat; feature: feces | place: USA | collected 1985/1987 | reverse complement strand
TCAGGTTTAAAGGCGAATTGGGATTGCATGAATTTATGGCATCTATTGATTCTGCCAAATGGTTATATCCTAAAGATGAGAAAAAAATAACACAAAGAGAAAAAGAAGAAATAATCACAACTGTTTGTAAACAGTATAATAATAAAAAAATACGGATATGTTTTTGCGACAAAAATTATAATGTGGTTGTAAACACGCTGTAACTTTCATTTGAAACCCGAATGCGAAAAAGCGACTTGGAAAAGTTTAAGGACGGTTGTAAAAAGTTTGGCAATGGTGCAAGGAGCATTGTAAAGATCGTTTAGTAGAGAAATAGATGGATTATTAAAAAATATCGTTTATAATAAAGAGGTTTTTATGAACAATAATAGAGACTACACTGTAACAACAATAGAAGAATATGTTGATGTGTTAAAAACAATACAGTCCATTGAACAAAATCCTTTATGGTACAGAGGGCAAATGACATCGTTCTGGCATCTCAATCCAACATTGTTTAGAGATAATTTATGTTATGAGACAACTGATCACTACGGAACTCTTATTATTCCTAAATCAAGAACTCATAGGGAGTGTGGTCAGGAAGTAAGTTTTCCTAATCAGTTTACGATGCTTAAAGTATTTAAAGATGAAGTTATTAAAAATAATCTTGAACCTGCATGTAAAATGAATGATATGGAATGGCTCTGTTTTGCTCAACATTATGGTATGCCTACGTCTTTATTAGATTGGACCGAAGATCCGATGGTTGGATTGTTCTTTGCAATTAATGGGATTCAATTACCGATTAATGAAAGCAATATTGATGACGAAGCAAGAGTGTATATTATTAATCCGTACGTTTATAATGGGTATTGTAATTGTATAGTTAAATCTAATAATGGCGAATCAAAGAGATTAACAGAGCCATTGCCGGTATGTGATTCAACCAACAAATTCCTTATAGATTATTCAAGAAATGATTATCTGCCTATATGTATAAAATCTAAAAAATTAGGCTACAGGATGTGTCGTCAATCAGGCAATTTTATGTTTTATTCTTCTCAGATTAAACCTATTGATACATATTCTTCTACAGAAATAAATAAGTTTATGTATACAATTCATATTCCTTATTCTGAGGTGAGTTATTTTTCAAGTTGTTTGAATGTATTAAATCTCAATAATTCATCAATCTACGGAGAAACAACAGAGCTTGATATAGCTGGTAACACTGCAAAAGAATCGGGAGAGCGGCAAATATATAAAATTTTAGAAACAATTAAAGCCAGCATTAATAGCTAACAGATATAACGTTAACTTCTTCCAACGGTGGAAGTCATACAAAGGGATTGCCAATGGAGTGAAGATAATAAATATGAATATATTTTAAAGAATGAATAGATTTAAAGGCAAGGATCTGAGAAATAAATGAGCAGCGAAATAATCGGAACAAAATTCAAGTACACGGTAGATACATCGTATGGCATAAATCAAGACGGATTTATTGCAATAGGCACGGAAAGCATAGTATACAGGGGACTGAAAACTGCTGATAAAGGCGGTCTTCAGTTTTCCTGTGTTTTGAAATTCAAGCCCAAATATGTTTATGTAAACGGAACGAAAATTGACAGAGTCAAGGTTTTCAAGGACGAGGAACTGAAAATTTTCGAGGATCTTCAAGAATGCAGATCAATAGTCCGTATCTATGACGTTATCGAAAGCCTTGGCGATTTCAGCCTGCCATGCGATAAAATAAAAAGCGGGGTGATAAACGCCTCGGGATATTTCTGCGTTGTTGAAGAATATATCGACGGCTGGTCGCTTGAAGAGTACTGCCGGCAGGAACGGTGGAAACTCAGAAAGATCGAACAGCTTGAAAACAATCTCAGCAAAGTCGTAGATTACCATGAATACACGGAAGATGAAAAGAGCATTGTTAATCTAAGCTATTACAAGAATTACGACAATGTTCTGAAATATCAGAGCGAGATATTTCAGTTTATGATAAACCTTTGCGAGATACTTGAATTTGTAACGGAAAAGAAAAATATTCTGCATCTTGATATTAAGCCGGAAAATATAATGGTGACCAAGTACGGTAAGGAGCTTGTTTTAATAGATTTCGGAAGATCAAAAAGAATTACCAAAGCCGACAGATTTGCAGTCAGCGATCTTGCAAAAGTAAACTATAATGACAACGAATCCATAGAAAAAATGTATCAGTACGGAACGCTGGGATATGCCGCTCCTGAATGCTATGCTGAAGCGGCGGACGATTCGCAGTTTCCGTTCAAGCAGCATTTTGAGCCGGGGAAAATGTCTATTGAAAGCGATATATTCTCATTCGGAGCAACTTTCTGGGAGTGCCTGAATATATTCGAGTTAGTTACTAAGAGCGAAGAATTTTCTAAAGAAAGTCATGATTTTTACAAGAATCATTTTCTTAATGATGCAGCATATTGTAGCCGAGATCTGACGATTACTTCTCTGCATTATCATAAAAAGCTTGAGAATATCATAAAAAAGTGTACTAAAGAACGCAACAAGAACTATCTAAATCTCGATAACGATGATTTTTATCACTCATACAGAACGCTGAAAAAGGATATTGAAGAAGCTAAAAATTCTGCTCCTACGATTGTTAGAGCCGAAAATATCAAGGTAAGAAACGCTTTCACTATGTTTGGTGTTATGCTTGCCGTATGCGTTACATTTTTGATGATCTCCATTATTTACAGAGCGGTAGGTTTCAGTATTGCCGAGGATAAATGGGACAGCCTTACAGCAGATTATAACGTTACACAGTTTTATAAACTGGAGACCATAGCAAACGATCTGATGAAAACCGCTCCGAGCGGTAAAATGGACGCTACATATACTATGATCGCTGCATTTACATATTCCGACGGAGATATCGACGAACAGGAAGCAGCAATGCTTATGGAATTACTTGGAGATATGCCAGACAGTGAGCATATGGGCAGATATATCGACGAATTAATGCAGAACGCCAATACAAAGAATTTTAAGGAAATTTCAACAGGTATCGTAAAGCTCGGTACAGAGTATGACTGTGCAGGCTACGAATTGGCAACGGCGATTTATAACGCAGAGGTCGGAAGAACCGAGATCATCGAAGCATATGAAACTTTGAAAAAATACAAGGACGATAATGCGTTTAAGAATGCTGTTATAAAGCTGAAAAACGTGCTGGATAATGACGAAAGCATCAGGATGATCTCAAAATATGAGGACACCGTCAGAGGCGAAATACAGGAATTTTTTAAGGAAATTGGGTGAAGTATATTATGGGTATTTTGAAAAAGTTTTTTGAAAAGCATATGCTGATTCATTATGTTCTAAGCGCATTTTTCAAAGCGTTGTTAGTTTCTGTGCTGTTTTTTGCTGTGCTATTTGCTATTTTACAAATATCGGGGAAATACTCCTCTGTTGAAAATATGCTTGACTTAAAGTATGATTCACCTTGGATAATAGGACCTCTTCTGATCGCCGCAGCGTTGGCAGTTCTTTCGTTTATCGTAGGTATGATCTTGTATTTGTATAAATACAAAAGGAGCAGTTATAAAGGAGAATTTTACAAAGCACTGTCAAGTGCGTTTAACGAAAATGAAAAACAGGATTGATATTGTGAAGCTAAAGGTATTGAATATTATATCGGAAATTTGTTTTTTTATCTCTTCGTCAGGCTTGCTTGTTATTCCATTCCTTGATTTTGAAGATAGCCTTTCTGCTGCGGCGTATATTGTTGCTTCATTGTTCTGGGGCGGATTGATATTGGGAATAATTATTCAAATAATACTTTTCGTGATCTGCAAAAAGCATGCTAAAGTCAAGATGTCGAAAACAAGACGAATAGTTGGAGTAATATTTTTTATATCGGTTATTGTACTGATTCCTGTTTTAGTATTTTGGAGTGATAATGAATTTATCCTTCCAATAAATTTATTTTTAATACTGTTTTCTGCTGAAACATATTTTGTAATAAAAAGAATGGAGTGTTTAAAATGAAAAAAAGAATTTTGTCTGTTTTTATAGCGATTCTTTTTGTTATGAATTGCTTTCCTTTGTCTGTTATAGCTGAATTTGAAGAAGATATTGATGTGATCGAAGTTTTCTTGGAGGATGATTTTGCCGATAAAATTACAATAAGAAAAATTAATGGAACTCTTGAAAGCGATTTTTCTGAAATTATTCTTTATGGAAAAGCGGAAGAGGACGAAGTGTATCTTGAAGCAGATGTAACTGAATATCCTGGCAGTTCTTTGCAGACAGTGATTGTTACTAATTTCAGACTTTCAGGAAATGACTCGTTCAAATATAAGATAGCAAATGCACCCAACGAAATACAAGTTCCTATAGTTGTTTTGCCTAAGGAACTTATTGTAATTCCTACAATTACATACATATTCTATGGTCAAAATCCGCCTGATGTCATACCTTGTAAAATTGAAGATCAAAATGTAAATGACGTTAATGTGTCAGTTAGTCTTATACATAATGGTGATGAATACGAATATGATACGCCAGTATGTAACAATTCTGACTATGTTCCTAAAATTGCCAACGATTGTAAATTTGAGATCAAGAGATATGAAACCCATGCAGTTGCAATTATAGAAAATGAAGCTGATGTATATCATGTCAATAGTCTTGAATTAAAAGCTCCGTCAGGATATTTAATAGGTCTTGATAATCAAAAACTTGCTGAAGATGATTTTAATGAATCTGTTATTGTGAATCTCAAAGAAACGTCAGAAAATAAACCGAATACCATCGTATATTATTTGAGAAATAATGATCGTGATTCAATATATTACGGAGCAGTAAGTGAAAAACTTGAATTTCCTTATTATTGCAATAGAAACCCTGCAATTGTAAAAGCGGAAATCATGACAGAAGAAGATAACGGCATTTTTAAATTTGAGGATTTTGGCATAGTTACAAAAAATGATTTTGAATTGGCTATTACCGCAAGAGGAACAGACATTGATAATCCGACTAATATACATCTAAATCTGGAAAACGGAACAGAAATAGAACCTTATGAATCTGAAAAGTATGAAGATAACGGAGTCTATTACTATATAGCATATTTTAAAATAGAAATACCCGCAGAAAGCTTTGCCGATTTTAAGTTGACATCATATGCTGAAAATGAATTTGGGAATGGTGAGAAAGAAGAACTAAAAATTACTGATGCAAATGGTAATTTCGTTAATAATTATAATAAGAATCGAGTTATACTTGACAAGATCATCCCTGCAAAACCGAAAATAAAAATTACTTACAATAATCAAGATCGTTACGTTGAAGCAACAGGAACTATAAAGGATAGTGAATCCGGCGTTGATACGATAGAATATTTTTGGAATCTTAAAGAAGATAATGAACTTGTTAAATATGGCATAAACAACAATGGAGAATGTGAATATACCAAAGAACCAAATGGAGACATTAACTTTTCAGTAAAATTAAATTACAGTGATGCACCTGAGGACAAATATCCGTATGAATTGAATTTGAGAATTACCGATAATGCCGGAAATTATAATGAGGACCTATATAAATACAGCGATTCGGAAAACGGATGCGATACCGAGCCTCCGAATATAAATATTAAGGGCTTTCGTAAAAAGGGGAGTACAGAATTTGAGGACTGCGTTAATTTCCTGGAATTCGGAAACTATGCCAAAGAGGATATCGAACTTGTTGTCGAAGCTGAAGATATATCTGAGACGGATTATGTTTCAGGCGTTAAAAGTGTATCTTTAAGCAACGGTAACAGCAATATTGCAGAACTTAGCAGTCCCAATGAAGCGAACGAGTATGTGTTTGTGATTTCGAAAAACACAAAGTTCGACAACATGCTCATAACGGCAGTAGACAAAGATGGTTTTGATAAAACGATCAATGTAAAAGACCAAATAACTGAAATGAAAAAGAATACAATTACAGTTGAAAGTGAACCTCCTGAAGTCACCTTTGATACTTCCGAATCCTCGGCGATTGAAGAGAACGAAGAAGAAAAGATATACTGGTATAATAAAGAAGGCGGAGTTCTCACTGTAAATGTAAATGACGATAAACATAACGACGGAATATGCAGCGGAATTGGCAGTGTTGAAATTACAGATGAGTACGACGGCATAACCAATACGTTACATAGTGAAACTTTTACTGAAAATCAGGAGAATGCATATGATTTTCCGATAGATGTATCAACTTTGTCAGACGGTATACATCATATTAAAGTTATGGTTACGGATAATGCAGGAAATAATTGTGATCCATACCCTGCTGTACAAGTAATCGGAATAGATGAATTACCGCCTGACGGAACAATTTCTGCTGAAAAAAACAATGCAAAAGAAATCAACGGAAATCTGTGGTTTGATAAGGATGAAATTGTTACATTTCATGTAGATGCTAAGCCTGACGTTTCGGGAATTGAGAGTATCAGACTTTGGATAAACGGCATAGAAAAGAATTTCACAAGAAATGATATTCAGACTGATGAAAACGGATATTTTGTTATTGTAGATACAACAGGCATAGATTATAATTATGAAACCGAACATAAATATGTTGTAACAGGAGATATTACGGATGTTGCAGGCAACTCTGCTTCCCTGGAACCTTGTACAGTATATATTGACTGCGAGCCACCATCGATCAATAAATTTACAGTTTTGAAAGAAAGCTCTGCACTCGATAAAATACTGAATGTACTTTCGTTTGGAGCATATTCCAACGATAGCTTGATTTTTAAAGCATATGTTTCAGATGTTGATTTTGACAGCGGTATTGATCATGTAAAAATAAAATATAACGGTTTAGATGAAGAAAGAGAAATGAAAGACGAGGGCGACGGCGTTTATTCTTACAAAATTCCTGTTGGTACAAAAGTGTTTCAAAGTAATATTATAGTTACTGCTTATGATAAATACGGTAAAAGTAGTCTAAGTTGCCCCAATATAGAAAATGCAGATCAAGGTAAAGGAGTATCCGATAATGTATTTGCTATGATCGAAACGGAAAGGCCGAAAGTTACTATCAGTAAGCCAAAAGGTGACGGAATAGTACGAACTGATGAGCAAATCTGGTTTAACTCCAATAAAGACATCAGCATATCTGTTTACGATAAGGATTCGGGAATTCGTAATGCAGATATAAAGGTCAACGGGATTGATGTGACTGCCGATAAAAACGGTGCTGCCATTCCTAAGATATCGACAACTGAGATTGCAAAAGAAAGAGATAATGAAAGACATATCTACACTTTTGATACCGATTATTTTGCCGAAATTGCAGGCGAACCGGAGGATGGAAAATACACGGTTACCATAGAAGCAACAGATAATGCGGGTAATGTCAATTCAGCCGAAAGCTTTACTTACTATATTGACAAAAATTCTCCCAAAGTAGACAGTTTTGAATTCCTTCCTGAAACTTCAGATAATATCAGTGAGGCATCTGAATATATCGAACATCTTGAGTACGGATATTATTTCAAAAAAGATTTTATTGCGAATATCCATATTTCCGACAGCACGCCTTCATCCGGTCTTAACAAAGCAGAATACCGTCTTGTTTCTTACGATAACGGAGAACTGAAAGAAGAAAAAACAGGAGAAACAATTATTTCCGACGGCATAGCTCCTATCAATATTCCAGCAGAATTCAAAGGACAGATATTTGTTAAGGCTTTCGATAATGTCGGAAATTATTCCGATGAAGAAACTCCAAAGGCCTTTGTTGCCGAAGATATTCCCCCTGAAATAAATATTTCCGGAATCGGCGACAGCAGATACAGCGATGCAAACGGAAACAAGCTCTTTACTGATGATATTGCTGTAACAGTAACAATAACCGATACCAAATCGGGTATCAGAGAAATAGGCTACTATCAGACTTCCGAAATCGACGGATTTGAGAGAAGAGTTCTTGAAGTCGACGGGACAAGTGTTGAGGTAGATTCCGAGATAGGCGACGGATGGATCGTAACAAATAAAGACGTAAATCTTGTAACTGAAATCACTAAAACGTTTATTTTTGATAAAGACAATAACGATATTACATTGGTGTTCGACGCAATGGATAACTCGGGTAATGTCAATGAAATTGTTCAAAGTGAGACATTCACTATTGACAAGACTGCTCCGATAATAAATGTGGATATCAACGGCGGAGTCAACAATACAATTTATTACAATGCAGGAAACAGAGCGGTAATAACGATTGATGTAATTGAAAGAAACTTTGATGCAGGATTGATTCAAGCTTCGATTGAAAATGCTTACAACGGAAATATCCCGAATATTAGCTTTCAGGGTCTGTCTGCAACGGAACACAGAGCAGTTGTTACTTTCAGCGAGGGAGATTATACTTTTGATATCAGAGGCACAGATCTTGGAGGCCATTCAGCCGAAGTAAATCTTGATTATGAAAAAGTAAGAAGATTTTATGTTGATGAAACCCCACCTGTAGTTGAAGAAAATTTCAGCGATTTTGTAAGTCGTGATACGGAAAATTATTTAAATACGGAGAAAACTGCGGTCATTAAAATTACCGAGCATAACTTTGATCCGAATCTTGTCGGGCTGAAAATACTAAAAAAGGATGCTGGCACAGAACATAACGAGAACGATCTTACCGATGTTACATATTCTATGGTAAGTATGGCCGATTGGTCGGACGATAATGATACGCATACGATTTCAATTAAATTTGATGACGACGCAGTATACCGTATTGAAATATCTCCGTCCGATCCTTCGGGAAATACTTCCGATTATAGGAGTTCCGAGATATTCGAGATCGATACTACGCTGCCAGTCGTATCGGCAAAAAACGGAAGCTTTGTTGATGAGAAAAACGCCGTAGAATTTCTGGATATATATCCGTATGATAGAAAGGACGAGTCAGTTCCGACAGTGGAATTTACAGATGTGAATTTTGATTACATAAAGTATTCTCTCACAGTTTACACTCCCGAATATACAAACGGTAGAGAACTTTCGGAAGTGAAGCCTGTCAGCGTATATTTTGATTCTGACAAAGATAAATCGGGTATATATGAGAAAAATTTATTCACCTTGCCCGATTTTTCAAAAGATGGAGTTTACGCTTTGGAACTGATAGCGGTAGATAAAGCCGGTAACGAAAGCATTCTTAATTCAAATACATATATGAGAATGGTGGACAGCGATGTTCTTGCGTATATTTCGAACAGCAATGCGGCCAAGAAAACGGGCTGGTACTCATTCCAGTACGAAAACGGAGATCCTATAAGCAAACGTCCCGATAATTTTAGTGATATCGATATAGTCGTTCTTGCAAAGAATGATTCCGATATAGATATAGTCCTGAGAGATTATAACGGAGATGAAAAAAATACTGATCTGACGGCTGAAATTGATAACAGTATGTATGGAGTCAATGTTTACAGATACACATTGAAATCTGAGTATTTCAAAGATAACTTCCAGGACGATACGGATACCGAGCTGTACTTGTCAGTTAAAAATGAAAACGGAAGAATTGATCTGGGTAAGATGCATATTGATAATATTCCGCCCTCATGTAATCTTCCTGATGACTTGAAAACATGGCACTGGTACTTTGGAGAAGATTCTCGCACAATTACTGTTACGAATATAAGCGAGTTGCTTGATGAGACAAATTGCAAAGTGTATGATAATGGTAAGGAAATTGATTTTATTTACTCGGAAACGGACGGTAGTCTGTCATTTACACTTAACGGCGGATGGCATAATGTCGGTATTACACTTGAAGATGTTGCGGGAAACACATACAGTATTCAAGAGGTAGACAATATTCATATCGGATATTTCTGGCTGTGGATCATTATAATAGCCTCTGTCGTATTCATCGGAATAATTATTCTGATAATCTATTTCGTAAGGAAAAAGCGATATAGTTAAAGACAAAATTCTTAAAATTATAAATTTGACATGGAGTATAACAAAAGCTTTTAAAGCCGAAAGTTATACTCCATTTTCTTATCAGACCTTTTTGTTTTAAAAGCAGAAAGGTCTATTTTTATGCCCATTTTTAAGTCATGGCAATGCTTAATTGCCAAATACCCGTAGCCTTCGTTTTGATTCAGAACAAAAATCAAAACGGAGGTAAAAATATGAGCTATAATCATGGCTTGGAGGAAAAGAAATTTAAAGAACAGTGGCAGAAAACTGCCGAGGAGTATAGACAATCAGGGATGACAGAGGAACAGATATCAGCGATTTATGATTTTGACCGAGAAGTTTTCAACTCTGACCGGCGTTTCAAAGAAAGAACAGTTGGATTGTTTGATAACGAAAACAGCAAAACGCTAATGGTTTACGACGATTATTCGGCTAACAACCGTTACGGTTGGATTGATGAAATTGAAGACATGGAAGTTTATTCTCAGATCATGTCCTTACCTGAAATTTGGCGTGAAGCTTTTACGATGTACATATTTGACGGATACACTCAAAAGGATATTTCGTCAAAAATACTGAAACCGAGGCGCACAATAGCATCATGGATTGGTAAAATCGCTGAAATTTTATTTTAAGTTGCCGAAACAGTCGTTTTCATCGGCTACAGGGCGAAAGGGAAAAAAGGAACAATTCAAATCCCTTTAGCATCTTGAAAATTGAATATCAGCATCGGGAATACGTCAATCCTGCGGCCGGTATAAAATCTCGGTAGCCAAAGAAGCCATACGCCATGACAGTCTTAGCTTTGCACGACAACGAGCGAAAAATATGAAGCTTCAAGATCCGGAACAGCTTTCCGGAACGGCGATGAAACGCAGGAGGATAATGATACTTCCGCTCAGCCACAGACTCAAGCAATGGGGGCGGCTCTGAGAGAACCTCAGAGGGATGAGATGTCCATGAGATGAATAAGCTGTTCATCGTTTCCGATGTTCCGCCGTGACGGATATTGAGGATAAATATCACGGAAAACGTCCGAAACAAAATGAATCGGACGAAGGCAAAACGAATTAAAGGCGGTTTGCACACTTTTGCAGACCGCCTGTTACATATAAATTAACAAAGGTCAGGAGGCTGATATATGAATGATAACGATATGCCTGAAAAATCAGATTTTCGGTACGAATATAATAAATTTGGAGTATATATTCCTGTTCCGACAATCAAATTGTCGGACAAGCATCCATGCAACGGCTGTGTATGGTATGACAGGGATACAGATGTCCTGTTCTGCCCGTTCCATAACTGTGTGAGATACAAAAATGGATTTATAATGCCAAAGAAAGGTGAACGAAAATGCTGATCAAACGAGGTGATATTTTTTATGCAGATTTAAATCCCGTTGTCGGTTCAGAGCAAGGCGGTGTTCGTCCCGTACTGGTAGTGCAGAATAATGTGGGCAATAAGCATAGCCCAACGGTTGTAGTGGTGCCGATTTCTTCTGTTAGAAAAAAGGATCTGCCTGTGCATATTCAGATAAGATGTTCAGGACTGCCTAAAAATTCAACTGTTCTTGCTGAACAGATCCGCACTATTGACCGACGCAGGCTGCAAAAATATGCAGGATCTTTGGACAGAGAATTTATGAAAGAGATCGATAGGATTTTAAAAATAAGCATAGGAGTGAATTTTGATGAATAAGTTTGGACAGGCAGAATACAGCGATTTTATGGCAAGAATATTTGCAGATAAGCTTGACAAAATTCTTGAAGAAAGCGAAAAACAGGACTTTAACAATAGAAATACAGAAGATATTTTTAGAGAATTTCAATCGTCAAAGGACGCAGCATAGGAGGGGTAAAATGGTAGGATTTTTTATTGGCTTGTTTGTCGGAGCTTTTATCGGTATAACTGTAATGTGCCTTTGTACAGCAGCAGGACAGGCAGATAAATATGAAATCCGCACAGAAAAGGATAAGTAATTTCATTAGGTTTGATGATACCATTTCAGAAAAACTTGTGGTATCATTGTTGGTAAAACGGAGGTGAGAATATGCCAACTGTAACTGTGATACAGCCGACAATATCAGAAGAACAAAACCATAAACTCCGCTGTGCGGCATACTGCCGTGTGTCGTCAAACAGCGAAGATCAGATCAATTCATTTATGGCTCAGACAAGATACTACGAGAAAGCTTTTGCAAAGTCTGACAGAGAACAGCTTGTTGACATATATGCAGATGAGGGAATAACAGGTACTCGTGAGGACAAGCGTGATGGGTTTCAGCGAATGATAAGCGACTGCCGGAAAGGCAAGATAGACAGGATATATACAAAGTCTATCAGCCGCTTTGCCCGAAACACCAACGACTGTCTGAAAAACATCAGAGAGCTGAAAAGCTTAGGCATAACTGTGCTGTTTGAAAAAGAGAACATTGATACTGCCAATATGACCGATGAGATGATGATAACTATTATGGGCGGTCTGGCTCAAGAGGAGTCAACTTCGATATCACAGAATTTGCGGTGGAGTGTTCAAAAGCGTATGCAGAATGGAACTTACAAAAACGCTACTCCGCCATTTGGATTTAAAAAGGTAAATGGCGATTTAGAAATTGATGAAAATCAAAGACCGATAGTTCGTCAGATTTTTGAATGGTACTGCAGCGGATACGGATTAAAAATGATCGCAGATAAACTTAACAGTATGAATGTTCCAAGCAGTAAATGTTCAGTTATGTGGCAGGCTGACAATGTGAGATATGTACTAAAGAATGAACGATATATAGGGAATGCAATATACCAGCAAAGTTATGTTACGGAAATACTTCCACACATAAAGAAAAGAAATTACGGCGAAAAGCAGAAATATTATGCTAAAGACGTAAATCCGGCTATTATTGATAAGGATACTTTTCACAGAGTGCAGATGTTGCTACTATCCCGTCACAGAGATTATGTTAGCAACGAATATGTGTTGTCGAGAAAAATCAACTGTAAGAAATGCGGAGCAACGTATAAGCGAAGAAATCGTGAAAAAGGTGCATTTTGGGTTTGCCGTACACATGACATAAATGCGTCGGATTGTGAAAATGGGGCTATATTTGAAAGAGACTTTTATTCTTCATTTATCAGGTTGTATAACAAGCTATGGTATAATTACAAACAGATCCTTGTACCGCTTCAAACAGCGTTGCAGGATCTAAAGCTCCGAAAATTCAGCGGTAAAACTCAGGTAATGGATATGCACAAAGAGGTAGCCAAACTTCGTGAACAGATGCACGTCCTTGCAAGGCTGAAAACCAAAGGATTTCTGAACGAGGCGAAATATATTGAGCAGACTATGGAACTGACCGCAAAAGTCAATAAACTGCAAGCTGAGCTGAAAAAGCTGACACGTTCAGATGACGAGGATGAAACCATCAATCAGATTGAAATGCTGATCGACTTTTTTGAAAAACAAAGTAAACCAATAACAGAATTTGATGAGTCAGCGTTTGAGAGTATAGTTGAAAAAATCGTGGTTGTAAATCAGCATGAGCTGGAGTTTCATTTGATTGGAGAATTGAAATTGAGGGAGAATATAGAATAGACAATTTTAATACCGTAAATTTATTGCCTTTGTATATAGCTATTTCAAAGGCTTTGTGGTATTGTTGTATTCGGAGGTGAAATTAATATGCCCAAAAACAGAGTTACCCCCTTTGGTTACTGTATGAAAAACGGCGAGATAACGACCGAGCCAAACGAAGTTTACGCAGTAGCAGAAATATTCGGCGAATATCTGAAAGGCAAAAGTTTATTGCAGATCGCAAAGCTTATGGAGTCCGAAAAAATCAAATATACTGAGGATTCAGACCATTGGAATAAAAATATGGTCAAGCGGATCATAGAAAACGAAAAATATCTTGGAACGAACAAATATCCACAGTTGATCGATGAGGATATTTTTAAAAGAGCAAATGAAAAGCGAGAACGCAAAGCCACAACTCTGAATTTGATTTCCGATGATCTTCGGGAAATCAGGAAGGTTACATACTGTGCTGAATGCGGCGGAAAAGCTTATAGAAAAACTAACGGCAAGGGTCGTGAATATTGGAACTGTGAAAATCCTGACTGCTTTAAATTTGAATATCGTATGACCGATCAGATGATTCTCGGAGCAGTGATCACGGTTCTGAACTCCGCTGCTGCAAACCCAAGTTTAATTGAATGCGGGGGAGAGGTAAGCACATACGTGCCTACCGCCGATGTTATCCGTCAGCAGAATGAGGTAAATCAGATGATAGATTCAACCCAAACGGATTTTGAAAGAATAAAATCTGAGATCTTTAAGCTTGCGGAAATGAAATATGAATGCTGTACATACAGCGACGGTCCACAAAAAACAGAGAAAATCAAGGCTGTTCTTAAAGACCACGAGCAATTAAATACATTAGATATTGGCTTATTCAAAGCGTGTGTTTCACGAATTTGGATAAGCCATTTTTGTACCATAGAGGTTGAATTTATCAACGGAGTACACATCAAAAATATTACAGAGAGGAATGATAAAAATGCCCACAGCTCCGAATGTAACGGTAATCCCTGCGAAAGTGCAGACAACGGAAAACCGTGATAAATATCACCAATTAAGAGTCGCCGCATACTGCCGTGTCAGCACAGAACAAGAGGAACAGCAGAATTCATATCAGGTACAGATCGCCTATTACACCGATTTGATCAACCGAAAAAAGGAATGGACGCTTGCCGGAGTTTTTGCCGACGAAGGGATCAGCGGAACGCAGACAAAGAAAAGAACCGAGTTTAACCGCATGATAAGAATGTGCAAAAAGAAAAAGATCGACCTTGTGATCACCAAGTCAATATCAAGATTTGCGCGAAATACGGTGGATTGCCTTGAATATGTTCGACAGCTTAAAGACTTGGGAATCGGAGTGATTTTCGAGAAAGAGAACATAAACACGTTAAAAATGACAAGCGAGTTTATGATAGCTTTGTACGGTTCGTTCGCACAGGCTGAGTCAGAATCCATAAGCAAAAACGTCAGTTGGGGTAAGGAAAAAGCTTTTCGAGAGGGAAAAGTGCCCTTTCAGTACAAAAAACTGTTAGGATATAGAAAGGGAGCAGATGGCAAGCCTGAGATAGTTCCGGAAGAGGCTGAAACTGTACGATCGATCTTCAATCTTTATCTTGACGGATATACATTACTTAACATCGCTCAGATCTTAATGGATCAAAAAATAACTACAGCAAACGGTAAAAGTGAGTGGACTAAGAGTGCAATTCAGAGCATTCTGAAAAATGAGAAATATGTTGGAGATGCACTTTTGCAAAAAACTTTCACGGTCGATTGCATTACACACAAAGTTGTGAAAAATAACGGAGAGCGCCCGATGTATCTTATTACAGATCATCATACTCCCATAATCGATCGTGATACCTTTAATCGGGTACAGCAGGAAATTGCAAGACGAAACTCAAAAAGAAAAATATCCGATCAGACAAAAACTGAGCAAGGAAAATACAGCGGAAAATATGCATTGTCCGAATTGTTGATATGCGGACATTGCGGGACTCCGTACAGGCGCAGAATATGGACAAAAAGCGGAAATAAACAAGTGGTTTGGCGATGTATAAGCCGACTGGAACACGGCAGAAGATACTGTCCCGATTCGCCTACGATCAGAGAAGAAAACCTGCACCGTGGAATTATTCGGGCGATAAATAACTATTACTCCTGCTGTGATGATATTAAGAGAATTTTAAAAGCAAATATCAGCTCTGTTCTGAAATGTCAAGGTCAGAAAGAAATCTTAGCCACAGAAAAGCGACTGAAAGAGATCGACCAAGCAAGGACTGATCTTATCAATCTCATAGCTTCCGGCGGCTGTGATGAGGACAAGCTTGACGGTGAGTTTGCAAAGCTTTATGCCGAAGAACAAGACTTAAATGAACGATTGAAAATGCTCAAATCGCAGAATCAAACTTCTGCCGAAACTAAGCAAAAGCTTGATAAAGTCACGGAAATGATAGAACACGAAAAATTTGAGCTGGAAACATTCGATAACGTACTTGTACGAAAGCTTATTGAATGTATAAAAGTTCTGAGCAAGAATGAGATATTGGTTATCTTCAAAGGTGGGTATGAGGTCAGAACGGAAATAGAGTAATATTAGAGAACGGCTTGCGGAATATCCACAGGCTATTTTTTTGTTGGGAGGTGCAGCATTGTCCAAAAACTTTGAAGGCATAAAAACAAGAAAATTCGGTATAGAGATAGAAATGACAGGACTTACACGAAGTCAGGCGGCAAAAGCTATGGCCAAAGTGCTTGACGGAAGTGTCGAACACGAGGGCGGTAGCTATGATAAATACGTTGTAACAGACGCCAAGAACAGAAAGTGGGCGATAGTTTATGACGGCAGTATCAACTGCTATAACTCAAACGGCGACAGAGCGTCTAAGTCTTACAGCGTGGAAATGAATTCTCCTGTGCTGGAATATGAAGATATCCCGCTTTTGCAAGAAGTTGTCAGAGCTTTGCGCCGTGCAGGCGGAGTAACAGGGCCTCGGTACTGTGCAGGGACGCATATCCATATTTCAGCGGAAGATTATACCCCTCAGCAGATAAGAAATCTAGTGAACATATTTGCAAGCAAAGAAGATTTTCTGTGGGACGCTTTGCAGGTTTCGTCCGCTCGTGAAGGCTACTGCCGCAAAATGGACAAGGAATTTATCAAAGAGATAAACCAAAAGAAACCTACCGATATGGAAACGATAAAGCGGCTTTGGTATCACGGCAGAATGAGCGAGCAGTTTCAGCATTACTCGAACAGCCGATATGTTATTTGCAATCTTCACAGCTTTTTTCAGCACGGACATTACGAGATAAGAGCGTATAATGGTTCTCTTCATGCAGGAGAGGTAAGAAGTCAGATAGTTTTGGCACTTGCTATTTCAAATGCGGCAATGACAAAGAAATACTGTTCTCCTCACGTTTCTCAAAGCGATAATATGCGGTACAGCTTTAGGGTATGGCTTCTGAACCTTGGGCTGATAGGAGATGAATTCAAAAATTGCAGGGCACATCTGCTAAAACATCTTGAGGGGGACATAGCCTGGCGACACCCGGAGGACGGGATTGCTGCAAGGGCAAGGCTAAAAGAAAAACGAGAGCTTGAGAAACAAGCCGCCCGTGAGCAGCGTAACGAGCCTGTGTGCCATTCCAATGATGAAATCGAGTGTATACCCGATGAAAACAACGAGCCGTCAGAATGCGAATATGACGGCATTGAAGAACTTGAAATAAGTATGTAAAATTGCAAAGGAGTTTTTATGGAATACAAAAGATTATACATCGCTTATGGCAGCAACATCAATCTTGAACAAATGGCAAACCGCTGCCCAAATTCAAAGGTCATCGGTAAAGAAATGCTGAAAGGCTATGAGCTGGAGTTCAGAGGTGTTGCTACCATTGTGCCAAAAGAGAACGCAGAAGTTCCTGTTCTCATATGGGAGATAGACGGTCGAGATGAGCACAGTCTTGACAAATATGAGGGCTTTCCGAACTATTACCGCAAGGAACTTTTTGAGATAGATGTTAATGGCGAAAAGAAAGAGTGTATGGCATATTTGATGAACAGCGGTCACATCTCGCCGCCGATGAGCTATTATTACAACGTCATAAAGCAGGGCTACGAGGCAAATGGTATGGATACAAGCTATCTGAGAGCAGCACTTGAAAAGTCGGTTTGCGAACAGTATTTTGATGAAGAGATGGACGAGGAATTTGACGAAGATGATGATCTTCAGATGAAGCTTTAAGGAGATTGATTAAATGAGATACAAGGATTTTTATGTGAGAATTACGCCGAACAGTTCTATTCAAAGAGTGGATAAGACGGGAAATGAGGTTCTCTGCGACGGGTTTACGATACAGATCTTTGTGGATGAAGAAGAGCATAGCGAAATCGACAATTTTTCTGCTGCGGTGGGGTTTGAGATACTTGAGGACAGTTTGGCTGAGGCGGAGCAGTTGGCGAAGGATTTTATTGATTGTGAGGGGAAGAAAAGCACGTAAAATGTGGGGATTTTAATAAGAAGTGAGGTGAAAATCGGCTTGATGACAAGTCTATATTCTTATGCAATTTGTCGAAATATGTCGCAATAATGTATATATTTGAAAGTATGTACAAAGCGAAGATTGTCTGATTGTGCAATATATAGAAAATGCGTTTGAGATGGTTAAATATCACTAATTCTATTGAAAAATGCTGTAAAATGGTTTATAATTATGTTAACGATATAAATGCATTTGTTAATTGTTATCAAGTTTGCTGGGAAGGATTAAGAGTTTATGGGAAATCGAAGTGCTTATATTAACAATATTGATAGTGCAAAAAAAGAATTTAAGCAAATTATAGAGACTTATATTAAGCCATTAATTGATATTAAAGGCAATCTTCATTTTATAGAAGAAATGTATGATAATAAGCGTTTGATTGAAATCGAAGAAGAAAATGATACAAAGATAATTAGATTGTTTCCTTTAGCTAAACTTGAAAATTGTGTGAGTCCATTTTATTTTAAAGCTAATTTGAATACTAATGCAACCATATCTACTAACATAGAGGAAATTCTAAGAGAGCTTCTAAAAGTTACGGAATATAACTACAGTAATTTTTCAAAACGACGCAATTATGGAAAAGGTCAAAAAAGAAGTGAAGCGTATAAAAATAGAACGTTTAATTTGGCTTTTGAATTCGGAATATGTAAATGGTTGACCAATACTGAAGATGATGCTGTGGTTTTACATACGGTTATTAATCATATGATAACATGGTCCAATAGGACGTATGAGGGAAATCGGATTCCATTTGGTATAGTAATTGATTTTAAACGAGATTCGAACAATTATGCGGCAAGTTATTTAAGTTTTTTAGAACGAGATAGTTGTGCTGTTTTTACCGATGGTATATTTAGCGGAATCCGCTTGGACAAAAAAAGGAAAATTGTGTCATTCATTACTAAGTACAGTAAAGAAATAGACAACACTGATAGTCAAAAAAAGATTTTTGTCCCTTATCAGTTTGAAGATATAGCAAAGTATTGCACAGAATCATCAATAGGTGTAATTGCAATGACTGGAGGAGAAATAATTATAGTTAAACAGCAAGCTATCCAATTTGTGAGGAGAGGCGGAAAATGGATAGCTTTTGATTTTGAGAGAGTATATCATAATTTACGTCCGTATTTTTTATGTGAATGTAGCGATGAAAAAACAATACTTTTTAAAATTAGAGAACTTTATTGTACATTATTAGATGTTTCTTTCGCTCATAGTGGCGGGTGCATTGCAATCATTACATCATCTGATGAAAAAAATATCAATAACATTACGAAAGAACGGATAGACTTATATAGTTTAAAAAAAGACGGAAAAACTTTAAATGGGGTCAGTGAAGAGAATAAGGAAAAAATTATTATATTATCTTATTTATTGTCTAATGAGGAGAAGAGTTTGTGTTCATTTTTTGAAGTTGATCGGGTATTAAGGAAAGAAATATTAGGACTTGATGGTGCTACGGTGGTGTCATTAAATGGCGAATTTTATTGTGCTGGATCAATTGTTGAAGTTCCAATGGGTAGTACCGGTGGCGGACGGACGGCTGCGGCCAAAAGGCTTGCCAAGTTTGGCATAGGTATTAAAATTTCTGAGGATGGTTACATAGAAGCATATGGAGCAAATCAAGCTAATAATGATTCAAGGATATTACGACTTTTTTCATTTAGATAACTAAAAAACTTAAATACCGCTTGACAAATATTATCGAAAGTGGTATAATGAAGAATATATTTATGTGCTTATGCATATAGTATATAGAGAACTTTTTGGGAACGCCCATTTTGTTCTTACGTTTTTCCTGTGCTAGGATCAAGCTTATTTAGCAAGGACGCAGGGAGAGACGAAGGTTCCTTGCAAAGAAGATTGTGGGGACGGGGGTAAGTGTTTATGCACTTGCCCCTTTTAATTTTGTAATAACTTATAATGCCCAATAAACAAAGTGAAATATAAGCGGCAATTAAATCGGTGTATTTTTCTAGTATATTAGTACAACAGAATAGGTGTAAATCCTTTAGACCTCATATTTACAGACATCTATTGTACCCGCCTAATAACATACCGCCCCTAAATAAAAGATCCCCAAGCTGCGGT
>OHHL01000272.1_pt1 | contig 20398 bp, 14 predicted proteins | sample 1568031 | NCBI WGS metagenome assembly OHHL01 (sample SAMEA3879513, study PRJEB24766) | human gut metagenome | biome: human-associated habitat; feature: feces | place: USA | collected 1985/1987 | reverse complement strand
CTAAATATAGATATATATAGGAGTTATAAATACGGAGGAAGAGAAATGATAACAAAAATTATTAAGCGTGACGGACGAGAAGCGAATTTTGACACAGAAAAAATAACACAAGCCATTTATAAGGCTGCACAGGCCATCGGCGGTAACGATTATGATGCCGCAAAAGCACTTTCGGTACAGGTAAGAGATTTACTTGAGAAAAAGTGCGGAGATAAGGCTCCTACAGTTGAGCAGGTACAGGACGCTGTTGAAAAGGTACTTATTGAAAACGGTCATGCAAGAACTGCAAAGGAATATATACTTTACCGTGCAGAGCGTACAAGAGTGCGTGAAATGAACACAAAGCTCATGAAGATTTATGAGGACCTTACTTTTAAATCAGCTAAAGATAACGATGTTAAGCGTGAGAACGCAAACATTGACGGTGATACTGCAATGGGTACAATGCTCAAGTACGGTTCAGAGGGCGCAAAACAGTTCAATGAAATGTACATTCTCGACCCTAAGTATTCTAAGGCTCATCGTGACGGTGATATTCATATTCACGATCTTGATTTCTTTACACTTACCACAACTTGTTGCCAGATTGACCTTGTAAGCCTTTTTAAAGGCGGTTTTTCAACGGGTCACGGCTATTTGAGAGAACCTAATGACATTGCGTCATATTCGGCACTTGCATGTATTGCAATTCAGTCTAACCAGAATGACCAGCACGGCGGACAGAGTGTTCCTAACTTTGATTACTCAATGGCTCCGGGCGTTAAGAAAACATACAGAAAGCGTTACAGAATCAATCTTGAAAGAGCAATTGAACTTTTGACAGATGCCGAAGATCCTGACGCTACAGTAAAAGAAATCTGCGAAAAGGCAGAGGAGGCAAGCGGCGAATGGCCGACACTCGAAAATCAGACTCCTAATTATAAAAAGGAGGAGCTTGCACTTCTTAAAGAAAAGTTTGAAGACAGAGTTGCCGAGAAAATTCAGCGTTTTGCGTTTAAACATGCCGAGGCTGAAACAGATAAGGCTACTTTCCAGGCTATGGAGGCACTTATCCACAACCTTAACACAATGCATTCAAGAGCAGGCGCACAGATTCCGTTCAGCTCACTTAACTACGGTACAGATACTTCTCCGGAGGGCAGACTTGTTATGAAGAACCTCCTTTACGCTACGGAAAGAGGTCTTGGCAACGGTGAAACACCTATTTTCCCAATTCAGATTTTCAAGGTAAAAGAGGGCGTAAACTACAATCCGGAGGATAAGAACTACGATTTGTACAAACTTTCAATGAGAGTTTCCGCAAAAAGACTTTTCCCTAACTTCTCATTTATCGACGCACCGTACAATCTCCAATATTACAAGCCCGGTCATCCTGAAACAGAGGTTGCATATATGGGTTGCCGTACACGAGTTATGGGCAATGTTTACGATCCTGACAGAGAGATTACATACGGCAGAGGAAACCTTAGCTTTACTTCAATTAACCTTCCAAGACTTGCAATTCTTTCAAATAAAAATATTGATTTCTTCTTTGAACAGCTTGACAGAATGTGCGATCTCGTTGTAGGTCAGCTTCTTGAGCGTTTTGAAATTCAGTGTCAGAAACTTGTCAGAAACTATCCTTTCCTTATGGGTCAGGGTATTTGGCTTGACAGCGACAAGCTTACTCCTAACGATTCTGTAAGAGATGTTTTAAAGCATGGCTCACTCACAATCGGATTTATCGGACTTGCCGAGTGTCTTGTGGTTCTTACAGGCAAACATCACGGCGAGAGCGAAACTTCACAAAAGCTCGGCCTTGAAATTGTCGGCTATATGAGAAAGAAGATGAACGAGGCTACCGAGAAGTACAAACTTAACTTCGGTGTTATCGGTACTCCTGCAGAGGGCTTGTCGGGCAGATTTGTAAGAATTGATAAAGAGCGTTTCGGAATTATTCCGGGTGTTACAGACAGAGAGTATTATACAAACTCTTTCCATGTACCTGTTTATTACAATATCTCCGCATTTGATAAAATTAAGATTGAAGCACCTTATCACAATCTTACAAACGGCGGTCACATCTCATATATTGAGCTTGACGGTGACCCGTCACAGAATATTGACGCATTTGAGGCTGTTATCCGTTGTATGAAAGAGAGCGGAATCGGCTACGGTGCAATCAACCACCCCGTTGACCGTGACCCTGTTTGCGGACATACAGGTATTATCGGTGATTATTGCCCACAGTGCGGCAGAAAAGAAACTAAGAACGGTCAGGGATTTGAGCGTATCCGCAGAATTACAGGCTACCTTGTAGGTACAACAGAGCGTTTTAACAATGCAAAGGCAGCCGAGGTAAGGGATAGGGTAAAGCACTCTGTTTCCGAATGTTGCGGTATGGAAGATTTTTCCGATGATATTACAGCATAATTATGAGTAAAGATATTATAAGACTTTCAGGTGTTATAAAAAACAGCATAGTTGACGGCCCGGGTTTCAGACTTACAGTTTTTTGCCAGGGTTGTCCGCATCACTGCGAGGGCTGCCACAACGAAAAAACGTGGGACTTTGACGGCGGCTTTGACGGCAAGGTTGAGAAGATAATCAATGTCGCAAAGTCACTTCCGCTCTTGCAGGGACTTACTTTTTCGGGCGGCGAACCGTTTTGTCAGGCAGAGGCATTTGCAGAGCTTGGCAGACTTGCACACGAAAACGGCTATAATGTAGTTACATACACGGGCTATACTTACGAAAAGCTGCTTGAGGGAGCAGACAAACATCCCGAATGGATGGATTTGCTCAAACAGACGGACTACCTTATAGACGGCAGATTTATACTTGAAGAAAAGAGCCTGATGCTTAAGTTCAGAGGAAGCAGAAATCAGCGTATTATTGATGTGAAAAAGAGCCTTGAAAGTAATCAAATAGTTGAAAATTACGATATATAAACAAAACCTGCGTTGTTGAGTATAACGCAGGTTTTGTGTTTTGCTGATTTTTTCAAAAGTCAGAGCAGCAGAGTATTTTGTAAGAAATTATAAAAGTTTGGTCGACCTTTTCGAAGGTCGTGAGTGTGGGCAAAGCCCACAAATACTTTCCGTTTATGCAATCTAACGATAGCCAAACAGCTTGCTGTTTGGCGGCTTGAACAAATAGGCGAAAGCCTTTGCGAGAGCGACAAAAGAAAATACACTTCATTTCATAGTCAACGCATTGCGTTGACTATGTTTTTAGTGTTTTTGTTTATAACAGTTGTCGACTGTTTTGCCAAACTAAGTGCAAGCACGCAAACTGCCACGCTGTTTGCGCCCGATAAATTGTTATATCGGAAGATATTATGGGCGCTGCCCAAATCCGCAAGCCTTTAAAAAGGCTTGACCTAAATTTTAAAATTATTTGCTTTAAACTGTGCACTAAACCGTAATAAAAAAATACGGACTGCACACAAAATGCAGTCCGTAAATATTTGAATTATGTGATTTGATTATTTAATAGCCTCAAATGCTTCCTGTAAATCGAAGAGAATATCATCAATATGCTCTGTACCGATTGAAAGACGAATTGTATTTGGCTTAATGCCCTGCTCTGCAAGCTCCTGCTCGTTAAGCTGTGAGTGTGTTGTTGATGCAGGATGAATAGCAAGTGACTTAACATCTGCTACATTTGCAAGAAGTGAGAATACCTGGAGATTATCAATGAACTTCTTAGCGTCTTCTTCTGTACCCTTGATTTCAAAAGTAAAGATTGAACCGCCGCCGTTAGGGAAGTACTTATCATAAAGTGCCTTATACGGTGAGTTTGGAAGTGATGGGTGGTTTACACTTTCAACCTGTGGGTGATTTACAAGGAATTCAAGAACTTTCTTTGTGTTTTCTACATGACGCTCAACACGGAGTGAAAGTGTTTCAAGGCCCTGCAAGAAAATGAATGCGTGGAACGGAGAGATTGTAGCACCTGTGTCACGGAGAAGAATTGCTCTGATGTATGTTACAAATGCAGCACCCGGAGCAGCCTGTGTAAATACAGCACCGTGGTATGATGGGTTTGGCTCTGCAAACTGTGGAAATTTACCTGATGCAGCCCAGTCAAACTTACCGCTCTCAATAATTACACCGCCTATTGCCGTACCGTGACCGCCGATGAACTTTGTAGCTGAATGAACAACGATGTCTGCACCGTACTCAAACGGTCTTACAAGGTAAGGGGTTGCAAATGTGCTGTCAACAACAAGCGGAATATTGTGTGCGTGTGCAATCTTTGCGAGAGCCTCAATATCAATAAGGTTAGCATTTGGATTGCCGAGTGTTTCAATGTAGATAGCCTTTGTATTCTCGTCAATAGCGTTTTCAAAAGCACCCTCTTCATCAGGATCAACAAATGTTGTTGTAATGCCGTAAGCAGGAAGTGTGTGTTCGAGAAGGTTATATGTGCCGCCGTAGATTGTCTTTGCAGCTACGATGTTCTCGCCTGCTTTAGCAAGAGCCTGAATTGTATATGCGATTGCAGCTGCACCCGAAGCTACTGCAAGAGCGGCTGTACCACCCTCAAGAGCTGCAATTCTCTGCTCAAAAATATCTTCTGTAGGGTTTGTAAGTCTGCCGTAGATGTTGCCTGCATCTTTAAGTGCAAAACGATCTGCGGCGTGCTGGCTGTTGTGGAATACATAAGAAGTAGTTGCGTAAATCGGAACTGCTCTTGCATCTGTTACCGGGTCTGCCGATTCCTGTCCTACATGAAGCTGAAGTGTTTCAAAGTGTAATTTTCTATCTTTTAATGTGCTCATTTTATTTACCTCTTTCAATAATTAATTTAGTTTGTTACAATGTTATAATAAAAAATAATGTAGTAATGTATTTGTTGCGTCAGCAACAACATCCAGAGGTACTGCACATTCGTCCGTATCGGTAGTTCTGTCTTAATAGATTTACAAATAATAGAAGCATTAGAATTCTCCTTTGCTAAAACTTACTAATTACATAGGTTTAATGTGATTGTATATTATCATATAATTTACCCGTTGTCAATACTATTTTTTAAATTTTTAAAAATATATTTGTTTAGTAGGTTTTTAGAACAATATTTGCCGATTTTGTAACATATTTGTAGAATTATAAGCGACCAATATACATATAGAAAGATAATTAAAATATAAATCGGATAAAAAACAACTTGAAAACCTACTAAATATATGTTATTATTATGTTATAGATGAATGCTATATTTTTGCAAATACTTAGTAAAAGGTGGTGTTAATTTGAAAATTTCTACAAAGGGAAGATACGCACTGCGAATGCTTATAGATTTGGCAATGCACCAGAATGACGGTTACATTGCACTTAAGGATATTGCGGCTCGTCAGAATATTTCAAAAAAATATCTTGAGCAGATTATGCCTATTCTTAATAAAGCCGATGTGTTACTTACAAACCGTGGATTTCAGGGTGGATACCGCCTTGCAAGAACTCCCGACCAATATACGGTAGGCGAGATTCTCCGCATTACAGAGGGCAGCCTTGCTCCTGTTGCTTGTCTTGACCACACTCCGAATAACTGCCCTATGAGCGAGGAATGCATTACTTTGCCTGTATGGCAGGGACTTAATGAGGTTATTACAAAGTATCTTGACAGTATTACAATTCAGGATATTATTGACCATCAGGCCGAAAGCATTGGCAATGACTATGTTATATAACAGTTTATAAGAAATAGAGTTATAGAAGAATTTGGAAAGCCATCTTTGATTTGCGTCAAAGATGGCTTTGCGTTTTTGAAATTCTTATTATTGATTGGTTAAATTGGTTAATTAAAATAATCTCCGATTGGAGAAGTATTGTACTGCTTTTTTATTTCAACAATAATAGAACCGTTGTCTTTTTGAATTTCAGACAAAATTTTATATTTTGTACCACTTCTGTCTAATTGAATTTTAAAATTTTCAAAAGGCAGTTTTTACAATATTTTTGTTATAAAATGTTAGCTGTTATCTACAATAATAAATAATTTTTAGGCTTTAAAACAAAAAATAAGTCTATTTCCCGTAAAAAATAACAGACTTCAAAATCAAGTTTTGAAGTCTGTTAAAATATACTACAGGGGATAGATATTAAAAATTATTTATCTGAGAACATTGGAGTTGAAAGGTAACGGTCGCCTGTATCGGGAAGAAGCGCTACAATTATCTTACCCTTGTTTTCAGGGCGTTTAGCAAGCTCGGTTGCCGCATATACAGCCGCACCCGAAGAAATACCTACGAGTACACCCTCGGCACGAGCGATTGCCTTGCCCGTTGCAAATGCGTCATCGTTTTCTACTGCGAAAATTTCGTCATATACATTAGTATCAAGTGTTTCAGGAACAAAGCCCGCGCCGATACCCTGAATTTTGTGAGGACCTGCAACACCCTTTGAAAGAACAGGTGATGTAGCCGGTTCAACTGCAACGATTTTTACATTTGGATTTTTTGACTTAAGATATTTACCTACACCTGTTACGGTACCGCCTGTACCTACGCCTGCAACAAAAATGTCTACCTTGCCGTCTGTATCCTCCCAGATTTCAGGACCTGTTGTTGCAAAGTGAGCGGCAGGGTTTGCCTGGTTTACGAACTGACCCGGAATAAAGCTGTGCGGAATTTCACTTGCAAGTTCGTCAGCCTCTGCGATAGCGCCCTTCATACCTTTTGCACCGTCAGTAAGAACAAGTTCTGCGCCGTAAGCCTTAAGAAGATTTCTGCGTTCGATACTCATTGTTTCAGGCATTGTAAGAATAATTCTGTAACCTCTTGCGGCTGCTACCGCTGCAAGACCGATACCTGTGTTACCGCTTGTAGGCTCAATGATTACAGAATCAGATGTAAGCAAGCCTTTTTCTTCCGCATCATCAATCATAGCCTTTGCTACTCTGTCCTTAACACTTCCTGCCGGATTAAAATATTCAAGCTTTGCAAGTACAGGTGTGTCAAGTCCCTGTGCAGCAGAGTAATTATTGAGTTTCATAATAGGTGTTCTGCCAATGAGGTCAGTGATTTTCTCGTAAATTTTCATAATGCATTCTCCTTTATAATATAATGTTTATAGTAATATCCGTAATTGAAATTCAATCCTTATTAAACCTACATAAATCATAGGTATTATTATAGCACCGCAATATTGCATTGTCAACACTTAAATATAAATATTTCCGAAAAAAATAATAAATATCGAATTTTTAATGCTGATATGCAATATGTATAGAAATACAACGGGATTTTTTATAAACAAAATTATAAATATAATTGCAAATTTTTACAATATATGTTAAAATTAGAGCAATAATAAGCAAACGGATTTACCGTGAAATTTAAAAAGAAGGTGTATAACTTTGAAAAAATGTTTTTCGATTGTACTGACTGTACTTATGGCGGTGATAGCTTTTACAGCTTTTTCATCAGTTAATGCTGTTTCTGTCGAAAGTAATCAATCGGTACATACTAACCAAACAGCGGACTTAGGAATACCTCCGCTTGACTTCGGCGATTCAAATGACTATGACAGCGGCGGTTCTGATTGGGGCGGCAGCTCTGACTGGGGCGGCAGTTCCGATTGGGGTGACAGTTCTGATTGGGACAGTTCAGACAACAGCAGTTCCGAAAGCAGCGGAGAAGGTCTTGGATTTGGCGGAACGTTAGTTGTTTTCCTTGTAGTTATCGGTATAGTTGTTTACGGCATGATAAGGAGCAAAAAGGACAGCAAAAGAACAACCAAAAGAACAACTACTACTGTTGGCAGATCACAGACAATTCAGCAGTCGGCAGGCAGAAATATTACACTTCCTGACCGTACGGCACAGATTTCAGACCTTATCAAGCAGAATGATCCGAACTTCTCGGCAGAAGATTTCCTATCATTCTCAAGATATGTATATGTTACCATTCAGGACGCTTGGAGCAAGCGTGACCTTTCACCTGTAAGAATTTATTTACACGATAATCTCTACAATCAAACTCAAAAACAGATTGATCGCAAGATTGCAAACGGCGTAATCAATAAGATTGAAAATGTAGCCGTAAGTACAGCTTATCTTACAGCGTATCGCAGAGATAAAGAATTTGAGTATGTTACAGTTTATCTCAATGCCCGTCTTACAGACTATGAGATAAACGAAAAGACCGGTCAGGTTCTCCGTGGAGATCCTAATGCAAGATACGAGTTGAGGTACACACTTCGCTTTGCCCGTAATGCAAGCATTAAGACCACAAGTGCAAACAGTCAGACGCTTAAGTCACACAGTTGCCCGAATTGCGGTGCTCCTCTTGAAATGTCAAGTTCCGGCAAGTGCGAATACTGCGGAAGTACAATTACAACAGGTCAGTATTCATGGGTACTCAGCGAATATTCTTCTATTCGTAACGATACTGTTGACCAAGGCATTTATATTGAAAAAGATAACAATGCACAAAACAATACAAATAATAATCAGTAATTTTTTATTGCTGTTCGGGACCGGGATTTTTCCGGTCCCGATTTTTGTATTTAATCCGTAAATATTTTTTTATATAATGGCAAAATAAAGCTATAAACAAAGTTGTTTTTTACATAATGTATCAAATACTTGCATTTTTTTAACTTGTGTGTTATATTGTAAATGATTTGTTAATCAATATTTCTAAGTACAAGGTGATATTATGGATTACAAAATTATTGCACTTGACATTGACGGTACTCTGACTAACTCTCAAAAAGAGATTACTCCACGCACTCGATACGCTATTATTGACGCTCAAAAAATGGGCAAAAAGGTTGTAATCGCTTCGGGCAGACATCCTATGGGGATTCAGAGCATTGCAAGAGATTTATTGCTTGACCGCTATGAGGGTTATATTATGGCTTTCAACGGAGGAAAAATTCTTGATTGTACTACCGGACAAACTATTGTAAGTAAGGACTTTCCGAAGGAATACCTTTCCGACATACTCGGTGTGTTGAAAGAATCAAATCTTTCTGTTCATACCTATGATGATAAGAAAATCATTACAGGCGGCACTTTGAATGATTATTCAAATGTTGAAAGAGATATTCTCAAAATGGAAATGGTTGTTGTGGATGATTTTGCGGCGAATATTCCTGAAAAAATCAATAAACTTTTACTTTCGGGCGAACCTGCCGAAATTGATAAATATAACGAAATTCTTGCAAAACGCTATGACGGTTTGCTTGATGTGTATAAGAGCGCACCGTACTTCCTCGAGATTATGCCTTTCGGTGTAACAAAGGGTTCTATGCTGCCTATGCTGCTTGAAAAACTCGGTTTTACAAACGAAGAGATGATTGCTTTTGGCGACAATTACAATGATATAACTATGATTGGTTATGCGGGTCTTGGAGTTGCTATGGGCAATGCAGAGGAAGATGTAAAAAAGATTGCAAATTATGTATGCGAGTCAAATGATGATGACGGAGTTGCAAAAACACTTGAAAAATATGTTTTGAAAAGTAATATATAATTTGTAGTTGTGATATATAAATAGTTGTGATATATAAAAACTCTCTGAATTTAATCGGAGAGTTTTTTGCTTTGTCGAAAAATCTGTCTGCTTTTTAAAAAAACAGCACTTTGTTCACTTTTTTGTATAAATTACATAAAACAAGGATTAAATGTTTGGAAGCACAGATTTTGAATAATTCTAAATCAGAAAAAAAATCGTTAATAACTACTTTATAATTATATGTAGATGTTAAATTTTGATTTTAACGGAAAATGGAGGAAAAGCTATGACAAAGGTAAAAAAACTCATTGCTTTAATGCTCGTTGTCTGCATTGCGGCAACAGTAGGTATTGTGTCGGTTTCGGCTGCTACTGTTGACGATGCTGAGTCAGTTCAGGCTAAATACGACGGTATTAAAGTGCATGTGTATTCTGAAGACGGCGCACCGAACATCTATTATTGGAACAGCCTTCCGCAGAATATCGCAACAGATTACCCTGGTCCTAAAATGACCGCCGAGGGTGATAACAGCTACTGCTACACATTCGACAATGTAACAAAAATCAATATGATGTTTGTTACAAACGGCACTCAGTCTGCTGAAACAACAAGAAACAGCGGCGAGTGGTGGTACAAAAACGGAAGATGGTCTTCTAAGTCTTGGAATGATTTTGATGACTGGAAGAGAACGGATCTTCGTGAAGATTCAATTTACTTTGTAATCACAACTCGTTTCTATGACGGTGACACAGGCAACAATGTTCATTGTTGGGATGACCAGCAAGCTAACAACCCTGATTCAGACCCTGCTTGGAGAGGTGACTTTAAGGGCCTTATCGAAAAACTTGATTACATCAAGGCTTTAGGCTTCAGTGCAATTTGGATTACTCCTGTTGTAACAAATGCGTCAGGTTATGACTACCATGGCTATCACGCATTCGATTTCTCAACTGTTGATGTTCGTTATGAGAGTGACGATGTTAAATATCAGGATCTTATCGATGCTGCACATGAAAAAGGTATGAAGATTATTCAGGACATAGTTATCAATCATACAGGTAACTTTGGTGAGGCTACTCTCGCTCCTATGTTTACAAAAGAGTATAACACACTTAAGGATCTTGAATCTGTTAATTGTATGGTTCCGATTCCTGATTCGGATTTTGCAAAAACATTCCCTGACTATGACAGTCTTGCTCCGGGTTATCAGTATCAGGCAAGACTTAATATAATGAAGGATACTAAGGCGCTTGATTCAGGCGATCATGACACAGAAAATAACTATCATCATTACAAAGACCTTAGCTGGGAAAGCCCAACTGTACAGACAGGACAGATTGCCGGTGACTGCGTTGATGTAAACACAGAAAATCCAAAGGTTGCAGAGTATCTTAACAATGTTTACGGCGATTATATCAATATGGGTGTTGACGCATTCAGAATGGATACCGAAAAGCATGTATCAAGACTTACTCTTAACCAGTTCTATTTCCCATCATGGCTTAAGACAGGCGGAAAGAATTTCTATGTATTCGGCGAGGTTTGTACTCGTGTAAGCGAGTTCTGGAATCATAATATCCCTGCAATTTCTGCTCCTTTCTATACTTGGGCAGAAACAGACAGCAATTATATCAATGCTCTCGGCGATGATCAGCTTGAAAATGTAAACCTTACAAATGCTCACTATGCAAGCAATTCATCTACAAGTAATCAGCCAACTTCTGATAATGTTTATCTTAATGGTATTACATATCATACTCCTGATTACAGTAAGGGCAATGGCACAGGCGTTATTGACTTCCCAATGCATTGGAACTTCTCTACTGCCAGCAATGCATTTACCCGTGCTCTTGAAGAGGATCCATATTATAATGATTCAACATGGAATGTAACTTATGTTGACTCCCATGACTACGGTCCTGATATGGATACTCGTTATAATGGCGGTACTCAGGCTTGGGCAGAAAACCTTTCACTTCTCTTTACATTCCGTGGAATTCCATGTCTATACTATGGTTCAGAAGTTGAATTCCAAAAGGGTGTAAGTATAGACCTTGGTCCAAATGCTCCTCTTTCAACTTTAGGTCGTGCATATTTCGGCGATTATCTTGAGGGTGATGTTTCAGCTACTGATTTCGGTGAATATAGCGCATCGGGAACAGTTGCCGAAACTCTTAATTCTCCGCTTGCTGTTCACCTTAAACAACTGAATATGATTCGTAGGGCAGTACCTGCTCTCCAGAAAGGTCAGTATACAAAGGACAGCGAATATGTAACTGGTAATATGGCATTTATCCGCCGTTATACAAATTCAAGCGAAGGCGTAGACAGCCTTGCACTTGTAACTATTTCAGGCGGCGCTACATTCAAGAACATTCCTAACGGCAAGTATATTGACGCTGTTACAGGTGATGTTAAGACTGTTACAAACGGCACACTTACAGTAGGCAGTATCGGTAAAGCCAACATGAGATGCTATGTAGCTTGCGGTTCAGGCTTCACAGGCATTGACGGTAAGATCGGTACAAACGGTACATATCTTAAGTAATTAAATAATTAAATAATTATAATTACAACTAAGAGGATGGAGTAAAATTCATCCTCTTTTTGTATATATTTGCAGATAAATGAATATTTTTGCTAAAATGTATATAAATATGACATAATCTTAATTATAAATAAGACACTTTAAAGCATTTTGTATCTTTTCTTTTGCTTTAAAATGTGATATAATGTTCTTTAATGGTAATTATAAATTTACTAATCTTTATTGTAGGAAGTGATTTTGATGGGCAGTTATTCAGATAACACACCAGCTATCCATGACTTGGCACAAAAAATGATCTCAAATTCGATGATCGATACAAGTCTTTATTCAAAGTATAATGTTAAGAGAGGACTTCGTGACCTTGACGGTAAGGGTGTATTAACAGGCCTTACAGATATTTCCACAATTATCCAGAATAAAGAAGTTGATGGTAAGCTTGTTCCTTGCGACGGTGAGTTGTATTATCGCGGATATAATGTAAACGATATTGTCGGCGGTATTCTTGAGGATGATCGTTTTGGTTTTGAAGAAGTTGTTTACCTTCTTCTTTTTGGCGAAATGCCAAATGTCGCACAGCTTAAGGATTTTAAGGAATTGCTTGTAAAATACAGAACTTTACCGCAGAACTTTGTTCGTGATGTTATTCTTAAAGCACCGAGTGAAGATATGATGAACTCGATTGCTCGAAGCGTACTTACTTTGTTCTGTTACGATGATAATCCTAATGATACATCGGTAGATAATGTTCTTCGTCAGTGTATTCAGCTTATTTCAGTATTTCCGATGCTTTCGGTTTACGGTTATCATGCATATAACCACTATCTCCGTGACAAAAGCCTTTATATTCACCGTGCAGAGCCTACTATGTCCACAGCGGAGGTTATTTTGTCATTACTTCGTCCTGACAGAAAATACACACCGCTTGAGGCAAAAGTTCTTGATATGGCGCTTATTCTTCATATGGAGCACGGCGGCGGTAACAACTCTACATTTACAACTCATGTTGTAACTTCTTCCGGTACAGATACTTATTCGGCAATTGCAGCGGCTTTGGCATCTCTTAAAGGTCCTAAGCACGGCGGTGCAAATGTTAAAGTATTCTATATGTTTGAGGATATTAAAAAGCACATAAAAGACTGGAAAGATGACGAAGAAATTGCAGATTACCTTGAAAAAATACTCGAAAAGCAGACATTCGACAGAATGGGTCTTATCTATGGTATGGGTCACGCTGTTTATACAATTTCTGACCCTCGTCAGATAATTCTTAAAGGTGCTGTTCAGAAACTCGCTAAGGCAGAGGGTTACGATGAGGACTTTGAACTTTATGAGAGAGTAGAAAGACTTGCTCCGCAGGTTATCGGCAAAAAGCGTAAGATTTATAAAGGCGTTGCGTCCAATGTCGATTTTTACAGCGGCTTGCTTTACAGTATGCTTGACATTCCTTGTGAGCTTTATACACCGATGTTCGCTACAGCCAGAATTGCAGGTTGGAGCGCACACAGACTTGAGGAAATTGTAAATGGCGGTAAGATTATCCGTCCTGCTTATATGAGTATTTCTACAACAAAGAATTATACTCCACTTGATAAAAGATAATATTAAAAATTTAGGCGGATACTTGCAAAGAGTACCCGCCTATTTTTTCGTAAAAGTTATGGTTTGGCTGATTGCTTTATCAAGCAATTATAAAAGTTTGGTCGACCTTTTCAAAGGTCGTGGGTGTGGGCAAAGCCCACAAATACTTTCCGCTTACGCAATCTAACGATAGCCAAACAGCTCGCTGTTTGGCGGCTTAAACACAACCGCGTTAGACTTTAAATGCGAAATCAACAATAAAAGACATTCGATATATAATGAAAAGTTAATCATTTCTTTTATAAAAGGCTATCGCCTGTTTTAACAAACTTAGTTTTAGCACGCAAACAGCGTGGCTGTTTGCGTCTGATAAATTGTTATATCGGAAGATTTTTATGGGCGCTGCTCAAACCCGCAATTTTTGAAAAAATTGAGTAAACTTTTTTTGTTCTTTTGCTGATAATTTAGCGTTAGCTAAATTTCAATGCCCGACCGACACTCCGCTAAATAAAAATTTATTAATGTTGCCCCAACATAAAAAAACTCCCGCCCAAGCGAGAGTTTTTAACATTTTATTTATAAGATGTTGAAAGTGAAACTGTACCGTCTGATTTTCCGTTATTATCAATATGGGTTATAATCTTATTATTTTCAATAGTGCTTGCAGATTCCCATAAATAGCTTGTCTTTGCAGAACCTGTACCCGTTACTTCGTAAGTTACTACAATAAGGTCGCCGCCATTTGTGAAATCGTATCCGCTTGTAATGTCTGAACCGTTAAATTTAATTACACCGGCATTTTTGGCATTAACAATGCTGTTTGATTTAACAGGACTTTGGAGCTCGGCTTTTTTAACTTTAAGTTTTGAAGAATCGTAAGTTATAGTACCCTGGAAGTTTGCGAGTACCTTTGTGCTTTTAACTGTATAGGTAACTGTTACGGTATCGCCTTTTTTGTAATCGTGACCGTCAACAGAAAGTGTATCGGAAGATTTATTGCCCGAGTCATTCTTGCTTGTGTCATTTTTGCTTGTGCCATTTTTGCTTGATGCATCGTTTTTGGAACTTTCTGACTTTGATTCGGCTTTTGAAGAATCGGAAGAACCGTTCGATTCGGATTTTTCGGAGGTTTGTGAAGAATTAGCAGTTGAATTTGAACTTGAGCTTTGAGTGCTGCTTTCTGTATTTAATTCGCTTTCTGATTTGTCGTTTGCAACAGTTGTGTTTTCAGCGGCAGAAGCAGTGCTTGCTACGGTCGCAGCGGTTGATGAACTCTCATCTTTATTACCGCAGCCTGTCATTACACTTGCAAATGATGTTGAAACGGCCAGTACGGCAATCAAAAGTGCAACAGAAAGCCTCTTTGCTTTATGCTTTGAATTATTCATAAAATCATTCCTTATCTAATGTTATTGTTCCTATTATAGCAAAATATATTATAAAAATAAAGCGTAATTATTAAATAATAATTTGCAAAATTTTACATTGTAATTTAATTTTTTCTATGATATAATAGATATGTGAAAACTGAATGAATTTTTAGGAGTGTTTGAATTGAAATTAGCAAAAATTATTGCAGTAGGACTTTCTGCTGTAATGCTTAGTACAGGCTTTTCTGTATCTGCTCTTGCGGCACAGACAACCGAATCCACCGTTTCTACTCCGGGATTTAAGACATATGACGCATTATATGCTCACGCTGTTTTAAACTCTGAAGATACACAGGCTTGGCTTAGTTGGCAAAGTGTACACGATGAGAACTTTAACGAAATAGACAGTAATAAAAAGTATTTCTTCCTGCCTTCCTCGGCAAACGGAGAAAAAGTTGATATTTACAACGCTTATTCATCACCGATTACAATAAACGGTGTTACTGTTGACTCACATAAGTCGGGTTCGGTACCGTACAATACAAATGTTGAGTATAAGGTAAATGCGGGCGGCAAAAACTTTACTTTGATTTTTATGAAATCAACCGCAGAGTCCGCCGTATATATCAATAATGACAATGCCGACGGTAACGGTACGGAGCTTATCACATACCTTAATCGTGATAAGAGTAATTCCGCAAGCGCAACAGCCGCAATTATCGATGCAGACGGCACAATTGAAACTGCCGATGTTAAGAAAATAAAGGGAAGAGGAAACTCAACCTGGGGCAAGGCTAAAAAACCGTACAATGTTACTTTTAAAGATAATGTAACAATCGGTTCGATGGATAAGTGCAAGAAATTTTCTATGCTTGCAAACTATCAGGACGATTCTCTTTCAAGAAACAGATTTTTATATGACCTTTCTGATGCGGTAGATATGCCGTATGCCTCAGATTCCCGTTATGTTGATTTTTATTCAGACGGCTATTATTGGGGTTCTTACCAGATGTGCCAAAAGATTGACACAGGTAAAACTAACCTTTTAAGCGATATTGACGATAAAGGCTACCTCAACAAGGACGGCTCAATCAACGAAAACTTCCAATTTGTATGCGAGGTTGACGCAAGTGCTACTGATGATGATTATCACTTCACTTCATCAAGCGGTAATAAGATTACATTAAAAACTCCCGAGCTTGCACCGGGGGACAAAGGCTACAACGAAGTTAAAAATTATGTAAAAAACAAATTTGATTCTTTTTACAATGCAATTAAAAGTTCAACTAAAAATCTTGCCGATTATGCTGATGTTGATTCTGTAACAAAGATTTATCTTATAAACGAACTCGGCAAAAACTGGGATTCGGGTGTATCAAGTCTTTACTTTACATATAAGCAGGACGAAAACGGCAATTGGAAATTCTACGGTTCTCCTGTATGGGATTACGATAACTCGCTCGGTAACGCAAAGGGCGTTGAATGGGATCTCGGAAATATAGGAGTAAATGACTATGAACAGTACAGCGGTTGGTGGTGCAAATACAAAGATAAAGGTAAAAACAGCAACAGCACAAACAATGTTATGAATCTGATTTCGAGAAATAAAAATGTTATTAAGGCTGCACCGCAGGTTTGGTTTGAGGACTTTGTTCCGGCTCTCAAAACATTTATGTCAAGCGGAGTAAGTGAGGGAGAAATTTATTCATCTGATGTTTATTATAACTACCTAAAGGGCAGTGCAGAGATGAACTACAAGAGCGGTTGGTTGCTCAATACAGGCAGCTGGATTGCAGACCACAGCAAACTCAATGTAGCTACCTTTGACTATTCCACAGGCAAATATACAGTAAGCAATACTGCTACAAAGTACAGCAACAATTTTGACGGAAAGTACAATTATTGTGCTGATTGGCTTACAAGCCGTGCGGCTTGGCTTAGCAACGAAATGTATGCTGACTACGAACCGTCAAATCCAAGAATTGAAAATGACCTTAACAATGACGGAATTTTAGATGTTCGTGATGCAACGGCTCTTCAGCTTTACATTGCAGAAAGTGCAACACTTGACATTGAAGGTGTAAAAATGGCTGATATAAACAAAGACGGAATTATTGATGTGAGAGATGTCACAGCTTTACAGCAGATAATTGCACAATAAAATTTAAATTTTTATACCGCTTGATTTCGGAAGATTTCAAGCGGTATTTTGATTTTTAAAAGTCATATTTCTATTATTTAATTATAAATTTACACAAAATTTATTGAAAAACTTACGGTAATGGTATATAATGTATTTGTGAAAATTTTGGGTATTATTGAGGATAGTATTTGATTTAATTATGGAGGTTATTATGAGAAAGACTAAAATTGTTTGCACAATTGGTCCTGCCTGCAACAATAAAGAAACCTTGCTTGAGATGATCAACGCAGGTATGAATGTTGCTCGTATTAATATGTCACACGGAGCATATGACGATTTGGAAAACACTTTTAATGTTCTCAAAGAAGCTATTGCCGAAAGCGGAAAAATTGTGTCAATTCTTCTTGATACAAAAGGTCCTGAAGTAAGAGTATGCACATTTGAAAACGGCAGTATAGAACTTATTGAAGGTCAGCTTTTTAGCCTTTGCAAGAATAAAGAAGTCGGTGACGAAACAGGCGTGGCAATTTCTTTCCCTAAGCTTGTTGATTTGTTCAATGCCGACGGCAAAGCGGCAATAGGCAGAGAATTATTATTAGATGACGGTCTTATCTCAATAGTTGTTGACAGTATGACTCCTAACGAAATCATTTGCAAAGTAGTTAAGGGCGGCACACTTAAGAACAGAAAGAGTATTAATATTCCCGGTTATCATATAAATATGCCTTATGTCAGTGCACAGGACAGAAAAGATATTGAATTTGGTCTTTCTCACGGCGCTAATGTAGTTGCCGCATCATTCGTTCGTACACACGAAGATGTAGCTACATTAAGAGATTTTATTGACAGCATCGGATTTGAATATGTAGAAATTATCGCAAAGATTGAAAATCAGAGCGGTGTTGACGATATGGACGCTATTATTGACTGCGCCGACGGCATTATGGTTGCCAGAGGTGATATGGGCGTTGAAATTCCGTTTATTAAACTTCCTGAAATTCAGAAAACACTTATCAGAAAGTGCGTTGCAAGAGGTAAATATGTAATTACAGCAACTCAAATGCTTGAGAGTATGACTTCTTCACCTCGTCCTACAAGAGCTGAAATCAGCGATGTTGCCAATGCTGTATATGACGGTACAAGCGCAGTTATGCTTTCGGGTGAGTCTGCCGCAGGTAAGTACCCTGTTGAAAGTGTTAAGGCTCTTGACGCTATATGCTTTGAGGCAGAGCAGAACGGTGAGTTTACAGCTCTTAAAGACTATATCGAACATCACAGTATTCAGGACAGCAACCCAATCAGAGGCAGTATTTGCCGTGCGGCAAGAGATATTGCTCATCAGGTTGGCGCAAGAGCTATTATTGTTGAGAGTGCTACAGGTAAAGTTGCAAGAGCAATGGTACATTTCCGCCCGAATGTTCCGATAATTGCAGTTGTTACCTCTTCGCTTGTTTGTAAAAAACTTTGCCTTAATTGGGGTATTACAGCACTTATCGGTGAAGAAAAGAAAACTTCCGATGCCATTACAAAGCAGGCAATGGAAAAGGCTTTAAGCACGGGCTACTTTAAAAAGGGCGATATTGTAGTTGTAATTTCTTCAAACAGAACTGCACCTACTTCAAGCACAGACTCTCTTAATGTAAGGATTTTATAATATGAATAACAATAACATTATACTTATAGGAATGCCGGGTTCGGGTAAGAGTACGCTTGGTGTTCTGCTTGCAAAATACAGCGGATATTCTTTTGTGGATTTAGACTTGATTATTACTAAGAAAACAGGCAAAAAACTGCAAAAGATACTTGATCAGGACGGCTATGATGCTTTCTTGAAAATTGAAAATCAAGTAGGCAAAGAGCTTGACTGCGAGAAAACAGTTGTGGCAACAGGCGGCTCAATGGTACTTAGCGCAGAAGGTATGGAACATTTGAAGAAAATCGGTACGGTTGTGTATATTAATGTGCCGATTGATGAAATCATACGCAGAGTTACAAATGTAGCGACAAGGGGAATTGCTTTTAAAGACGGCGAAACTCTTAACGATGTTTTTAAAGAGAGAACACCTCTTTATGAAAAATATGCAGATGTAACCGTTGATTTTGAAAATGCGTCAAATCTTGAAGAAACCGTCGATAAAATTATGGAAAAATTAAATCTTCATAAGTAATAATTTAAGCACCGATTTGAAAAGTCGGTGCTTTTTTGCCTTTTGCTTTAAAAACGATTTTTGTTAAAATGTTGGTAAATTATGGTTTAGCGGAGTGTCGGTTGGGGATTGAAATTTAGCTAACGCTAAATTATCCTCCCAAAAACAAAAAAGTTTACTCAATTTTTCAAAAATTGCGGGTTTGGACAGCGCCCATAAAATCTTCCGATATAACAATTTATCAGGCGCAAACAGCCTGCTGTTTGGCTATCCTTAGATTGCATAAACGGAAAGTATTTGTGGGCTTTGCCCACACCCACGACCTTTGAAAAGGTCGACCAAACTTTTATAATTGATTGGCAAATCAATTTGCTAAACCATAATTTATTATTGTTACCCAGATATTCAGAATAGTACCTTTTAATTTTGTGCAAAAAATGATGATAAAATCTCTCTTATTGCAGCCGCTTTTGAAAGAGTGCATTTGACTGCGTATTTTTCAATTTGAGAATTTAATTCATCATCAACCCTAACTTTTATATCATGAGTAAGATTTTCACTCGGTCTACCCATTTTGGGGTTATCTGTTTTTTTAATATAAGCCGTAAATATAACTTCCTTTCTCTTGATATTAAATATAAGGCTCTGATTTAATCGTCAGAGCTTGTTCTTTTTGCCTCGGCAATTACTTCATCAATTAACTCTTTTGCTTTATCAATATTATCACTGTCAAGCAACGCTTTGATAGATAGCAATAAAGTAAGTATCTCAAGTCTTGTCATATCTTCTTTCATTTTAATCTCCTTTCTGACGCTTGCAGTCTATTCGTCTTTGTTCACCTCTATTGAGTGTAATTATATCATGTTCTTTCAGAACTCAAAAGTCAAGCGTTTTTTTTAATTTATTGCAATGCATTTTTTCTGTAGTACACTGTTTTTACTTGTATTTCTATGTATCACGATATAAAAACAACCGCATTAAAAAGCTGATAAACAGTTTTCTAATGCGGTTTTTGCTTGGTGCGCCAACAGGGACTCGAACCCCGGACCGACCGGTTATGAGCCGGTAGCTCTAACCAACTGAGCTATTGGCGCGTATTTATTTTACGCAAGTGATATTATATCATATTATATCTGTATTGTCAATCTTTTCATTTAATTTTATAAG
>OHHL01000257.1_pt1 | contig 21567 bp, 15 predicted proteins | sample 1568031 | NCBI WGS metagenome assembly OHHL01 (sample SAMEA3879513, study PRJEB24766) | human gut metagenome | biome: human-associated habitat; feature: feces | place: USA | collected 1985/1987 | reverse complement strand
GCTGAAGGGCTATTGTGTACAACAAGCAGCAATCTCGGCCTTTGCAGAGTCCGTTTTTATGACGATTTCACGAAAACGCAGCAAAATGAGAAAAAATTTGCAGTAATTGTGCCAAGAAAACACCTTGACAGTCGGAATAAAGAATGCTACTCTAGTATACAAGAGGGTGCAGGGCCGGACAGTCCAAATTGCTGCTTCCCGTGGCGGCAGTTGGACTACAGGTATCGTCCGGCAGCGCAGCGCCCCGCAAAGCAAAATTCTGATTGGAGGACTTAATTATGGCACAGTGTACTCCCAAATCCTTTGACCTGACCGGCAAGGTCGCGCTCATCACCGGCGCATCTTACGGCATCGGCATGGCGATCGCAAAGGCAATGGCCGCAAACGGCGCTACTATCGTCTTCAACGACATCAAGCAGGAGCTGGTCGATAAGGGCCTCGCCGCTTATGAAGAAGCCGGCATCAAGGCTCACGGCTATGTCTGCGACGTCACCGATGAGGACGCCGTGAACGCCATGGTCGCAAAGATCACCGAGGAAGTCGGCCATATCAACATTCTGGTCAACAACGCCGGCATCATCAAGCGCATCCCCATGACCGAGATGACCGCTGCTCAGTTCCGTCAGGTCATCGATGTTGACCTGAACGCTCCGTTCATCGTCGCCAAGGCTGTCATCCCCGACATGATCGCTCAGGGCGGCGGCAAGATCATCAACATCTGCTCCATGATGAGCGAGCTGGGCCGTGAGACCGTTTCTGCTTATGCAGCAGCAAAGGGCGGCCTGAAGATGCTGACCAAGAACATCGCTTCCGAGTACGGCGCTTACAACATCCAGTGCAACGGCATCGGACCCGGCTACATCGCTACCCCGCAGACCGCACCGCTGCGCGAGATCCAGCCCGACGGCAGCCGTCACCCCTTCGACCAGTTCATCGTTGCCAAGACCCCCGCAGGCCGCTGGGGCGAGGCCGAGGATCTGGGCGGACCCGCTGTGTTCCTGGCATCTGAGGCCTCTGACTTTGTCAACGGCCTGATCCTGTATGTGGACGGCGGCATTCTGGCCTACATCGGCAAGCAGCCCCAGTAAACGCTGAGGGCACTCCGCAGTTCTGACCCCGGGGACTGCCGCACAGCGTTGTGTGGCAGTCCCTTTTGCATTTGTACGGGAAAGGATGTTATGCTATAATGGAAAAAGCACATCAGGACATCCCTTGGGTGCCCCATGCCGAAATTTCCCCGGAACCCTGCGGCCCCGGGGTGCAGCGCCGCGTGCTGGCGTATAGCAAGGACGCCATGTGTGTGGAAAACACCTTTGAGACCGGCGGCGTGGGTGCCATGCACTGCCACCCCCACACCCAGATCACCTATATCGTCTCCGGGCGGTACCGCTTTACCATCGGGGACGAGACCCGGGAGGTAGGCCCCGGCGACACCCTGCTCAAGCAGAACGGCGTCATGCACGGCTGCGTCTGTCTGGAGGGCGGCGTGATGCTGGATTTCTTTACCCCCATGCGGGAGGACTTTGTATAATCCCTGCGCACCGCAGGGAAAAATAAGAAGGAGAACCATTGTTATGAAGATCGCACTTATCAACGAGAACAGTCAGGCCGCCAAGAACGGCATCATTGAAGCCGCCCTGAAGAAGGTGGTGGAGCCCATGGGCCACGAGGTGGTCAACTACGGCATGTACGCCGCCGACGATGCTGCACAGCTGACCTATGTGCAGTGCGGCATTCTGGCTGCTATCCTGCTGAACAGCGGCGCTGCGGACTACGTCGTTACCGGCTGCGGCACCGGCGAGGGCGCCATGCTGGCACTGAACAGCTTCCCCGGCGTCATCTGCGGCCACGTTGAGGACCCTGTGGATGCCTACACCTTTGCCCACGTCAACGACGGCAACGCCGTTGCCATGCCCTTTGCCAAGGGCTTCGGCTGGGGCGGTGAGCTGAACCTCGAGTACTGCTTTGAGAAGCTGTTCGGCTTCGGCCACGGTCAGGGCTACCCCAAGGAGCGCGTTGTGCCCGAGCAGCGCAACAAGAAGATTCTGGACGGCGTGCGCGCTGCCACTTTCAAGCCCCTCATCGAGTGCCTGAAGAGCATCGATCAGGATCTGCTGAAGGGCGCTGTGGCGGGTGCAAAGTTCTCTGAGCTGTTCTTTGCCTCCTGCAAGGACGAGGAACTGGCCGCTTACGTCAAGACCCTGCTGTAAGCTGCGGAGGAGATCATGCAAGGACTGACCCTGTTCAACCTGAACCTCACCCACCTGCTGGATGCCTTTCTGGAAACTGCAGTGCCCATGATCGCCGGTCTTGCCGAGGTGGTGGGTCTGTTCATCATCATCACCAGTCTGGCCAAGGCCACTTTTTACTATGTCCGCGCCACCTTCTTCAACGACCACCGGGACTTCCACCATGAAATGAGCAGCGGCCTGACCACCGCGCTGGAATTTCTGATGTCGGCAGAGATCGCCAAGACCTTCCTTTTGCAGAATCTGGAGTCGGTGGTGCCGCTGGCGGCTACCTTTGCGCTGCGCGCTTTGATGAGTATGCTGCTGCACTGGGAGATGGAGGGCGGCCACCGCCCGGCCAACGCCAAGGAAAAGGACAAGTCCGACGCTCCGAAGGACGGCAAAAACGGCTGACAGGCAAAAGATTTGCCAAACTTTAGCACGGCAGAGTTTCACCGTGTTGTGAAAAACGTAAAACCTTGAGATGAATACTTGACAGGTTTGCACAAAGAGACTATACTCGTGCCATCGAAAGCAAAGGCGCTGACGGAAGCAATTCCGCCAGCGCCTTTTGTGTTTTCGGGGATACTGCCGCACGGAGAGAATAGAGGGCTCCCTGTGCAAAAAACGACCGTAGGAGGTAGGAAAGTATGTTTAGCTCCGTCAACACCTGCTGGACGCTCGTAGGAGCGTTTCTAGTGTACTTCATGCAGGCCGGATTCGCCCTATGCGAAGCCGGCTTCACCCGGGCAAAGAACACCGGCAACATCCTGATGAAAAACATGATGGATTTCTGCATCGGCACGCCCTGTTACTGGCTCATCGGCTTCGGCCTGATGTTCGGCGGCACCGGCGCACTGATCGGCGGTTTCGATCCCTTCATTCAGGGCGATTACAGCCATCTGGGTCTGGACATCCCCCTGTGGGTGTACATCGTGTTCCAGACTGTGTTCTGCGCTACGGCAGCCACCATCGTCTCCGGCTCCATGGCCGAGCGCACCAACTTCAAGGCCTACTGCGTGTACTCCGCCGCCATCTCGCTGGTGGTGTACCCCATCTGCGGCCACTGGATGTGGGGCGGCGGCTGGCTGCAGAGCATGGGCTTTCACGATTTTGCAGGCTCCGCAGCCGTGCATAATGTGGGCGGCGTCATCGCTCTGCTGGGCGCTTGGATGCTTGGCCCCCGTATTGGCAAGTACGATAAGGACGGCAACCCCCACGCCATCCCCGGCCACAACCTGACCGCCGGTGCTCTGGGCGTGTTCATCCTGTGGTTCTGCTGGTTCGGCTTCAACGGCGGCTCTTCCCTGAGCCTGTCCACCGATGCCACCATGACCCTGACCGGTCTGGTCTGCTTCAACACCAACCTTGCCGCAGCCGTTGCCACCTGCGTGACCATGATCTTCACTTGGCTGCGCTACGGCAAGCCGGATGTCTCCATGACCCTGAACGGCTCTCTGGCTGGCCTTGTGGCTATTACCGCAGGCTGTGATACTGTTTCTCCCTTCGGCGCTTTCTTTATCGGCTTTGTGGCCGGTATCCTTGTGGTGCTGAGCGTGGAATTCTTTGATAAGATCGCCAAGGTGGACGACCCCGTAGGTGCTGTTTCCGTCCACTTTGCAAACGGCGTCTGGGGCACCATTGCGGTGGGTCTGTTCTCCACCGGCTCCAACACCGCCCATGCCGGTCTGTTCTACGGCGGCGGTCTGGCACAGCTGGGCACCCAGCTGCTGGGTCTGGTCTGCGTGGATGCCTACGTTGTGATCGTGATGTTCATCATCTTCAAGATCATTGATAAGACCCTTGGCCTGCGTGTGCCCGCCGAGGTGGAGATCGACGGTCTGGACATCCACGAGCACGGTCTGGCCTCCGCTTATGCAGGCTTTGCCATCTCGGATGCAAACTCCGCTGCCATGACCCCCAACGAGAACACTGATCTGGGCGAGGATGACATCACCAAGGCTTCGGCAAAGCAGATGGATGCTGCCGTGCCGGTGGTGCGCGAGCCTGTGATCCACGATGGCGTCTACGACACCGGTATGCACAAGGTGTCCATCATTGCAAAGCTGGCAAAGTTCGACCAGCTCAAGACTGCCTTGAATGATCTGGGCGTCACCGGCATGACCGTGACGCAGGTCATGGGCTGCGGCATCCAGAAGGGTACCCCTGAAAAGTACCGCGGCGTGCCGGTGGATACTACCCTGCTGCCCAAGATCAAGGTGGAAGTCATCGTCTCCCGCATCAGCGTGGACGCTGTGGTGGAAGCCGCCAAGAAGGCGCTGTACACCGGCCATATCGGCGATGGCAAGATCTTTGTCTACAACGTGACCCGCGTGGTCAAGATCCGCACCGGCGAGGAAGACTACGCCGCGCTGCAGGACGTGGAGTAATGCTCCACAAGTTTCTCTGCTGTTCCCGCTGCGGCGGCAGCCCGGCTGCTTCGACACAGTCCCCGCCGCCCGGCGTGACAGATAGATCGTTCTCCTTTTTCCTTTTTCCTTTTTTCGTTCGAGTCACCAGTAAGTCGAAAGCCCCGCTCCTGCGCACAAGGGAGCGGGGCTTTTGCTGTGAAAAAAAGTGCCCCGGAAACGCCTGTCTGCGTTTCCGGGGCACTTATCATTTATACCTTACAGGCTGCGGGTGCGGATCTCGGTGGTGACCTTGGCGATAAAGTCCTCAAGGCTCATCTCGGTGGTCTCGCCCTTGCGGTCGCGCACGGAGATGTTGCCGGCCTCGGCTTCCTTGGCGCCCAGCACCAGCATATAGGGCACGCGGTCCACCTGCTGTGCGGCACGGATCTTGTAACCGATCTTCTGGTTGTCGTCGTCCAGCACAACACGGATACCGGCGTCAGACAGCTTCTCGGTCACGTCCTGTGCGTACTCCAGCGTCTTTTCGGACACGGGCAGCACCTTGACCTGCGTGGGAGCCAGCCAGGTGGGGAACTTGCCCTTGGTCTCCTCGATCAGGTAGGCCATGAAGCGGTCCAGAGAGCCCAGAATTGCGCGGTGCAGCACCACGGGGGTCTTTTCAGAGCCGTCCTTGTCCACATAGGTCAGGTGGAACTTTGCGGGCAGGCAGAAGTCCAGCTGGCAGGTGGACAGGGTGTACTCAGCGCCGACAGCGGGCTTGACGTTGACGTCCAGCTTCGGGCCGTAGAAGGCAGCCTCGCCGATCTCCTCGGTGAAGTGGATGCCCAGCTCGGTCAGCACTTCGCGCAGGGCCTGCTCTGCATGGTTCCACATGGCATCATCGTCGTGGTACTTCTTCTTATCGGCAGGATCACGCAGGCTCAGCACGCAGCGGTAATCGGTGATGTTGAAGTCCTTGTACACCTCAAAGATCAGGTTGCACACGTCTGCGACCTCGCTCTTGATCTGCTCCGGGGTGCAGAACAGGTGGGCATCGTTCTGGCAGAAGTGACGGCCGCGCTCGATGCCCTTCAGGGTGCCGGAGGACTCGTAGCGGAAGTCGTGGGCGATCTCACCGATGCGCATGGGCAGGTCACGGTAGGAGTGGGGACGATTTGCGTAGATCATCATGTGGTGGGGGCAGTTCATCGGGCGCAGGACGTAGCTCTCGCCCTCCATCTCCATGGCGGGGAACATGTTCTCACGGTAGTGATCCCAGTGACCGGAGGTCTTATACAGGTTCACAGTGCCGATGCAGGGAGTCATAACGTGCAGGTAGCCGCGTGCACGCTCCTTCTCCTTGATATAGTTCTCCAGCTCCTGCCAGACGGTGTAGCCTGCGGGCAGGAACATGGGCAGGCCGCGGCCCACCAGATCATCGGTCATGAACAGGCCCATCTCCTTGCCGATCTTGCGGTGATCGCGCTCGCGGGCCTCCTGCTGCTCCTTCTCCCATGCGTCCAGCTCCTCCTGATTGCGGAAAGCCACGCCGTTGATACGGGTCAGCATCTTGTTTTCCTTGTCGTTCTTCCAGTATGCGCCGGACTGCTGGGTGATCTTGAAGGCCTTCAGTGCCTTGGTGTAGGTCAGGTGGGGTCCGATGCACATATCCACGTACTCGCCCTGCTGGAAGAAGCTGAACTCGGTCTCATCGGCCAGATCAGCCATGTGCTCGATCTTGTAGTGCTCCTGACGCTCCTCCATCAGCTTCACGGCCTCGGCGCGGGGCAGGATGAAGGGCTTGATGGGCAGGTTCTCCTTGACGATCTTGCGCATCTCTTTTTCGATGTTGGCCAGATCCTCGTCGCTCAGCTTCTGGTCGCCCAGATCGACATCGTAATAGAAGCCGTTCTCGGTGGCAGGGCCGAAGGCAAAATCAGCCTGCGGATACAGGCGCTTGATGGCCTGTGCCATAACGTGAGCAGCGGTGTGACGGATAACGTGCAGTTCCTGATCCTGCGGGCACTCGTCCACATGACCGTCCTTATAGATGATCTTCATGGTGTTACTCCTTCTTGACATGAAAAATGCGTTTGGTATAACAAAAAAGACGCTTCACCCCGCATTTGCTCTACGGGATGAAGCGCCTTTGAAAGATCCAACTGCGTTCCACGGTTCCACCCGAATTGCGCGCTCCCCGGCGGGGAAACGCGCCCCTCGCAGTGCTGTAACGGGCACGCCCGGCAGAGGTTCGCCTCTGCACTCTGCGGTGGTAGAAGCCGGGGTCATGGCAGGCTGCTTGCAGCACCCGGAAACCCGGGGCAGCCCTCTCTGCGGCATGAAAAGCGGGGCTTCGGTTTGTCCGCATCAATGTTTTGGACAGGATGAAACTACGCTGATTGTAGCACGCCGGAGCAAAAAAATCAAGGGATAGCGGCAGAAATATACTTTTTTATGCGCCCTGCTTCTCCACGCTGCGCACAGCCAGCGCCTTTGCGGGCTTCATCAGCAGCACGCAGACACCGTTAAAGAGCACAGAGCCCACGATGAAGGTGATAAAGAACTGCGGCAGATGGGTGGTCAGGGCAGGGATATCGATGCAGGCCACGGTCAGGTAGGCAAAGCCCACGTTGTTCAGCACCTTGGGTGCGTAGGGGTGCAGGATGATGAGGATGAACAGCACCACGGCCAGCGGCAGGATAAAGCCGAGGAAATCGCCCAGAACAGGGGTCAGGGCACTGATGGACAGCAGCGCCGCCACAGTGAGCACCAGACCCACAAGGCCGCCCAGCTCCACAGTGACAAGGCGATCCTTCACATCACCCTCCAGCGTGAACATCATGATGTTGCTCAGGAAGATCAGCCAGCTGTACTCCATGCCGGTAAGGTGGATGATGGAGTTTGCGATCAGGATCCAGACCAGCAGCATCAGGCGGAAGTAAAGCAGGAAACGCTTGGTTACGGTCTCGTTCATAGGGGTGTCCTCTCTTTCTCGTCTGTATTGACAAGTGTTTCTTTTCAAATATGCGGATATTTTGGCAAGCAACACTTGCATTGAACAGGATGAGTATACAATACTTTCCAGAAAAAGACAATAGTTTGGCAACTAAAAATTGCACTATACGTAAATTTGGTATGGCGGGGGAGCCGGGGATGCAGACCGAAGGGGTACTTCCCTGAGCGGGTTCTGTTCCTCGTCAAAACCGCAAAACTGTATTTTATACAAATACAGTTTTCAGGGCAATTTTGCAAAAGCTTACAAAAAACGTGATTTGAGGCGTCAAAATGCCTGAAAACACTTTCTCTTTTTTGCCGTATATGCTATAATGACAACTGTTCTCGCACAAGAAACAGGAAAATGTACGCACTAGGCGTACAGTGTAAGAGGAGTGTTACGATATGAAAACCTTGAAAGCGGTTGTAGCAAAATACAACCAGACCAGCCTGATCCTGCGCATCCTGATCGGCCTGGCAGTCGGTTCGGTGCTGGCGCTTGTTGCGCCGGGCGCGGGTTGGGTCGGCGAGCTGGGCAGCCTGTTCGTCGGTGCGCTGAAGGGCATTGCCCCGGTGCTGGTGTTCGTCATTGTGGCAAGCGCACTGGCACAGGGCTCGTCTAAGCTGGACCGCCGCTTCGGCACCGTGATCTGGCTGTATATGCTCACCACCTTTCTGGCGGCAGCCATTGCGGTCATCACCAGCTTTATGTTCCCGGTCAAGGTGGTACTGGCCGATGCGGCACAGTCTGACGTGATCCCGCAGGGCTTGGGTGAGGTGCTGAGCACCCTGCTGACCAACTTTGTGGCCAACCCCGTCAGCGCCCTGATGAGCGGCAACTACATCGGCATCCTGTTCTGGGCCTGTATGTTCGGCATTGCCATGAAGAAGATCGGCGCAGAAAGCACCAAGGTCTTTCTGGCAAACACCGCCGATGCCGTTTCTCAGATCGTGCGCTGGATCATCAATCTGGCACCCTTCGGCATCATGGGTCTGGTGTACACCAACGTTTCCGGCAACGGTCTGGCCATCTTTACCCAGTACGGCAAACTGCTGGCGTTGCTGGTGGGCACCATGCTGTTCATGGCGCTGATCGTTTCCCCCTTTATCATGTTCGTTTACCTGCGCCGCAACCCGTACCCGCTGGTATTCCGCTGCCTAAAGGAATCCGGCCTGACCGCTTTCTTCACCCGCAGTTCTGCAGCCAACATCCCTGTGAATATGTCCCTGTGTGAAAAGCTGGGTCTGGACAAGGATATGTACTCCGTGTCCATCCCGTTGGGCGCTACCATCAACATGGACGGTGCCGCCATCACCATTACCATCATGACGCTGGCAGCGGCCAATACGCTGGGCATTCAGGTGTCCCTGCCCGCCGCCATCGTGCTGAGCGCCATGAGCGCTTTGGGCGCCTGCGGCGCTTCCGGCGTGGCTGGCGGCTCCCTGCTGCTGATCCCCATGGCCTGCTCGCTGTTCGGCATCTCCAACGACATCGCCATGCAGATGGTAGGCGTGGGCTTCATCATCGGCGTAGTGCAGGACTCGGTGGAAACTGCCCTGAACTCTGCCGGTGACGTGGAATTTGCCGCCACCGCCGAGTATCACCAGTGGCTCAAGGAGGGCAAGCCCCTGCCGGCTTTCCTGAAGGGCTGATCGTATCCCAGCACAAACAAAGCAGCCGCTGCACGAGAAAGTGCAGCGGCTGCTTTGTTTGTTGTAATGAAATTCACCCAAACAGCACCACGGCGTAGCTTACGCCGTCCTTTACCACATAGGCAACGCCCAGTTTGGTCTTGCCCTTTGCGGCTTTGGTCATGGCTTCGGGGTAAGTGCCGTCCTTCGGCAGAACAAAGGTGATAGAATCGTCCTTCGACGACCACTCGGCGGTTTTGATATCGAAGCCCGGAACAAAATCGTTCAGACCAAAAGTCCCCATGCTCAGGTTTTCAAACGCGGCGGCATAGTTTTCCTCTTTCAAAAATGCTCGTGCCTCATTATTTGCATTACCGACGCGGTAAAGTTCGGTCTTATTAGCATTGGTCGAGCAGGACACCGAGGTGCCGGCGATCCAGTTCGCAATGCTGTAAGCTTTTTCGCTCAGGTCCTCGTTGTAAGTCATTTCCACGTTGTATGTCATTTTGAATTTATCGCACAGCGCCTTTGCGCTTTCGGCGTCCGAGCGCTTGGGGCTCATCGGTGCGCCTACGCTGGCATCGCAGGCGGTGAACACGGTCAGCGCCATCAGGCCGACCAGCAGGCAGGCCAGTAATTTCTTCCAGTTTTTCATAGAACGATGCTCCTTTCCGTTCCGGGGTCGTTACGGGTCTGCGTCCGCACGGACGCAGTTCTTTTTGCTTTCTTCTGCATCCATGATACCTTTTTTTAACAGGAAATGCAATCGTTTTGGCGCAAAAAAACAGGCTGCCGTGCAAAAAACACGGCAGCCTGCGGAAAAAGCTTTATTTTGCGTACTCCACAGCGCGGCTCTCGCGGATGACGTTGACCTTGATCTGGCCGGGGTAATCCAGCGTATCCTCGATCTTTTTGGCGATGGCGCGTGCCAGCAGGATGACCTGATCGTCGCTGATGACGTCGGGCTTGACCAGAATGCGCACCTCGCGGCCTGCCTGTACGGCAAAGGCCTGCTCCACGCCCTCGAAGCTGGAGGAGATCTCCTCCAGATTTTCCAGACGCTTGACGTAGCTTTCCACGTTCTCGCGGCGGGCACCCGGGCGGGCGGCGCTGATGGCGTCGGCAGCCTGAATGATGAAGGCCAGCGGGGTCTTGGGCTCCACGTCGCCGTGGTGTGCCTCAATGGCGTGGATGATCTGGGTGTTCTCCTTGTACTTGCGGCAGATGTCCACGCCGATCTGGACGTGGCTGCCCTCGATCTCGTGATCCAGTGCCTTGCCGATATCATGCAGCAGACCGGCGCGGCGTGCCATGGTAACGTTCACACCCATCTCGCCTGCCAGCAGACCGGCCACCCAAGCCACTTCCATGCTGTGGGTCAGGGCGTTCTGGCCAAAGCTGGTGCGGTACTTCAGCCGACCGATCAGCTTGATCAGGTCGGGGTGCAGGCCGTGGATGCCCAGCTCCATCACCGCACGCTCACCTTCGCGCTTCATCTGCAGCTCCAGCTCGTGGCGGCACTTTTCCACCGTCTCCTCGATGCGGGCGGGGTGGATACGGCCATCGCCGATCAGGCGCTCCAGCGTCATGCGGGCCACCTCGCGGCGGGTCTGGTCGAAGGAGGACAGGGTAATGGCCTCCGGGGTATCGTCGATGATCAGATCCACGCCGGTAGCGGTCTCCAGTGCGCGGATGTTGCGGCCCTCGCGGCCGATGATGCGGCCCTTCATCTCATCGCTGGGCAGCGGCACCACACTGACGGTGGTCTCGCTGCAATGGTCGGCAGCGCAGCGGCTGACGGCCTGTCCGATAAGGTTGCGGGCGATGTTATCGCAGTTTTCCTTCAGGTCGGTCTCGTAGGCGGCAACGCGCACGGCCTTTTCGTGGGTCAGCTCCTCGTCCACCTTGTGCAGCAGCACCTCGCGGGCGTCCTCCTGGCTCAAACCGGCCAGCGTTTCCAGACGCTCCATCTCCTTGGCGCGCAGAGCATCGATCTCTGCCAGACGCTCCTCGGCCTCGGCAGCGCGCTTTTTCAGCTCTTCTTCCTTCTTTTCCAGCGCCTCGGTCTTGCGGTCCAGCGCTGTCTCCTTCTGGTCGATGCGGTTCTCCTGACGGCTGATCTCCGCACGGCGCTGCTTGATCTCCTTGTCGGCCTCTGCCTTCTGGGCATCGACCTCGGCTTTCAGACGGAAAGCCTCATCCTTTGCTTCCAGAACCGCTTCCTTGCGCTTCTGTTCTGCGGTCTTGATCGCTTCGTTCACCAGACGGGTGGCCTCGGCTTCCGCGCTGCCGATCTGGGCTTCGGCAGTCTTTTTACGGTTGTTGTAACCAATAAAATAGCCCGCAGCCACGCCGACAACAGCAACGATCAAGGCCACGATCACTCCGATCGCGGTCATTGCGTTCACTCTCCTTTGTTTCAATTCAATGCAAAATTAAAAGCAGGAGACGCTGCGCAGCAGGACACGGGCAATGATATAGAAAGAGCTTTCAATGCAAAAAGTGACACCAAAACCATACGCACCACCCAAAACCGGCGGCACGGGCAAAAGCATACGGCTTTTCTCTTTACGGTTCCATTTTATATCAAACAGGCACGCTTTGCCTGAAACGGGTACAGGGGTCACACAGAAACCTGCGTACAGCGTCTTTGATTCCATACTACTAAATATAGTACGAAACATTTGCCCGCTTGTCAAGAGGAAAACCCTGCCCGCGGAACATTTTGTGCAGAAAAACAAAAATAAGATGGCTGAGAGGGTTCTCTCCTTCAAACCAAAAAGGCTGCCCCGGAGAACGGAGCAGCCCTTTTGGTTTATGATGAAAAGAAGAAAATGAAGGAGGATAGCTTATTATTTGGCGGCTTTTTCGCCCTCCGGGAAGATGATCTTATTCACAAAGAAGAAGATGACCATGGAGATGCCGCCGTTGAGCACGGTGGTGCCGATGTTGTAGATGAAGTCCGGCACCAGCAGCCCTGCCACCGCCACCCAGATGCAGTTGATGGAGTTGACGATGCAGGTGATGACGCAGAAGGCCAGCACATACCAGCCGATCTGCTTGGCCAGGTTGCCCTTGCTGCGGAACACAAAATTGCGCTGGATGGGGAAGTTGATGCACTCGCCGATGACCATGGCGATCATGTAGGCGCAGAAGTAGGGCAGACCGCCGTGGGCGGCATCGTAGCCGAGGATGTTCCACTTGAAGGTCTCGCCGAACAGGGTGATGTCGATGCCCGGCCAGCCGAAATCCACCACCGGCAGGCTTGCAAAGGCCTTGGGCAGAAATTGCAGCAGCAGGTACTTGAACACGGTGATGAGGTTGGACACGATGACGAACAGGCCGCCCTCGCGCACCCACTTGGCAGCGGCGGGGTGCTTTGCCGCGAAGTTATTCCAGAAATTCATAGCCTGCTTCCTTTCAGCTGTTTTTCAAGCGCTCTTCCATGCGGCTGTTCAGCACGAGGTTCTTCACGGCCTCCACGATCACCCGCACAAGACCGATGATCCAGAAGCCCTGCAGCTCCATCACGATGCCGTCCACCATGCCCATGCTGATGGCGCCGTTGGTCATTTTGGACAGCGCACGCAGAGGCATATTGTACTGGAACAGGATGTTCAGGTCGGGCTTGCCCTTTTTGATGCTGCGGCGCAGCAGGGTGCCCAGTACGGCAGCCGCCAGCCAGCCGATGGGGCTGTGTCCGTGCCCCATCTCGCCCAGCGTCATGTTGCGGTCGATGTGCACCTTGTTCTCCGGGATGGGACGGCCCAGCAGCGCCTCAAACTCCGCGTCCGGCACGTTCTGCACCTGTGTGGTGCGGTAATGCTCCAGATTTTTGCCCGCGTAGGGGTCGGGTGCGCCGGTGCCCGCCACCGTAACGGCAGCAGTCAAGCGGATATCGGCGCTGGAAGCGCCCACCAGCAGCTGATAGCTGCCGCCCTCCACCTCCCAGCGGTCGGTCTTGACGTTCCAGTAGCGGAACGCCTTATCGTCCAGCGGGATGGTGACGGTCTTGCTCTCTCCGGCTTCCAGCTGCACCTTGGTAAAGCCCTTCAGCTCCTTGGCAGGGCGGAAAACTTTTGCATCCGGCTTTGCCACATACAGCTGCACCACCTCGGCACCGGCACAGCTGCCGGTGTTGGTGACAGTCAGGGTCACGCCCTTTTCGTCTGCCTTCAGGTCACTGTACGCAAAGCTGGTATAGCTCAGGCCGTAGCCGAAGGGGAAGGCGGTGGGCACACCGGCGGTGTCGTAGTAGCGGTAGCCCACATACAGACCCTCGCGGTACTCCACAGTGGGGCCGTCGCCGCCGAAATGCGCTTTTGCGGGGGTGTCGGCGTAGCTGCGCGCCCAAGTCTCAGCCAGCTTACCGCAGGGGTTCTGCGCGCCGGTGAGCACCTCGACCAGTGCGCCCGCACCGGCCTGACCGCCCAAGCAGCCGTAGACCAGTGCCTTGCAGTCCTTGACCCAATCGCTTTCCAGCGAGGAGCCTGCACTCAGCAGCACCACCACGTTGGGGTTTGCCGCCGCCACAGCGGCCAGCAGTTCCAGCTGGTTCTCTGCCAGCTTCATGTCGGCGCGGTCGATGCCCTCGCTCTCCTTGATCTCGTCCAGACCCATGCACAGCAGCACCACATCGGCGTTCTTTGCCAGCAGCACCGCCTCGGCCTTCAGCGCCTCATCGGGCTTGCCCTGCCGGTCAAAGCCCTTGGCGTAGCCGACGCTGTTCAGGCCGCTCTCGGCAAGGCATTCCAGAAAGGAATCCACCTTGATGGAGTTGACGGCGCTGGAACCTGCACCCTGATAGCGGGGCGTCTGGGCAAAGTCGCCGATGACCGCCACCTTCTCCCCCTTTGCAAGGGGCAGCAGGCTGTTTTCATTTTTCAGCAGCACGATGCTCTGGGCAGCAGCCCGGCGTGCCAGTGCGTGGTGGGCGTCGGCATCGAACTTGCCGGGTGCGGCGTCCACCGCCGCCTTGGTGGTGAACACCAGCTCCAACAGTTCCTCCAGCCGGGCGTCCACGTCCGCTTCGGTGATCTTGCCGGTCTGCACTGCCTTCATCAGCTCCCGGATGGCGTCCCCGCCGGGGGCGGGCATTTCCAGCGTAGAACCGTTCTTTACGCCCAAGGCGTGGTCGTTGCTGCCGCCCCAGTCGGTGACCACCGCGCCGTCAAAGCCCCAGTCCCTGCGCAGGATATCCATGAGCAGGTGGGCGTTCTCGTTGGCGTAGGTGCCGTTGACAAGGTTATAGGCGGACATGATGGTCTTGGGCTGCGCCTCTTTGACCACCATCTCGAAACCGGTCAGGTAAATTTCCCGCAGGGTGCGCTCGTCCACAATGGAATCCGAGGCCATGCGGCGCAGCTCCTGACTGTTCACGGCAAAGTGCTTGGGGCAGGCGGCAATGCCGTTTTTCTGGATGCCGCGGACGTAGGCCGCCGCCATCTTACCGGCAAGGTAGGGGTCCTCCGAGAAATACTCGAAGTTGCGGCCGCACAGGGGGCTGCGCTTGATGTTCAGGCCGGGGCCCAGCAGCACCGACACGCCCTGTGCTGCGGCTTCTTCGCCCATGGCTGCGCCCACAGCCTCGCCCAGTGCCGGGTCCCAGCTGTTGGCAACGGTGGCCGAGGTGGGGAAGCAGGTGGCGGGCACACTGGGGTTCAGGCCCAGATGGTCAGCAGCGCCCGCCTGCTTGCGCACGCCGTTGGGGCCGTCCGACAGGGTAATGGCCGGGATGCCCTTGCCCGGCAGCGCCCGGGTGGTGAACACCGTGCCGCCGCTCAGCAGGGCGCATTTTTGTTCCAGATCCAGGCTGTTGATGATATCTGTGTGTTTCATGGCATTTTCCTCTTTGCCTTTTCAAATCCAGAAAAGGCCCGCTGTTTTTACGCAGCGGGCCTTTGGTCTGGTTTCAGTTCAGGTGCTGCAAACGTTCAGAGCGTCTTGCCTAAAATCAGGCGTTGACTTCCTCTTCCTTGCGCTTTGCATAGCCCTTTTTGACCACCAGAACTTCCAGTGCGATCAGAGCGGCTGCCAGCACAACATCCACACCGATCATCACCTTTTCCCAACCGGGCATACCGGGGTTCAGGTTCTCAGGGTAGTAAGCACGGGAGTTTGCCACAGTGTACAGGATGTTCTTGCAGGCCTGACGTGCGGACACCAGAGCGGTAGCGCTGGTGGTATCGGTCAGGTGGTTGGTCTCGGTGTCGTAGTTGACCAGGCAGAAGTCGCCGCCGTTGCGGATCAGGCGGTCAGAATCCTGATAACCGTACACGCCGTAGTAGTCGGTCAGCACCATGCCCACGAAGCCCCACTCGCCGCGCAGAACATCGTTCAGCAGGGCAGAGCAGTTGCCGGCGTAGGTGTTGCCGACGTAGTTGAAGGAGGACATAACGGCATGGCAGTCAGCTGCCTTGACGCAATGCTCAAAGGGCTTGAGGTAGATCTCGCGGATGGCCTGCTCGTTGGACCAAGTGCAGAGCATACCGCAGCGGTTGGTCTCCTGATCGTTCAGAGCAAAGTGCTTCATGAAGGCGTAGACGCCCTGCTCCTGAGAGCCCATGATGGCATTGGCAGCCATTGCGCCGGACAGCACGCCGTCCTCAGAGTAGTACTCGAAGTTACGGCCTGCGAAAGCGGAGCGGTGGATGTTCATAGCCGGTGCGTACCAGCCGGAAACGTCCATGTCGTCCGCCATCTTGCCGATGGAGGTGCCGAAGTCATGTGCCAGATCGGTGTTCCAGGTAGCTGCGATCATCACAGCGGAGGGGAAGCCAATAGAGCCCTGCTTGGTGAAGTTGTTGTTGATGGAGGCGGGGCCGTCGCAGTCAACAGCCTGCACCTTGCCGATGGAATCCACTGCCACGGACTGATAGCCGCCCAGAGCGATCAGGCTGTCCATATCGGATACGGTCAGCTGATCGAGGAAGGCATCCCACTGGGCGTCGTTGTAATCCACGCCCACCATGTCCTTCAGCTTCAGGCCGTTCTTGGCACCGGTGGTGGGAGCCACATCGTCGGCGTTGTTGAAGTCCTCGGGGTTCCAGTTGGAGTTGTTGTAGAAGGTTGCCTTAGCCTCTGCCGGCAGTTCAAAGTCTGCGGGAGCAGCGGTAGCCTCGGCGTAGTTGGCAAAGCCGTCAGCGCGGGACAGGTAGGTCACATTGCCCTCGGCAAAGTCAAACTTGTTGTCGGCGACCTCCACATCGCTCTCACGCTTGTTGGAAGCGTCGTAGACGATGTCGGAAGCCACGTTGTAGACCTTGGAGTCCAGAACGGTGTGGGAATCGGCGTTGATGCTGATGACGTAATCGCCCTTTTCCAGCACATAGCAGCCCTTGCCGTAGGTGTCGTAGGAGGCCATGTCCTCGGCCTTGAAGGTAACGGTGACGTTCTCGGAAGCACCGGGAGCCAGCTCGGAAGTCTTTGCAAAGCCGATCAGGTTTGCAGAAGCCTTCTCAATGCCGCCGTTGGTGTACGGAGGATTATAGTAGACCTCCACGACTTCCTTACCGGAGGCAGAACCGGTGTTGGTGACGGTGACATCCACGGTGATGGTGCCGTCAGCTTCGGTAACGCTGTTCAGGGTCTGGGTGAAGGTGGTGTAGCTCAGGCCGCGGCCGAAGGGATACACCACAGTCTTGTCGTAGTCGATGAGGCCCTCTGCGGCAGCAGTTTCGTAGAACTTGTAGCCCACATAGATACCCTCAACATAGTTGACAAAGGCGGGGATGGTATCAGCACCAAAGGAACTGGCCTTGAACTCGTCCATGTTGGTGTAGGTGAAGTTGCCAAAGTTGTTTGCAGTGGGGGTCTGGGTCAGGTCGTACACAAAGGTATCGATGGTACGGCCGGAGGGGTTCACATCACCGCAGAGGATGGAGCCCAGTGCGTTGAAGCCGCTCTGACCGGTGCCTGCGCACCAGACAACGCTCTTGATCTGGCTGTAATCCTTGACCCAGCCCAGCTCCATGGCGTTGGCGCCGTTGTAGACCACAACGACCTTATCAAAGTTCTTGCAGACCAGATCGATCATGTCCTTCTCGGTCTTGGACAGCTGCAGGTAGTGGTCGCCGGGCTCAAAGTCGTTGTAGCTGTGGCCTGCGTCGTAGGTGACCTGAGACACATCGGTGGGCAGGTCAGCACCCTCGCCGCCCACGCGGGTGATGACGACCATGGCGGTATCAGAGAAGGCCTTGGCGTTGTTCATCATCTCGTCGGTGTACTGTGCAGCCTCCGGCTCCGGCAGGGTCCAGTCCTGAGAGAACATACCTACCTCCGGGCGGTCTGCACGGTAGGAGGTGTAGAAGTCGCTCAGCTCGGTGTTCAGCTCAAAGCCGGCATTCTTCAGGCCCTCCAGCAGGGTGACGGTGGGATAAGCATCGGACAGTGCACCGGAACCGGTGCCGCCGTAGCAGGGGTTGGTGGAAGCCCAGCCAAAGACGTTCAGCTTGCTGTTCTTGGCCATGGGCAGGGTGCCATCGTTATCCAGCAGAACAATGCCCTCGTCGGCAATGTTCTCGCACAGCTGGGTAGCGGATGCCACGTTCTCCTCGCTGACCTTGCCGCCGCCGGTGGCAAGGGTGACCATGGAGTACATGGGGCCGGTCAGGATCAGGTTCACGGTGATAGCCAGCGCCAGCACCATGCCCAGACCCGCCTGCCAGCGGATCAGATACTTTTTGGACTTGCTCTGCTTACGGCAGGCGATCATGACTGCGATCAGCAGAACTGCTACGACACCAAAGCCGATCAACTGCGATTTGATCGAGTTGAGAACCTTGATGACGTCATCCATATTGATGGACAACATAGTTTTCTCCTCCTTGTTTTGTCGAATCGGACAACGGCAGGGGACGCCCCTGCCAGCTTCGCTTTATGATAGCAGAAAGTGCCGGAGGATTTTCAATTTGTTCACAATCTGTCGTTTTGGATGCACAATTTGCAAAAGTTACAATAAGGTTTCAAATTTTATTGTGCTAATACACAAATATCACCGCATTGCATTTGTGCACCCTGCTAAATACAAAAAACGGCAGGGGATACCTGCCGTAAAAATTATTTGTTTTTGGGCAGCGGAAATAAGATCCGCAGGGTGCACCAGTTGTTTTCCCAGTGCATCGTCATGCTGCCGCCGTGCTGCTGGGCGGTGGTGCGGACGCTTTTCAGGTCTGACCCCTGCTGCGGCAGACCGTCCGCATCCAGTGCGGGGGCGGCCTCTGTATAATGCTCGAACCGCAGCATGGCAAAGCCACCCTGACTGTACACCGCCACCTTGATGAGCCGCTTTTCGGGGTCCGGCTCGGCGCGCACGGCGGCAATGGCGTTATCCAGCGCCACGCCCACGATGGTGCACAGCTCCCGGATGGTGAGAAAGCCCAGCATCCTGCCGTCCGCTACGCTGGTGATGGTAATGTTCTCCTGCTGGCATTCCATGGTCTTGGCGGTGAGCAGGGTATCCAGCACCGGGTTGCCGGTCTTGTTCTCGGCCTCGTACTGGCGGATGTTCTGTTCCATGGCGGCAATGGCGGCGTTCTGCTTGGTCTGGTCCTGCTCCTCCCGGATGCGGGCAAGCTGGACTTTCAGTTCATGATACCGCCGGTTGATGAGGTTGATGCCCTCCTTGCTGCGCTTGTACTGCTCGTACTGGCGGTGCAGTACCTCGTCCATGGCGGCAAGCTCGCTGTGCAAAGCGTTCTCCTGCAGCTGCTCGTGCTGCACAGATAAGATCAGCACGCCGGAAAAATCCACCAAGGTGCGGATGGAAAAAATGCTCATGTTGATCTCGCTGCCCGGCAGAAATCCCAGATTGCTCACCGCAAAGGCAGTCAGCGCCAGCATGACCGCCGTCAGGGCGGCGCTGCCGCCGATCTGTAAGTGCCCGGCGGGCTGGGGACGGCGGTGCTGCAGATAGCACATGATGCCGAACAGCGTCCCATACACCAGTGCCAGCAACAGCAAAGAAAGCGGCTCCCATGGGCCGCGGGCGGGCCAGAGGGCGCAGTGCAGCTGCCACTCCACGCTGGCGGCAAGCTCTGCCAGAATAAACGCCCGGGCGCAGTGATACCCGGCTTCCAGCAGAGTGATGTTCCACACACCCCATAAATATAAGTAAGAAAACCCGATGGCCGTTACCATGCAGGGGATCCAGAGCCCGCCGGGCACGTTGCCCGTCAGCGCCAGAAAGGCCGACAGCACCGCCGCCCACAGCAGGGTGATGCCCCCGGTGACCGCTCTGGAAAAACGGGGTGCAAGCGCCGGGGTGAACAGCAGCACCGCCAGACACTCGGCAAGGGCGGTGTACAGCCGGGGGATATCCGGCAGCGCGGTCATGAGCCTTCACCTCCGATGTAGTCGGTCAGTGCGGCAAGAAAAGCCTTACGCTTGGGGCGGCTGACCTGCAGCTCGCAGGGGCCCACCTGCACGGTGCTCTGCCGCAGCTCCCGCACCTGTGCCAGATTGACAAGGTAGCCGCTGTTGCAGCGGGCAAAGGGGCAGTCTGCCAGCTTTTCCTCAAAGGCCTTGAGGGCGCCGGGGGCGGAAAAATCGCCCTCGTCGGTGTAAAAGTGCACCCGGTGACCCTCGCTTTCCAAGTAATAGATGCTTGCGGTGTCCAGCCGCCGCAGCCCGCCCTCCACCGGTACAGTCAGGTAGTGCTTTGCCCGCTTTTCCAGCCGGGCAACCGCCTTGAGCAGCTGCTGCGAAAAGGCAAAGTAGGGCACCGGCTTCAGCACATAGTCCAGCGCTCCCACCGAGTAGCCCCGGATGGCATACTGCGCCATATTGGTGATGAAGATCAGGATGACGTCTGCATCCATCTGCCGGATGCGCTCTGCCGTGGTCATGCCGTCCAGATGCTTCATCTCCACATCCAGAAAAATAATATCGTAGACCGCGCGGTAATCCTCCAGAATATCCACCCCGTCCGCAAAGACCGTCACTTCAAACTCTGTCCCGTACTGCCGGGTATACCGCCGGACATACTCCTGCAATACCCCCTGCACCTCCGCGTCGTCCTCTACGATCGCCACCCGGATCATGACCGCACCTCCCTTACCACACCTTTGTGGAACTGTTACGGCTCTATTATAGCGCAATCCCGTCCGGTTTGCCAAGGGGCATCCGCACAAAGGGCAGGGCAGCCCACAGCTGACCACCGTGGACGTCAACCCCTACCAGCTGGGCATGGAAGCCGCCAGCCAGACCATCAACCACATCGAGAACCCGAACCTTCTGGCCACAAAGATCATCGTGCCGCATAAGCTCATCCCGCGGGAGAGCTGCTGCCCGCCGGAGGAGCAGCGCTAGAAAGTGCTTTTTCAGCAATACAGTGTCCGCTTCCGGGAGCTGCCGCGCAGCGCCTGATATGCCGCCCCCAGAGTAGACAGCGTAAAAAAGCTGCATCCTCCGGGGATATTTTTATGCCCAAAAGGGCACAAAAGAATGCCCGCCCACCTGTGGAAAACCACGGTGGGCGGGCATTTTATGGTTTATCGTTTGCGCGCTGTAAAAGCGTTCAGAGGGCGGCGGTCTGGGGTACCAGCCGGAAGAGCATTACGGGCAGCGCGCTGTTTGCAAAATCCAGCGTAAGGATGATCGTTCCGCGCTCTGTTTCAAACGGCAGCTCCGTCTGTGTGCCGTCCGGGGCAATGCGCACAAGCGTTTTGCCTTCCAGCAATCCGGCGGGCAGCGCGAGCCTTACCCGGCCGGTGGGCTGCGTCAGGCTGCCTGCGGTTTCAAAGGCCACACTCAGGTATTCCCCATTCGTCCGTGCGGTCACATCCTCCGCAGAAAGACTGCCGCTGTTAGCCCACGCCGTTGCGGCTTCGATCATTTCCAGCTGCGCGGCGTTTTCTGCCTGCCCGCACACGGGGCAGAAGATCAGGGTTTCACCTTCCGCAGTGCGGAAAGTAAACTTCCGGCAATCCGTGCTGCCAGTGTGCGCGCAGCCATCTCGCAGACAACTGGCGCTCTGAGAGCCGGTTCCGTTCGGGGACCATGCACCGAACTGGTGTCCCAGCTGATCGGTCGGGTCTGCGGTGTAGCTGTCTTTGCAGCGGCTGCAAGTAAAGATGGTATAGCCGTCTGCTTCACAGGTAGGCTCTACGGTAACAGCCTGATAGTCGTGTCCCAAGATGGGCAGCTCCGCGTAGGTGGTATAGTCACAACGGGAGCAGGTTTTGTAAGCATTCCAGCCGATTTCCGTACAGGTGGGAGCTTGCGCTTCGTGCTGCTCCAGAGCATGGTTCAGTGCGGGCAGCTCTTTGCGGGTGGTATAGTCGCAGCGGGAGCAGGTTTCGTAAGCATCCCAGCCGATTTCCGTACAGGTGGGAGCTTGCGCTTCGTGCTGCTCCAGAGCATGG
>OHHL01000253.1_pt1 | contig 21760 bp, 20 predicted proteins | sample 1568031 | NCBI WGS metagenome assembly OHHL01 (sample SAMEA3879513, study PRJEB24766) | human gut metagenome | biome: human-associated habitat; feature: feces | place: USA | collected 1985/1987 | reverse complement strand
CCTCCGCCTACTGCGCGAAATGCGCGGCGCGCGGATTGGACAACGGCCAAGTTATCATCATACCGGAGGAAAAGATACGCCTGCTGAGCTTCGCGACCCGCTTTGCACCCCGCCGCCTGACCGTGGCGGTAACGGGATGGCAGCAGAAGCGTAAAATATGAAATTATATAAGCAAAATGCAAAATGCAAATATTTTCACCTAACAGGCATAATTTTGTTTAATATTTATCACAAATAACCATAAAACGATTACAAAGTTTGTGCAATAATACGATTGAAAAAAAGGCGGAAATAAAGTAAAATAGTAATATGGAAAACGTATAGCCATAACTATGCGTAGAAAACAAATATCTTATATCAGTAATTATTTTGGAAAGGAAGTAACTACTTATGAAACTTAAGAAAGTTTTTGCCGGAATGGCTGCTTCTGCGATCGCCATGTCCGTTTGTGCAATGACATCTGCAACTACTGCTTCTGCTCTCGATACTGAGGGTCACGCAGGTATCGCGTTCCAGACCAACACTACCTGGAACTTCCGCGACCTTTTCGGCACCGACGGCACCGATGTATTCCCTGCTGCTAAGGTAGGCGTACAGGGCGGCGCTTATGGTAACGGTTCGATCGAGTGCAGCGATACCACCATTCAGTATGATGGTACTTACACCGTATCTATCGCTACCAGCGGTAAGATCGAAGAAGCTAACACCGATAAGGCTGACAACGAAAAGGGCTTCTACCTCAACGAGGAAAAGACCCTTACTAGAAAAGACTCTCCTTGGTCTATGCTCTGCAACTATGAGGCTGCTGAGTCTGACAACAGCGACCTAACTCAGGATCAGATCGAGTGGGTAGAGGGCGGAAAGACCGATAAGTTCAACATGCTCTCCATCACCACCGATATTCCCTGCGAATACAATGACGATGACAAGCCCGAGATCAACGGCACTGTTGTTGAAGTAAGCGACATCACTGTTGATATGTGCGGCACTCAGTACACTGCTACCGGCGACGACGTTAAGTACAAGTCTGACGTTGACACCCTTACAGTTGCTCTTATCAACACCTATGGCGACAGCACCATCGACCCTGCGGCTATGCCTGCTTCTGATGGCACTATCACCGTAACCTTCACCGTAAAGGGACTCGGCGAAGATCCTAACAAGGGCGGCGACAGCTCTTCTGAGGGCGGAAACAGCTCCAACACCTCTTCTACCTCCAGCGGATCGACCTCCAGCACTAAGGGCGGTAGCAAAGGCGGCAGCGGTTCGACCTCTAAGGCTTCGACCACCAGCACCACCACTTCTTCCGCTGCTGAAAGCGACAAGACTGCAAACGCTGAGGCCGGCGCACCTGCAGGAATCGCTCTTGCACTTGCCGCAGTAGCAGGCGCTGCTGTTGTAGTATCCCGCAAGAAGTAATTTCAACATCTAACACAATTTAGATATTTCGCAAAAGGAACTTCTATTCAGGAGTTCCTTTTGTTGCATTATGCACAAAAATACATATTTCGACCTGAGCCGACGAAAAAAATTTCAAATAGGTATAGACAAAAGCTTAAAATTATTGTATAATTATTGTATGCAAATAAATTTATCAAAGGAATAAAAATATGAGAGTTATAACAGGCTCCGCGAGGGGCAGAAAGCTTAAAACGCTCGATTCGCTGGACATTCGCCCAACGCCTGACGCGGTAAAAGAAGCTATTTTTTCAATTATACAGTTTGACGTACAGGGCGCTGCGGTGCTCGACCTTTTCGGCGGCAGCGGTCAGCTTGGAATAGAGGCGCTGAGCCGCGGCGCGGCACACTGCGTTTTCGTTGACAAAAGCAGCGAGGCTATCGGCGTGATAAAAGAAAATCTTGCCGCCTGCAAGCTCGCCGCAAACACGCGCGTTCTGCATATGGATAGTTTGGAGTACCTGCAAGTCGCGAAATCGGGACTGGACATCGTGCTAATGGACCCGCCTTACCGCAATGGTCTGCTGGAAAAGGCTCTGCCGCTCATCGGCAAAAAGCTCAACGCGGGCGCGTTCGTTATCTGCGAGCACGAGAGCGAGCTTACCCTGCCCGACGAGTTCGACGGGCTGACGCTTCACAAGAGATACCGCTACGGCAAGGTTGCGGTGACGGTATACCGCTCGCCTGCGGAAGAAGAGCTTTGAGTGCGGGGTGCGGAAGATGAGAATAGCGGTTTGCCCGGGCAGCTTCGACCCGGTAACTAAAGGACACCTCGACATAATCGAGCGCGCCTCGCGACTTTTCGACAAGGTCATCGTGCTCGTTTCATTCAACCCCAGCAAGCGCACCACGGCGGCTTTCACGATAGAAGAACGAATGAAGCTGATAATGCGCGTTACCGATGGCATGGAAAACGTGCTCGTCGACTGCAACTCTGGTCTGCTGGCGGACTACCTCGAACAGACGGGGGCTTGCGCGATAGTAAAGGGTCTGCGCGCGGTCTCGGACTTCGAGTACGAATTTCAGATGGCGCTCGCAAACAAAAAGCTTTACCCGAAAGCGGAAACAGTATTTTTGACCACCAGCACCGAAAATATGTATCTTTCCTCAAGCGTTGTAAAAGAGATAGCCAGCTTGGGCGGAGATATTTCGGGATTTGTGCCGCCTGAGATACTGGACGACATAAAAGAGCGGCTGTTTTTAAAAGATCACAAATAAATTTACATATGAAAGGATGTTTATAAAATGAACTTTGACGAGATCATTGAGATGATGGAAGATCTGCTGGATAATTCTTCGGCAGTGCCTTTCTCGAACAAAAAAGTTATCGACTGCGAACAGATGAGAGATTACATCGACACTCTGCGCCTCAACCTGCCCGGCGAGATCAAGAAAGCTAAGGAAACGCAGAGCAATAAAGACGCCATAATCGCCGACGCCAAGAAAGAGGCTGAGAACATAAAGAAGCAGGCGGACGAGCTTGTGGAAGCCGCTAAGGACAAGGCGCGCGAGATCGTCAGCGAGACTGAGATAATCCGTCAGGCTAAGGAGTACGCCGCGCAGATGATCCGTCAGGCGCAGGAACAGGCTGACGAGATAGTTGCGAGCGCTAAGGACAAGGACGCAGAGATCCGCCGCGCGCTTTCCGACAGCGTGAACACTTCCCTTTCAGACGCAAAGAATGTGCTGGAGAAGAACCTCCGCGACGTAGTAGCGACCATCGAAGCAGTTGAAAAGCTCAACGCGCCCAAGGAAGCACCCGCTGAAGCTGCTGAGGAAAAGGCTGAGGAAACCGCGCAGCCCGCTGAAGCTAAATAATTTTTTCACACACATAAAAAAGCGAGGGGCTGTAAAAAGTCCCTCGTTTTGGTTTAAGGCATATTTTTCGTCACTTGCACTCGCGCTCAAGTATCGCGATAACGCCCGATAGGTCGTCGCAGACGCCGAAAAGCTTCGCGCGCGTTTCATCGTCGGGCTGCGAGAGGTCGGGTATCATCACGGGCTTGCAGCCTGCGCGGTACGCCGATGTAACGCCGTTTGGCGAATCCTCCAGCGCTATGCACTCGGCGGGGTCAAGACCCAGCTTCTGTGCGCCGACCAAATATGTATCAGGCTCCGGCTTGCCGTTGGCGATCATATCGCCGCAGACGAACTCATCAAAATAATCGTAAACGCCCACGCTTTTGAGATACCGCGCGGTGCGCTCGCGGTCGGTGGCGGTGCAGACGGCGCATTTCAGCCCGCTCGCCGCGATGTACTCCAGCAGCTCGTCAAGCCCCTTTTTCTTTTCAATGCCGTTTTCCGCGATAAAAGCGTTCATCAGCTCGATGCGTTTCGCGCGAACGGCTTTGTAGTCGAAATCCTCGCCGAAAATGCCGCGCGAGCGAAGATACGCGATGTCGTCTTCGCCAAAATGCCTTTAAGGTGCGGCTCGGAATACTTCGCCGCCAGCGAGCGTATGCCGAGAACGTGCTCGGGGGTCATGGGGTAGCCGAAAGAGCGCGCCGATTCGCACCAAAAACGGCTCAGCAGCTTTTCGGTATCCACCATAAGCCCGTCCATATCAAACAAAATGCCTTTTATCATCGTAAAAACCGCCTTTCAGGAGTTGTTATTTATGCCGCAGAATGATATTTCTGACAAAATAAAGTATTCATACAAGACCGAGAAGCACGACGCGACTTCTCTCGCGGTGTACAACGTCGGTCATGAGAAATGCGCGCCATCGCATAGCTGGGGCGTGGGAGTTCGCAGCTGCTACCTTATCCACCACATAATCTCGGGCAAGGGCGGTTACCGCACACCGCACGGCGAATTTGTCCTCGGCGCGGGCGACACTTTCCTCATCTACCCGAACACGCAGATCAGCTACGCCGCCGACGAGCAGCAGCCGTGGGAGTACTACTGGGTGGGCTTCGCGGGGGCGGACGCGGGGCTGATAATCGGGCAGACCGACTTCACGCCAGAGCAGCCTGTGATGCACGCCGTTTTTGGCAAAGAGCTTGCCCGCTCGCTGGAGCAGATCTGCCTTTACAGCTCTTCCCCCGCCGCCGCGAACATGAAGATGACGGGGCAGCTTTACCTGGCGCTCTCGCTGATAGTCGAGCGTTCCGCCGCAAAGTCCGAGCGCAGCCCCGCCCGCAGGTACGTTGATGAGGCGCGCAAGTACATCAGCTACAACTACTCCATCGCCATCACTGTGGAGGACATCGCCGCGTTCGTCGGGGTGAGCCGCGTAACGCTTTTCCGCGCGTTTACCGAGTGCGAGGGTCTGCCGCCGATAGAGTACTTAGCGCGGTTTCGCATAACGCAGGCGGCGCGGCTGCTGCGCGAAACGGCAATGAACGTTACGTCAGTCGCCTACTCGGTCGGCTTTGACGACAGACTGTACTTCTCGCGCGTGTTTAAAAAATACATGGGCGTATCCCCGAAAGAGTACGCCCGTAAATATTCTGCTGAGGGTCAATTGTAGATCTTCTTTTTGATCTCGCGCTGACAAGCATCGAAATCGAGGTCGAGGGTGCTCTGCTCGTCGTGAGTGCCGTAATAATACGCGCCCTCCTGCGGTATGCGAAGCTGCTGCATATCGTAATTCATCGAGAAAAGCAGCTTGTAGAACATAATGTACATCTCGCCCTTGGTCATATTAGTGGTCAGCTCAGAGCAGCAAACTTTCATAAAATTATCCAGCTTTAGCGGGCTGAGCGTTTTTGCCTGCGAGATTATTTTTGTGATAACGGTGCGCTGGCGCTGGGTTCGCTCAAAATCAGCGTTGCCGACGTATCTCAAACGCGCGTAAGCGAGCGCCTGATTGCCGTTTAGCAGCATATCGTCGCCGCCGTGGCTGAGGTAATCAGTGCCTTTTTTGTTGCCGAGGTACTTGTTCTGCTCCGCCATAGGGTCGGTCATGTACTGCGCCTCGTCATCGGAAAGGTCAATGTTAATTCCGCCCACCGCGTCAACTATGTCGATGAACGAGAAAAAGCTGACGTAAACGAATTTATCTACCGCAACGTCAAAATTCTGCTCGATGGTATCCATCAGCAGCTCCGCGCCGCCGTAGGAGTACGCCGCGTTCAGCTTAGCCCAGCCGTGGTCAGGTATCTCGACATAGCAGTCACGCATCAGCGAGGTCATCGTCATCTGCTTTGTCTGCTTGTTTATCGAAAGCAGTATCATCGAGTCAGTTCTGCCGCGCTCGTTCTCATCGCGCGTGTCGCTGCCGATGAGCAGTATATTCGTAACGTTTTTGTCGGACATGGAAGCGTTCGTGACCAGCCGCTCGCCGGTATCTACCGAGTTCACAAGCCAAATGTAGCGGAAGATAAGCAGCTGCAAAAGCAGCACAAGCACGAGCAGTACCACAAACACGCCCTTGAAAAACTTCTTTACGGCGCTGCCGCCCGAAAGCTCTTTTTTGCCCTTTTTGGAATTGGCGTAGCTGTTCTTTTTGCCGAACTCGATGTTCTCGCTCTCGCGCTTTTTCTTAGCAGCAGGCTCATAGCGCTTAGGGTCTGCCTGAACGCGGCGGTACTGCGGCTTACCCTGCGGCTGACGGCGGGGTGCGCGCTGACTTCCCTGCCGCGGCTGAGAATGTGCCTGCCTGCCGTACTCCTGCTGCGATTCGCTGTACTGCCGCAGATATGCGTCTTGATACGCCTGACGGGCGGCGTCGCGCTTTGCCTGCTCTATCGCGGCAAGCTCTTCCTCAGAATAAAAGCGCAGATCTTCGCCATCAGCGTCATCGTAATTTGTATTATCCATGCTCTGGTATTTTTTTAGCTGCTGCTCGTACATCTGCTGATATACATCGCTTTGGCCGTTTTTCTTTTTCTTCATAAAAAAATACATCCTTAAAATTTTTTCACAAGTAAGCAGGCTCGAAGGCTCGCGGGTGCGCAAAAAGACCCTGCTCTTTATATTATAGTACGAAATCGGCGAAATGTCAAACTCTTTGCCGCAATTCTCAGAAATTCGTCACAATTTAGGCACGCGAAAAACGCTGTTTTTGATGTGTGAAACAAAAATCCATATATTTTGAAACAAATCAAGCTTGAAATCGGCGGAAATGTGTGGTATAATGAGTACAGTAAAAGGATCATGACCTACCGACCCGCCGAAACAAAACGCACGGGTCAAGAAAGGAAGGCTTATTATGGCAAATATTCTGGTAACTGGCGGCGCAGGATTCATCGGAAGCCACACCTGCGTAGAGCTGCTCGAGGCAGGCCACAGCATAGTAGTAGTGGACAATTTCTCTAACTCGAAGCCCGAGGCGCTCAAAAGAATAAAGAAAATTACAGGAAAAGATTTTAAATTCTACCAGCTCGACATTCTCGATCTGGAAGCGCTCGATAAGGTTTTCAAGGAAAACAAGATCGACGCAGTTATACATTTCGCGGGTCTGAAAGCTGTCGGCGAATCGGTGCAGAAGCCCGTGGAGTACTACCACAACAACATCACAGGCACGCTGATGCTGATAAAGGCGATGCGCGAAAACGGCTGCAAGAAGATAGTTTTCTCCTCCTCGGCGACGGTTTACGGCGTGAACAACCCCGTGCCCTACGTTGAAACTATGCCGACAAACTCCTCGACCAACCCATACGGCTACACCAAAGTCATGATAGAGCAGATACTCAAGGACGTTTGCGTTGCGGACGACGAGTGGGCGGTTTCGCTGCTGAGATATTTCAACCCCATCGGCGCGCACAAGAGCGGTCTGCTGGGCGAAGACCCCAACGGAATACCGAACAACCTCTTCCCCTACATCGCGCAGGTGGCTGTCGGCAAGCGCGAGTACCTCGGCGTTTTCGGCAACGACTATGACACCCCCGACGGAACGGGCGTGCGCGACTACATCCACGTTATGGACCTTGCGAAGGGACATCTCTGCGCGGTAGACTACGTTCTGGCGCACAAGGGCGTTGAGGCGGTAAACCTCGGCACCGGCAAGGGCTCGAGCGTTTTCGACGTGCTGCACGCGTTTGAAAAGGCTTGCGGCAAGGAGCTGCCCTACAAGATCATGCCCCGCCGCGCAGGCGACATCGCATGGTGCTACGCCAACACCGACAAGGCGAAGGAGCTTTTCGGCTGGACGGCGCAGTACGACCTTGACGAAATGGCGGCCGACGGCTGGAATTTCACCAAGAACAATCCTAATGGACTTTGATCTGAATCGAATATTAAAGGCAGTACCGTTCAATGAGCGGCACTGCCTTTTTTGTTATTTATTGAGAGTAACGTTTACCCAGTTTACGAGGTCTACGAACGTTTCTCGGCTGAGCACAGAGAAATATTTGTTGCCGCCGCCGTCTTTATCGAGCTGAAAATCGGTGAAGCAGTAGCCGTCTGACGAGAGAGTCATGGTGCGCGGCTGACCGCTTTGCAGACCCAGCGTGAATTGGATATAGTCGGCATTATCGTCTTTTGTTGGCACAGAAGCGGAATTTTCTCTGCCAAACGAAGCTATGAGCGTTTCCAACTCAGAGTAATCTTTAGAGCCGAAAATGTAGCTTTCGCCGTACTCGCCGCCGATCTTCAAGCTGACGAATCCGTAAGCCGCCTCGTACACGCAAAAGTTGTAATATTTATCAAAAGTGATATAATATGTGCCCGCCGCCGAAACAGCCTTGTACACTGCCTCAAACTTGCGCGAAGTCTTGATCTCAGACTTATCGGCAGGTTTCGCGGATGTCCACACGGTATCATAGATCGGCGCGCCGTCGAGCTGCATTATATAAGTGCTTTTCGCATCGGATCCACTGCTTTCATCGGCGGCCTGCGGAGCAAAAGTTATGCGCGAGCCATCGAAATCGCCGATGTCAACGAGCTGAGCGCCGTTCGCGTCCGCCTGAAAATACGCCGTTTCGCCGCTTTCGTACTTCAATTGCAAAATACCGGGTGAAACTGCCGAGATATTCTTGATACTTGCCGCGTCAAGAAGAACGTTGCCCGACCGGTCAAGCAAGCCATAATGTGAATCATCTGTATAAATATAGTAAATATCATTGAAGCAAGCGGTGCATTTGTAGTCGGAAAACGGCTGATCTTTCGGCTCAACGAGGGTAGCAGCCGCATCAAAACTCGTGTAAACGGGCTTTGCAAGCATATCCGAATCGCCGTATTGGTTGAGAAATTCAGGATATTTATATGACTTTAGTTGAATATCGTCATTCTGATGAGCCGCACTTTCCGCACGCGAAGTGCCCCCCAGCGAGGAATCACCCTTGCCGCTGCCATTACAGCCCGCCGCGCCGAGAGCCATCACCGCTGCTGCCGCAACCAGCGCCGCCTTTCGCTTAAAATTTATCATAAAACCACCTTTTCTTTCATGTCGAAACACATTATTATTATATCACATGGCAAAAATTTTTTCAAGTCTTTTTACAAACGAAATCGTTTTCGATGTAAATTTGGCAGCATTTGTATTGACACTCGCGGCTAATTAAGGTATAATAAAAGCAGCCGCGTGAAAGCGGCGTTCCCGAAAGGATAGGATATAATGAAGATCACACAAAATCTGGATAACAAATGGACGATGCGGACAGAAAAATACGGCACGCTCCCCTGCAAAGTGCCGTGTTCGCTGTACTCAGTGCTGCTCGACAACAAAAAGATCCCCGACCCGTACTACCGCGAGAACGAGTACATCTCCACGCCGCTGAGCGACATGGACTGCAAGTTTACGACCGAGTTTGAATGCTCCGACGAGCTGCTAGCCGCCGAGAGGAAGATACTCAGCTTCGGCGGCATCGACACAATTTCGGAGATTTTCGTAAACGGCGTTAAAGTCGGCAAGAGCGACAATATGCACTGCGCGCTGAAAATTGACATATCGGGCGTGATAAAAAAGCACAATATGATAACTGTAAAAATCACCTCGCCGACGAAAATAATCGCACAAATGCAGCAAAACCGCCCACTTTGGGGCGTTGCATCGACGATGGCGGGTTACCCGCATATGCGCAAAGCGCACTGTATGTTCGGCTGGGATTGGGGCCCGAAGCTGCCCGACATGGGCATTTGGAGAAGCGTTGAACTGACGGCTGTCAACGGCGCACTCATCACCGATACACGCATTTCTCAACAGCACAGCGAAAGTTTCGTGAACGTTGATATTTTCGTTAATTCAGATTTTGAATTTGGCAGATGTAAAGTTACTATCACATCGCCGGATAGAGAAACATTCACCGCCGAAAGCAACGCAAATGCAGCATCTGCAAGCGTTTCAATAGGTATTTCCGATCCGCAGATTTGGTGGGCGAACGGTCTTGGCAAACAACCGCTTTATAACGTAGTTACCGAAATTTTCGATAAAAATGGCGTTAAAACTGACGAAAAGCGCGAGCGTATCGGTCTGCGAACGCTCATTATCAGCCGCGACAAGGACGAATGGGGCGAAGAATTTTGCTTTAAGCTCAACGGCGAAAAGGTTTTCGCTATGGGTGCGAACTACATTCCCGAAGATCAGCTGATCGCGCGACGCTCCGAAAAGCGCACTCGCCGGCTTCTTGAGGACTGTGCGGCGGCAAATTACAACACGATACGCGTGTGGGGCGGCGGTTTTTACCCTGACGATTGGTTTTACGACATCTGCGACGAGCTCGGTCTGATAGTTTGGCAGGATTTTATGTTCGCCTGCTCGGCTTATCTCCTTACGAAAACGTTTGAAAAATCGGTGCGCGAGGAGGTACGTCAGAACGTTCTTCGCCTGAGAAATCACGCCTCGCTGGGTCTGTGGTGCGGCAACAACGAGATCGAATCAGCGTGGGAGGGCTGGGGTCTGCCCGACGATCCGCAGGCAAAAGCTGATTATCTGACCATTTTTGAGGAGATCATTCCGCAAATTCTCGCCGAAACAGATCCCGAAACTTCGTATCACCCTTCGTCACCATCATCGGGCGGAGGTTTCAAGCAGTCGTCCTCCAACCACGCTGGCGACATGCATTACTGGGATATTTGGCATAATTTGAAACCTATCGAGGATTTTAGAAAATATTACTATCGTTTTTGCTCGGAATACGGCTTTGAGTCGGTGCCGGCGCTGAAAACGATGCTGACCATTGCCGACCCTGCGCGCGGCGACCTCGACCTCATGTCGCCCGTGATGGAGGCGCACCAAAAATGCGTGCAGGGCAACGAAAAACTCATGTTTTACCTCGCGCAAATGGTGCGCTACCCCTACGATTTTGCGCAGCTCATCTACTCGTCGCAGCTTTTGCAGGCGGACTGCATTCGTTCAAGTGTCGAGCATATGCGGCGGGCACGCGGACGGTGCATGGGTTCGCTGTATTGGCAGGTCAATGACTCCAATCCTGTAATTTCTTGGTCGAGTGTTGATTATTTCGGTCGCTGGAAAGCGCTTCATTATTATGCGAAACGCTTTTACGCGCCCGTTCTGATCTCGCTGAATGATTCTGACATTTCTGCGTTGAAATTCAACATTTCCAATGAAACTCTCTCGTCGGTTTCGGGCGAAGTGTATTGGAACCTGCGCGATAACAAGTCCGAAATTCTGGACAGCGGACATTTTGTGGCAAACGTAAACGCTATGTCTGCCTGCGGTTTCGCGCCCGTAGACCTTAGCAAACTGCTCTCCACCGAGCATTACAAGCGCACGCGCTATATCGAATACAGATTGGAGATCGGCGGAAAGACCCTCAGCCGCGGAAGCACGCTGTTCACTCGACCGAAAACGTTTGAGTTTATCCGTCCGAATATTGAAATTTCTGCCAAAGATATTGGCGATAGCTGGGAAATCACGCTTAAAAGCGACGTTTTTACCAAGTCTGTCTGCCTTGATCTTACAGACCGCGACGCCGTTTTCGACGACAACTGGTTCGACATTCACGGCGATGAAGTACGCGTAAACCTCTGCAAATCCCGCGTTTCCGCGCCTTTTGCAAGCGCCGACGAGCTTCTCGAAAAGCTGACCGTGCAAAGCTGCTTCTTTGAATTAAAATAATTGCGAAAACGTTTAAGTGAATTCCGTCCCGATTACTGATCGGGACGATTTTTTTTGCAAAAAGCACTTTACAAACGCGAACATATGTGCTATAATAGTTTTAGAGAACATTTGTTCGTACAGATATTTAACTGATTTTTGTGTATTATGGAGAATATTAACAGAGTTTACATTGCTATCGACCTGAAAAGTTTTTACGCGAGCGTGGAGTGCGTTGCCCGCGGGCTGAACCCGATGACCACCAACCTCGTTGTCGCAGACGGCGGCCGAACTGAAAAAACTATCTGTCTTGCGGTGTCGCCCTCGCTGAAATCTTACGGTATAAGCGGGCGGGCGCGGCTTTTCGAGGTCATCGAGCGTGTTGCGGAGATCAACGCGCTGAGGAAAAGTTCGGCAAAAATCGAAAAATTCAGGGGCAGTTCGTTCGTCAACCCCGAGGTCGCCGCCGACCCCTCTCTAGAGCTGGGCTACATCACCGCCCCGCCGCAAATGGCGCGTTACATGGCGGTCAGCACGCAGATCTTCAAGATCTACCTGCGCTACGTTTCGGCAGCGGACATTCTCGTCTACTCGATCGACGAGATCTTCATCGACGCTACGGGCTACCTCGCGGTCTACGGCGGCACGGCGCACGAACTGGCGATGAAAATGATACGCGATGTGTTGCGCGAAACGGGCATTACCGCCACCGCCGGCATCGGCACAAATATGTACCTTTGCAAGGTCGCGATGGATATTGTTGCCAAACATATGCCCGCCGACGCCAACGGTGTGCGCATAGCCGAGCTGGACGAGCGCAGCTATCGCCGCCTGCTTTGGAACCACCGCCCGCTCACTGATTTTTGGCGGCTGGGGCGCGGCTACGCGAAAAAGCTGGAGTCGATAGGGCTGAACACGATGGGCGACATCGCGCGGTTTTCGCTGACGAACGAGGAGCACCTCTACCGCCTTTTCGGGGTCAATGCCGAGCTGCTCATCGACCATGCGTGGGGCTGGGAGCCTTGCACCATCGCCGACGTGAAAGCATACGTTCCCGAGAGCAAGAGCGTTAGCACGGGGCAGGTGCTGCACACCCCCTACGATTGCGAGAAAACGCGGCTGATAGTACGCGAAATGGCGGATATGCTCTCGCTCGACCTCGTTGACAAGGGACTGACCACCGACCAGATAGTGCTGACCGTGGGGTACGACGTGCAGAACTTGCGGTGCGACGCGCTGGGCGGCAGCTTTCGCGGCGAGATAGTCACCGACGCTTACGGTCGCAAACTGCCGAAACAGGCGCACGGCACACTTTCGCTCGGCAGGCACACCGCCTCCACGCGCGCCATTACCGATGCCGCGCTCGCGCTTTTCGACCGCATAATCGACCCTACGCTGCTGACCCGCCGTATCTGCGTCGTCGCGGGCAGAGTGCTGCGCGAGGAGGATATTCCCGAAAGCGAGGAGTGCGAACAGCTCGACTTTTTCACCGACGCCGCCGAGGAAGAGCGCCGCCGCAGGCAGTCCGCCGCCGAGGAACGCGAGAAGCGCCGTCAGCAGGCGATATTAAAAATACAAAAACGCTTTGGCAAAAACGCCATTTTCAAGGGCATGAATTTGCAGGAGGGCGCTACCACCATCGCCCGAAACGGGCAGATCGGCGGGCACAAGGCGTAAATGGACAAAAAAAATCCGCAGCGGAGATTATCTGCTGCGGATGATTTTTTTATACCTGAGCGCCGTAACCGTAACCGGAGTCCTTATAGCCGCTCTTTTTCTTCTTTTTGCCGTAATTGTTATTCTGTCTGTCGGGGTGTTTCTTGATCTGATGCTGCTGCCACTTAGTCCAAAGCGAAGGAGCAAGGAACATCGAGGTGTAAACGCCCGAAACTATGCCGACGATCATAGGCAGCGCAAAGCTCATTATCGAGGTAACGCCTCTCAGCGCGCAGACTATGCAAACGATTATCATAACGCTTACGGTGGTAACGTTGGTGTGGATATTTCTCGTAACGGTCTGCGTTACAGAGAGGTTCGTAAGTTCCTGAATATCCAGCTTCTTGCCGTAAAGGCGCTTGTTTTCGCGGATACGGTCGTAGATTATTATGGTCGAGTTTATTGAGTATCCCATGATGGTGAGCAGTACCGCGATGAAGTTCGAGTTTATATCGAAGCCGAAGATTATGAACGAGCCGTAAACCATTACCATATCGTGCAGCAGACCCAGCACCGCGAAAGCGCCTGCCGAGATACCGCCGATATTTCTAAACCTGATGCCGATGTAGATTATCATTACTACTACCGCGAGAAGCAGCGCTACAAGGCTCTTAGCAAAGAAGGTCTTGCCGTTGGTAGGAGAAACGTTGGTAGATTCCAGCGTGTCTACTTCGTTATCGGGATAAGCTTTCTGAAGTTCTTCCTTTATGCTCTGCTGCTCAGCATCGCTGATGCCGTTTTTGGAAGCGAATGAGAGCTGCAGCGATTTCTTTCCGCTGGAGAAGTCCTCACCTATGGTAACGGTGCAGTCCTCGCCGCAGGCGTCTTTAACTATCTTCTTGACGTTGCTATCGTCAACACTGCCGTTGTAGCTGTATGAAAGCAGCGTACCGCCCTTGAACTCGATGGCGATATTCGGTATTCCCGCGATGGTGAGTGCCGCGAATATGATGATGAGCACGGAGGAGATGATAGCGTAGACCTTTGTGTGCTGTACTATCTTTATGCGCTTTCTCTCGAGAACGGGTGTAGCGTCTACCTCGTCCTTTACGCCGAAGAAGCTGCGTTTTCTAAAGCACTTGAATTTCGCGAGCGACTCGAGCATAAGGCGCGAGCAGAAGATGCCGAAGATGAAGTTCGTTATTATACCTACCAACAGGGTGAAGCCCAGCGAGTAGATAGTGCCTGCCATGGAAGCGCCGAAGAACGAGAATATAGGCTTGAGCAGCGTGCCGAAAATGCTGTCAGTAGAGCCGAACGAGCCCATGAGGATAACGGCAACGAAAATTACCGTGATGTTTGAATCGAATACGGCGGCCCAAGCGCGCTTGTAGCCCTGCTCGATAGCTCCGCCGAGCGTTTTGCCGAGCCTCAGCTCTTCCTTTATACGCTCTGCCACGATGATGTTCGCGTCAACGCCCATACCGATAGAGAGTATGATACCCGCGATACCGGGAATGGTGAGCGTGAAGCTGTCGAATGCCGCGAAGAAGCCCGATACGCAGGCGATAGAGCCTACCACCTGACCTATAAGCGCGATGGTAGCAACTGCGCCGGGAAGTCTGTATGTAATGATAAGGTACAATGCAACGAATGCAAAAGCGATGATACCCGCGAGCAGCATAGCCGTTCTGGCGCCTGTACCGAGGGTAGGCGAGATGATATTGGTGCTGGTAGCGGTAAGCTTAAAGGGCAGCGAGCCTGCGTTTATCTTATCTGCAAGCGCCTGCGCTTCATCGTAGGTGAAGCTGCCCTCTATCTGGCATTTGCCGTCGGTGATGGCGGAGTTTACGGTAGCGTTAGAGATACAGGTATCGTCCATCCATATCGAGATAGAGCCCTTGCTCGAAGCCAGCTCGGTAGTAGCCGCGCCGAAAGCCTTTTTGCCGTCTTTATCGAGCTCGAGGCTTACTACATACTGAGTTTCGCCGTTATTATCGGTATAGCCCATAGCCTCAGCCTTAGTAACGTTTTCGCCGGTCATTACCTTCTCGCCGGTCTGCTCAGAGCCTTTGACGAAGGTAAGTATAGCGGTCTCGCCAAGCTCGCCGACCGCCGACTCAGGGTCGAAGTCGGTCTCGCCCGCCTGCCAAGGGAACGAAACTATTACCTTATTTTTGGTATAGTCAACGTATACCTCGCTGTCAGTGATATTGAGGTTCAGCAGACGCTGTTCGATAACAGCCTTAGCGGAATCCATATCTTGTTTTGAAGCGTCATAATCACCCTCGGGGCCGAAGGTAGCGTTTACGCCGCCCTGAATGTCGATACCCCAGCGTATTTCGTCAACGCCTTTGATTATAGTGTTTTCTATATCGCCGTACTTAGTGTGAAATCCAAAGAATGTAAAGTAGGCAAATGCAAGAATAAGGGCAAAAACTATAAAAAACACCGGTTTTTTTGCACGTCGCACTTTTTTTCCTCCTAAAAGCAAAATCAGTCATATCATTTCGGCGGCAGGCACGGCAAGCGCCATTACAGCCAAAAGTCAATTCGTCTTTTTATTATACTACTTTTTGTTGTAAATGTCAAGAGAAAAAATCATCTTATGTTGTATTTTCGGGGTTGATACGTTAGCTGAATTGTGGTATAATTATAATAGTACTAATTAAAGTAATGAAGGTGGATAATTATGACAGACGTTATAGAAAAATTCCTGCGCTACATCGCGGTGGACACGCAGTCAAGCGAAGAAAGCGAAACTTTTCCCAGCACCGAAAAGCAGAAAAATCTGGCGCGTATGCTTTATAACGAGCTGCGCGAGATGGGCGCGGCGGACGTTTATTTCAACGAGCGCGACTGCTTCGTTTACGCGAAGATACCCGCTGCCGACGGCGGAGAGTCGGCGCGCAGACTCGGCTTCATTGCGCACATGGATACCTCGCCCGAAGCTTCGGGAAGCGGGGTGAAAGCGCGGTTCGTTGAAAATTACGACGGCGGCGATATTCTGCTGAACGCCGAGAAAAACATCACGCTTTCGCCCGCGCAGTTTCCCGAGTTGGCGGCTTACCGCGGCAAAACGCTGATAGTAACCGACGGCACTACCCTGCTCGGCGCGGATGACAAGGCGGGCGTTGCCGAAATAATGGCGGCGGCCCAGCGACTGCTGACGAGCGGTCTGCCGCACGGCGAGATCTGCATAGCTTTCACGCCGGACGAAGAGATAGGCGGCGGTATCGACAAATTCGACATCGAGCGTTTCGGCGCGGACGCGGCTTACACGGTAGACGGCGGCGGATTGGGCGAGCTGGAGTTTGAAAATTTCAACGCCGCCTCCGCGCGCATCACTATCACCGGTCTGAACGTGCACACGGGCGAGGCTAAAGGCAAGATGGTCAACGCCGCGCAGCTCGCCGCAGAGTACGAGATGCTTCTGCCCGCCGCCGAAAAGCCCGAGCACACCGAAGGTTACGAGGGATTTTTCCACCTGCTGAGCATTTCGGGCGACACCTCTCGCGCCGAACTGAAATACCTTATCCGCGACCACGACCGCGCGAAATTCGAGTCGCGCAAAGAGCTTATGCGCCGCACCGCCGACCTGCTGAACGCGAAGTACGGCGAGGGCAGAGTGCAAATAGAAATTTCTGACACATATTACAATATGCGTGAGAAGATAGAGCCGCAGAATATGTTCCTCATCGAAAACGCGGCGGAGTGCATGAAAGAGCTGGGCGTACAGCCGAAAATACAGCCGATACGCGGCGGCACGGACGGCGCGAACCTCTCGTTCCGCGGACTGCCCTGCCCTAATCTTTTCACAGGCGGGCACAATTACCACGGCGTTTACGAGTACGTCTGCGCCGAGTCGATGGAGCTTGCCGCCGAGCTGATAGTCAAGCTTGCCTGCAAGGGATAAAAAATACGGCAGAGTTTTTGTGCTCTGCCGTTTTTTTACATCATTTTCTTCACTGCTTCTGCCAACTTCTTCATCAGCTTTTTACCCGCGACCCCGTTCTGCTTGTACCCCAGCTCCCCGAGCACCGCATTAGTAGCCGCTTCCGTACCACCGCCGAAGCCGCCGTCGTCCGCGAGGTTCTCAGCCACGCCGAGCGCCGCGCAAGCGAGCCGCAGGAGCTGCTTGTACGCATACACGCCTACGCCTTTGTCGCCGCGCTTGAAGCCCTCGCTGTCCAGCGCTTTCAAGGCTTTCGGAGCGGTGAAGCCGTTCAGCCCCGCGGCCTTTATCTTCGCGGGATAGTCCACATAACAGTAGTTGCAGTCGACCGCCGAGCCTATGCCCGCGACAGCGCCGCCGTCCGTGTACTGCCACATTCCGACCTCGCCCGACCAGTTGAGCTTGCCGCCGTACTCCGCCAGCCAAAGGGCGTAACGTTTCGCGACCTCGCTCGTCAGCATGGTCTGCGCGGGGCTGCGGCTCATGTAAATTCCTGCGAAATATCCCGCCTTTTCGAGCTCCTCGCAGAACGCCTTGCACATCGCCGAAACGCCCGTCTTGCCGACTAGCGACTTGCCCTCGACATCGAAATATATCGGGTACTCAAACTGCTTGCCCTTTATCGCGGCGATACAGCATTTAGCTTCGGCGCGCGCCTCGTCAACGGTGGTCGCATAGCTGAACCAGTACCCGCCGCAGGGTATGCCGTGCTTTTTGCACTCCGAATAGTTGCGCGCGAAAGTCTTGTCTATCTGCCCCGCGTAACGCCCGTAGCCTATCTGCATTATTACAAAATCGACCGCGCTGCGCACTTTCGCGAAGTCGGGCGAGCCTTGATAATGCGAAATGTCAATGCCCCTTTTCATCCCCGCCCTCCCCTCTCTGCGATTTTGTGTGCTGCGTGCCGAAATAGAACGCGATCACCGTGGTGAATATCGTAACGAACTGCGCCGCCGAAACCGTTCCGCGCCATGCAAGCGTGCAGAAAACACCCGTCAGCGCGAGTGTTACAAGCGACTTCACGTCTACCAGTTTTGCTAATTTCTGCTTCAATGCTCACACTCCTTATCGTGCTCGAGAGTATCGAGCCTGCGCTCGCACACGGCGAGACGATTCTCATCTATTGCCTGTTTTTTCTCAGTTTCGTACATTCTCAGTTTTGTGTTGTTGTACTCATTCACGCGCTTTTCAAGCTGCTCGATGCGGTAGCTCATCAGCCGTATTCCCGAAAATGTGCCGAGAAACGTGCCGCAAAGGCTCAGCAGCGCTATTATGACTTCGCTTGGCATAAGCATTTTTCGCCCGCCTTTCTGCCGAATTTTGTCATTATCAGTATATTCATCTCCCTGTTTTTCTGCCAACGCGGCTAAGCCGTACCGCGCGAAATGCAGTCTGAAACTGGGCTTTCCCCAACTTTAATCATACTTTGCGCGGCACAAAATGTCAATCGGCAGGGTAAACGAAATTTGCTGATAGTTCTGCATTCGTAATATTTTCCAAACCGCAAATCTGCATAAAAACGCGCAAAAAATCCCCCGCGCAGGTCTGAAAAACCGCCGCACGGGGGATAAATTTGCGTTATTTTGTTCAAATATCGTCCGTCAGAATTACTCCAGCCAAATGAAATTTGTGTCCTCGTTGATGAAATCGACGTTGTAGACGAGCAGAACGCGGTCTATGCCGTACTTCTCGACCATCTCGCTCACCGCGTCGAAGTGCGAGTAGCGCAGATCGACCATGTACACCTCGTCGAATTTATCGGCGAGATACTGCACCATCGAGTTGGCGTAAGAGTCCTTGAGAACCAGTATTTTCTCTTTGCTGCGCTCCGCCGAGTCGGAAGTTATCTTGAGCTGGGCGAAATTGCCGCCGAAGTAGGAAGCGTATTTATCCTTTTTGGTAAGATAGCTCGTATCTGTAATATCGTAGGCGAATTTGTTTTCCTTCTCATATTTCACGGTATATTTCGCCGACTTGTTCGCGAAGTAGCCGAAAGTATCGGGCTTTACGAACGAGGCGGGTGCTTTCGAGTAGAGTGTGCCGTAAAAATCGGGCACTGCGCGGTACTCGTACTCATCGCCCGTACCCGCGTAGCCGATGGTGTTCAGCCAAGCGTCGCAGACCGCGCGCGCCGCCGAGGAGGTCCAGTGGTGGTCGGTGCGGTAGTATGCCTGAACGCCCTGCTTTTGCAGGTCAGCGAGCGTATCGCGGGCGCTGAAAAGCGTAACGTTTTGCGAAAGCTTGCTCTGCACCAGCGCGATTGTTTCGTCCTGATCGTCGGTAACAGCGCCTGCGGGCAGCTTATCGGCGTTGAGGTCGATGGCGTTCGGCGCTAGGATAAAGTCCACGGGCTTGCCCAGCTTATCGGCAAAAGTATTGATATACGAGATATTTTTCTCCACCTGCGCGGTGTTCTGCGTATAACGCTGGAGCATATAGCCGTCTTTGCCGAAGTAAACGCCGTTCTGATAAGTCTTGCCCGAGAAATAATCGCAACAGGTCTTTAACGACATCATTGCGTCTTTTACAAATATTTGGTCAGACATATAGCTCTCAAAACCGCTCTCAAACTCGCCCGAAAAAACCTTTTCGGTGGTAAGCTCTGGCTTCTGCGCCAAGGTGCGGTTCTCCATCTCGGAAAAATCGCGGTCTTTTATGAGAAAAGTTCCCAGCGTGTACGCCGCGACGTAGCCGATGAATATTGCCGAGAGCAGTATGCAGGAGGCTTTTGAGCGCTTGTTTTCTTTATTTTTCATAGCTTAAAACTCCTCCCTGCTTAAAATCTGAAATACAGAAACGGATTGAACGAGCCGGAAGCGAGGTACGCTGTGGAAGCTATCAGCATAGCCGCCACGCTTACAGGCTCTAGCGCGAGCTGGTACACGCGCGGGCACTTTTCGTTGAGGTAAGCGCCGAGCTGCTTTATCACGGGCGTAGAGCCGAGCACCAGCACCGCGATGAGCGGCAGGTACTGCATCAGCCACATACCCGTCTGCGCGCTCCATAGCGGAAGTCCGCCGAAGCCGAACATATTCTTGAAATTAGCCGTTAGCTGCGCGGTATCTTCGTATGCGAAAATTCCCCAGCCTATAACTATCAGCAGCAGTGCGTAGATATGGCTCACCGCCGCGGGCAGCTTATCGAGCACCTTTTTCAGCAGCAGCTTTTCTATCAGCAGCAGCACGCCGAAATACAGTCCCCAAAGGATAAAGTTCCAGTTAGCGCCGTGCCAAAAGCCCGTCAAACACCAAACTATCATGATATTCACGCACTGACGCACCCTGCCTTTGCGGTTGCCGCCCAGCGGGATATAAACGTAGTCGCGGAACCAGCCCGAGAGCGACATATGCCAGCGCCGCCAAAACTCGGTTATCGACTTTGAGATATACGGGTAATTGAAGTTTTCGAGGAAGTCGAAGCCGAACATTTTTCCGAGGCCTATCGCCATATCCGAGTAGCCCGAGAAGTCGAAATAGATCTGGAAAGTGTAAGCCAGCGCGCTAATCCAAGCCGCCGCAACGCTCAGCTGCGAGCTGTCCGCCGCCGCAATCTCGTTAAATAGCGCGTAGATGTTGTTCGCAAGCAGCGCCTTTTTCGCAAGACCTACGGCAAAACGCTTTACGCCCGCCGTGAACTGATCTGCCGAAAAGTTGCGCTCGCCGAGCTGTTTTTCGATGTCGATATACCGCACGATAGGGCCTGCAACAAGCTGCGGGAACAGCGCGACGTATGTGCCCAGCGTGATGAAATTTTTCTGCGGCTTTACCTCGCCGCGGTAAACGTCGATAACGTAAGAGAGCGACTGGAAGCTGTAAAACGAAATGCCTATCGGCAGCGCCAGCCCCGGCAGCTTTATCTGCGCGCCGAAGAGCGAGTTTACGTTGGTAACGAAAAAGTCGGAATACTTGAATATCGCGAGCAGACCGATGTTCCAGATCACCGCCGCGAGGGTGGCGGCGAAAGCCTTGCTCTTGCCGTATTTCTGCTTATCGGCGAAAATTCCCGTGACGTAAGCCGCCGTTATCGAAGCGAGCATCAGCAGTATATACTTCGGCTCTCCCCACGCGTAGAAAAACAGGCTCGTTACAAAAAGCACGGTGTTTTTCAGTTTTTTCGGCGCTATGAAATACAGCACCAGCACAGCGGGGAGAAAGGCGAAGAGAAATACCATACTAGAAAATACCATATTTGAGTTTCTCCTATACTCCTATACATAAATACGCACGCGTAAACTGCCGTAGCGGGCGCGCGTGCGTTTTAAGGCTTAAATTTTATCAGCCGATTATCTCTTCCGCCTTGTCGTTATCATTGCTCAGGCACATATAAACGCTGTTGCCTTTAGTGAGCAGAACGGGCGTATTTAGCTTCGGCAGCTCGTCAGGATTATAGCTTTCTACCTGCGTTTTGAGATCCTCTATGCGCTTTTCGCAGGCGGCGAGGATGTCGGAAGCGGCGCTTTCGTCAACTGCGTCGAAGCAGGCGATCTCCTCAGCGGTAGAAACTCCGCCGACATAAACTGCGGCGCTGGAATACTTGTCCGCCGAAATGCCGTAAAGCTTTTTCAATTCCATCCTCATCCACGGAATCGGTAACATAATCCGCTGCCAGCTTTACTTCATCTCCCGCATTTCCCATAGCCACCCCGATCCCGACATGTTTCAACATGAGGACATCATTTCCCCCATCCCCGAAAGCCATTGATTCCTCCAATGATATTCCAAAATAATCCAACATCTTATCCACCCCCA
>OHHL01000218.1_pt1 | contig 23947 bp, 14 predicted proteins | sample 1568031 | NCBI WGS metagenome assembly OHHL01 (sample SAMEA3879513, study PRJEB24766) | human gut metagenome | biome: human-associated habitat; feature: feces | place: USA | collected 1985/1987 | reverse complement strand
AGCTTTGAAAAACTGCGGGAGAAGATGATGCTGACTGAAACCATCAGCATGGCACATCTAGGCGCAAGAGCCTTTGAGGAAATTGGCGGCGAAGTGGTGCAGACCACCGCCTTTGTGCGCTGTGCAAACCATGTGGAGGGCTATAAAGGCACCTATTGCCGCCTGATTGAGCCGACTTCCCAGCAGGGAAAAGAGGAGATGTTCCTTGCAGGACAAAAACGCTATACCGCAAATCAGGATGATTTTGCAAAGATTCCGGGGGCGTCGGTGGCGTATTGGGTATCAAAAAAGTTGTACTCTACTTTTAGAAATTCTCTTTTGTATGATTACACCATATCAGATGGACAAAACAAAACGGGAGATAACGCTAAATTTGTTCGTGAGTTTTGGGAAGTGAGAAACTCAAATGTTGGAAAAGGAAAAAAGTGGCTGTTCTATGCCAAGGGTGGTGGATATCGTAAGTGGTATGGAAATCTGTCAGAAGTTGTTAATTGGTCAGAGGAAGCGCGTGAATTTTATAAGAATGATAAGATTTGTAGGATTATTCCAGAATATCTTTGGTATAAAGCTGGAATTACATGGAGTTTGATTTCTAATAATCCTAGTTTTCGACTTTTACCGGAAGAGGCAACATTTGATGTTGGGGGCTCAAGCATCTTCTTGAAAGATAATAGCAATATAGAATTTGTTCTAGGATTGCTTAACAGCAAAGTTTTTTCTTATGTCCAAAAAATTGTTAATCCTACAATCAATATTCAGGTAAAAGACATTCGAGTTATGCCTTTTGTAAAGAAAAATGAGAACGAGATAACAGGATTGGCAGAAGAATGTTCGTTCCTTTCGAAAGAAGATTGGGACTCCTTTGAAACCTCTTGGGACTTTACCCGCCACCCCTTTATCAAGGCCATTACCAAATACCCCAACATGATGGATATTGGAAACATTTACCTTGCTGAGTGCTATGACATTTGGGCTGGCGAATGTGAAGAACGCTTTGAGAAGCTGAAAGCCAACGAGGAAGAACTGAACCGCATTTTTATTGACATTTACGGCTTGCAGGATGAACTGACCCCGGAAGTAGAAGATAAGGATGTGACCGTGCGCAAAGCGGACCTTGGCCGGGATGTGCGCTCCTTTATCTCCTACGCTGTGGGCTGTATGTTTGGCCGCTACTCTCCCACCTATGATGGTCTTGCGTATGCAGGCGGTACATGGGATGATGGCAAATACAATATCTATAAGCCGGATGCAGACGGTATTATTCCCATCTGTGACGACGAATACTTTGAAGATGACATGATGGGTCGTTTTGTGGAGTTTGTGCGGGTGGTATACGGTGACAGCTCGCTGGAAGATAATCTGCGCTTTATTGCAAACGCACTGGGCGGCAAAGGACAGCCGAAGGAGGTCATCCGCAACTACTTCCTGAACGATTTCTATGCCGACCACTGCAAGATTTATCAGAAGCGCCCCATCTACTGGCTGTTTGACAGCGGTAAGAAAAATGGCTTCAAGTGCCTGATCTACCTGCACCGCTACCAGCCGGATACCATTGCACGCATCCGTACCGATTATGTCCACGAGCAGCAGGCGCGCTACCGTACTGCCATCGAAGATTTGGAAAAACAGGTGGCCGCTGCCACCAGCACCAGCGAACGTGTCAAGCTGACTAAGCAACTGAACAAAGTGCAGGCGCAGGACGCCGAGCTGCATCAGTATGAGGAAAAAGTTCACGCGCTGGCCGATCAGATGATTAAGATCGATCTGGACGATGGTGTGAAGCATAACTATGAGATCTTTAAGGATGTGCTGGCGAAGATCAAGTGAGGTAAAATAAATGGAAAATGTTTTCGCTGACTTTCTACAGAATGGTGGTCTATACGAAACTATTACCGTCACGGAAGACAATGTGATGGATTTTTGCAGTTTATTGGGCGGAAAAATCAAAATTAGTATATTTTGCCCTAAATGTAAAGAAAATCGAGTCTTCACAATGAAACCTGTGACTTTTAGAAATAATAGCGGGGTTCTTCAAAAACTTGGTGAAGAAATATATCATAATTATGAAATTTATCAGTCATGTAAAGCTGTACCTGGTGAAAAAGACTCGCCATGGCATTGGTACACCTATTTGCCGATGGACTTTGCAAGAATTCTAACTTTAACATTTGAGTGTGCAATGGATCCAACTGCACACAAAATTGATTTTATAGTTCGAGCGGATGGTGACACTTTAATTAAGATTGGGCAGTATCCGACTTATGCAGATTTGACTTTTCCAGAACTGAATCAGTATAAAAAAGTTCTCTCAAGAGAAGATATGAAAGATTTACATCGGGCAATTGGATTGTTTGCATCTGGAATTGGTGCAGGCTCGTATGTTTATCTTAGACGTGTCATTGAACGAATGGTAGTCGCAGCTAAATCTGAAGCAATTACCAGCGGAAAATTAACCGCAAAAGATTTTGAAGGTGTAAGATTCTCAGATCAAATTGTCTTGTTGAAGGATGCTTTACCAGAAATTCTTGTTGGTAATTCAACTGTCTATGGGATTGTTAGCAAGGGTATCCACGAACTCTCAGAGGAAGACTGCATTTCTTATTTTCCCATACTTAAAGAGTGTATTTTTTCGATTGCCGAGGAATGGGAAGCTATTCGAGTAAGAAAACTGCGACAGAAAGAAATGAATTCTGCACTTTCTAGAATTGCAAACCAAGTAAAGTAAAGAGGAAGTACTGTGGAAACAGATAAAATCGTATTAGACCTCAACCGCCGGTTCGCGGCACCGCTGCCGGAATTTTATGAGCGCCGGATCATCTTCTGGCACGATGAAGAAAAGGAGTATGCGGACAAGCTGGATGAGATCCGGCTTGAAAATGCTAAGCTGGTTGCACTGACCGGCAGTAATACCTTTGCGGTCAAAAAAATGCTGTCGGTGGATGACCTGACGAGCAACTATGTTGTCTACTGCCCCATTTCCTACGAGCGGCAGGAGGATGACTGGCTGTTGGATATTGAACTATACAGCGAAAGCTACCGGACAGATGCTGTTTCCAACTGGATGCAGGAACTGGATATCTTGGACAATCCCTCTATGCGCAAGCTGGTGAAGCACTACCGGAAGTTTTTTGGTGCACAGGCTCGTCGTGCCAAAATCATGGCACAGGATAAGATACCTGCCACTCCGGCACAGCTGCACATGGCCGTGATGGCGGCGCTCTGCGGTATGAAAAAAGCACAGCCCAATGAAATCTTGCTGAACGTGCTTCGTGGTGGACTGGATAAAGCGCAGAATCCAATCTATCAGAGTTTTGTGGATTATAGTGCAGAAGAAGCTTTCTGGGCAATGGTTCGGCAGGGCTGTGGCTATGCAGAGGAAGAGCCGGATCTTGGGCAGCTGGCAATTCATCTTCTGTTGACAGCTTCTACGCGCACACTGCGCCCGGAATTTCTGGCAGGGCTTGAGAAGTTCCTTTCCATTCCGCATCAGGCGTACTGCTACGAGCTGGTGTCGGAGTGGCTGCACAGTGATGATCTGCAGCAGCTTTATGACGTGGCCCGCTATGTGGAAGATGAAGCACATCTGCCGCAGAGGCTGGAAAAACTGACGGTTGATGATCTGGCGACAACGGAGTGTTTCCCGTGCATCAACGAGATCATCCTGAGCAAGCTGATGACGGAGATCAGTGACCATATCATTGATGTGGATGTGATCACAAAGACGGTGGAAAAACGTCGCACCTGTGTCTGGTACGAGTACTTCCGCAATTTCTACGAGGGTCTGTTGCAAGTGGCCAACATGCAGGAGTTCTTCAAAGAGCACTCCGCAGGGTTCCATACCCCGGACGCAAAGCAGGTCTGGAAAGAATATGCGGAGGACTATTACAGGATGGACACCTATTATCGACTGTTCCATCTGAGCTTCCAGAGAAGTCTGGAAACCTCCAATATCAAACTGGACGACCTGTTCAAGCATGTTGTAGATAAGGTAGAGGGGCTGTACTCCTACTGGTTTCTGGGAGGCCTCGGCAAAAACTGGTCGGATGTATGTGCTGATGAGATGGCAGAGCATGGCCGCGTATTGGAAATTCCGCAGCAGTCGGATTTCTACAATGAGCACATCCGTCCGGCAGACAGCCGCGTGTTCGTGATCATCTCGGATGCTATGCGCTACGAGGTGGCGGCATCACTGGCAGATGAACTACGCAGAGAAACGCAGAGCAATGTGAAACTCGGCAGTATGCAGAGCATCTTCCCGTCTATCACGAAATTTGGCATGGCAGCACTGCTCCCACATAAGGCGTTGACGGCTGAACTGAAAAATGAGGTACTGAATGTTCTGGCCGATGGGCAGTCTACCGCAAGCACGAACCGGGATAAGGTCCTGAAAGGTGTAAATCCGGCCAGCGTGGCGTTGCAGTATAAGAACATCATCGGGATGAAACGTGCAGAGCGTGCGGCACTGGTCAAGGGTATGGATGTAGTCTATATCTACCATGATACCATTGACGAAGCAAGCCATACATCGGATACCTCTGTGTTCCCGGCATGCGATAGGGCTATCAGTGAACTGAAGAATATGGTGCGCATTATCGTCAATGACTTCGGCGGGGCGAACATTCTGATTACGGCAGATCATGGCTTCCTGTACACTTACAGTCCGCTGACCGAGGATGACAAAGTGGATAAAACCAGCTTCCATGATATGGAAGTGGAATATGGCAGACGCTATGCAATCATGCAGAAGGAGGCGAATCCGCAGTATTTGCTTCCTGTAAAATTCCTGGACGGAAAAACGGAATACACTGGATTTGCTCCACGGGAAGGTATTCGCATCAAGATGAATGGTGGCGGGCTGAATTTTGTGCATGGCGGTATCAGCCTGCAGGAAATGACGGTTCCGGTGATCGAATATCATTATCTGCGCAACGGCTCTATGGAATATCGGCGCAATAAGCAGAAGTATGATACGCTCCCCGTAACAGTGAGTTTGCTTTCTTCCAGTCGGAAGATCAGCAATATGATCTTTTCACTGGATTTCTACCAGAAAGATGCGGTAAGTGCAAACCGTGAGGCTGCTACTTATCTGGTGTGGTTTACGGATGAATACGGAAAGCCTATCAGCGATACCCAGAAGATTATTGCGGACAAAACCAGTGAGAACGGCGCAGATCGTACGTTCCATTGCAACTTCAACCTCAAATCGATGAAGTTCAGCAATACAGCAACCTATTATCTGGTGATTGCGGATGAGCAGGGCCAGCAGATGCAGCAGCGGGAACAGTTCCAGATTGATATTGCATTTGCGATTGATGAGTTCGATTTTTTTAATTGATGGGAGCAGGAGAACTATAAATGGAGCCGAATGCGGAAAACAGCTGCCGCCGAGACGAAATCAAGGAAAAGTTACGGCAGAACTTTGACGGAAAGATCGTTCGCAAGGACCTGACCAAAAAGATCAAGGAAGGTGCGAATGTCCCGGTTTATGTGCTGGAGTTTTTATTAGGCCAGTACTGCAGTTCAGATGACGAAGCCATTATTGAGAAAGGCGTACAAAATGTAAAACGGATTCTGGCGGACAATTTTGTTCGTCCGGATGAGGCACAGAAAATTCTGTCACAGCTGCGAAAAAAGGGAAGCCATACTGTTATTGATATGATCACGGTCAATCTTGACATTAAGAAGAACTGCTTCTTTGCCAGTTTCTCTAATTTGGGATTGGACAAGGTGCCCATTGCGGATGAATATCCGGAAAAATATGATCGGCTGCTCTGCGGAGGCATCTGGTGCATTGTACAGCTGGATTATGAAGTAGAGGGTGACAATAATTTTGGCCTTGTTGATCTGGGCGGTGAACCGTTGCAGTCCAGCCAGAAAAAGCAGAAGAACCTTACTCCAATCAGTATCCGTAAACTAACACCGATCCAGATGCCGCATATCGATATCGACGAATTAAAGCGTGGCCGTAAAGCTTTTACAAAGGATGAGTGGCTGGATATCCTTCTGCGTTCTATCGGCATGGAACCGGACGAATTCACGGAAAGAGAAAAATGGCTCCTGCTCACACGAATGATTCCACTGGTGGAGAACAATTTCAACCTCTGTGAACTTGGTCCCCGCAGTACGGGAAAATCGCATCTTTATAAAGAAATCTCGCCCAACAGCATTTTGATTTCTGGTGGACAGACGACCGTTGCAAACCTGTTCTACAATATGGGGCGCAAATCGGTTGGCTTGGTTGGTCTTTGGGACTGTGTGGCTTTTGATGAGGTTGCCGGAATCAAGTTCAAGGATAAAGACGGCATCCAGATCATGAAGGACTATATGGCATCCGGGTCCTTTGCCCGTGGTAAAGAGGAAAAGGCAGCCTCGGCCTCGATGGTCTTTGTAGGAAATATCAACCAGAGCGTGGATGTGCTACTGAAAACCTCCAGCTTGTTTGACCCATTCCCGCCCGAAATGGGAACGGACACTGCATTTCTGGATCGTATCCATTGCTATTTGCCCGGCTGGGAGATCCCGAAATTTCGACCCGAACATTTTACGAATGACTATGGTTTCATCAGCGATTATCTGGCTGAGTTTATCCGGGAACTGCGGAAAGAACAGTATGGTGATGCGCTGGATCATTATTTCCGATTGGGCAAAAATTTGAATCAGCGTGATACCATTGCTGTACGGCGTATGGTGGATGGTTATCTGAAACTGATGTACCCAGATGGAGTGTTTGATAAATCTGAACTGGAAGAAGTTCTGCAGATTTCATTGGAGATGCGTCGCCGCGTAAAAGAACAGTTGAAAAAGCTGGGCGGGATGGAATTCTACGATGTGAATTTCTCCTATATCGACTTGGAAGACATGTCGGAGCATTATGTGTCGGTTCCTGAACAGGGCGGTGGCAAGTTGATTCCAGACGGTATGTGCAATCCAGGACAGGTCTACACAGTATCTCGCGGAAAAAGTGGCATGATTGGTGTATTCCGTTTGGAAAGTCAGATGTTGCCTGGTAGCGGAAAGTTTGAGCGCACAGGTCTTGGCAGTGACCGTGACTGCAAAGAGTCAACGAATACGGCGTTCAATTTCCTAAAAGCAAATGGAAAACGCATCAGCGGAGGCATCAGCACTGCATCTAAAGACTACATCATCAATTATCAGGATCTGCAAGGTATTGGCATGACAGGAAAATTAGCATTGCCTACGCTGATTGCGCTGTGCAGTATTGCGCTTGGACGGCCAACAGTCAGTACCCTTGCTGTTCTGGGTGAAATTAGTATCAGTGGTACAATTCTAAAGGTAGACGAGCTTGCAAACAGCTTGCAGGTATGTCTTGACAGCGGAGCGAAGAAAGTTCTGCTGCCGATTACAAGCGCTGCAGATCTTGGAACTGTACCTCCCGAATTAGTGGGAAGTTTTAATTTAATCTTTTATAGTAGCGCAGAGGATGCAGTGTTCAAAGCATTGGGTGTTGAATAAAGGGGAAAGTTTATATGGCACAATTTGGTGTTTATGGGATACTCGTCTAAAAGATTATACTGTAATATTTTTAAGATGGATTCCTTGCTAACATGGTCGACATGAAATACAAATTAATGTTTTGATGTAAAAATGAGGAGGTATCTATGGAAGATAGCGTCCCAAAGTATGATTTGTTTCAAAAAGCATATAAAAAATTGAAATCAACTGCGTATTATGACAAGACAAACCTCCATTTGAGAGATCGGATTGCGGAAGCGGAAAACACTCTCAATATAACGATAGAGGAACGCTTGAAGGATTTGCACCAAGCGTTTGTAGCGTCAGATAGCACGAAGTGGGAAAGGAAAAAAGAAGATATTTTGAAAAGCATTTCCTGTCGTCTGCTTCCGAAAAAGATTATGGATACAAAGGAAGAAAAGAATTGTTCGGACGGAACAAAAGGCGTTTTGATTAGTGGAGTGCCAGCAAAACAAGTCAAAGTTGATGAGATACAATATTTCATTGACATGAAGATTGAGGGAATGATTCTTGGCGTTCTATGGATTATGATGATAGGATGGCAGTTAGATAAATCCTATACCAATTGCTATGGAAATCGTATACGAAAGACGCTATATAATGAATTTTCTAAAGAACCGACCTTTTCCCCAGCGCTGTTTGAGCCGTATTTTCAGAATTATGAGAGTTGGCGAGATCAGGCATTAACTTTGGCACAGAAGTGTATGCAACAAGATGATGTTCTGATTTTTACGCTAGACTTTAAGCGCTACTACTACTCCGTGGATGTATCAGAGGAATTCATGAAGGAGATTCTTACTGGGGTAAAAGGAAAATCTGATTACAATGAAGAATATCTGAGTAGGATAAATGACTTTGTGTACTGTGTGATCAAAAGATATTCACAAATCTACAAAGAGCATAGCGGAGAAGAGTGGATTCGCCGTATATTACCAATTGGGTTTCTGCCATCGGGGGTTTTAGCAAACGAGTGTCTGAAAAAATTTGATACAGCAATTTTGGACGGATGGAATCCACTTTACTATGGACGGTATGTAGATGATATATTGCTTGTGGAAAAGGTGGAAGAGGGAAGCCGAATCGCTCAAAAAGCGCAGGATGGTAAACTGGAATTCTATGAGGCCTTTGAATATTATACGGTAAATAATTCACGCTGGACGGGTAAAGAAAACCGGAATGCGAGGGCTGTTTTCAAAAAAGAAGAAGACGAATGTGGAACTTACTGTATTTTGCCAGAGTTTACAAAACCATTGGGAAGCGCCACGAAAATCCAATTACAGGCAAGCAAAATTAAGTTGTTCTACTTTCAGCGTGGACAATCGGATGCATTGATCACTTGTTTTAAGAATAGCATTGAAAAAAACAAATCGGAATTTCGCTGGATGCCGGAAGATGACGCTGTGTTTCAGGAGGACGATTATTCGGAGGTTTTTGAACTAAGCCACCATGGAGTGAATAAACTTCGTGAAGTGGACGATATAGCTGTTGATAAATACGCACTTTCGAAATATCTGGGGAAGTTACAAAGGATAAATGGACTGATTTCGGAGAAGACGAAAGGAGAAGAGTATAATTTTGTCCGTGACATCCATAAAATATTTACGCCAAAAACAATAATTGAAAATTATACACTCTGGGAACGAGTAATTGCGATCTTATTTGTAAAAAAATCCTATAAGGCACTACTTAGGTTTATTGCCCTTGTCATAGACACGCTTGATAAAACAAGTTATGCCATAGAAGGAGTGGATGGTGATACCGGATTTGTAACAAATGCATTGCGAGAGGCACTGCAAGAACATCTCATTTCCAGCATAGCTCGTCCGATGGCACTTCATGATGGGGAGACTTTTGAGGAATGGAAGTTAGAAGATGCGCAGAGCCTGCTCAGCGAACAGATGAAAGAACTTTTGACAAAAGCACAGAATCGTTCGAAAGGTTATTTTAAAGCTAAAATGCTGGATAAAAATCTGTGTGTTATCTGGCCAGAACTAGTGAGTTGTGGTGGTGAGAATCCGCAGAAAAAGGATCTGACCAATGAAGATAATGTAGTGGAGCTTCTGAAAAAAGAAACCTGCACAGAAACTTTTCAAGAAAAAATGAACAAGATTATAAATCAGAGATACATCTATTACCCCTACCTTATCAAACCGGCAGATCTGATGCTCGCAAGATTGATGTATGATCTTGTTCGTAAAAAAGATCTAGAAGATTTGAATAAAATCAAGGAAATTTTCAAACAATGCTGGCAGTTGAACTATAGCCCACTTCCATTTGAAGGTTGGACAAATAATAGATTTATAGAAGAAAATATAAAAACTGGTGAACTCAATAAGCAGCCCGTTTTTCAAATCGGAAAGCCGAGCTTTTCAAAGATTAGGGTAGCCGTTGCCAATATCCAAATGGACATTTCAAACTTTGACCAGGCTGTTATGCGTAAACCGAACAGAAGCTACCGAAGATATCAGCAGATAGCAGAACTGGTGAATACTGCTGTTCGGGAAAAAGCAGATATGTTGGTAATGCCGGAAGCGTGTACTCCAAAAGAATGGCTGCCAACGCTGGCTAGAACTTGCGAAAAAAATCATTTGGCAGTTGTAACAGGGGTAGAGCATATTATTGAGGATAACTGTGTTTATAATCTGACAGCAGTGATTCTTCCGTATGAAGAAAAGTGGACAGGTCAGTGGCACTCTGTGATTCTGTACCATTCAAAGAATCATTTTGCACCTGAAGAAAAAAGGATGATTGAAAGCTTACATCTAAGAGCTATGGAAGGAATAGAAAGTTCTGAAGCTAAATGTGATGCAAAGTATGAGTTGTATAGCTGGAACGGATTTTGGTTTACAGTGTACTGCTGCTTTGAGCTTACATCCATTCGAGATCGTTCGATTTTTCAATCCTATATTGATGCGTTGATCGCAGTCGAGTGGAATCAGGATGTGAACTATTATAGCAATATAATTGAATCACTAAGTAGAGATATTCACTGCTACTGCATCCAGACGAATACCTCCGAGTATGGAGACAGCCGAATCACAAAACCGTCTAAAACCGAAAATAAGGACATCCTGAGAATAAAAGGAGGAAGTAATGCAACAGCACATGTTGGAACTATTGATTTGGAACAGCTTCGGGAATTCCAAATGAAAGCATACAGTGGTCAAAAAGAAGATAAAACTTTCAAACCGACTCCGCCAGACTTTGACTATAAAGGAGCATATGAGCGTCGGAAAGGAACGATGTTTGAATGCTTTTGTGCGAAGAAAACAGCAGATTAAATTTGCTGTTTGTAGCAGATCTGTAGCAAATTTCATATATTTGACGAATTAACGCTATAAAAATCAAAAAGTCATCATGCATCACACGCAGGGGGTCTGGGGTTCGGGTGTTTTTGCTCCCGGGCTGCTTGCGTTTGCGCAACAGCCCGGGAAACAGGCAAAGACAGGAAAACCGCGCAGATCACGTTCAATAAACAAAGAAATGGCTGCTGCACCGGGAAGAAATCCTGTGCAGCAGCCATTTTTATTATGGTATAAGATCAGTCCTTCTTCTCGGCGGTGCGGGCAAAGAAGTTGGCGAGGACGGCGCCGGAAATGTTATGCCACACCGAGAACACAGCGCCGGGGATGGTTGCCAGCGGATACTGTGCAAAGTGGGCAGCGGCCAGAGAGGTGGCCAGACCGGAGTTCTGCATACCGACCTCGATGGAGATCGCGCGGCACTTGGTGGAATCCAGCTTCAGCAGCTTGCCCACACCGAAGCCGGTGAGGTAGCCCAGCAGGTTGTGCAGGATGACTACGGCAAGGATCAGCAGGCCGCTGGTCATGATCTTGGCGGAGTTTGCGGACACAACAGCGCAGATGATGAGCACGATGGCGGTGGTGGAGACCAGCGGCAGCACGCGGACGGCGTTCTGAGTGAAGGCGTGGAAGAAGTGGTTGACCACAAAGCCCAGTGCGATGGGCACCAGCACTACTTTGACGATGGACAGGAACATATTTACAGGGTTCACATCCACGCGCTGGCCGGCATACAGCAGGGTGAGCAGGGGAGTCAGGATGGGAGCCAGCACGGTGGAAACGGCAGTCATACCGACGGACAGTGCAACGTCGCCCTTGGACAGATAGGTCATCACGTTAGAGGAGGTGCCGCCGGGGCAGGTACCCACAAGGATGACGCCGATGGCCAGCTCGGTGGGCAGGTGGAACAGCTGCGTCAGCGCCCATGCAAGGAAGGGCATCAGGGTGAACTGCGCAATGCAGCCGATGATCACATCCTTCGGGCGGCTGAACACCACCTTGAAGTCCTCCGGCTTCAGGGTGAGACCCATGCCGAACATGACGATGCCCAGCAGGGTGTTGACCCATGCGGTCTTTACTACACTGAAGGTGCCGGGGAACAGCAGAGACAGTGCCGCCACCACAATGACGATGGCGGCCATGTACTTGCCCACAAAGTCGCTTACTTTTTCCAATGTTTTCATGATAAACTCTCCTTTTTCCTGAACACTTATTTTTGCGGATGTAAAGGCAATGAAACATCCGGGAAATGGCTTTCCCGCAAACAAAAACGCCTTTGCCCCTTACGGTTCGTAAGAGACAAAGGCGTATAAACTCCTCTGCGGTACCACTCTTATTGCCGGTGCAAAGCCCGGCCCCTCAGTGCGCATCCAACAATGCGCGGCCCGTGATAACGGGGGCCTGCCGTTCCCGCTTACTGGGGCGCATACACCGCCCATTCAGCCGGAAAGCTCGGAGAGGATCTTCCCACGGACGCCCTGCACTGCCTTGCACCAAACCGGCAGCTCTCTGCAGCATTCCTTCCGGGTACTCTTTCTCGTCATAGCCGAATATTTCACTGCCACGGAGTATACTCCCCCGGGGGGCTGAAGTCAAGGGATATGACCCGTCTGTTTTTTCATCTGGTTCATATCATAAATGAAAGCAGCTCATGTAATGACTGCCTCGGCCAGCTTTGCCGGGTGTGGATCCTTTATGAAAAAGGTGAAGTGACCGCTGGCCACTTCACCTTTTTGTGTCTCGTGTATTTTTGCTGTTACAGGATGCGCACCCGGATGACGGCGGGGATGCTGCTCAGCTTCTCGCTCAGGCGGGCATCCACGGCACCGGTGGCGTCCAGCATGGTGTAGGCCATGTTCTTTTTGCTCTTGTTCACCATGTTTTCGATGTTCAGGCCGGCCTCGGTGGTCAGGGCGGTGATCTGGCTGATCATGCCGGGCTCGTTTTTGTGGATGATGCAGATGCGCTTGCCGCCGGCGCGGGGCTGATGCACCTCCGGCAGGTTGACCGAGTGGGTAATGTTGCCGTTGCGCAGGTAATCGCTCAGCTCCTGCGCTGCCATGATAGCGCAGTTGTCCTCGGCTTCCGGGGTGGAAGCGCCAAGGTGCGGGGTGCACACGATGCCGGGACGGCCCAGAATGTCTTCGGAGGGGAAGTCGGTCATGTAGCCGGACACCTTGCCGCTGTCCATGGCCTCCAGCAGGGCGACGGTGTTCACCAGCTCGCCGCGGGCGTAGTTCAGGATCTTGACGCCGTCCTTGCACAGGGCAAGGGTCTGGGCGTTGATGGTGTCCTTGGTGGTGGGCAGGTAGGGCACATGGATGGTGATGTAGTCGCACAGGGGCAGCATATCGTTCAGGTTTACGCAGTGGTGCACCTGACTGCTCAGGTTCCATGCAGCTTCAATGGAGATGTAGGGGTCGTAGCCGTAGACCTCCATGCCCAGCTCGATGGCGCAGTTTGCCACCCGGGAGCCGATGGCACCCAGACCGATGACACCAAGGGTCTTGCCCTTGATCTCGTTGCCCACGAACTGCTTTTTGCCCTTTTCCACGCTCTTGGCCATGGCCGGGTCACCGGCCAGACCCTGACACCACTGGGCGGCGGCGGCCACGTTGCGGCTGCCTGCAATGAGCATGCCGATGACCAGCTCCGCCACGGCATTGGCGTTGGCACCCGGGGTGTTGAACACCACGATGCCCTGCTCGCTGCAGCGCTCCAGCGGGATGTTGTTCACACCCGCACCGGCGCGGGCGATGGCCAGCAGATTGTCGTTGAAGGTGGTGTTCAAAAGGTCGGCGCTGCGCACCAGAATACCGTCCGGGGCATCGGCATCCACCGTGACATCGAACTGGTTCTTGGGCAGCTTTGCCAGCCCCACCGGGCTGATGGCGTTGAGCGTTTTGATGGTGTACATATCTGAAACCCCTCTTTATGCATTCTCTTTGCGGAACTTCTCCATGAAGTCCACCAGCTTGTCCACGCCCTCGGCAGGCATGGCGTTGTAAATGGAAGCACGCATACCGCCTACCAGACGGTGACCCTTCAGGTTCACAAAGCCCGCCTCGGCGGCTTCGGCGCAGAACTTTTTGTCCATGTCCGGGTTGGGGCTGGTGAAGGTGACGTTCATGGTGCTGCGGTAGCGGTGCTCCACAGGGTTCGTGAAGAACTCCTGCCCGTCCAGATAGTCGTACAGCACCTTGGCCTTGGCCTCGTTGATCTTCTGCATATTGGCCAGACCGCCGATATCGTTTTCCAGATACTTGAGCACCAGACCGGTCATGTAGATGCACCAGCAGGGCGGCGTATTGTACATGCTGTCCTTGGCCAGCAGGGTGGTGTAGTTCATCATGGTGGGCACGTTATCTGCGGCGTGACCCAGCAGGTCATCCCGGATGATGGCAATAGCCATACCGGCGGGGGCTACGTTCTTCTGCACGCCAAAGTAGATGCAGCCGTACTTGCTGACATCTACGGGCTTGGAAAGGATCATGGAGCTCATATCTGCCACCAGCGGCACGCCCTCCACCTGCGGCAGCTCCACATACTGGGTGCCGAAGATGGTGTTGTTCTGGCAGATGTGGATGTAGCTGGCGTCCTTATCGTAGTCGATAGCGTTTACATCCGGGATATAAGTGAAATTTTTATCCTTGCTGGACGCTACGATCTTGGCTTCACCAAACTTGGCGGCCTCCTTGGCAGCCAGACCCGAGAAGTTGCCGGACACGATGTAGTCTGCCTTGCCGGTGGTCATAAAGTTCAGCGGTACCATGGCGAACTGCTGGGTAGCACCGCCCTGAAAGAAGCCCACCTTGTAGTTATCGGGAATGTTCATCACCCGGCGCAGGGAAGCCTCGGTGTCCTTGATGATGGCATCGAACCACTTGCTGCGGTGGCTCATCTCCATGACGCTCTGACCACTGTCGCCGTATTCCAGCAGCTCAGCCTGTGCCTGCCGCAGCACCTTTTCGGGCAGCATGCTGGGGCCTGCGCTGAAGTTATATACTCGTGCCATAATGAACCTCTCCTTTTCCTGTGATACACCTATTACGCAGCACCGCCGTTTTTGCGGTGCGTCTGTTGCTTTCCGTAGCCGTAGTATACCGGTTTTCCCATGCCGAAAACAAGAGCATCTTTGCACAAAGATATGGCCCCCACACCCTGCCTGATGACACAAAGCATACAAATGTACGCCGTGCGGAGACAAAATATAAGACAAATGTAAAAGACATGCGCTATCCCTTGGTTTCATGCGGATTTTCCGCCCTTGCACCTTTGGCAGAAATGCGGTATACTGGAAATACTAAGACAAATGTAAAAGAAAAACGAAGCCCAAACTGTGAAAGTGCGTTTGGAGCGGCCCGCAGGCCGCGACAAACGCGAAATTAAAAATAATTTTTCCGCTGAAAATATCCAGAGCGGCAGCGGAGGATATTCAAAATCGTTTTTTCTCCGCAACCTCGCAGGCGGGAGCGCTATTGTAGGCACTTTCGATGATTCCAACAAAAAATCGCTGTAAAAATTGGATGGTAATTCTAAAAGGATTCCAACACAAAACTGTAAAACTGTGATATAATCATAAATACAGACAAGATGCAAAAGGGGGCAGTCTGCCCCTTTTGCATTTCCGAAAAAAGCTTTAGGAGGCGAGGCCCAATGGCACAGATCCGTTCCAAGCCCTTCGGTGTGACCAAAGAGGGCGCTAATGTTACCGAGTACATTCTCTCGAACCCCGGCGGTATGTCCGTCAGCGTGCTGGATTACGGCTGCGTGATCAAAAATATCATCGTCCCGGCCAAGAATGGCCCGGTGGATGTGGTGCTGGGTCACGACACCATGGCAGATTACGAAAACGACTTCACCTCGTCCGGCAGCACCTGCTGCGGTGCTTTTGTGGGGCGCTACGCCAACCGCATCGAGAATGCCGTCTTTACCTTGGGCGGCAAGACCTATCAGCTGGAAAAAAACAACGGCGAAAACCACCTGCACGGCTGTTTTTCCCGGAAAATCTATGAGGTGAAGTACTTTGGCGATACCCTGCTGATGGAGGCCGTAAGCCCTGACGGCGAGGATGGTTTTCCCGGCACCCTGAAGATCGCGGTGCGCTACACCCTTACCGACGACAACACCTTCCGCATGGACTACCGTGTGTCCTCGGACGCCGACACGATCGTAAACCTGACCAACCACAGCTACTTCAATCTGGACGGCGGCGGCGACGTGCTGAACCAGAAGCTGCGCATCTACGCTTCCCGCTATCTGGAAGGCAACAACGCCACCTGCCCCACCGGCAACATCCTGCCCGTGGCAAACACCCCCATGGACTTTACTGCCGGTAAGACCATCGGCAAGGAGATCGACACCGGCTTCTCCCAGACCACCATGGTGGGCGGCGGCTACGACCACTGCTATGTCATCGACCGCGCACGCGGCTCCAGCCAGAGCATCTGCGCATGGGCGACCAGTGATAAGACCGGCATCAGCATGAAGCTGTACACCACCCAGCCGGGCATCCAGCTGTACACCGGCAACTTTTTGCAGGACTGCCCCGCCCCGGGCAAGGGCGGCGAGCCCATGCGGAAGTACGGCGGCTTTGCCTTGGAGACCCAGCACTATCCGTGCAGCCCCTCTCACCCGGAGTTCCCCTCCACGGTGCTGCGGGCTGGCAAGGTGTTCCGCGCCACCACCACCCTGCGGTTCTTCACCGGCAAGCAGTGCGGAAAGCTTTAAAAATGATACACCATGCAAAAACGTCTGCTTCGGCAGACGTTTTTTGCGTGGTGGGAGGCTGCGACTGAGGGAGTTTCCCTCTCCATTTCTATGTTTTGCACAAACGGCGCATTCTCTCCATGTGAAAAGTGCGAAAAATCTCTGTCAATCAAAAGTGCAATGCGCGAAGATGCAACAAAAATATATCTGAATAAAGAAAGCGCCCCTTGCAGTCGGCGGCAAAAAGCGGTATGCTTTAAGCAGACCGGGCAGCGCCCGGCGCAAAGAGATAAAAGTGATAATACGATATGAGAGAGGTACTCGGCTATGGCAATTTTGGTTTCCGGCGGTGCCGGCTACATCGGCAGCCACACCTGCATTGAGCTGTTGAACGCTGGCTACGATATCGTGGTGGCAGATAACTATTATAACGCTTCCCCTGTGGTTCTGGACCGGGTCAAGCAGATCACCGGCAAGGACTTCCGCTTCTACAATGCGGACATGACCAAGCACGAGGACGTGGAGAAGATCTTCTCCGAGTGCCCGGACATCACCGCCGTCATCCAGTTTGCAGCCTACAAGGCTGTGGGCGAGAGCGTGTCCAAGCCCATCGAGTACTACTACAATAACCTCAACTGCACGCTGGTCATTCTGGACGTGATGCGCCATCATGATTGCCATAACTTCGTGTTCAGCTCCTCCGCTACCGTCTACGGCGACCCCGCCAGTGTGCCCATCACCGAGGACTTCCCCGTGGGCGCTACCACCAACCCCTACGGCACCACCAAGGCCTTCACCGAGCGCATTCTGCAGGACGTCTGCAAGGCTGACCCCAGCCTGAATGTGGCGCTGCTGCGCTACTTCAACCCCATCGGCGCCCACAAGAGCGGCCTGATCGGCGAGGACCCCAACGGCATCCCCAACAACCTGATGCCCTACATTGCCAAGGTGGCTGTGGGCAAGCTGGAAAAGGTGCACGTCTTTGGCAACGACTACCCCACCCCGGACGGCACCGGTGTGCGTGACTACATCCATGTTGTGGATCTGGCCCGGGGCCATGTGTGCGCCATCCGCAAGCTGGAGACCGGCTGCGGCCTCTTCATCTGCAATCTGGGCACCGGCAAGGGTTACAGCGTGCTGGATGTCATCCACGCCTTCTCCAAGGCCTGCGGCAAGGAGATCCCCTACGTCATCGACCCGCGCCGCCCCGGTGATATCGCCGAGTGCTACGCCGACCCCACCAAGGCCAAGAACGAGCTGGGCTGGGTGGCACAGTACGGCATTGAGGACATGTGCGCCGACAGCTGGAACTGGCAGAAGAACAACCCCGATGGCTACCACACCGTGAAGTAACTTATAAAACCAAAGCACCGCATATTCTCGCCTGAGAGTGTGCGGTGCTTTTTTTGTGTCTATATTCTCTATTGACATCCGCTGTCAGTTAGCCTATACTACATTTGTTAACACAGACTAACACATAAGAACAGTACATATAAAAGAAGGCAACAGATATGACGTTAAAAGAGTTACAGATCGGCAAAAGCGCCATAGTGGAGGCCGTGGGCGGTGCAGGCGCACTGCGGCAGCATTTTCTGGATATGGGTCTGATCCCCGGAGCAGAGGTCACGCTGGTAAAGCTGGCGCCCATGGGCGACCCCATGGAGCTGCGCATTCACGGCTATGAGCTGACCCTGCGTCTGGACGACGCGGCACAGATCACCGTGACCCCCACCGAAAAGACCCCGGCGGTGCACGCCCCGGTGGATGGAAAAATGGTGGAGCACCCGGGTCTTGGCGAGGGCGGCAAGTACCACACCAAGGAAGGGGAGCATCCCCTGCCGGAGGATAAGACCCTGACCTTTGCGCTGGCGGGCAACCAGAACTGCGGCAAGACCACCCTGTTCAACCAGCTCACCGGTTCCAACCAGCACGTGGGCAACTTTCCGGGTGTGACGGTGGACCGCAAGAGCGGTGCCATCAAGGGACACCCGGAGACTGAGGTCACCGACCTGCCGGGCATCTACTCCATGTCCCCCTATTCCAGCGAGGAGATCGTTACCCGGCAGTTCATCATCGGCGAAAAGCCCACCGGCATCATCAACATCGTGGACGCCACCAACATCGAGCGCAACCTTTACCTGACTATGCAGCTGATGGAGCTGGATATCCCCATGGTGCTGGCGCTGAACATGATGGACGAAATGCGCGGCAACGGCGGCACGGTGCGCATCAACAAGATGGAAGCCATGCTGGGCATCCCGGTCATCCCCATCTCCGCCGCCAAGAACGAGGGCGTGGACGAGCTGGTAGACCACGCCGTCCATGTGGCAAAGTATCAGGAGCGCCCCGGGCGCATGGATTTCTGCAGCGAGGATGACCACGGCGGCGCGGTGCACCGCTGCATCCACGGCATCCTGCACCTCATCGAGGATCACGCCAAGGCGGCGGGCATCCCGGTGCGTTTTGCCGCCACCAAGCTGGTGGAGGGTGACCCCCGCATTGAGGAAGCCTTGAAGCTGGACCCCAACGAAAAAGAAATGATCGAACATATCATCGTGCAGATGGAGCAGGAGCGCGGGCTGGACCGCGCCGCCGCCATTGCGGATATGCGGTTCTCCTTTATTCAGGAGCTGGTGGCGCAGACGGTGGTCAAGCCCCACGAGAGCAAGGAGCAGCTGCGCTCCAACCGCATCGACAAGTTCCTTACCGGCAAGTACACCGCCATCCCGGCCTTTATCGCCATCATGGGTCTGGTGTTCTTCCTCACCTTCAACGTCATCGGCCTGTTTTTCCAGAACCTCATGGAGATGGGCATCGACGCCCTGACCGGCGTTGTGGACACCGCCCTGACCAACTGGAACGTCAACGCGGCGGTGCACTCGCTGGTCATCGACGGCATCTTTACCGGCGTGGGCAGCGTGCTGAGCTTTCTGCCCATCATCGTGGTGCTGTTCTTCTTCCTCTCCATGCTGGAGGATACCGGCTACATGGCGCGTGTGGCCTTTGTGATGGATAAGCTGCTGCGCCGCATCGGCCTTTCCGGCCGCAGCATCGTGCCCATGCTCATCGGCTTTGGCTGCACCGTGCCCGGCGTGATGGCAAGCCGCACCCTGCCCTCGGAGCGCGACCGCAAAATGACCATCCTGCTCACGCCGTTCATGAGCTGCTCGGCAAAGCTGCCCATTTACAGCCTGTTTGCGGCGGCGTTCTTCCCCCAATATGCGGGGCTTGTGATGGTGCTGCTGTACTTCACCGGCATCTTGGTGGGCGTACTGGCGGCGCTGCTGCTCAAGAGCACCGTGTTCAAGGGCGAAGCCGTGCCCTTTGTCATGGAGCTGCCCAACTACCGCCTGCCCGGCCTGAAAAACGTGGCGCAGCTGCTGTGGGAAAAGGCCCGGGACTTCTTGCAGAAGGCCTTCACGGTCATCTTTGCCGCTACCATCGTCATCTGGTTCTTGCAGAACTTTGACCTGCAGCTGCGGCTGACCGCTGACCCGCAGGCCAGCATTCTGGCGCGCATCGCGGGCGATATCGCCCCGCTGTTTGCCCCGCTGGGCTTTGCGGACTGGCGCATCTCCACCGCTCTTATCTCCGGCTTTATGGCCAAGGAGAGCGTGGTGTCCTCGCTGCTGGTTCTCTTCGGCTCTACGGCTGCCCTGACCGCAGCCCTCACCCCGGCGCAGGCTGCGCCGCTGCTGGTGTTCTGCCTGTTGTACACCCCCTGCATCGCGGCAGTGGCCTCGGTCAAGCGGGAACTTGGCGGCAAGTGGGCCACCATCATGGTGGTGAACCAGTGCGCCGTGGCATGGCTGTGCGCCCTGCTGGTGCGTCTGGTCGCCGTGGCGGTGTTCTGAGACACATAAGAAACAAAAGTGCCTGTACAGAAAAAGCATCTGTACAGGCACTTATTGTTTGTGCTGTTTTTGATATTCAAGAAAGGCAACGTATTCGCGCACTTTCTTTGAATCGTCTGCCGTAAAGTCCTGCGGACACTGCACCACATGGCCAGAGCGGTCATACGGCAGAGGCTCCCGGATCAGGCCGAGAAGATAATCCAACGAAACGTTGAAGATTTTGGCAAGCTTGACTTTTGTGGTGTCATCTGGCACGCTACAGCCGCGCTCATAAGAAGAGATGGTCATGGGAGAAAACGATAATTTTTCTGCTAAGTCGGCTTGTGTCAAACCATGGTCTTTTCTCAATTCACGCAGAAGCTCTCCAAACATGGCGGTACCCTCCCTATTACAAAGTGACTAAAGTATAGCCATTCTCACTAGTAAAATGGGAGAAACTAAGCCGATTCTATTATTTTCACTTGACAAACTATTGGATACAGGCGTAGTTTTATAACTGAAACTATAAGCTTCGCTATAGTTTATAAAAGTGAGGAGTGTTGAATATGCGTAAGAAAATGCCTCGTCGTGAATTTTTGAAAGTGGCTGGCACCACTGCCCTTGCAGTGTCGGCAGCTGCCCTGACCGGCTGCGGCGGCACGCCGGATAATAACGGCTCTTCCAGCAGTTCCAGTGCGTCCAGCGGTGCGGCAAGCTCTGGTTCTTCCAGTTCTGGAAGTACGTCCAGCGGTTCCACAGGCTCCGGGGAAGATGGAGCGGATGAAAATGGAATTATCTGGAAGGCGAGTTTCGATAGTAAGTTGAATGGCATGAGCCTGTGGGGCTATGATACGGCGGGCAAAGAACCTTCCGGTGATATTAAACTGCCGTCTATGTGGCAGGGACGACCAGTTGTGAGGATTTCTGGTGGTTTTTTATGTGAGAATAAGAAGATACGCTCGATTGAAATTCCAGACAGCGTTACCAGTTTGGGGGATAGTGCTTTTGCGCGGTGCATTAATTTGCAGAGTGTCCGTCTGAGCAAAAATATCAGAGAGATTAGTAATTGGGCGTTCGAAGGCACAGCATTGACGGTGGTTGAGATCCCGAACAGCGTTAAGTATATTGGTCAGGAGGCGTTTGAAGACTGTACAAGTCTGCATACGGTCGTGCTGGGTGCAGGAGTGGAAACGATTGATGAGATGGCGTTTCGGAATACGGCGCTGGAAAGTGTTCAGATGCCAAAAAGCCTGCGAACGATCGACAGATCGGCATTTAGAGAGTGCACGAAGCTGACCGTTGTAACTTTGAACGAAGGACTTACCAAATTGGGCGTATGTGCGTTTTACGGTGCACCTGTTTTAACGATAACACTGCCTAAAACACTGCGGAATATGCATGGCTCTGTGTTTGAAAAGTGCAAAAATCTGAAAACAGTTACCATCGAAGATGGTGTAACGGAGATTGGAGCCAGCGCATTTGTTACATCCGGTCTGGAATCTGTGGTGCGTATTCCCAAAAGTGTTGATGAAGTAGGAAGTCTGGCATTTTATGGCTGCAAATTAAAACAAGTGATTTTTGAAGCGAATGATGGAACAAAAATCAAAGAAATCGGTGAGATGGCGTTTGAACAAAACCGTACTCTGGAAACTGCGGTGCTCCCGGACGGTCTGCAGGAAATTGCACAGCAGATGTTCCAAGACTGCGATGCAATGAGCCGCGTCTACATCCCGGCCAGTGTGCAAAGTATTGGCTTAGACGCATTTCAGGGGTGCAAACTGACAGATGTTTATTATGGTGGCACCCGGGAACAGTGGAACAAAATCAAAAAACAAAAAGGAAATGGTGCACTGGGAAGAGCAGAATTTCACGAAAACGCCAGCGGTGCAGCCTTGCAGACTGCTGCACAGTTCTTCTGATATAAACTGAAAAAGCCGTGCGTTCCCCCAAAAGGAATGCACGGCTTTTTTCGTCTTTTTTGCTTGACATCTCCCCCCATCTGCACTATAATACTTCAAAAATGAACTATCTATATAAGAACAAAAGGAGCGCCCCATGAACCCTACCATAGAGATCACCTTCAAGGCCGCGCAGGCGTACAATGCCATGTGCAAGCCGCTGTGTCAGGAGCTCAAGCTGCCCCAGACCGCCTTTGATATCCTGATGTTTCTGGCAAACAACCCGGACTGCACCACCGCTCGGGATATCGTGGAGATCCGCAAAATTAAGGCAAATCTCGTTTCGGTAAACGTGGACCGCTTGGTGCAGGAGGGGTATCTGGAGCGCCGCGCCGTGGCGGGCGACCGCCGCAAGACCCAGCTGCTGTGCACCGAAAAGGCGCAGCCGGTCATCGCGCGGGGACGCGAGGTGCAGGAGCGCTTTTTTGCCCGTCTGCTGCAAAACACCGATGCCGCCACCCGGGAGGCGTTTTTCCGCACCATGGAGGTCATCGGGAAAAATCTGGACGAGATCTTAAAGGAGAATGGATAAAATGCACTTGCTGTTTACGGTGCTTGTCACCTTTTTTGCCGGCATGGGTGCCGGCCTTGGCACCGGCTTTGCCGGTATGAGCGCGGCGGCGGTCATCAGCCCCATGCTCATCACCTTCCTGCACATGGACCCCTACATGGCGGTGGGCATTGCCCTTTCCTCGGATGTGCTGGCCAGTGCGGTGTCCGCCTATACCTACCATAAAAACAAGAATCTGGATATCAAAAACGGCCTGATCATGATGGCAAGCGTGCTTGCCTTTACGGTGGTGGGCAGCTGGGTGGCCAGCAAGATGCCCTCCGCCACCATGGGCGGCTTCTCGGTGTTCATGACCTTTTTGCTGGGCATCAAGTTCATCCTGCGTCCGGTGATGACCACCAAGGAAGCCATGCAGGGGGTCAGCGCGCAAAAGCGTGCGGTGCAGTCGGTGGTGTGCGGCGTGCTCATCGGCTTCATCTGCGGCTTTATCGGCGCGGGCGGCGGCATGATGATGCTGCTCATCCTCACCAGCGTGCTGGGGTACGAACTGAAAACTGCCGTGGGCACCAGCGTGTTCATCATGACCTTCACCGCCCTGACCGGTGCGGTCTCCCACTTTATGATCGGCGGCACGCCTGATTGGCTGGTATTGGGCTTGTGCGTGGTGTTCACCCTGCTGTGGGCGCGCATTGCCGCCGTGTTTGCCAACAAGGCCACTCCCAAGACCCTGAACCGCGCCACCGGCGTCGTGCTGGTGGTGCTGGGCATCGTCATCATGGGCTTCAAGCTGCTGGCATAAAGAGAAAATTTTGGAGAACGAAAAAACCGCCTGTGCGTCGGCACAGGCGGTTTTGATTTTTACGGATTTACTTTTCCTCGATGGTGGAGCGCTCGATCACCCAGTCGGCAGCGCGGCGGATGGCCTCGGTGCGCTTCAGAGCGGGGATGTTGGTCTTTTCGCGGATCTCCTCCACGGTCTTTTTGGTGCGCTCGGCACGCTCGGCGATCATCTTGTCGATCTCCTCGTCGGTGGGCACCAGATTTTCCTGCTGTGCGATCTGCAGCAGAGCCATGCGGGCACGGGTGTTCTTCTCGGCACCGGCGTGCAGCTTGGCGGTAAAGCTCTCACGGGTCTCGTGG
>OHHL01000161.1_pt1 | contig 29618 bp, 20 predicted proteins | sample 1568031 | NCBI WGS metagenome assembly OHHL01 (sample SAMEA3879513, study PRJEB24766) | human gut metagenome | biome: human-associated habitat; feature: feces | place: USA | collected 1985/1987 | reverse complement strand
CCCGCCTCCGGGAGCGGTGCTGCGTCCCATACCGACGGCTCCCGACGGGCGGTCCGAAACGCCTTGATAATCCTTGATGTTCTTCGAACCCTTCTTGCCGAAGAACCGCAGGTTATAGACGAACTGCACACAGTAATAACGTCCCACTACGCTGTTCCAAGAATTTTGTGTCCAACCCGAACCGGTCGTGCGCACGAACGCTTTATTCTGATTGAAAATGTCGTTTACGCCGATGTTGATTTCCCCCAGCTGGTTGCGAAAGACCTTCTTGCCCACGAACAGGTTGCAGAGCAGATAGCTGTCGTCGTAATCGTTCGTGAAACCCAGATACTGGATATAAGAAGCGCTGCCCGAGAGGGAGAATCCCCGGCCGAAGATGAACTTGAACGACGCCGCAGCCTGATGGTTGAAATAACGGTTCTTTCCTCCGGTAGCGGCGAGGGAATTGACGGCTTCGTTGTACGTGCCGTCCCACGAAAGGGTGAAGTCCACATTCTCGGAGATGTTGCTGCCCAACACTACGCCCGCTTCGTAACCGAGGTTGCCCGTATTGTTCCGCTCGCCGTCCACAAGGCTCGGAATACGCGAATAGCTTACGCCGCCCCGCAGATTCAGGTTACTCTTGATGAAATTCACCGGAAACCCGTAACTTGCCCGCGCCCGCACATCCCAGTAGCCGTCCATATTCGTCCATTCGGTGAACTGCAACGGACGGTAAACCGTATTGTCGATCTCCAAAGTAGGACGGTAGCGGGTGCTGGTCGTAATATAGTCCTGGGTCGTTTCGGCCCGGAACATCAGCATAAAAGTACGACCCTTCTCCGCATTGGAATTGACGTAGTGCATACTCAAATTATGGCTGTACGAAGGCCGTAAGTCGGGATTACCCCGCGTGATGTATTGCGCATCCGATACGTCATAGACATTTTGCAACTGGGTAACCTCCGGGTTGTCCGTATAGGAGCGCAGGAACATTCGCAGCGTATTCTCCCGGTTCAGGTTGAACTGTCCCACCATAAAATAGGTCACATTGTTGTAGGCGTGCTTGATCTCTTCGGAGCCGGTACGGATCACCTCACCCGAAAGGCTCGAACGCTGATAATAGACGTTCGCAGCGAAAGTATTGCGGTCCTTGGAGTAGTTGAAGCCGGGGCCGAGAGAGTGCACCGTATAGCTGCTCTTGTAAGCGTTCGACAGCAAGGGATCGGGAAGCAATCCCGTAATATCGTAATCCTCGCCGGTCCGGTAGGTTTTCTTGTCGCTCTGCTGGTAATTGTACGACGTCCGATACCCGAGGCTCACCTGCGAATATTTGGATACGGGCTCCGTATAGGTCAGGCGGCCGTTCAGCCGATAACGGTACGAAGGATTCATCATGCGCTGGTAAATCAGCTTTTTCAGATCGTTCTCGTCCGGATCGGGATCGAGGTCGGGGTAATCCTCGTAAATACCGAAATCGTTGGTATGGGAGTTTTGCTTATTCTGGGAGTCGAAATAGTTGAAAAAGCCGTCCACCGTAAGCGTACGTCCCGGCTTACCCAACCGCACGCGGTAAATGGCCGAAGTATTGACGCTGTAACCGTTTCGGAAGGCATCCTCGAAATTGTCGATGATGCTGTAACCGCTTTCGCCGAACTGTCGCCCGTAAGTCGTACTGAACGGATCGTTCGACTGGAAACTCAAGCCCGGGCGGATCATCAGCGACTGGTTGTCCGCGATTTTCCATTCGATGCGGGCATTCAGGCGGTTGTTGAAATTCTGTATCCGGGAATAACCGTCGGTGAAAAGCGTATCGATCGGTGCCGGCTCCTCGTACCAACGCTCGGTACGCGCCCGATTGACCGTACGGGTTCCGTTGAAGAAGTAGCTGCCCTGGAAAGTCACCTGATCCCGACTGCCCCAGGTATCCGAATAATTGACACCCACTGCATTTACCGAAGCCACGCCGTCCTGGTGACGAACCATATATTGTCCCACGCCACGGCCGAAGCGACCGCCGCCATGTCCTCCGCCGGAATTGCCCGTAACACCCAGAATATCCTCGAACGAAAAGTTCTGCTGATTGACGTTGTTAAAAAGACCGATCAGCGACAGACGGCTGGAGCCGCTGAAAAAATTGACGTTGCCGCCGACCATATACTTGTTTTTGGCTTCGGTTTCCGTGTCGGCGTCGTAACCGTAACCGGCATATGCCTTACCGAATATGCCCTGACGCATATTTTCGCGTGTGACGATGTTGATCGCCTTATAGCTTTCGCCGTCGTCCATACCCGAAAACTCGGCCTGGTCGCTCAGCTTGTTGTAAACCTCGATCCGTTCGACCGCTTCGGCCGGCAGCGACTTGATCGCCGATGTCACGTCCTCGCCGAAAAACTCCTTGCCATCGACGAATACTTTCTGGATCGTTTCGCCCTGCGCCTCGACAGCGCCGTTATTGACCGTAATGCCGGGCATCTTCTTCAACAGCCCCTCGACGTCGGCATCGGCAGTCACCTTGAACGCATTGGCATTATAGCTTACCGTATCGCCCTTTTGAGAAGTGCGGAGTGCCTGCACCTCCTTCACTACGGTCTCGATGGCGATGGCCGCCTCCCGCAGTGCGATCTTTCCCAGGTTTTCGGACGGCTGCGTCACCCGAAACTCCTTTTCGGCCTTTTCATATCCCATGAAAGTCACGGCCAGGGTATATGAACCATAAGCGAGGCCGCGCACTTGCAATGCGCCTTTGTAACCCGATGTATAATATTTCTTCTGATCGGGGTGGGCTTTGGGTACGATTTCTATCACGGCACCCGGTACCTCTTCTCCCGTTTCGGCATCTACCACGGTGAGCGTAATCACACCGCTCTGGGCCTGCGCCCGAGCCAAACCTATCGTACACAAAAATACAAGTAAACAAATTGCTCTAATCATCTCCCATCATTGTCGTCACACGGCAAATATACGATAAAAATCGACTTTTTTCACTGTCCAGAACATGAAAAAAGGATGAAACAGGTCGGCCTGTTTCATCCCTATAAACGGAAATATCGGCGAATTATTTCGACTTTCCGCCTACTTTTTATCCACACACGGAGCACCGTTACAGGGTCTGCGGTGATGTCCGGGATTCGCATCGCCTTTTCGACATGCCGGTCCGGCGCAATCGACCTTTCGGGCGGGACACTCTCGGCATTCGATCCATTGGGCATACTGTTCGGGCGTCAGAACCGCCTTCATCCGGCCGGCCATCTGTTCACGCTGCTGTGCCATCGCTTCACGCGATTTTTCAGCCATCTCCCGGCGTTCGGCCCGGTGCTCCCTCATGGCTTGAGCCTGTTCCAGGCAAATAGGGTAAACCTGTTTTACCTGTTCGTCAGAGAGCGACAGGTTTTCTTTCATCCGGTCGGTCATCTTTTTCGCAACCTGCTCCGTAGTAAGTTCTTTGTGTTCGGCACGACGATTATGGTGTCCCTTCTGGGCCCATACCGTACCCGTTGCCAGCACCAGCGCTGCCAGTACGACGATCAAGAATTTCGCTTTCATATCAACTACCATTTTAATTGTTACCGGTCTTTATAACCGAATGTACTCTTGCAAACCAAGCGCCAATCTCTTCCGACAAATGGAAAAAACGACTTATTCCTCCTTAAACCACGAAGCATACAGTTGGTAATCACGGGCTGTACGCAGTACGATCTCGTCCCGTTGTTCCGGGGTTATCTCCTTGACTTTTTTGGCCGGAATACCCGCATAGACCGAATTGGGTTCGAGCTTGCTGCCTGAAAGCACCAGTGCGTTGGCCGCTACGATGCACCCGGACGCTACTACGGCATTGTCCAACACCGTGGCGCCCATACCGATCAGGCAGTTGTCTTCGATGATCGCGCCGTGAATTACGGCGTTATGTCCCACCGACACGTCGTTGCCGATATGGGTCTGCGACGGGTGCTTCGAGCCGTCGAACAGGGTGTGGATCACCACGCCGTCCTGGATGTTCGTCCGATCGCCGATGGTGATCGTGTTCACATCGCCGCGTAACACGGCGTTGTACCAGATCGAACAGTCGCGGCCCACCGTCACGTCGCCGACAAGCACGGCGGTTTCCGCCAAAAACGTATTTTCACCCACCTGCGGGGTATGTCCCCGTATCTCTCTGATATATGCCATAATTCGATATGTATTAGTTGGTTCTTACTCTTTTTCAGCCGCCGCATGCTTGGCTTGCTGCCACAACTCTTCCATCCGGTCGAGCGACAGCTCGTGCAGGGTATGCCCCTCGGACGAAGCACACTCTTCCATATAATTAAACCGATTCATGAACTTTTTATTGCTTCGCTCAAGTGCAGATTCGGGGTCGATCCCGTACAGGCGGCAAGCATTCACCAGGGCGAACAGCAGGTCGCCGAACTCCTCCTCCATCGCCGTACGGTCGCCGGATGTCATTTCGGCTTCGACCTCGGCGGTTTCCTCCTTCACCTTGGCCCAAACATCCTCTTTTTTCTCCCAGTCGAACCCCGTCGCCGCCGCTTTCTCACCGATGCGGTAGGCCTTCACCAATGCAGGCAGGCTCACGGGAACACCTCCCAACGTACCGCTCCGACGGTTTTTCTTACGCAGTTTCAATGCCTCCCAGTTGGCTTTGACCTCTTCCGGAGTATCGGCATGCACCTCCCCGTAAATGTGAGGATGGCGATAGACCAGCTTGTCGCACAAAGCGTTCACCACATCGGCATAATCGAACGCCCCGGCCTCCTCGCCCAGCTTGGCATAGAAAACCACGTGCAACAGCAAGTCGCCGGCCTCTTCCTTGATACCGTCGAGATCCTTGTTCAGGATGGCGTCGGCCAATTCGTACGTCTCCTCGATCGTGTTGTTTCGGAGTGTTTCGAAGGTCTGTTTGCGATCCCAGGGACACTGTTCGCGCAGCGTATCCATAATTTCCAACAGGCGGGCCGTCGCCTTCAGTTTGTCTTGTTTCATCGTATTGTTTCTGTATTTTGACCGATAACGAAGCGAATATTCGCAATCCAAGCGAACACCTTTTTTCCATATTCTTATGGTTTTTGCAAGTTTTTTAAGAGTAAATAGGAGTATAAAATTCATTTCTTTTGATGACGGCGAACATGCGGGCCACGATTTTAGCACGTAACGCATTGATTACCGACATTTTGTTCTTTCCTTCTTCTACTTTCCGCATATAGTAGGCCTTTAGTTCACCCTCTTTACGATGAGTTACCGATACGGCTGCCATATGTAGCAGTTTCTTTATGTTCTTGTTGGCCCTATGCGAGACCTTGTTTTTGGAGTGCTGGCTGCTCCCGGATGTGTATGAGAACGGAGCGACACCTGCGTGACAGCAGAACTTTCTGGGATTGTCGAAGCGGGAGAACGCTTCTGTTTCGATAATCACATTCAGAGCTACCACTTTACCTACACCGTCTATCGACATTAAAAGTTCCATCTGGCGCGCAAGCACTTCCGTTGAGCCTATGATCTTCTCCATTTCAGCAGTGATCGCATCGATAGCCGCTTGTAGTTCCTGTATTAAGCCTTTCATCCGCTTTGTTTTCTTGCGATAAAGCGCCGCCGGCATAAAATCTTTCTGATCGTACATCTGGCCTTTGTATTTAGCCAGGTCGGTAACGTAAAGCGCACGCTCCCTCTCCAACTGTTTAAGCCTCTCTATCTCCTCGGAGGGACGGTCGTAATACTTAACCTTATCTCCGAACCGTGAAGCGTAAATGGCTATGCGCTTTGCATCCACCTTGTCGTTCTTGCCCCGCTGCATACCGGATGAATATTTGATCTGGGACGGGTTCTCCAACCAAAGTTTGCACTCGACCGACTTGCAAGCACATACCAGAGGGAAAGTATATTGCCCCGTATGTTCGGCACAGATTAAAAACTGTTCGTTATCCATTTCCAAATCGTTCTTCAACTCGCCGATCAGTCTGGCGACAGCCTGCTGGTGGTTGCTTACCTGTTCTTCGCGCAGAACCTTACCCTCGAATAGTACGCAGAAGTCCAGTTTCTTTTTGCTGACGTCAACCCCGATGAAATAAAAATTGTCCATTACTTTTGTTTTTGACCATCAAATTGAGAGAAAGGAACTTGAACCTATCCTAACTACCTTAACAATGAAAGGTTAAATTCTTATTCAGGTCTCGGTTCAAGAAAGACAAAGAGTCCTAATATGGAAATGAATCTTGAATTCTTATCGATACCTGGTTCACTCCCTGCCTCCCTTTCTTTTAGCTAACCTCTTCTCTACAAAATTACCAACTCTATCTCATCTCCTGTTTACTGCGCAAATCTAAGGTATTCGGTACGATTTAATTCCTTACGAAAACAAAAATAGGGATTTTTTCTTAACTTTGGATTTTCAACCGACATTTTCACCGGCAGGCGGGTTCCCGGATTTCGAAGCCACGCCGAACACGGAAAACGACCGGAAAATCCCGTGTTTCCGACAAACGGAAGCGAAACGGCTGCCCGGAGCGTCGGAAAAAACGAAAAAACAGCCCGACGGTGCCCGGCGACGAAGACGGGGCGGATTCACCCTCTCCGCCGAACCGGAACCGACAACGACACATTCAACCGCAATCGCAATTATGAAAGAACCGCTGACCATCGCCCTGATCTACGATTTCGACGGCACGCTCGCCCCCGGAAACATGCAGGAATACGACTTCATCCCCGCCGTCGGCAAGAGCAACAAGGAGTTCTGGCACGACGCCAACCAACTGGCCGAGGAGCAGGACGCCGACATGGTGCTGACCTACATGGCCCGCATGATCCAGGAGGCGCGGTCGAAAGGCCTGTCCCTGCGACGCGAAGCGTTCCAGGAGTCGGGCCGCCGCGTGACCCTCTACAAAGGAGTCCGGGAGTGGTTCGCACGCATCAACGCCTACGGCGCGGCGCGGGGCATCCGCATCCTGCACTACATCAACTCCTCGGGCCTGAAGGAGATCATCGAAGGGACGGAGATCGCCCATGAATTCCGGCGGATCTACGCCTGCTCGTTCCTGTACGACATCGACGGAGTCGCCTATTGGCCCGCCGTAGCGGTCAATTACACCAACAAGACCCAGTTCATCTTCAAGATCAACAAGGGCGTCGAATCGGTCTTCGACAGCAAGCTCGTGAACCAGTACATCGAGGAGGACAAGCGCCCGGTACCCTTCCGGCGCATGATCTACGTGGGCGACGGTACGACCGACATCCCCTGCATGCGGCTGGTGAAGAACTCCGGCGGACATTCGATCGCCGTCTATAACCCCGAGATCCGAAACGCCCGGCGCGAACTGAACGGCCTGATCCGCGACAATCGCGTAAGCCACGTCTGCCCGGCCGACTACTCCGAAGGTTCCGAAATGGATACGCTCGTCAAGACGATCATCGACAAGATCGAGGCGGATCACCGGCTGGAGCTGCTCGAAACTCCCCGCACGTAGCACAAAGGAATCCGTTGCGATTCGACGGAAAGCCATCACCCGGGTTCCGCAAAAACACACAGCACACGCAAGCAATCCGAAATGATCCGGAAATTCGACGAAACCGAACAATACGATACGTCTATGAAAATCATCTTTGCAACCAATAACGCCCACAAATTGAGTGAAGTGCAAGCCGTTCTCGGCCCGGATTTCGAACAACAGGACACCATCGCGGGAAACGCTTCGCAGAAAGCCCGCTACGTTCATGACCGCACGGGCTGCGACTGCTTCGCCGACGACACGGGACTCGAAGTCGAAGCATTAGGCGGTGCACCGGGTGTGCACTCGGCCCGCTACGCCACCGACGGGCACGACTTCGCCGCCAACAACGAACTCCTGCTCCGCAACCTGGAGGGCGTCGGCAACCGCCGGGCCCGCTTCCGCACGGTCATCTCGCTGATCCTCGACGGCGAGGAGCACCTCTTCGAAGGGATCGTCGAGGGGCACATCGCCCAGTGCGCTTCGGGCTCCGAAGGCTTCGGCTACGACCCGCTCTTCATTCCCGAAGGGAGTGCCAAGACCTACGCAGAAATGGACCCGGCAGAGAAAAACGCTCTCTCGCACCGGGGCCGCGCCGTGCGTAAATTAGCGGAATTTTTGCATAACCGGGGGAAATAAGCTACCTTTGCCCCGCTTATGGAAATGAAACGATACCAAAAGGAGGAGAACTTCTCGCCCGAGAAGATCGCAAAACTCCGCGAACACTATAAGGCGATTCTCGAACTGCTGGGCGAAGACCCGGCACGCGAGGGTCTGCTCAAAACCCCCGAACGGGTGGCCAAGGCCATGTCGTTCCTCACGCAGGGTTACGAGGACGATCCGTTGGCGATCATCCGCTCGGCGACCTTCAAGGAGGAGTACCGGCAGATGGTACTGGTGAAGGACATCGAATTATACTCGCTCTGCGAGCACCACATGCTGCCCTTCTACGGCAAAGCGCACGTGGCGTACATCCCCAACGGATACATCACGGGCCTCTCGAAAATCGCCCGCGTGGTGGAGAGTTTCGCCCGCCGCCTGCAAGTGCAGGAGCGCCTGACGGTACAGATCCGCGACTGCATCCAGGAAGCCCTCAACCCGATGGGCGTCGCCGTCGTGATCGAAGCCAGCCATATGTGTATGCAGATGCGGGGCGTCGAAAAGCAGGGTTCGGCCACGACTACCTCGGCATTCACCGGAGTATTCCTCTCGCACCCGCCTACGCGCCAGGAGTTCATGACGCTGATCAGCAACAAATACCGGTAAAATAACGACGGCCGTCCGCTGGCGACGGCCTGCAATCCGATAGAAAAACGCCCGACGATCGGGCGTTTTTTATTTTTGCGTTTACTGCTTCATCAGACCTCTTTAGGAGCGCAGCGCCCCGAGTTCCTTCCTAAAGGAGAAGCCGAATTACAGATGCGGCGCAGGTCCGCGAACAAGCGCCCCCGGATTCGGCGCTGCAATCGTCGGATAAGAGTGTACATCGAAAGATATGATTGCCTTTATTTCAGCCCCGGAGGAGAGGGCATGGCAGAATTTCGCACAAGCGGCGTCAGAACAGCTCCAACTGGTCGATCCCGGCATTGAACGTCAGCCGGTGGTGAGGCGTAAGCCCGTAACGACGGATCGCCAGGCGATGTTCGCGGGTCGGATAACCTTTGTTGCGCTCCCAACCGTATTCGGGAAAATCCCCGGCGAGGCGCTCCATATATTCGTCGCGGTGGGTCTTGGCCAGCACCGACGCGGCGGCAATATCCGCATATTTGCCGTCCCCCTTGACGATGCAGCGATACGGAATGTCGAGCGTCGTGCGGAACCGGTTGCCATCGATCGCCAGAAATCCCGGACGGATCGGCAATTCCGCGACCGCCAGCGACATTCCTTCGAACGAAGCGTTCAGGATGTTGATCTGATCGATCCGCTCGGCAGAAACGGCCTTCACGACCCAGGCAAGGGCCTCGCGCTCGACGATCGCACGCAACAAATCGCGCTGACGCGCGGTCATCTGCTTCGAATCGTTCAGCAACGGGTGGCTGAAGTCCGGAGGCAGCATCACCGCAGCGGCAAAAACAGGCCCCGCGAGGCACCCGCGCCCCGCCTCGTCGCACCCGGCTTCGGGCAGCTCTTTCTGGTAGCAATTCTCCAACATCCGAAACAAAGTTATTATCGCACGATTTCGATGCCCCCGTCGAAAACCGACAAGCCAGCGCCGATCTCCGCAAAAACAAGGAAACCCGGGGTGTGCGCCGAAACGCTTCGGACCTCCCCGAAATACCGCACGCGTTTTCGCAAAATTAAAAATATCGGCGATCATATCCAATTTTACACCGCCGTTTCGATCGCCCCGGATCGTCGAAATCCATCCTGCACCCCTTCTCGGTTCAACACAGGACCGGAATCATAAATGCCGTCAGGGGCAGCAGACAACAGCCGTTCGAAGCAAAGTTCCGGCCCCCGGAACGGATCCGGAATAAAATCGTATATGGTTCCAAAATAATTACGGTTTCGTCCGCTTTTTTCCTACTTTTGTAGCGGCCGTTTCCGACAAGCGGACGCAACGACGAATTTTCGGCACCTTGACGGAGACAGAAACCGCAGTCCGCATTCGGACAAAACCATCGTCGAACCATGAAACCGGACATCATCCGCCAACCTCTACTGCTGGCCATCGCCTCCCTGCTGGTCGTCATCGCAGCAGCCATGACGACCGGGACCGTTATTTCTCCGGCTCCGGAAACGGTGATTTCCACCCCGCTGGGCGACCTGATCGGCCTATTCCAGGAGCGATTTCCCCGCTGTTCCCGCATCTTTTGCGGCAGCCTGCTCCTGCTGACCGGCATTCTCTGCGGAAGGCTGGCGGTCCGTTATGGACTCTACCCCGTCAGCAGTACGCTGACCATACCCCTTTACGGACTGGTCGCCTGCGGAATCCTTCTGGGTCGGGAGTATCTGACGGAATCCGTCACAGCGTTCATCCTGCTGTTATCGACCCAAAGTTTCTTCGCCTGTTTCCGCAACGGTTACGCGATCGGGGCCGTATTCCGGGCTTCGTTTTTCCTGGGACTGCTGCCGCTGCTCTACGCCCCGCTTCTCCCCCTGCCGCTGTTGATCCTGGCCGCAGCATTCTGTTTCCGCCGGACCCTGCGCGAAGTCTTCGTATCGCTTTGCGGTGTCATACTGCCTTTCCTCGCTGTCTGCTACGTCGCCTGGGGCCAGGGAGCCAATCCCGTGGACATCCCCGTCGGCTTATGGCACTCCTTCGTCAGCGACAGCGGATACCGGATTTTCGCCAATACTCCTCCGCTTGTCCCCGCAATTCTCGGGATCGTCCTTTTTATCGTACTCTGCGCCGTATTTTTCGGACTCATCAGTTTCCGTGCGATAAGTATCAAAGCACGGGGCATGCTGACCTATACCATCCTGCTCTTCACGGTGACGGGAAGCCTGATGGCGGTACCGAGCGTCACCCCGGGGCTGCTGGCCGTCGCAGCCGTACCTGCAGCACTGCTCATGCCCCTGACCTTCATTCGCATCCAACGCACCGTCGGAACGCTCCTGTACCTTGTTTTGTATTTCGTTTGCATTGCAAATATATTGCAATAAAATCCGCGTCAAATGTTGAAATAGTACATATTTTAACATTTTCGATCTAACTTTTTCCTATTTTAATTTGGAAAATACAACTTCAGATTGTACATTTGATTCATAATCTTCCATAAATGGAGCGGAAACGACTCCTTTTATCGAGCCTTAAAACCTTCCGATTATGAATGAACCCTACGACTCCCAAACCGCCAATCCGTCGATCGAAAAGTATGTGGTGGCCTCCAACAACGGCATCGAAACCCATAAGTTCACCCGCTGCGTGATCGGATATATCCTCCATGGAGAAAAGTACGTCTATTACGACGACAAATGCTACAAATTCTCCCAGGGCGACCTCTTCTTCCTCGGAATGGGCTGCCACTACACCAAGAACATTCCCGAAGAGGGGCACCCTTACGAACAAATTCTCGTCCGCTTCACCCCGGAAGAGCTGCAACGGATCCTGCTGCATCTCAACATCACATACAAACTGAATATCACCAACAACCACTTGTGCGAAAAGTGCCGCACCCTGAACCACGCCGCAATGCCGGCGTGGAGTTCGATCCGGCGCTTTTTCAACCACACCAACGATTATCTTACGGAAGACTCCTTCCTGCACGATCCTCCTGCCGAAAATATCAAAATCACCGAGTTGATCTACCTGATCGTTTCGCACGGCGACTGCTGCATCAAGAGCAAACTTTTAGGCAACGTCGATGCGGCCCGGGACAACCTCCAGCAAACCGTCTATGCCAGTATCTTTTCCGATATTTCGGTCGAAGAGATCGCAAAACGCTGCAACCGCTCCCTGACTTCCTTCAAAAAGGAATTTTTCCGCATCTACGGAACCTCGCCCCACCAATGGCTCATCCGGCAACGTCTGATCCATGCCCGGCTGCTCCTGATCTCGACCGACAAGGCGATCGCCGAAATCGGCACCGCATGCGCCTTTCCCAACACCTCGCACTTCATCAAACTCTTCCGCAAACAATACGGCATGACACCCGCGACCTACCGCAACCGGCATCGCGGACCCGAAGAGTTGCAGCCGACACCGCAAGCCGAAGCCGCCGTACGGGAAACAGCCGTTTCGGTAACGGCGTAACCTCATCCGACCCGACCCGCAAAGGCATGCTTCCGCCTCTGCAAACCGTCCTCTCCCGCACCTCGGGGACGGCGTGGTTCGCTTCGGGCCACCGCCGCGAATTTTCCGGCGGCAGGACACCGATTCGGATAAAATCCTTATCTTTGCGTGGAATCCGTTTTCCGTATCGACCGGCCGCATTTCGGCACGATTCGAACGAATTCGGCTCCGCGTCCGACCTTCACCGTCCCGGACGCGCCATAACGCATACGCCATGGAATTTTTCAATCGCATCATCACTCATTACGGCTGGGAAGGCACGGCCCTCGCGGGCGTCCTTCTGGTCATGTTCGGGATCCAGTTATATTACTACCTGTTCGTTTACGGGCGCATACCCAAATACAAGGACACCCGGCGTCCGGAGATCCTCTCCGAAACCCCTCCGGTATCGGTGGTGATTCCCCTCTTCTCGGAAGATTACGCCTTCGTGGAGGAGATCCTGCCGCTCATCGTCGCCCAGGAGTACCCCGACTTCGAAGTGGTGATCGTCTATGTAGGCCGGGACACCGACTTCTACGACGACCTGGTCCGCATCAAACAGTCGTTCCCACAGATTACGGCCACCAAGATCGAACTGAATCCCCGCTTCCCGATCTCGCCCAAAATGGCGCTCAACGTCGGGATCAAATCGGCCCATTACGAGCACCTTCTCTTCACCACACCGGACGTGTACCCCTCCTCGGACCGCTGGCTCTCGCTCATGGCGAACGGCTTCCGGCGCGGCGAAATCGTGCTCGGCTACTGCGGCATGGAGCGCGGGAAAGGGTTTGCGAGCTACCTGATCCGCACCTGGCGGATGATGCACTCGGTGGACTGGATCTCAAGCGCCGTATGCGGCAGACCCTACCGGGGCATGCGCCAGAACTACGGATTCACCAAGCGGCTCTATTTCGGCGCCAACGGCTTCAGCCACCTCAATATGAATATCGGCGAAGACGATTTGTTCATGTCGCGGATCATCGCCCCCGGCAATGTCAGCGTGGTCCTCTCTCCCCGCGCCACCCTGCGTGAAAAGAGCTGGGGAGGGCTCAAGTGGTGGATCGGCACCCAGCGTTTCTTCGGGGGAGCCATTCCTTTTTATCCCTTGTGGGTCAAGAACTTCATCCAGTGGGAACTGGGCAGCCGCATTCTCTTCTGGCTGGCGGCGATCGTCGCCCTGGGAATTCAAGATCGCCGCAGGGGTACTGCTGCTCGCGCGTTTTGCGATCGTACTCGTCGAGGCGCGGCGCATCAGCCGCCGCCTGGGTGAAGAGAAAATCTGCGGACGTTACTTCCTGTACGACCTGCTGAGTCCGTTTTTCGCCCTGCTGCTGGGGCTGTTGCTGCTGCGCAAAGACGAGCGGGTATGGAGATAGCCGACTATATCATAGCCGACGACCGGGTGCTCGTGGAGCTGGTATTGCAGGGCGACAACATCGCCTTCGAATACCTTTTCGAGCGTTACAAGGAGGCTATACACCGGCTTTTCATACAGCGCACCAACAACCCCCTGGACGCCGACGACCTGCTGCAGGAAACCTTCATCAAAGTCTATATCAACATCCACCGCTACAACCCGGCCTACACCTTCGGACAGTGGGTTTACACCATCGCCCGGAACACCTTCGTCGATTTCATCCGGCGGCGCCAGGAGGACCTGCCCATCGACGACAAATTCACGGCACCGCCCTCCAACAACCCCACGCCCGAAGAGAACATCATCCGCAAACAGCAGCGCACGCAGATCGAACGCTACCTCCAGGCCATGCCGCCGCGCTACCGACAACTGATCGTCATGCGTTTCTTCGAAGAGTACTCCTACGAAGAGATCGCCATGAAGCTCGAACTCCCGCTGGGCACCGTCAAGACCCAGATCCACCGCGCCCGGGAGCAGATGTGCCGCCTGATCGCCGCAGATGAAAAATCCTGACGTTTCCGACCGGCGAACGCCGCAGAACGAACCACTCCGACCTGCCTAAAAAAAACTTCAACGCCCACAAACCTTATGATTGCCCTGATCGACAAATACTTCCCCGACCTGACCCGCCCGCAGCGCGGGCAATTCGAAGCGCTGTACGCACTGTACGCCGACTGGAACACCAAGATCAACGTGATCTCGCGCAAGGATTTCGACCAACTTTACCTGCGGCACGTGCTGCACTCGCTCTCCATCGCCAAGGTCTGCCCCTTCGCCCCGGGAGCGCGGGTGCTCGACGTGGGGTGCGGCGGCGGCTTCCCGTCCGTTCCGCTGGCGATCCTCTTCCCCGAGGCGCATTTCACGGCCGTGGACTCGATCGGCAAGAAAATCAAGGTCGTACAGGGCGTTGCGGAGGGACTCGGCCTCGCCAACCTCACCCCCCTCTGCGCCCGGGCCGAAACGCTTCCCGAACGGTACGACTATGTGGTTTCCCGCGCCGTGACGGAGATGCCGACCTTCGTCGGCTGGGTCTGGGATAAGATCGACCGGGGGCAAAAGGGCGCCCTGCCCAACGGCATCCTCTACCTCAAGGGCGGCGACCTCGCGGACGAGTTGAGCCGTACCGGTATGAAGTGGACGGAGTACCCGATCCCCGCATTCTTCGACGAAGCGTTCTTCGAAACCAAAAAGGTGGTGTACGCCGCCAAATAAACGGGGATTCACCCGACGACCGTTCCGACTGCCTGGCCATGCAGGAACTGTAAAAGGCCCCGCAGACGAAAGACAGGCCCGATTATGAAATCGTACCGTCCCGATTTTTCGGAATCGCAACTCAAGACCTCTACCACCGGAAAGGGGCGAGAAGCCGGAACAAACGACCCGAATGCCGCGAAACGGCAGTAGCCGACAGCGGGAAACCATCCGACAACAGGGGAGGCAGGAAGAACAATGCTAAAAATTCAGAAATTCAAACGACATAGCCTTATGAAAGAAACAGTACTGGTAACGGGCGGCGCCGGATACATCGGATCGCACACGGCCGTCGAACTGGTCCAGGCCGGATTCGATGTGGTGATCGCCGACAACCTCTCGAACTCCGACCTTCAGGCCGTGGAGGGCGTCCGCCGCATCACGAGCGCCGAAGTGCCCTTCGAGCAGATCGACTGCTGCGACCTGCAGGCGATGCGACGGCTGTTCGAACGCCACGAATTCCGTTCGGTCATCCACTTCGCCGCGTCGAAAGCGGTCGGGGAGTCGGTCGCCGAACCGCTCAAATACTACCGCAACAACCTGCTTTCGTTCCTGAACGTCGTGGAGCTGATGTGCGATTTCGGGCGGCCCAACATCCTCTTTTCCTCCTCCTGCACCGTATATGGCGAACCCGACGCCCAGCCCGTCACCGAACAGACGCCCCGCAAGCCCGCCACGTCGCCTTACGGCAACACCAAACAGATCTCCGAAGACATCCTGCGCGACGCCGTCGCCGCCCATCCCGGTCTGCGGGGCATCGCCCTGCGCTACTTCAACCCGATCGGCGCGCACGCTTCGGGCCTGATCGGTGAAAATCCGAACGGCATTCCCAATAATCTTATGCCGTATATTTCGCAGACCGCCATCGGGATCCGCGAATGCCTGAGCATCTTCGGCAACGACTATCCGACGCCCGACGGCACCTGCATCCGCGACTACATCGACATCGTCGATCTGGCCCGCGCCCACGTAGCTGCCCTGCACCGCCTGATCGAAGAGCGCGGCGCCACCCCTTACGAGGTCTTCAACGTCGGCACCGGCCGGGGCGTTTCGGTCCTGGAGCTGGTCCGCGGATTCGAACGGGCCAACGGACTGAAACTCAACTACCGCTTCGCGCCTCGCCGCGCCGGAGACATCACGGCGATCTGGGCCGATCCCACGCTGGCGAACACCCTCCTGGGCTGGCGTGCCGAACGGCCGCTCGAAGAAACGCTCCGCACGGCCTGGCAATGGCAGCTGCACCTGGGGCAGAGATAACCTTCCCACAGACAGAAGATATTGCGGAGAGCGCATCCGGAGCCGTTCCGGATGCGCTCTCCGCATACTCCTCCCTCCCGCTCCGACATCCGGCCCCGGCACTTCCTTCGCACCGGACCGACCGCCTCCCCTGCGCCTGCAAAGGCTTTTTTCATCTTTTTCGCAAGAGAAAGGAGAAGCGATTGATATTTTTTGTATTTTTGCATCAATTGGGAAAATAATGAACTTAAAATGCCGAAATTGCATGAAGAGAAGGTAAACGTCCTGAAAAAACCGGAATGGCTGAAAATCCGGCTTCACCGCACCGCGGAATACGCGGACGTGCAACGCATCGTCAGGGACCACTCCCTGCATACGATCTGCAACAGCGGTCTATGCCCGAACAAAGCCGAATGCTGGAGCCGCAGGACGGCGACCTTCATGATACTGGGTGAAATCTGTACGCGCAACTGTCGATTCTGCGCCACCCTTTCGGGTCGGCCTCTGCCGCCCGATCCTTCAGAACCCGCCAAACTCGCCGAAAGCGTCCGTTTGATGGGATTGCGGCATGTGGTGGTAACCTCCGTTACACGCGATGACCTGCCCGACGGCGGCGCGGCCCACTGGGCCGAATGCGTCCGCGCGATCCGGGCGGAAAATCCCGACGTCACAATTGAGCTCCTTATTCCCGATCTGGATGCGAAACCCGACCTGCTGGACACGGTGATCGCCTCCGGGCCCGATATCATCGGGCACAACATCGAAACCGTCGAGCGACTGACCCCCGTGGTGCGCTCCAGAGCCAAGTACCGTACGAGCCTGGAGACCCTGCGCTGTCTGAACAGGCAGGGCGTCGTAACGAAAAGCGGACTGATGGTCGGACTTGGCGAGAGCGATGATGAAGTTTTACAAACCCTGCACGACCTGCGCGACGCAGGCGTGCGGATTGTGACACTCGGTCAGTACCTTCGGCCCACTCTGGAGCACTACCCCGTTGCGGCGTACATCACTCCCGAAAAATTCGAATGGTACAGACTCAAAGCGCTGGAAATGGGCTTCAGCTACTGCGCGAGCGGTCCGATGGTGCGTTCGTCGTACCTAGCGGACGAAGCGCTCGGCTCGGTGCGCCTGAAGCGACAGGTTTCCGCGAAAGCCTGAATCTTCCCGCTGCGCGGGAAAAGGTCTGCGACAAAGAAAGTGTTGAACCGACGCTTTCCGGATTTACGGCATCCGTACGGAGCCGGCCGGAGAGGTGTCGTAACGTAATTTACGATGTTTGTCGAATACCGGGACCTCGGACAAATGGACTACAAAGCCTGCTGGGAGTACCAGCAGAGGCTTTTCGACACCCTCCTGCGGGCCAAGGGAACCCCGGCGGAGGGCGCGGGCTATTTGCTCCTGGTGGAGCATCCGGCAGTCTATACCCTCGGCAAGAGCGGCCATGCGGAGAACCTGCTGGTCGGCGAAGAGTACCTGCGCAGCATCGGCGCCGAATTTTACCACATCGACCGGGGCGGCGACATCACCTTCCACGGGCCGGGACAGATCGTGGGCTACCCGATCCTCGACCTGGAGCGCATCGGACTTTCGCTGCGCGACTACATCGACGCGCTCGAGGGCGCAGTCATCCGGACGGTAGCCCGTTACGGCATCCGGGCCGGACGCATCGCCGGCGCCTCGGGCGTCTGGATCGAAGGAGCACAGCCGGCGCGTAAGATCTGCGCGATCGGTGTGCGGGCGTCACGTTACGTGACCATGCACGGCTTCGCGTTATTTCACCCATATCAACCCCTGCGGGTTTACGGACCGGGGCGCCACGTCGATCGAAAAGGAGCTCGGTCGCCCGGTTCCGATGGAGGAGGTCAAACGACGCCTCGTCGAAGATTTATGCGAGAATTTGAATGTTAAAATATATAAATAATAACAAATATGCCCATAGAAAAACGATGGGTAGTGAAGCCTCAGGGGAATCCGGAGGCGGTTGCCGCGATGGCTGCCGCGACGGGCATCTCCCCGGTCCTGGCCAATCTACTCGTACAGAGAGGCATAGACACCGTAGAAAAGGCGGACAAGTTCTTTAAACCCAGTCTCGCCGACCTCCACGACCCGTTCCTGATGAAGGATATGGACAAGGCGGTCGAACGGGTGGAGCGGGCCGTCCGCAACCGTGAGAAGATCATGGTGTACGGCGACTACGACGTCGATGGCACGACCGCCGTCGCGCTGGTTTATAAATTTCTGCGCCAGATAGGTCACAAGGACCTGTTGTTCTACATCCCGGATCGTTATACCGAAGGTTACGGTATCTCGACCAAGGGCATCGACCACGCCGCACGCAAGGGTGCGACGCTGATCATCGCCCTGGACTGTGGCATCAAAGCCATAGAGAAAGTGGACTATGCCAAACGCAAGGGCGTGGATTTCATCATCTGCGACCATCACCTCCCGGCCGAGGAAATTCCCCGCGCCGTAGCCGTTCTGGACCCCAAGCGGGTCGATTGTTCCTATCCGTTCGACGAATTGTCGGGTTGCGGCGTGGGCTTCAAGCTCGTGCAGGCCTATGCGCAGAAAAACCGGATCCCGTTCGAACAGATCAGCCCGCTGTTAGACCTGCTGGTCGTGAGCATCGCTTCGGATATCGTACCCCTGGTGGGCGAAAACCGGATTTTAGCCCACTACGGGCTTCTGCGGCTCAACGCCTCCCCCTCGAAGGGGCTGCTTTCGATCATCAAGATCTGCGGCCTGGATCGACACAACATCACCATCGACGACATCGTCTTCAAAATCGGCCCCCGCATCAACGCCGCAGGCCGTATGCGGATGGATGAAAACGACGAAAACGCCGCTCCTTCGGGCGGCTATGCGGCGGTCAATCTGCTGATCGAAGGCAACGAGAGCCTGGCCGAAGAGTTCGGCTCGGTGATCGACGGCTTCAACCAGGACCGCAAGTGTATCGACCGCAGCGTCACGCAGGAAGCCCACGACTTCATCGAGGCCCACGCGGAGCTGAAGGCCGCCAAGAGCACCGTGATCTACAATCCCCGCTGGATGAAGGGCATCGTGGGCATCGTGGCCTCCCGCCTGATTGAAACCTACTACCGCCCGACGGTGGTGCTCACGATGAGCAATGGGTTCGTCACGGGTTCAGCCCGCTCGGTGCCCGGCTTCGACCTCTATCAGGCGATCGAATCCTGTTCCGACCTGCTGGAGAACTTCGGCGGGCACATGTACGCAGCAGGACTCACGATGCGTCCCGAACGGGTCGAGGAGTTCACCCGCCGCTTCAATGCCTACGTCGAAGAGAACATCGACCCGATAACGCTGCAACCCCAGGTGGAGATCGACAGCGAACTCTTCTTCTCGAACATCACCCCGGCGTTCCGCCGCGACCTGAACCGTTTCCAGCCGTTCGGCCCCGGCAACCCCGCACCGGTATTCGTCACGCGGGGCGTGGTCAGCCACGGCGAGACGAAGCTCGTCGGCGCCGACTGCGAGCACCTGCGCATGGACCTGATGCAGCGCCAGAAACCCAACACGACGATTCAGACGATCGCCTTCCAGCAGCCGACCCACTACGAGTGGATCCGTGCGGGACATCCGATCGACGTCTGCTATCAGATCGTAGAGAACCACTACCGGGGCTCGGTTTCGGTACAGCTTCGCATCAAGGATATCAAACCCCTGCGGGGCAAGCAATAATACGGCCGGCGACGTCCGTAAAAACCGGAGCTTTCGGGCTCCGGTTTTTTACGTATCCCGCCCGACGACACCGGCGGCGGCATTCCGTCCGAATCGTCCCTTCCCGCTCCCGAAACGAAAAATCCGATACAACAAAGTCGGGTTTTAGTTTCTAATTATTAGAAAAATCACTACATTTGACACAAAATAGTAATTGTTAGACCTTTTCTACCCAATATGAGTAAACCCTTCAAGCGTTATCTCGTCACCTCGGCACTGCCCTACGCCAACGGCCCGGTACACATCGGCCACTTGGCGGGCGTCTATATCCCGTCGGATATCTACACGCGCTACCTGCGCCTGAAAGGATACGACGTGATCTCGGTCTGCGGCAGCGACGAGCACGGCGTGCCCATCACCATCAAGGCCCGCAAAGAGGGCGTCACGCCCCAGCAGATCGTCGATCGCTATCACCAGTTGATTAAATCGTCGTTCGAAGGGCTCGGCATGTCGTTCGACATCTACTCGCGCACCTCGTCGAAGACCCACGCCGCGACAGCGTCGGAGTTCTTCCGCAAGCTCTACGACGAAGGCAAATTCATCGAGCGGACTTCGGAGCAATACTACGACGAGGAGACCCAGACGTTCCTCGCCGACCGCTATATCGTGGGCACCTGCCCCCGCTGCGGCAACGACCGCGCCTACGGCGACCAATGCGAAAAGTGCGGATCGACCCTTTCGCCGGACGAACTGATCAACCCGCACAGCGCCGTGTCGGGTTCCGTACCCGTGAAACGCGCCACCAAGCATTGGTATCTGCCGTTGGACCAGTACGAAGGTTTCCTGCGCGAATGGATCCTCGAAGGGCACAAAGAGTGGAAAACCAACGTCTATGGGCAATGCAAGAGCTGGCTCGACGGCGGTCTGCAACCGCGTGCGGTCAGCCGTGACCTGGACTGGGGCATTCCCGTACCGGTCGAAGGGGCCGAAGGCAAGGTGCTCTACGTCTGGTTCGACGCGCCGATCGGCTACATCTCGGCGACCAAGGACCTGACGCCCGACTGGGAGAAATACTGGAAGGACGAAGCGACCAAAATGGTGCACTTCATCGGCAAGGACAACATCGTCTTCCACTGCATCGTCTTCCCGGCTATGCTCAAGGCGCACGGCGGCTACATCCTGCCTGAAAACGTCCCTGCCAACGAATTTCTGAACCTCGAGGGCGAAAAGATCTCGACCTCGCGCAACTGGGCCGTCTGGCTGCACGAATACCTGGCCGACTTCCCCGGCAAGGAGGACGTGCTGCGCTACGTGCTCTGCGCGAACGCCCCCGAAACCAAGGACAACGACTTCACCTGGAAGGACTTCCAAGCCCGTAACAACAACGAGCTGGTAGCCGTGCTGGGCAACTTCGTAAACCGGGCTTTAGTCCTGACACACAAATACTTCGACGGTGCAGTGCCCGCCTGCGGCGCACTGACGGACTACGACCGCGAAACGCTTCGGGAACTCTCCGGCGCGAAGGAAGCCCTCGAAAACAACATCGAAAACTACCGGTTCCGCGAAGCCTTGAAGGAGGCGATGAACATCGCACGTCTGGGCAATAAATACCTGGCCGACACCGAACCGTGGAAACTCATCAAAACCGATCCCGAACGGGTCAAGACGATCCTGAACATCGCTTTGCAGATCACCGCAAACCTCTCGATCGCCATCGAACCGTTCATGCCCTTCTCGGCGAAGAAGATCGTCGGGATGTTGCAGGCAGGACCCTTCGGCTGGGAGAAACTGGGCAGCACCGACCTGCTCGCTGCCGGACATCGGATCGGCGAAGCCGTGCTTCTCTTCGAAAAGATCGAGGACGACGTAATCCAACGCCAGCTCGACAAGTTGGCGGCGACCAAAGCGGCGAATGCTTCGGCCGAAGCAGCACAACACGTTGAAGATCAAAAGGAAACGACGACTTTCGACGATTTTCAAAAGATGGATATCCGTGTTTCGACGATCCTCGCCGCTGAAAAAGTCGCCAAGACGAAAAAGCTGTTGAAACTGACCGTCGATACGGGCATCGACAAGCGCGAAATCGTTTCGGGCATTGCCGAATACTACACACCCGAAGAACTCGTCGGGAAACAGGTACTCGTACTGGTGAATCTGGAACCGCGCGAACTGAAGGGCATCCTCTCCCGTGGCATGATTCTGATGGCCCAGGACGCTTCGGGCAAATTAAGGCTGTTACAACCTGACGATCAGACAAATCCGGGTGCGACAGTCGGATAATAAAGATATTTCTTGAACAAAAGATACAACCTTTAATATTAAAAAACAATGGAGAACATCGATTGGGGCTCTCTCGGCTTCAACTACATGAAGACCGATTTCAATGCCCGCTATACTTGCACGGACGGCAAGTGGAGCGAAATGGAAATTACAAGCGACGAGTACATCAACATGCACATGTCGGCATCCTGCCTTCACTACGGCACGGCTCTTTTCGAGGGCTTGAAAGCCTTCCGGGGCGCTGACGGCAAAGTACGTCTGTTCCGCGTCGAAGAGAATGCAAAACGCTTGCAGTCGTCGGCAAAACGCCTCTGCCTGCCCGTACCGACGATCGATATGATCGTCAAAGCCTGCGTAGAAGTGGTTAAGCGCAACGAGCGTTTCATCCCGCCCTACGGCACCGGCGCATCGTTCTACCTGCGTCCCGTTATGTTCGGAACGACGGCAGGACTGGGTGTAAAACCCTCCAAGGATGCTTTGCTGGTGGTTTACGGCTCGCCCGTAGGCGCTTACTTCAAAGGCGGCATCAAGCCGATGAAGGTCGCAATCGACCGCGAACAGGACCGTGCTGCTCCACGTGGAACAGGCGACGTGAAGGTGGGCGGTAACTATGCAGCCAGCCTTATGTCGGGCGAGCACGGACACGAGCTCGGCTATGCGAGCATCATGTACCTCGACGCAACCGAACACAAATACATCGAAGAGTGCGGTGCAGCCAACTTCTTCGGCATCAAGAACAACACGTATATCACGCCGAAGTCGAACTCCGTACTTCCGTCGATCACTAACAAGAGCCTCCGTCAATTGGCTCAAGACCTGGGTCTGAAGGTCGAGGAGCGTCATATTCCGGTGGACGAACTCCCGACTTTCGAGGAGTGCGGCGCTTGCGGTACGGCAGCTGTCATCTCGCCGATCGGCAGCATTTACGACATGGACACGAAGCAAACCTACACCTACGGCGACGAAGTAGGCAAGGTTTCTCTGCAACTCTATACGCTTTTGCAGGACATCCAGTACGGCCGCACCGAAGACAAACACAACTGGTGCACGATCGTCATGTAATCGACGCCTGCAAAACTCAAGAAAAAAGGATGTTCCACGTGGAACATCCTTTTTTCTTACTGCATATTTTCTTTGCCACCACTTACAAACAGCCGTAAAAAAATCGGGAATAGCCGCAGCTACTCCCGATATAAAAGATAGAAAAATACAATCGCACAATTTATCGACCGATCTTAATCCGCATTGATAAACGACAAATACATCCAAAAACGATTGTCAAATTTGGGAACATAGCGGTTAAACTGCATTACCCGATACTTTACCGACCGAATTTCACCAGCAACACATTCACATCCGCCGGAGAAACTCCGGGAATACGGGAAGCCTGCCCTATCGTCGCAGGTCGGATTCGGGTGAGTTTCTGCCGGGCTTCGATCGTCAGGGCATTCATCGAATGGAAATCGAAATCGGCCGGGATACGGATATTCTCCAGGCGATGCAATTTGTCGGCAATGAATTTCTCCCGTTCGATATACCCCTTGTACTTGATTTGGATCTCGGCTTCCTCGACGACCTCGGCATCCATCTCCTGCTCGCGCAGAAAATCGCCGAGCTTCGGTAAAACACCCGAGAGCAGATCGAAGGTCACATTGTTACGCATCAACAAGTCGTGCAGTTTCCGACCTTGCGAAATCGCGTCGCAACCGAGCGATTTCAAACAGTCGTTAATTTCGTCCGGTTTGACACTCAGTCCGCGAGCGAATGCTACGAGCGATTCTACGAGTCGATTTTTTTTGCAGAAACTATCGTACCTTTTTTGCGAAATCAGCCCGATTTTATATCCGATCGGAGTCAATCGAATGTCGGCATTATCCTGCCGCAAGAGAATCCGATACTCGGCACGCGAAGTGAACATACGATAAGGCTCATCCACCCCTTTGGTCACCAGGTCGTCGATCAATACCCCGATGTAGGCTTCGTCGCGTGCCAATACCAGCGGTTCCTCCCCCATCCTGCGGCGATGCGCATTGATACCGGCCATCACCCCCTGCGCCCCGGCCTCTTCATAGCCGGTCGTCCCGTTGATCTGGCCGGCGAAATAGAGTCCGTCCACCAGCTTGGTTTCGAGCGAATGGTGCAGTTGCGTCGGCAGGAAATAGTCGTACTCGATCGCATAACCCGGACGGAAAATATGCAGATCTTCGAACCCCTCGATGGCGTGCAATGCCTCCCACTGAATGTCCCAGGGCAACGACGAGGAGAACCCGTTCAGATAATATTCGTTGGTCGAACGACCCTCCGGCTCGAGAAAAAGCTGGTGCTGGTCCTTATCGGCGAATGTGTTGAGCTTGTCCTCGATACTCGGGCAATAACGGGGACCGATCCCCCGGATCGTACCGTTGAAAAGCGGCGAATCGCCGAAACCCTTCCGCAGAATGTCATGCACCTTCTTCGAAGTATAGACCAAAAAGCACGGAAGCTGATTCTGCACCGGATGCGTATCGGCGGAAAAGGAAAATTTCGAGGGATTTTCATCCCCGTATTGCGGTTCCAGAATTTCGAAATTGATCGTCCGCGCATCGAGTCGTGCAGGGGTCCCGGTCTTCATCCGGCCGGCTTCGAAACCCATCGCCACGAGCGATTCGGTCACTCCGTGCGAAGCCGAATCCCCCGCACGGCCGCCCTCGGCGTGTGAACGACCGCAATACATCACCCCCGCCAGAAACGTCCCGGCAGTCAGGATCACACAGTCGGCCGAGAACTCCACCCCCATCTGTGTCCGAATCCCGCGCACTTGCGGCCGACATTCGGCCGAGAAACGCGACTTATCGCACTGGGCCCGGGGACTCCACATCGCCGCCCCTTTCGAGCGGTTGAGCATGCGGAACTGGACAGCCGTAAGGTCGGTAATCCGCCCCATCTGCCCCCCTAAAGCATCTATCTCTCTGACTATCTGCCCTTTAGCAACACCGCCTACGGCCGGATTACAAGACATATCGGCCAACTTGGTCATGTCCATCGTCACGAGCAGCGTGCGGGAGCCGAGCCGCGCTGCCGCCGAAGCCGCCTCGCAGCCGGCATGACCGCCGCCGACCACGATGATATCGTAATGTAAAACCATATCTCCTTTTCCATGAATTGCGGAAAACACCGCCGCCCGTCAATCCGACGACCGACCGCCGCACGGCAAAGATACGAACAAAGTCGCTTATCCGAAAAAACCGAAACCGCACGCAACGGCAACTTTCGCCCAGCTATCCGCCGTCCGACGGCGAAAGTCGGATCGAAAACGGCAACCTCGCGGCAAAACGTCGCCGCAGCGCCGAAAAGATCGGCAAGCACGGGCTGTCCCGCCAAAAACGGATTCTCCCCGCTTCCGGCACACTCCGGCGACCCGCACCGAACCTTGCCGGCATTTTCCCGCAAAAATAAACTTCTCTCCGGCAAAGAGCCGACAATCCATGCCGCCCATTCCGGAAAAATACAAACGATTAAAGGGTTGCGGACACAACCAACGGCCGGATCCGTCCCCGCACGGCGGAAACGCCTCCTCCGAAAGCCGAATCTTCGCAGTCCACCTTTCCCGGCTACCGATTCGCCGCGCAGCGGACCCGATCGACAGCCCCCACAACTGCTGCCGCAGCCACCGCAGCCGGCACTTCCCGCAAGCGAATTCGTCCGCTTCAGTCCCAACGAAGGAAAACGCGATCATAACGTCCTTTTTGGAGGCGCAGCGACCCGAATCTCCCTCCGAAGAAAGGATTTAAGAGAGAGTCGGCATTACAGACACGGACTCCGGCCGCGAACGAACGACCGTCGAATGACGGACATTGAAATATACGATTGCCGGGGAAAATCCATCTTTTTTCGGGAACCGGTTCCAAACAAAAGACGAATCCGCCCATAAACCGCCGTTTCAGCGTCTTTAACGGTCCATTCCGCCGTCGGGAACAGAACCGACCGTTATGGTATATTCGAACGATTTTAAGGAGCATTTCAGGCGTTAAAAATACATCCTTTCGTGAAAGAGTTCGCAACCCTGCGGCCGGATCCCTCTGCAAACCGTCTTTTCAGCACCTTGAACCGCCCATTCCGCCGTCGGGAAGAATCGACCCTTATGGTATATTCGAACGATTTTACGGGATATTTCAGGCATTAAAAATAACCCTACCGGGAAAGGGACCCGCAACTCCGCGACCGGATTCCCTCGCAAAGCCCTATTTCAGCCCTTTGGACAGCTCATCCCACTGTCGGAGGTAGTGATCCTCCTTACGGTGCATTTGAGCGTTCGCACGGGGTGTCTTATCCTTCTGTCCGCACAGATGGAGCAAACCGTGCACCACCACGCGGCGCATTTCGGTCAGCTTCGCGGCGCCGTATTCGCGTGCATTGTCCGCAACGGTTTCCACATCGATGAAAATATCGCCCGACACGATCCGGGCGCCCTTGCGGTCGCTGTAATCGAACGTGATGACGTCGGTATAGTAGTCGTGCCCGAGGAACTGCCGGTTCATATCCAGCAGGCGGGCCGCCGAGCAAAAAATATAGGTCACATCCCCCAGTTCATACCCCTCTTCCCGGGCTACGCGGTCCAGCCACGCGGCCGTGAGCCGTTTCTGCGGCAGGCGATAGGTACAGTCATCGGTATAATAGCGTACGGCCATAGACGGTTATTTTTTGAAGCAATCCGAAGCACGCATCTGTACTTTGGGCGACGGTCCGTAAATACCGAACACCATCTTGTACTCGGGCTGCATGGTCATCACATCGACCCCCGACCCGATCGTTCCGATCTGCTGGTTGCGGGCCACCTTGTCGTCCTTGCCCACCGTCACGGAATTGAGGTTGGCATACGAAGAGATGTATTCGCCGTGGGCTATATAGACGTCGTATTTATTGGTGATCCGGTTGCGCTTCACCTCGACGACCTTGCCTTCGTAGATCGAAATCACCTGCGCCCCCTTCGGCCCCGCGATCTCGGCCATATTGCCCTTGTAGCGCTTCACCCCGCCGCCGACCACCGGCAGCCGCAGATTCGAAGTCTTCGCCGTAAAGGTGTTGCCCTCCTTGTTGCCCCGGGTCAGCTTGCGCAACTCGTCGATCGCCACGTCGAGCCGCTGCTCGCGGGCGATTTTCTGTTGCAGGGCCGCTTTTTCCTTCTTGGAGAGCTGCTTGATGTTGGCACGCGCCGCCTGCGAATCTTTCTGCAGGCGGGTCCGCTGCGTGGTCAGGCTGCGCTTCACCGAATCCAGCGCCCGCTGCTGCCCGGTCAGCCGGGTCCGCTCGACGGACACCTGCTCCGAAAGCGTCACGATCTGCTCCATCTGCCGTTCCCGCATGGCCGCCACCTCCCGCAGGTTGGTGATGCGGCGGGCCACCTGATTGAAGTCGCTCGAAGAGAAGAGGTAGGTCAGATAATTGTTGTGTTTGTAGTTGCGGTATGCCTCGCGCACCATCTCGGCATAGCGCCGTTTATGGGCGTCGAGCGATGCCGACAGCCCCCGGGCCACGCTGTCCGTACGAGCTACCTCGACCTCGAGCTTGCGGGCATCCCGCTCCGTCACGTCGAGCAGCTGGTTGCGCGAATCGATCTGACGGGCCAAACGGCGCACCGTCTCCTCGGCCGAAGCACGTCCCTTCTTGAGCTTCGAAATCTCCTGCTCCTCCCGGGCGATCTGCTTTTCGAGGTCGGCGATCAACCGTTTCTGCGCCGCGATCTGCTGGTCGGTATTCTGGGCCGCAAGCGACCCCACACCGAGCAGAAGGAACAGAAACAAAACGACCTTCGGCAAACGGATGCACAGCGTGCGGACCGACTTCGCCCGCCGCAGGAAACGATACGAATGGTTCAAGGCTTGTCGCATAGTCAGGGCTTGGATTTGAGTTGCCGGATACGCTCTTCGATCGCCTGGGGATCATCATATCCCTTCTCCAGCGCCTTGCGCCAGTAGGTTTCGGCCATGAACTTCTCCCCGAGAGCCGCCAGGATGTCCCCGTAATGCAGGTAGAGTTCCGGATTCTCGCTGCGGTCGAAAGAGATCGCCTGCTGCATCGTTCGACGAGCCTCCTGCAGCCGTCCCAGACGGAACAGCACCCAGGCATAGGTATCCAGCAGCGTGGCGTTGTTGCCGTCCAGCTCCACCGCACGGGCTGCCATGGCAAAGGCCCGGTCGAGCCGGCGGGGATCCCGGGACGATTCACTGATAAAATAGGCGTAGTTATTGAGCACCATCGGGTTATCGTAGTAATAATGCAGCGAACGGTCGTAAGCCTCGAAACACCGGCGGCGGTATTTGTCCCGTTCCGAATCCTTCCGTCCGGCCTCTTCCAGCTGATGATAGGCGTCGCCGATATATCCCCACACGACTCCGCGCAGGGAGTCCGTATCGGCGTATTTGAGGGCTTTCTTATAGCTGCCGATCGATTGCGACAACTTTCCGGCATACCCCTGGGCGTGTCCCTTGCGGGCATACAGCTCGGTATTTCCGGGGAAAACCTCGAGCGCCCGGTCGATATACAGATAAACCGAATCGAGCCGCTTGCGGTAAGTTTCGATGTCGATCACCGCACGGTAATAGTCCAACTGGGGAGGCTGGTCAGCCAGATGCAGCTTGTAGAGGGTCAGCGCCTGCTCCAGCTCTCCGGCATTGATCAGATGCTGCGCATACAGTTCGACGACATCCTTATCGTCGGGATAGCGGATCGCAAGCGTCGAGATCAGGTCGTTGAGCTGAAAGAAGTTGTCCCGGTAAAAACGGACGTCGAGCGTCAGCTGCCGGAAAATGCGGACCTTTTCCGACAAGGGGAGTTCGTCAATTTCGAAAAGCCTTTTCGACACGGCCAGATAAGCATGCGAATCGTTGCGCTTGTTGTAGAATTCGGCGAGCGAAGCCAGCGCCGGGACATTCATGGAGTCGATCTCCAACGCCCGGTTATACTCGGCTATGGCCAACGAATCCTGTTTGGCAGCACCGTACAGGTCGGCCAGAATCACGTGGTTCTCCGCTTCGTAAGGAATCGCCTCGGCCATCTCCCTGGCTTCGGCCAGCGCACGGTCCAACTGCCCCGTGCGAATCAGCAACTGGCGTTTCATCGCCCCCAACAAAGGCATTTTACCGAAACGCATCTCGGCCGAATCGAGCATATCGATCGCCGAATAGGGCATCCCGGCCTGCTGGTACAGGATCGCCAGAATACGAATGTTGTCGGGATTGGTCGGGTCGAGCGCCGAAAGCCGCACGAACAGCGGACGCGCCTTGTCGAGTTCTCCCTCGGCAAGCAGCTTTTGCCCGTAAAGCTGCCCGTACCACTTGTTGAGCGAGTCCAGCCGGTAAGCACGCCGTGCCCACGCCGTACCCTGCGGATCGCCGTCGGGAGTCACCGAAGAGAGGCGGAACCAGGCCGGAGCATACGCGGAATCGAGCTCCAGGGCCTGCAGGAACAGTGCCCGAGCCGCCAGGGTGTCCTCTCCGATCAGGAGTTTTTTCACACCTTCGGTATAGTATTCGGTCGGTCGCAGCGAGTCGGGCCACGAGGCCTCCGCCGCAGGTGCGGGCAACGCCTCTCCCTGCGGGACGAACCC
>OHHL01000135.1_pt1 | contig 32673 bp, 26 predicted proteins | sample 1568031 | NCBI WGS metagenome assembly OHHL01 (sample SAMEA3879513, study PRJEB24766) | human gut metagenome | biome: human-associated habitat; feature: feces | place: USA | collected 1985/1987 | reverse complement strand
CGTCCTGCGTGGACGACTGCCGCGCAGTTATAGAGTTTTCCGCCGAAGCGAAGCGGAAGCCCGACCGCCGTGACCGGGTAGAGATCCTTCGACGCCTCCACGATCCGCGCCAGCGCAGGCTCGACCGCGCCGAGCAGGCAGTCGGAGAAAAACAGATCGCCGCACGTGTAGCCCGTCAGGCAAAGCTCCGGCAGCGTCAGCAGATTCACGCCCGCCGCGTCCGCCTCACGCATCCGCGCCAAAATCTGCTCTGTATTATACTGCACATCCGCGACCACGACGTCGATCGTCCCGGCAGCGGCCTTGATAAAACCGTCTTTCATGGAACCGTTCTCCTGATTTTATAAAGTATCATATATACGATACACGGTTTTGCCGGAATTATCAAGAATAAAAACAAATTGGGTCGGAGACTGGAAAATCTGCGCTTTTGTGCAGAATATATATTTTGAAAGCGGTGTATTGACAACAAACTGTTCAACTTGTAAGATAGAAGAGCCGCCGCTGTGCGGCAGATCGAGTGAAAGGCGGACAGGACATGATTGAACTCAACGGCATGGAGCTGACGATCGAGCAGGTCATCGCGGTGGCCAGACACAACGAGCAGGTGCGAATTTCCGAACCGGCGAAGGAAAAAATCAACCGGGCACGGGCCTACGTGGACGAAAAGCTTGCGCAGAAGGCCGTGATCTACGGTCTGACGACCGGCTTCGGCAAATTTTCCGACACGTTTGTCCCCGAGCAGGAGACAGCTGCGCTTCAGCGCAATCTGATCATCAGCCATGCCTGCGGCATGGGCGCGCCGCTGCCGCGCGAGGTCGTGCGCGGGGCGATGCTGCTGCGGTGCAACGCGCTTGCACGCGGCAATTCCGGCATCCGCCTGTCGACGCTCGAAACGCTGCTTGCCATGCTGAACCGCGGCGTGCATCCGGTGATCCCGGAGAAGGGCTCGCTCGGCGCGAGCGGCGATCTTGCGCCGCTGGCGCATATCGTGCTGGTCATGCTGGGCGAGGGCGAGGCGGAATATCAGAACGCGGTCATGCCCGGAAAACGGGCAATGGAGCTGGCAGGCATTGCGCCCGTTGAGCTTGCGGCCAAGGAGGGCCTTGCGCTCATCAACGGCACGCAGATCATGACCGCCATCGCCTGCGGCGTGGTATACGACGCCGTGCAGCTGGCAAAAACGGCTGATATCGCCGCCGCCATGACATGCGAGGCACAGCTGGGCATTCTGAGCGCGTTTGCTCCCGAGGTGCACGCGCTGCGCGGCCAGCAGGGGCAGATGCGCACGGCGCAGAATCTGCTGCGGCTTCTGGACGGGAGCCGTCTGGCCTTCGCGCACAACCCGGAGAAGGTGCAGGACGCCTATTCGATCCGCTGCGTCCCGCAGATCCACGGCGCCAGCCGCGACGCCATCCGCTATGTGTGGGACATCGTCAGCCGCGAGATCAATGCCGTGACCGACAATCCGCTCATTTTCCCCGAGGAGGACAAGGTGATCTCCGGCGGCAACTTCCACGGCCAGCCGGTCGCGCTTGCGATGGACTTTCTGGGCATAGCCCTCAGCGAATACGCCAACGTGTCCGAGCGCCGGCTGGAGCGCATGGTCAATCCCGCGCTGTCCAACGGCCTTCCCGCGTTCCTGACAAAATACGGCGGCGTACACTCCGGCTTCATGATCACGCAGTACGCGGCGGCCTCCATGGTGTCGGAAAACAAGGTCTACGCGCACCCCGCGTCGGTGGACTCCATCCCGTCCTCCGCCAATCAGGAGGATCATGTCAGCATGGGCACGACCGCAGCCAGAAAGGCCCGCATGATCCTCGACAACAGTCAGAAGGTCGTCGGCATCGAGCTGCTTGCCGCAGCGCAGGCGCTGTGGCTGCGCGGCGAGTCGCGCCTCGCCCCCGCGACGGCGGCAGCCTATCAGAAAATCCGCCAGACCGTCCCGCCGGTCGATACCGATGTCGTCATGTACCCCCAGATGGCCGAGCTTGACCGCCTGGTCAAGTCGGGCGCATTGCTCGAAGCCGCAGAACAGGTCTGCGGCAGGCTTCTGTAAAACCGGAGAAAACCGCCGCCCCGGGCTGTGTATGGACGCACGCCCGGGGCGACAGACGGTTTTACTTATAAATGATGATTCCCACATGAACATAAGGAGGAAATACTATGGCAAAGCTTGTTGAGTGCGTTCCGAATTTCAGCGTCAGTCGGGAAAAGGACCCGGTGGTGTTTCAGGGCCTCGTCGACACGGCGAACAGCATCCCCGGCTGCTTCGTCTTCGACGTACAATCCGACGGCAACCATAACCGCTGCGTCTTTACGCTGCTCGGCTCCCCCGAGGCGATGGGCGAGGCAGCGTTCCAGCTGACAAAAAAGGCGACCGAAACCATCGATATGCGCCGGCATACAGGCCAGCACCCGCGCATGGGCGCGACGGACGTCATTCCCTTTATCCCGACCATGGACACGAGCGTAGAGGAATGTGTGGAGCTGTCAAAGCGCGTCGCTGCCCGCATCTGGGATGAGCTTCGCGTGCCGTCGTTCCTGTATGAGGACTCCGCCTCGCGCCCGGAACGCAGAAATCTGGCCGCCTGCCGCAAGGGGCAGTTCGAGGGAATGCCGGAAAAGCTGCTGGAGCCGGACTGGGCGCCGGATTACGGTGAGCGGAAGATCCATCCGACTGCGGGCATCATCGCCATCGGCGCACGGATGCCGCTTATCGCCTACAACATCAATCTCGATACCTCCGACATCGAGGTCGCAAAGAAGATCGCAAAGGCTATCCGCGCCAAGGACGGCGGCTTTGCCTGCTGCAAGGCCATCGGCGTGATGCTCGAGGGCCGGAACATCGCGCAGGTGTCGATGAATCTCACAAACTTTGAAAAAACGCCGATCTACTACGCCTTTGAAATGACGCGTCAGCTTGCCGACCGCTACGGCGCGCGGATCATCGGCTCCGAGGTGGTCGGGCTGACGCCCACAAAGGCGCTGCTCGACTGCGCGGAATTCTATCTGAAGCTTGAAAATTATGACTGCCGCAAGCAGGTCATGGAATATCATCTGATTGGGATGGAATGAGAGGTGTGACGCATGGAACTGGCAGAACTGACGGTACGCGGCTTTACGGAGGAGATCGCCTCCGCGGCTCCGGCTCCCGGCGGCGGCAGCGCCGCAGCGCTGGCGGGCGCGGTCGGCGCGGCACTGACCGCAATGGTCAGCGGCCTGACGCTCGGCAGAAAAAAATATGAGGCCGTGCAGGAGCTTGCGCTCCGCGCACAGGCGCAGGCAGACGCGCTGCGCAAACGGCTGCTGGCTGCGATGGAGCAGGACACACAGGCATTTTTGCAGGTCAGCGCGGCCTACGCGATGCCGAAGCAGACGCCCGAGGAAAAGCAGGCGCGCAGCAGCGCCATCGAACAGGGCCTCAAGGCCTGCACGCAGCCGCCGCTTGCCGTGATGCAGCTGTGCGCAGAGGGGCTGGAGCTGCTGGAGAGCCTTCTGGGCAAGACGAACGCGACGGCGGCCAGCGACTTTGGCGTCGCCTGCCTCAGCCTCCGCGCAGGGATGCAGGGCGCGTGGCTGAACGTGTGCATCAATACCGGCTCCCTGCACGACGCCGCGTTTGCCGCCGGTGCGCGCGCAGCGGGGCAGAAGCTGCTCGATACCGGCCTTCCGCGCGCCGACCGCTGCTACGCGGCGATGCTGGCTGCGTGCAGGGAAAAATGACGCAGGAATTCCTGCATTCATGCAAGAATGAATTGAAAAATGCAAAAGAAGCTGTTACAATATCATCAATGGGGGAGATCACGATGCAGCTGGAGCATACTGAAACCTTACAACTTGATTACGAACTGCCGGAATACCCGGAAATAGACCCGCGCTATCGCCGCGCACCGCGCCGCGAATCGCACCTGAGCCGGGCGGATCAGGCGCTGGCGATCAAAAATGCGCTGCGCTACATCCATCCCGATCACCACGCGCAGATGGCGAAGGAATTTGCGCAGGAGTTGGCCGAGCATGGCCGTATCTATGGCTACCGCTTCCGTCCCGCAGGCGCGATCTATGGAAAACCGATCGACGAATACAAGGGCCGCTGCATTGAGGGCCGCGCGATCCAGGTCATGATCGACAACAATCTGGACTTCGACGTTGCGCTTTATCCCTACGAGCTGACGACCTACGGCGAGACAGGCCAGGTCTGCCAGAACTGGATGCAGTACCACCTGATCAAGAAATACCTCGAACAGCTGACGGACGAGCAGACGCTTGTCGTCATGTCCGGCCATCCGCTCGGCCTGTTCCACAGCCACCGGCTGGCCCCGCGCGTGATCATTTCGAACGGCCTGATGGTCGGCACGTTCGACGATCAGGAGAACTTCAACCGCGCTGCCGCGCTGGGCGTGGCGAATTACGGTCAGATGACCGCGGGCGGCTGGATGTATATCGGCCCGCAGGGTATCGTCCACGGCACGTTCAACACGCTTCTGAACGCAGGCCGCCTCATTCTCGGCATTCCGAACGATCAGAATCTGGCCGGACGGCTGTTCGTCTCGGCGGGGCTTGGCGGCATGTCGGGCGCACAGGGCAAGGCGGCGGAGATCGCCGGTGCGGCGTCCATCATCGCCGAGGTCGACGATTCCCGTATCGATACGCGCTTCACGCAGGGCTGGGTCAGCCACAGAACGTCGGATCTGGCCGAGGCGGTGGAGATCGCCCGGACACACCAGAAAAACGGCGAGCCGTGCGCAGTCGCCTACCACGGCAATATCGTCGATCTGCTGGAATATCTGTACGAAAAGCAGGTGCACGTCGACCTGATGAGCGACCAGACCTCCTGCCACGTGCCGTATGACGGCGGCTACTGCCCGCAGGGCCTGAGCTTTGCCGAGCGCACGCGGATGCTGGCCGAGGAGCCGGAGGCGTTTCGCACGCTGGTCGATCAAACGCTGCAGCACCACTATGAGATGATCTGCAAATTCCACGACCGGGGGACGTACTTCTTTGACTACGGCAACAGCTTCCTGAAGGCGGTCTATGATTCCGGCGTGAAGGCGGTCTGCAAAAACGGCGAAAACGATCTGGACGGCTTTGTGTTCCCGTCCTACGTTGAGGATATCCTCGGCCCGTGCCTGTTTGACTACGGCTACGGCCCGTTCCGCTGGTGCTGCCTGAGCCGGAAGCCGGAGGATCTGCACAAGACCGACATGGCCGCCGCGGAATATATCCGCACGCACAACCGGCGCTATCAGGACTACGACAACTACGTCTGGGTGCGCGACGCGGAGAAGAACCGGCTCGTCGTCGGTACACAGTGCCGCATTCTCTATCAGGATGCGATGGGGCGCATGAATCTGGCGCTCAAATTCAACGAAATGGTTCGCAACGGGGAGATCGGCCCGGTCATCCTTGGCCGCGACCATCACGATACCGGCGGAACGGACGCGCCGTTCCGCGAGACGTCCAACATCAAGGACGGCTCGAATATCATGGCCGAAATGGCAACGCAGTGCTACGCGGGCAACGCCGCGCGCGGCATGAGCTACATCGCCCTGCACAACGGCGGCGGCACGGGCATCGGCCGCGCCATCAACGGCGGCTTCGGCATGGTGCTCGACGGCTCGGAGCGCGTCGATACCATCCTCCGCATGGCAATGCCGTGGGACACCATGGTCGGCGTCGCCCGCCGCAGCTGGGCCTGCAATGAGCACGCCATGACGACGGCGGCGGAATATAACGAGCTTTACGCCGGGCAGGATCACATCACAATGCCCTATGTGGCGGACAGCGCCGTCGTCGAGCAGGCCGTGGCGCAGCTGGAGCGCTGACCGGGAAAGGAACAGACAATGAAAAGAACGCTGATCACCAACATCGGTATGCTGGCCACGCCGCAGGGAACCTCTGCGCGGGGCGGCAGGGCACAGGGCGAGATCTGCATTCTGAAAAACGCATGGATCCTGATCGAGAACGATGTGATCGCGCAGGTCGGGACCGGTGCAGCGCCTGCGGCTGCCGACGCGCAGACGATCAACGCCGGAGGGAAGCTGGTCACGCCCGGTCTGGTCGACGCGCACACGCATCTGATCTTCGACGGCTGGCGGCAGAACGAGCTGGCGCTCAAGCTGCACGGCGCGGGCTATCTGGACATCCTCGCCGCAGGCGGCGGCATCCTGTCCACCATGCGTGCAACGCAATCGGCAAGCGAGGAACAGCTGGAGGCGAAGGCCTCCGCCGCGCTGGATGAAATGCTTCGCTTCGGCACGACGACCGCAGAGGCCAAGAGCGGCTACGGCCTGTCGACCGGGGAAGAATGCAAAGCGCTGCGCGTGATTGGAAAGCTGCAAAAACACCATGTGATGGATCTCGCCGCGACCTTTATGGGCGCGCACGCCGTACCGGAAGCCTACCGGGACAACCGGCAGGGCTATCTGGAGCTTCTGTGCGAGGAAATGCTTCCGGCGGTACGGGAGCAGGGCATTGCGGAATTCTGCGATGTGTTCTGCGAAAAGGGCGTTTTTTCCGCCGAGGAATCCCGCCGCATCCTGCTCGCCGGCAGACAGCACGGGCTGCGGCCCAAAATCCACGCGGACGAGATCGAGGCCATCGGCGGCAGTGAGCTGGCAGGCGAGATCGGGGCCGTCTCGGCGGAGCATCTGATCGTCTGCCCGCCGTCCGGCATCGCATCCATGGCAGAGGGCGGCACGGTCGCCTGCTGCCTGCCCGCAACAAGCTTTTATCTGGGCGCGGCCTACGCGCCCGTACAGGATATGGTGCAGGCCGGTGTTCCGGTCGCCATGGCGACGGACTTCAACCCCGGCTCCTGCCCGTGCCTCAATATGCAGCTGGTCATCAGCCTCGGCTGCCTGCGCTACCGGCTGACGCCCGAGCAGGCGCTGACCGCGGTGACGCTCAACGGCGCCGCCGCCATCTGCCGCGCCGACCGCATCGGCTCCATCGAGCCGGGCAAGCAGGCGGACATTCTCATCTGGAACGCAGAGGATCTGGACTATATCTGCTACCGCCTTGGCAGCAATCTGGTCGATACTGTAATCAAAAAAGGAAACGTCGTTTAGACAAAAGAACAGGCAATGCCCATCCGGACATTGCCTGTTCCGCAAGGAAACTCGGTTTTTATGCAAAAAGCAGCCTGCCTTGAACACAGTTGGTAGGGGCGGGGCTCTGCTCCGCCCGTTGGGCAGCCGCAGATTTGCGCAGCACACTGTAGGGGCCGATGCCCACGTCGGCCCGGCAGAATGCACCGTTTTAACGGAAATCTTCGGCACATTCGTAACTTCCCAACGGGCCGATGTGGGCATCGGCCCCTACAACCAGGTATGCAGGTGCGCTGTATAACCCAACACCTCACCCGTGGATTGTTTCGAGCTTCCGGATGTTTTCCTCAGAATCGTCTCCGACACAGCCGACCAGCATATACGTCTTGTGGAAGTGGTCGTAGATGAAATGATCGAGCAGCCGGAAGCCGATGATGCGGCCTGTTGAGCGCACATGGGTGCGCGGCCCAGTGCAGTAGTGCTGTGCGCCGCCGAGCAGAATGTGGCTCTCGTCATAGTAGTCGATGGGCAGATCCTGCCGGATCAGCTCGTTGACGCGCGCTTCGAGCGTGGGAATATCGATATCCGGCTGGTGCTCGTTGAATTCGAGCACGAAGCCGTGGCGGATATCGCCGTGGCTGCACGCAAGCATCTGCTCCTGCGTCATGGCGTATTCGCACAGATCCTCTGCGCTGTGCGCCATGAGGCGATAGGCAAGCGACGGATAGACGATGTCGCACAGCTCCTGCGGCAGAGGGCCAAAGAGGTTCGGCCGCGTGATGACGATCTGCTCGCCGACGCCGATGAGCAGATTCGCGTTGACGCCGAGCAGGGGATAGATCAGGTCAAAATGCTCGATGATGATGCGCTTGCCGCGCCGGACAGCCAGCCGGACGGCGTCCGCCAGCTCCGAGAGCTGATGGAAGCCCGTCTCGAAGCGGATGTCCAGATGGTAGGTGTGCGGCGTGAAAAAGCCCGTTTCATACTCCTGCTCCAGAAGCGGGAGCGGGCGGACGTTGACGCCGTCGTCGTCGTTCGTAAGCTCGATGCCGGGGAACATCCCCTTGATGAGCACGCTCTTGCCGGAGCCGGCTTCCCCGATGAAGCCGATGATCTGGTCGAAGGGCGAAAGATAAAGCTGCGCGATCTGCATACCGAGCGTGTAGATCCGGCTGCGGCCGCGGGGTGCAAAATACGTGCTGTAGATATGGCTGCTCTGAATCGCGTTTGTCGTCATGGGCGTTTTGCCTCCTGTGCCGTTTTCTTTCAGTATAGAGGATAAAGCCCGCTTTAATCAAGGAAAATCTGCTGCAAGCAGCATGAAATATTGAAAAACATACAAGGGGGAATTTTGGTGGTTATCCGAAACGAGGCTTCTGCCGGAGCGGCGGAGTCGGCGGACGTACTGGTCACGGTGCGGCCCGCTGAAACGCTTGAGCTGCGGATCGCGTCGACCGTCCGATTGCAGTTCGGCGCTGCGATCGAGCAGACGGTGCACAGCGTTCTGCGCGCCGCAGACGTGCAGCAGGGAGAGATTGCCGTAGACGACCACGGCGCGCTCGACTGGATCCTGCGTGCCCGGCTGGAAGCCGCGCTCGCACGGGCGGAAGGAGGGACCGCATGAGACGTTCCATGCTCTTTGTACCCGGAAATAACCCGAAAATGATGACAAGCTGCGGCTTTTTCGGCGCGGACGCCATCATATTTGATCTGGAGGACGCCGTATCGCCCGATGAAAAGGACGCGGCGCGCATACTGGTCAAATACGCGGTGACGAATGTGGAGCGCTGCCGCAGCGAGATCATCGTCCGCGTCAATGCGGCGGACACGCCGCTGTTTGCACAGGATTTAGAGGCCATCGTGCCGCAGAGGCCGGATTACATCATGCTCCCGAAGACCGCGTCGCGGCAGACCGTCTGCGGCTGCGACGCCGCCATCGGCGAAATCGAACGCCGCTGCGGCATAGAGCCGGGCACAATTGGCCTCATCGCGCTGATCGAGACGGCGCTCGGCGTGGAAAACGCATTCGAGATCGCGACGGCCTCCCCGCGTGTGCGGGCACTGTTTCTCGGCGCGGAGGATCTGAGCGCCGACCTGCACTGCAGCCGGACAAAGGAGGGACTGGAGATTCTTTATGCCCGGACGCGGCTTGTTACAGCAGCGCACGCCGCTGGAGTCGGCGTCTACGATACCCCCTTCACCGACGTGAACGACGATGAAGGCATCGAAGCCGACAGCCGCCTTGCCCGCAGCCTGGGCTTTACCGGCAAAGCATCCATCTCGCCCCGGCATCTGGACGCGATCAACCGCTGCTTCAGCCCCTCGCAGGCCGAAACAGACTATGCCAGAGAGGTGCTTGCGGCCATTGAGGACGCAAAGCGCTGCGGAAAGGGCGCGGTAGCGCTGCGCGGAAAGATGATCGACGCGCCGATCGCCGCGCGGGCCAGACAGACGCTGGCCGCAGCAGAAGAAATTCTTGCGGAGGGAGGTACGCTGCAATGAAGGAGTCCAAGGTCGTTTCCTCTCTGCGTGAGGCGATCCGCCTTTCCGGCCTGCAGGACGGGATGTGCGTCTCATTTCACCACCATCTGCGAAACGGCGACTATGTCGTCAACATGGTCATGGAGCAGATCAGCGCCATGGGCATCCGCGATCTGACGGTCAACGCCAGCGCGCTGTTCGACGTGCACCTGCCGATGCTGGAGCATATCAAAAACGGAACGGTCAGCAGACTGCTGACCAACTATATGTCCGCCGGACTTGGCCGCGCCATTTCGGGGGGCGTCATGGACCAGCCCGTGGAGTTCCGGACGCACGGCGGCCGCCCGCGCGATATTGCAGGCGGCGAAACCCCAATCGACGTTGCATTCATCGCCGCGCCAAGCAGCGACACGATGGGCAACTGCACGGGCAAGGTCGGAAAATCGGCCTGCGGTTCGCTGGGCTACGCCTTCCCGGACGCGCAGTACGCGAAAAAGGTCATTGTTATCACCGATGAACTTGTGCCGTATCCGCTCTGCGGCTGGTCGATCCCGGAAATTTACGTGGATTATGTCGTCGCCGTGGACGCCATCGGTGACCCCGCCGGAATCGTCTCCGGCACGACCCGCATGACGCGCAATCCCGTCGCGATCACCATCGCGCAGACCGCCGCGCGGGTCATTGCCAGCTCCGGTCTTCTCAAGGATGGCTTTTCCTTCCAGACGGGCGCAGGCGGCGCGTCGCTGGCGACGGCAATGTATCTGGAAAAAATCATGAAGCAGCAGAACATTCACGGCAGCTACGCGCAGGGCGGGATCACCGGCCTGCTGGTCGATATGCTGAACGAGGGACTGTTCCGGGCGCTGCTGGATGTGCAGTGCTTCGATCTGAAGGCAGTAAGCTCCATCCGCGAAAATCCCTGCCACTGCGAAGTATCGGCGGAGCAGTACGCCAGCCCCGGCTGCCGGAGCGCGGCGGTCGACTCGCTGGATGTTGCCGTGCTCGGCGCGACAGAGATCGACACTTCGTTCAATATCAACGTCCACACGGACTCCAACGGCTCCATCATGGGCGGCAGCGGCGGCCACAGCGACGCGGCTGCCGGCAGTAAGCTCGCGCTCATCGCCGCGCCGCTGTTCCGGGGACGGCTGCCCATCGTGCGCGACCGCGTGACCTGCATCTCCACGCCCGGACAGGATGTGGACGTACTCGTGACGCAGGCGGGGGGTGCAAAACTTGCAATGATAATCGCGCCGCTTTCCCGTGCAAGGCTTCCCATCGTGACGGACAGGGTGAACTGCATATCCACTCCGGGCAGCACGATAGACGTGCTTGTCACTCAAAAGGGCGTTGCCGTGAACCCGAAAAACACGGAACTGCGCGAACGCCTCCGGGCGGCGGGGCTTCCCGTCGTGGACATTCACGAGCTGAAAGAGCGCGCCGAGCGCATCACAGGTGTTCCTGCACCGCTTCCGGTATCGGACCGGGTGGTCGCAAGGGTGATCTCACGCGACGGAGAGCTGCTGGACACGATCCGTCAAACGGACAATAGGAGCGGAATATGAGAGAAATACAGGCGGAGCTTCTGACCAGTACCGTGGCGCAGATGTGCATCCGCGCCAATTATGACCTGCCGCGGGATGTGCTGCGGCAGCTGCAAAGCGCGCAGGCGGCAGAGCCGTGGCCCGCGGCGCAGGAGATCCTGCGGCAGATTTTAGAGAACGCGGAGCTTGCCGCCGCAAACGCCCAGCCGATCTGCCAGGACACCGGCATGGCCTGCGTGTTTCTGGAGATCGGACAGGAGGTACATATCGCGGGCGACCTCAAGGCCGCCGTGCAGGAGGGCGTGCGAAGAGGCTACGCGGCGGGCTGGCTGCGCAAGTCCGTCGTGCGCGACCCGTTTGACCGCGTCAACACGGGCGATAATACCCCGGCCATGCTCTATTTTGACCTTGTCCCCGGCGAACAGATCAAAATCACCGTCGCTCCCAAGGGCTTCGGCAGCGAAAACATGAGCCGGATCGCCATGCTCCGCCCGTCCGACGGGCTGGAGGGCGTCAAGCGCTTCGTTTTGCAGACCGTGCAGGACGCTGGCCCGAACCCGTGCCCGCCCATCGTGGTGGGCGTGGGGATCGGCGGCACGTTCGACAAAGCGGCGCTGCTGGCAAAGCAGGCGCTCCTGCGCGAGCTGGATACGCCGAACGAAGACCCGTTTTACCGGGCATTGGAGCAGGAGCTTCTGGAAAGCATCAACGCGCTCGGCATCGGCCCGCAGGGCTTCGGCGGCAGGACGACGGCGCTGGCAGTCAACATTCTGACCAGCCCGACGCATATCGCGGCCCTGCCCGTGGCGGTGAATCTCAACTGCCATGTGACGCGCCATGTAACGGAGGTGCTTTGAGATGGCGATCAAACTGAAAACTCCCCTTGACAGCGCGGCAGCGCGCGCATTGCGCGCAGGCGATATGTGCCTGCTGACGGGCGAACTCTACACCGCGCGTGACGCCGCGCACAAGCGCCTCTGCGCGCTGCTCGAAGCGGGGCAGCCCCTGCCGTTTGATATGCGCGGCGCTGTTATTTATTTTGTCGGCCCGACGCCGGCAAAGCCGGGACAGGCGATCGGCTCGGCCGGGCCGACGACCTCCTACCGCATGGACGCCTACAGTCCGGCGCTGCTGCGTCAGGGTCTGACCGGCATGATCGGCAAGGGCAAGCGCAGCGAGGCGGTCATAGAGGCGATCCGCGCCTGCGGCGCCGTCTATTTCGGCGCGACCGGCGGCTGCGGCGCGCTCTTGAGCCAGTGCATCAAAAAAGCGGAGGTCATCGCCTATCCCGACCTCGGCCCGGAGGCCGTGCGGCGGCTGTATGTCGAGAATTTCCCCGTGACGGTCATCATCGACAGCGAGGGCAATAACCTTTATGAGATCGGAAGACAGAACTATCTTGACAGTATGCGGCAGCGTGAAGCGTGCGGCAGCGGAGTATGAGGTGCAGCTATGAACGAAGAACGGAAAAAGGTACTCATCATCGGCGTCATCGGCGCGGACGTACACGCGGTTGGGAACAAGATCCTCTATCACGCGTTCACCGAGGCGGGCTTTGACGTTGTGAATCTGGGTGTCATGGTTTCGCAGGAGGAGTATATCGAGGCGGCGATCGAAGCGGATGCGGACGCTATCGTGGTGTCCTCGCTTTACGGTCAAGGGGAGCTGGACTGCCGCGGAATGCGGGAAAAGTGCGACGAGGCCGGTCTTGCCGGAATTCCGCTGCTCGTCGGCGGCAATATCGTCGTCGGCAAGCAGGATTTCGCGGACGTGGAAAAGCGCTTCAAGGCCATGGGCTTTGACCGGGCCTTCCCGCCCGGTACGCCGCCGGAAACGACCATCGCCGCGCTGCGGGAGATCCTGTATCCCGAAGAGGGACCGCAATGAAGCCAGTATTGTTGACGGATTTCGGCAGCACCTACACGAAGCTGACTGCCGTTGATCTGGACGCAGCCAAGCTTCTCGGCACGGCGCAGGCATATACAACGGTCGCTTCGGATGTGCGCATCGGTTTTCAGAAGGCGCTGGACGCGCTGCTTGCGCAGACGGGGCCATTGACATTTGCGCAGTCGTTTGCCTGCTCCTCGGCGGCGGGCGGCCTGCGGATGATGGTCAGCGGACTTGTGCCGGAGCTGACGATGGAGGCCGCGCGGCTGGCAAGCCTCGGCGCGGGCGCGAAGATCGTCGGGCAGTTTTCATTCGAGCTGACGCAGGACGATCTGGAAACCATTCAGCGCGTGAACCCGGACATTTTTCTTCTGGTCGGCGGCACGGACGGCGGCAACAGCGCCTGCGTCATTCATAACGCGCAGATGCTCGCCGCGATCCGCCCGCAGTTCCCAATCGTTCTCGCGGGCAACCGCACGGCCATGCAGCAGTGCCGGAAGGCGCTGGAGGGCTTCGAGGTATCCGTCTGCGAAAACGTCATGCCGAAATTCGGCGTGCTCAAAACGGAGGACACGCAGAAGACCATCCGCAGCATTTTCCTGCGCCGCATCGTGCAGGCAAAGGGCCTGAACGCCGCGGCAGAGCGCATGAGCGGCCCGATGATGCCGACGCCTGCGGCGGTCATGCAGGCCATGACGCTGCTGGCGAAGGGAACGGACAAAACGCCCGGCATCGGGGAGCTGATCGGTGTGGATGTCGGCGGCGCGACGACGGACGTCTATTCCATTGCCGAGGGGATGCCCCGGCAGATGAACCGGGTCTACAAGGGTCTGCCGGAGCCGTATGTCAAGCGGACGGTCGAGGGCGATATCGGTATGCGCTATTCCATCGAGGGCGTGCTGGCTGCGGCGGGCGCGCAGCGGCTGGCGGAGCTTTCCGGGCTTTCGCCGGAGCGGGTGGAGGCGCTCGTGCAGCTGCTTGCGCACAATACGCAGACGCTGCCGGAGCACGATACGGAGCTGGAGATGCTTGATTACGCGGTCGCCTCCATGGCCGTGCAGACCGCCGTGATGCGCCACGCCGGTACGCTTGAGGAAACGTATACGATGCTCGGACAGACCTTCGTGCAGAGCGGAAAGGATCTGAGCGAGGTGCGCAGGGTCGTCGTGACGGGCGGGAGCCTCATCCATTCGCAGCGGGCGCGGCAGATCGCGCGCTTTGCCTGCTGCGACCCGGCTGCGCCTGCGTCGCTCCGTCCGAAAAAGGCGGATATCATTCTGGACAAACGTTATATTCTGGCGGCGATGGGCCTGCTTGCGCAGAGCGAGCCGGAGATCGCGCTCCAAATCATGAAAGAGGAGATCAACTGATGGAAATTCAGAACAGAAAGATCCCGGAAGGGGAATTCATGGCAATGCGGCAGGAGGTTCTGCAGCAGTGGCCGACGGGCCGGGACGTCGATCTGACGGAGGCCGCGGCGTATCAGAAGCAGCAGAAGCCGAGCCGCAATTTTTCCGCCAGACTGATCGAAGCGAAAAAGGAGCACAGGACGCTCATCCAGCCGCGTGCCGGTGTGCCGGTGCTTGAGGAGCACATCAAGCTCATGCAGTATCTGGAAAAAGAGGGCGAGGCAGATCTGCTGCCGACCACCATCGACAGCTACACCCGCCAGAACCGCTATCACGAGGCCGAGGAGGGCATCAAGGCCTCCAAGGAGGAGGGCCGCGCCATGCTCAACGGCTTCCCGGCCGTCAACCACGGTGTTTCCGGCTGCCGGAGAGTCGTGGAGAGCGTCAATGTGCCGGTGCAGGTGCGCCACGGCACCCCCGACGCCCGGCTTCTGACCGAAATTGCCTACGCGGGCGGCTTCACCAGCTACGAGGGCGGTGGCATCTCCTACAATCTGCCCTACTGCAAAAACGTCCCGATGGAGACGACCATCGCCAACTGGCAGTACGTCGACCGGTTGACCGGCCTGTATGAGGAAATGGGCGTTTCCATCAACCGTGAGCCGTATGGGCCGCTGACCGGCACGCTCGTGCCGCCCTGCATTTCCCACGCGGTCGCCATCATCGAGGCGCTGCTTGCGGCGGAGCAGGGCGTGAAAAACATCACGGTCGGCTACGGCCAGTGCGGCAACCTGATCCAGGACATCGCCGCAGTCCGCACACTTGAGGAGCTGACGGAGGAATATCTTGCAAAGTACGGCTATCACGACGTAGTTGTCACGACGGTGCTGCACCAGTGGATGGGCGGCTTCCCGGCGGACGAGGCAAAGGCGTTCGGCGTCATCTCGACCGGCGCGCTGATCGCGGCGCTTTCCAAGGCCACGAAGGTCATCGTCAAAAGCCCGCACGAGGCCATCGGCATCCCGACGATGGAGGCGAACGCGCAGGGGCTGCGCTGCACACGGCAGGTCGTCAGCATGATGACCGAGCAGACGTTTGCCAACACGCATCTGGACGAGGAAATGGAGATCATCCGGCAGGAAACGCGCTGCATCGTCGACAAGTGCTTCGAGCTTGGCATGGGCGATATCGCGCTCGGCGCGTGCCGCGGCGTAAAGGCGGGCGTTCTGGACGTTCCGTTCGCGCCCTGCCGCTTCAATGCCGGTCAGATGCTGCCGTGCCGCGACAACGACGGCGCGGTGCGCATCATGAACATGGGTAATCTCCCGTTTACAAAGGAGCTTCGGGATTATCATATGGGAAAAATCGCGGAACGCGCTGCGTTTGAGCATCGGAAAGCGACATTCCAGATGGTGACCGACGACGTTTACGCCATCAGCAAGGGCCGTCTGGTCGGGCGGCCCAGATAAATGAAGGAGGAACAGAAAATGAAGATCAAGGATGTTGTGTGCGCTGCGGGCAGCACAGGATTTTATTTTGACGATCAGCGTGCCATCAAGCGCGGCGCGGGTCACGACGGTATGTTTTACATCGGCCAGCCCGTCACGGAGGGCTTTTCCGCCGTGCGCATGAAGGGCGAGGCCGTCTCGGTCATGATCGTTCTGGAAGACGGCCAGATCGCCTTCGGCGACTGCGCGGCGGTGCAGTATTCCGGCGCGGGCGGACGCGACCCGCTGTTTCTGGCAAAGGACTTTATCCCCATCATCGAGCAGTATGTCCGCCCGATGCTGCTGGGCCGGGAGGCAGATGATTTCCGCGGCCTGTGCGCGCAGATGGAGGCCATCGAGGTAAACGGCAAGCGCCTGCATACGGCCATCCGCTACGGTGTCTCGCAGGCCATTCTGGACGCAGTCGCCAAGGCGACGGGACGCCTGATGTGCGAGGTCGTCGCGGACGAATACGGCTGCACGGTCAGCCAGACGCCGATCCCCATCTTTACGCAGTCCGGCGACGACCGCTATGACAACGCCGACAAGATGATCATCAAGCGCGCGCAGGTGCTGCCGCACGCGCTCATCAACAACGTGCAGACCAAGCTCGGTGAGCACGGCGAAAAGCTGCTGGAGTACGTCAAATGGCTCCGTGACCGCATCCTGACCATGCGCGCGGACGAGAGCTACCAGCCCGTCCTGCACATCGACGTCTACGGCACCATCGGCGCGGCGTTCGGAAACAACAACTATGCCGCCATGGCCGATTATCTTGCGGAGCTGGAGCAGGCGGCAAAGCCCTTCCATCTGCGCATCGAAGGGCCGATGGACTGCGACTGCGACCGCGAAACGCAGATCGTTGCGCTTGCGGGCCTGACGGCGGAGCTTGACCGCCGCGGCATTCAGGTCGAGCTGGTCGCTGACGAATGGTGCAACACGCTCGAGGATATCCGGGAATTTGCCGACCGCAGAGCCGGTCATATGGTGCAGATCAAGACGCCCGACCTCGGCGGCATCAACAATACCATTGAGGCAGTGCTCTACTGCAAGGCGCATGGCATCGGCGCCTATCAGGGCGGCACCTGCAACGAAACGGACCGCTCGGCCCAGGTCTGCGTCCACTGCGCCATGGCGACCCAGCCGGTGCAGATCCTTGCCAAGCCCGGCATGGGCGTCGACGAGGGCTACATGATCGTATCCAACGAAATGAACCGCATCCTCGCCCTGCGTCAGGCAAAGCAGCGCAGCTGAGCAAGAACCAAAACACGCCGCTGGCCGAGAGGCCAGCGGCGTTCACTCTGTCAAAAACAGTTGTTCCTTCATTTTTTGTGCGGGATTTTCAAGGTCTGCGTAGGGGCGGACGGCTCTGCCCGCCCGGCGGGTTGTACTGGTTTTACAGAAATTCACGGCGAATACATATGCACCAGCAGTATCGAATGCTTGAAGATGCCAAGCGAAACACAGCTGCTCCCTGCCCGCATCAGTCTGCGCCGAAGACCGCATCGCTTCAATTCGTTCCGATGGGCAGGTCCACGCTGCGGAAGATCATCGGCTCGAGCATCACGTCATGCGTGTAATAGATGGATGCGCCATGCTCCGGCTCGAGCGCCGTGAGCGCCAGAGTTCCGTCCGGGGCCAGGCCCACGCGCCAGCCGGTGTCGGAAGAGAAGTCCGGCAGGAGGCGCTCGTGCTGTTCCTGTATGCGCGCGCTGTCCAGCTTGCGTGTGTTACACCTGCTCCGTATTCCGCGGAAGCGTCCGTGTCAGGATCAGGGTATATCCGACCGTGAGCAGGATCAGAGCGGCAAGATGCAGAAGCCGCGTCTGCCCCGACAATGTAAAACTCGGAAATCCCATGCTCCTGAATAAAAGCGGCGAACGCCTCGCTGGTCAATGCATTGCTTTTTGACTTCGTAAAGATATGACCGGAAACGACGTTCAGCTCCGACACCAGCTCTGCGCCGCGCGTGCCGGGTTTGAAGGTCCTCGTTCCGGCGGACAGGTTGTTGTGCTGTATGTAAATGACCCACAGTTCCTTTTGGACGGCCCAGTCAATTGCCGCATTGACGGGGTCAATGATCTCTCTGTAGTGCTTCGTAATATCATTTTGCAGGTCGATCACGACCAGCGCGCTGTTTTTCATCCGATCTTCCTCCGTGGATTTCTTCCTCCGATGCCCGGCGGCTCAGTCCCGAACGCCTGCCAGCGCCAGAAATTTCTTGTCTGACTGAATGCTCTGCGTCAAAAACTGCCCATCCCGGAACAGGGCATAGGTCGTGACCGGCGCGGGGACATTCTGCGCAGAGTCTCTGTCGGTAATATGGATTGCTTTGAACGGAATGCCGTGTTCCTTCGCTGTCTCCTGCACCCGCGGCACCCAGTAGCAGGTGAACGGGCACTGATCGGTATAATAAAGGACAAAGCCGTCTCCGTCTGCCTTGGGATGTCTGGCACAGTCCCTGAATTTCGGCGGCTCGGCGTTCGGCACAAGGGGCAGATACATCAGGCTGATCCCGCAGTCGGAGATATCAGCTGTCCGGAAGCCCTTGTAGGCCAGATACTTTGGGTCGGCGAGAAATTCCCGCTTCCGTCCCTCGGCGCACAGGATGCAGACGCCGTTCTTTTCCTGCGCTCTGGCATCCCGGATGCACTCGTTCAAAAGGTCGGTCGAATATCCGTGCCCCTTCATCGCGCCTGCGATCCACAGGCAATTGATATAGAGATATCCCGCTGCTTCAATGGGCACCCATGCGTTTTCTGCGGGAATATATTCGATAAAGCACTTGCCGCGCTCCTCGCTGCGGTAAAAAACAAGTCCCTCGTCGAAGCGCTGCCGGAGCCATTCCTTTTTCGCCAGGCTCTGCTTGCCGGACATCGCGCAGCAGATATGCTCTTTGTCAAGGTTTTCTTTTGTGATATGGATGTAGTTCATGGGTTCCTCCTGAATGCCGTGAACACAAATAGACGCAGTGCGAACCGATTCCCCGGTCTGCACTGCGTCTAAGCGTCTGGCAGTTTAATATCTTCGATTTTACCGTCCTTGAAACGGATCACACAGGTATATCTGCACTTTGGGCAGAACAGGGGAAAATCCTCCAGCACCGTATGTGAGCGTATCTGCGTTCTTGTCTTGCCGCCGCATTTGGGGCAGCAGAGCCAATCTGATTTTGTTTGCAGATTTTCCGTCATTTATACCACACCTCGCCGAATCCGCCAAATGGCTTCATATTGCGTCCTCCCGCGCGGCCAATATCGCGCCCCGGTACGCCTGCTGCAGCTGCGAATCGATGACCGCTTCATCGTATTTCATCGAATTGTTGGCGATGATGCTTGCATACCCGTGCGCAAACAGAAAAACGGTCAAAAAGACCTGCTTCGTCTGCGCCATGCCGATTCCCAGCGCTCCCTGCATCGCCGAAAGAACAGGGGTAAGCGCCTCGGCGTCGATCAGCTCCAGCAGCGTGCTTCCGTTAAAGTAATCCGACTGAAACAGGAACCGGAACAGATGCGGCTCTTCGATCGCAAAGCGGATATAATTCATCCCGATCCCAAGCGCAGCGCCCTTCTGCGGCTTTTTGATCCGCATCAGATAGTCCGAATGGTACTGGTCCGCCTTCGCATAGACTGTCCGTTTCAGTTCTTCAATCGTCGCGAAATGATACATGACGGGCTGCGTGGAGCAGTGCAGCCGTTCCGATACGGTCCTTGCACTGATGGTTTCCGCGCCCGTTTCACGGGCAACCGCAAAGGCTGCATCCACGATCATTTCCCTTGTAACTTTTGCTTTTGCCGGCATCGCTGCGCCTCCATATATAATCTGGATTATATATAATGCAAATTATATAACAGGAAACAGTCCTTGTCAACCCCGCCGGAACAAAAATCACAGACAGCCGGTCCTCCCGCCTGCGCACAGTCCAGACTCCGCGTTTCCTGTGCAGCCGCAGTATAATGGCCTCCGTGACCTTAGGGTGTATCTGAAAACTCCCAACGCACCCGGACAGCGGATCTTTTCACGCTGCGCTGCACCATTTTTCCTTGAAATACGTCAGTATTCCTGCGAAAAAATGTCTTGCTCAGCGCAAAAATTTCTCGCTGCCGGTCACATTGGGAGTTTTCAGATACACCCTAGCCTCATAAAAAGCGCCGCCGCCGCGCCCTCGCCCCGGTAATTTTCGATCTCAAACAGCAGCCGGGACATGGCAGGGAAGTCCGTCGCCTGATCGACGCTCTGAAACGCTGCCGGAAGATCAAAACAAAGCTCCGGGTAGTGCGTTTTCGGGAACTCCTCATAGTACGCGGGCAAAATGTCAATGCCGGCGGAATGGATGGGGATACGCTCGTGGTGGACAAGGGACAGATCGTCCAGCGCGGCACACACGAGGCGCTGATGGCGCAGGGCGGCATCTACCGCCGCTTCATCACCGGCCGCGAACAGGCCGTGGGCTGGAAGCTGTAAAAACGCGTTCAGACCCGCACAGATTCCTCCTGCCCGCGTATGCTGACAGGGGGGATTTTTTATGTGTGTGAAGACCGAGCGGCTCGGGCTGCTTCTGATCGGGGCGGGCGTTGGACTTTTGCTGTCGTTTGCGCTGTGCGGGTGGTTTTTGCGGGTGCTGATCGCGGCGATCCTGATCGTGCTGGGACTTTTGCTGCTGAAATAATTTCCGAAACATATCCTTGTCCGGCTCTGCGTATATATATCCCAGAACATATACAAGGAGTTGAGACTATGGAGCTTGCATTTGAACAGAAACAACGGTCCTGCCTGCATCGCACGGCGCATCTCTCGCTTGCGCAGGAGCAGACACAGGAGCTCATCATACCCGACAGTATGCCGGACGCTTCCCGCACGCTCATCTGCTGCGCCGAGCCGGAGGTACAGAGCAAAACGAACCGGGAGGGCAGTCTTCTCGTGACGGGGACGCTGCGCACGGGCTGCCTGTACGCAGACGAAGCGGGCGGCTTGCAGCTGCTGACCTCCGAGCTGCCGTTTACGGTCAAGCTGGAGTGCGCCGAGCTGTGCGAGGACACGCAGACGCTCGTGCGCTGCTGCGTCCGCAGCGCGGACAGCCGCCTGATCAACTCGCGCAAGGTGCTTCTGCGCGTGAGCGTTCTGGTTCAGGCGGACGGCTATGAGCCGCAGACGCAGAGCATGAGCGTCCTCAAGGATCCACCCGCCTGCCTGCAGCTGAAAACGCAGACCTATGAGACGAATGCGCCTGTGGAGCTTTCCGAGCGCGCGTTTCAGGTCAGCGAGGAGCTGAACCTGCCGGACGGCAGGCCGCAGATCGCACGGCTGGTCAGCTGTTTGCTCACGCCGGTCGTGCAGGAGCAGGGGCTGGTCGGGAGCAAGGCCGTCCTGAAGGGAACCGCAAATCTGCAAATTACTTATCTGGACAATGAAAACGCCCTGCGGACGCTGAGTTTTTCCGTGCCGTTTTCACAGTACTGCCAGATGGAGGGCGACTACGATCAGGACGAAACGCTCGAATCGGTGCTGCTTGTGACCGGCGTGCAGCTGGAGCCGGTCGCGTCGGAGCAGTCGCAGAAGCTGCTGTTCGGCGCGGGGCTGCTGGCGCAGTGCATGGTCGTGCAGCCGCAGGCGCTGACGCTCTGTGAGGACGCATATTCGACCAAGGGCGAGTTCCAGCCGCAGTGGGAAACGCAGGAGCACACCATGCGCCTCGACGCGCAGACGCTGCGCGAGCCTGTCCGCGCCTCGTTCCCGGTGCAGGCCGCCGCCGTGCTCGACTGCCGGGTCTACCCGGACGCACAGGCGCTTGAGCGGACAGACGACGGCGTTACCGTCCATGTGCCGCTGCGCGCGGACCTCGTCTATACCGACCCGGACGGCGCGGTGCAGGCCGAGACGTTCCGCACGGAGGTCAGCTGCCATACGGCGCTGAGCGAAAACGGCCTCTGCGAGGCCGTGTGTACGATCCAGCCGGAGGGCTACGCCTCGGCGGGCAGCGGCGCGGTCGAGCTGCGCTATGACGCGGTCTTTCAGGTACAGACGTTTTCCCGGCAGACGCTGCAGAATCTGTCCGGCGGGACGCTCGACCTGACGAAGCAGCAGAACACGCAGCGGCCGTCAGTCGTCATCCGGCGCATGAGCGAAAACGCCGCGCTCTGGGACCTTGCGCGGCAGTACCGGACGACGGCGCAGTCGATCCAGCAGGCCAATCATCTGACGCAGCCGGAGGCGGACGCCGGACGGCTGCTGCTGATCCCCATGTGAGACGGGAGGCGGGAATATGGAACAACGTTCGATCTACGCGCAGATCGCGGACCGCACGGACGGCACGGTCTATATCGGCGTCGTCGGCCCTGTGCGGACGGGAAAATCCACCTTTATCAAGCGCTTCATGGAGCAGCTCGTGCTGCCGAACATCGAAAACGTCTATGAGCGCGAACGCGCCACCGACGAGCTGCCGCAGTCCGGCTCGGGCCGGACGATCATGACGGCGGAGCCGAAATTCGTCCCGAACGAGGCCGCCCGCATCAGCCCGGACGGAAAAACGACATTGCAGGTGCGGCTGATCGACTCTGTGGGCTACATGATCCCCGGCGCGGTCGGCGACACGGAGGACGGCAAGCCCCGCATGGTCACGACGCCCTGGGCCTCCGAGGAGCTTCCCATGGCACAGGCGGCGGAGCTTGGCACCAAAAAGGTCATGGAGGATCACAGCTCCATCGGCGTGGTCGTCACGACGGACGGAACGGTCACGGATATCCCGCGCGAGGATTACCGCGAGGCGGAAGCCCGCGCCATTGCGGATATGCAGAAGACGGGCAAGCCGTTCGTGGTCGTCGTCAATACGCAGGACGCGAAGAGGGGACAGGCGGACGCGATCTGCGCCCGTATCCGGGCCGAATACGGCGTGCAGGCGCTGACGATGGACTGCGCGGTGATGCAGACGCAGGATATTGCGCGGCTGCTCGAAGCGGTCATGTACGCATTCCCGGTCGAGGAGCTGCGGTTCTTCCTGCCGAGCTGGGTGCGGGCGCTGCCGGACGATCATCCGGTCAAAGCCGCCCTGTATGACGCAATGCTTGAACGCGCGGCGCGGCTCACGAGCCTCAGCGAGGCGGAAAGCGTCATGGGGTCGTTGCGGGAGCTTGATCCGGTCGACGCGTTCCGCGTGCGGGAGGTCGATCTTGGAACCGGCACGGTCACCTGCGAACTGCATCTGCCGGAAACGCTGTTCTACGAAGAACTGTCCAAGCAGGCGGGCGTGGAGATCGCGGACGACGAGGCGCTTATGCAGATGCTGCGGGAGCTTTCGCAGACGAAAAAGCTCTACGACAAGGTACAGACCGCGCTCGAACAGGTCAAGGCGACCGGTTATGGCATCGTCATGCCGGGCGCAGAGGAATTGAAGCTCGAAAAGCCGGAAATCGTGAAGAAAAACGGCAATTACGCCGTCAAGCTGCGCGCCAGCGCGCCGTCCATCCACATGATGCGCGCGCAGATCGAGACGGAGATCAGCCCCATGGTCGGCGGCGAGCAGGAATCACAGCAGCTCATCGACTATCTGCTCGGCGAATATGAAGAGGACACCGATAAGCTCTGGCAGAGCAACATCTTCGGCAAATCGCTCTATGAGCTTGTCTCCGAGGGCGTCACGGCCAAGATCATGCGTATGCCGGACGACGCGCGGCAGAAACTCACAAAGACCCTTGGCCGCATGATCAACGAAAACACTGGCGGGATGATCTGCATCCTGCTGTGAATACCCGCAGCGCCCCCTGTCATGCTGTGACATGACAGGGGGCGCTGGTGCGTGCTGATATTGTCTGTGCGTCCGGCGCGGTTACGCCAGCTTGTATTTTTCCTCAAACGTATGGTACTGCATCAAAAATTCGTTGCTGCCGGATTTGACGTCGCCGAGGTACTTGTGCAGATCGATGCGCTCGTTCTTCATGTCGAGCAGACAGCCCGCGATGTTCGAGCAGTGGTCGGCCACGCGTTCCAGATTTGTCAGCAGATCGGACAGCACGAAGCCTGCGGCCAGCGAGCATTCGCCGCGCTGGAGACGGGCGATGTGATTCGCACGCAGCTCGTCCTTCAGCTTGTCGATGACCTGCTCCAGCGGCTCCACCCGGTAGGCTTTTTCCAGATCGTCGTCCCGGAACGCCTGAAAGGTCATGTCCACGATCTCGTCCACAGCCCGCAGCAGAACGGACAGCTCATGACGGGCGGCGTCGGAAAGAGACAGATTCTTACCTTTCAGCTCCTCGGCGGACTCCAAAATGTTCAGAGCGTGGTCTCCGATGCGCTCAAAATCACTGAGGGCTTTGAGAAGCATGGCGGCCTCGCTGCTGTCGTTTTCGCTGATCTTCAGGGCGCTGAGCTTAACAAGATAGGTGCCAAGGATATCCTCATAATGGTCGGTTTTGCTCTCCCCCTCCCGCACAGCCTGCGCAAGCTCCGGCGTGTAGTTCTGGAGGGCGGCGGCAGCATCCCGCAGGGTCGCGGCGGCCACGTCCGCCATTTCATTGGTGACCACACGGCACCGCTCCAAGGCAATGGAGGGGGTGGCCAGCAGACGCTCGTCCAGCTCGCAGACCGCCTCCAGCTGCTTCCCGTCGGGGACGATTCTGCACACCAGCTTTTCCAGCAGCCCGGCGGCGGGCAGCATCAGGGTGGTGCAGATGACGTTGAACACCGTGTGGCAGATGGCGATGCCCAGATAGGAAGCGCTTTCTCCCAGAATGGCCGGGGAGAACAGGGCGTCCGCCAGCACAAAGAGGGTCAGGCACACAGCGGTGCCGATGATGTTGAACATCAGATGCACCACTGCAGCCCGCCGGGCGTTTTTGGTGGTGCCCACGCTGGACAGCAGCGCGGTGACGCAGGTGCCGATGTTCTGACCCATGATAATGGGGATGGCGGCGGCGTAGGTCACAGAGCCGGTGGAGGACAGCGCCTGCAAAATGCCCACGGACGCCGACGAGGACTGGATGATTCCGGTGAGCACCGCGCCCACGAGAACGCCCAGAATGGGGTTCGTGAACATCAGGAACATCTGCTGGAATTCCGGCACATTTTTCAGGCTGCTGACCGCGCCGGACATGGTCTCCATGCCGAACATCAGGGTCGCAAACCCCAGAAAGATCATGCCGGTGTCCTTCTTCTTGCCGTCCTTCATGAACATGTAGTACACAATGCCCACCAGCGCAAGAATGGGGGTAAAAGAGCTGGGCTTCAGCAGCCGGACGAAGACGTTCCCGCTTTCAATGCCGCTAAGGCTCAATATCCATGCGGTGACGGTGGTGCCAACGTTCGCGCCCATGATGACGTTGATGGCCTGTCCCAGCGTCAGAAGCCCGGAGTTGACAAAGCCGACCACCATGACCGTCGTCGCCGACGACGACTGGATCACCGCCGTCACGGCAAGTCCCGTCAGCAGGCCGGAAAACCGTCCGCTCGTCAGCTTCGCCAGAATGGCCTTCAAGGACCCGCCCGCGCGCTTTTCCAGCGCCGTGCCCATCACACTCATGCCGAACAGGAACAAACTCAGCGAGCCGAGCAATGTTAAAAAGTTAAAAATCGTCATATCCGCACAGACCTCTTTCCAAATTCGTTTTATCTGATATAAATATAGAAAGAGAATGTCAAATGCGCGTCCAGAATTACGTTAAATCTTCGTGATATTTCCCGCAGAATCTTAAATCCAAATCAATTCCCGGTTAAACCGCCGACAGTCCGGCAAATCCGCACGCACTCAAAGCCTTCCACGCCGGGGAAGGCGGCCCGAAGGGCCGGATGAGGGCGGGGAGCAGCCGCGAATTGTTGAAGCTTCACAGCATCGCCGCCCATCCGGAAAAAGTTTTTTCTCCGAAAAAACTTTTTCTCCAAATTCCCCACAAATAAAGCAGCCAGCATCTTGCAATTGCGGCACAGTTCGTATATAATTATTCTACAAATACTAGGGGTAGTGTAGACTCTTGCAGCACCCTGTTACAATTTCACCCCGATTGTACGTCCGACCGAGATGAGGAGGAATGCGAAGAATGAAACGCAACCGAATATTGGCCATAGGCATCGCACTGCTGCTGGCGGTGCAGCTGCTGACGCCGCTTGCCTGCGCCGCAGGCACGACGCTCAAGCTCACAGCCCCGGACAAGCTGCCGGACGTCGGCCAGACCTTTACCGTCACGGCGGAGCTGACCGGCAACACAGGCCTTGCCGCCGTGCAGATCAGTCTGGGCTACGACGATTCCGTTGTCGAATGCACGGGCATTGAAAACGGCGCGCTCGTTGCCGGTATGCTCGCCGCGAGCAACCCGCACGCAACGCGTGACGGCGTCGGCGCGATCCTCGCAGCGGCGACCACCACCGCCGTCAAGACCGATGGCAGCCTCGCCGTGTTTACCTTCCGCGTCAAGGCGGCGGGCGACGCGAAGCTGACCCTTGCCGATGCGCTCCTTTCTGACATTGACGGCAAGGCGCTCCCGCTTTCCTATTCGCTCCCGGCGCTGATCGCGCAGGGCAGCGGCTCCGACAGCGGCAGCGGTTCCGGCTCTGACGCCGAAAAGCCGGGCACGGACAATAAGAAGTCCGAGGATGATAAGAAATCTGAGGATGAAGACAAGCCCGAGGATGAGGAAAAGCCTGCGGATGGCGCGCAGGAGGAAGTCAAGTCCGGCTCCTTCCGCGACGTGACCAGCGCGCACTGGGCCTTCGCCTCGGTCGAACGCGCGGCGGAACTGGGCCTTGTCACCGGCTATTCCGACGGCACCTTCCGGCCCGACGCCGCCGTGACCCGCGCACAGTTCGTCCTCATGCTCTGGCGTATGTGCGGCAAGCCCGCTGCGGCCAAGGCGGCCTCGTTTGCAGACGCCAGCGCGGACTGGTATCAGGACGCACTGAGCTGGGCCGTGGAAAACGGCTATGTCAACGGCCTGTCCGACACCCGCTTCGGCCCCGACGCCCCCATCACGCGCCAGCAGGCCATGGCCATCCTCTTCCGCCTGAACGGCGGGCAGAGCGGCACAGAGCTGACGCTGACCGGCATCTATGAGCAGACCTTCGCCGACAGCACGACCATCGCCGCCTGGGCGAAGGACGCGACCTGGTGGGCGGTCTACCATGAGCTTGTTTCCGGCGTCGGCGGCAGCCGCATCGCACCGGAGGCCAACGCGTCCCGCGCGCAGATCGCGGCGATCCTGCTGCGGTATGCGGATCAATTTATGACAATGGAGGAAGCGGCATGAAAAGAAGAATGCTTGCGCTGCTGCTCGCAGTGCTGACACTCACGATGCTCACCGCAGCCGCGTTTGCGGAAGACACGGAAGTCCTCGGCGTCTATAATGTGACCGGCCCCCTGACCGTGACGAACGGCACGAAGGACGGCGGCTTCTACGCAGGCGCGGACACGTTCGAGCTGAACTGCACCGGCCTGACCGGCGAGTATTCCCTCGTCCTGCTCCTCGCGGGCGACAGCGCCGTCCCCACAGAAGGAAACATCCAGTACACCGACCAGACGAGCGTGGAGGCTGGCAAGGTGACATTCACCCTCAAGCCCAAGGCCCTGACGGAGGGTACATATAACATCTACATCAGCACGACCGACAAGGCGCTCAAGAAGGTCGCATCGTTCAAGTACGGCACAAAGCCGGCGTACACAAAGGGCGATGCAAATTTGGATGACGAAATAGACGTAAATGATGCTGTACATATTTTGAGGTACGCTGCAAGACTGATTGACCTTAGTGAAACGGAATTGAAAGCAGCTGATGCCAATGGAGACGGTGTAGTGGACGTGAATGATGCGGTAATGATTCTCCGCTATCTTGCAAAGCTGATTACAAGTTTTTAAAGACCAATCTGGAGGAGAAATAACGACATATGAAGAATAAGATTAAAAGAGTATGTGCATTACTTCTTGCAATCATGATGCTAATGACGACTCTTAGCGCAAACGTGTTTGCAGGTACTATCTTCACAGGCACAAAAGAAGATACAATTTATCTTAGTTGGCAATATTATGAATACGATAAAACAAACAAGAGCTATACAGCAGTAAGTGCCCTTGAAGAGGGGAAGACATATGCTGCTAGACTGATGTTCCATAATAACCCTGCGGATGAAGAACAGACGATTGTTGGTGCTTCGCTTCACACGGAATATGATGTCGAGGTTGTGAATATTCCCGACGCGGGTGAGGCAACAAAGCGAAGCGTTTTTTGTAAATTAGCGGCTTCGTTTACGCCGAACAATGACGGAAATGGATTACTTATTGCAACCTACGCAACAGCTGATGGCTTCTGGGATGATGGCGATATTGTTACAGACGGCTATTTCTTCGAGGCGCGTTTTACGGCAAAAAAAGCTGCGACATCGGAAGAATTGAAGACGCTTTTCAAAGTCAGCAATGAAAGCAGAATGTTTGACGTGAACAAAAGATCGTTCACGATTGTCGAATGCCCGGCATTTGTGGCCCGCGTCAAGGATGGTGCGGCGGACTTCTTCCCCACCACCACTGCGGCGAAGATCGCAGAAAACCTTGTCGGTGAATACATCGACGAAAACGGCAATGCGACTGCGGTTAGCGACTTCACCGTCACGCTTCCGGCCACTGGCCTTGTGGAAGGCGAGAACGTCGTCAAGGCCAGCTATAACGGCTATACCTGCGATGTCACGATTAAGGTAGAGCATGATACCGTAGCGTCCATTTCTGTCACGAATCAGCCCAATCTAAAATATACCAGCGGTCAGGCGCTGAATTTGGATGATCTTGAAGTTACCGCGACATTCGGAAGCGGCAATACGGATGTGATTACAAGCGGCTACACAACTGACCCGGAAAATGGTACGATTCTGACTGTTGCGGACAACAATGGCCACCCGGTTACCATTACATATGATGGTCAGGCTGCGACAACCGATAACCTGATTGTGAACCAAGCTGACATCAGCAGTGCTTCCATTGCAGCTGTCGGTCCCTTCGAATACGATAACGGCAATGAGATCAAGCCCACCCCGGCTATCACGCTTGGCGAAAAGCTCCTTGAAAACGGCGTCGATTATGATCTGTCCTATGCGGACAACATCAATGTCGGCACCGCGACGCTGACCGCGACCGGCAAGGGCGAATATCAGGGCACGGTTTCGACGACCTTCCAGATCACAAAAGCCAAGGGCAGCCTGAAGCTGAAGGTCAACAACGAGGAAAGTACTGTTGAGATTACGTACGGCGATTCCATTCAGTTCACCGACGGCAACGGTAACGCCATCGGCACGGATATCACGATCCACTATCAGATGGGTGAGACTACCGATGCAGTATACGATACTGCCACGACACAGCTGAACGTCGGCACTTATACCTTCTGGGCTGTCCGTTCCGGGGATGCGAATCATGATGAGGCAACATCCAACAAAGTCGTTGTGATCATCAAACAGAGAAACATTGCCAGCCTCGACATTACGGTTGCTGACCAGACCTATAGCGGCGCAGCGGTTAAACCGGACGTTACAGTAAGGCACGGCAACATCGTGCTGAACGAAATCGACGATTATACCCTCAGCGGATATGACGGCAACGTGAACGTCACGGACAATGCTTCCGTCAATGTGACCGGCACAGGCAATTACAACGGCGAAGCAACCCTGACCTTCAAGATCAACCCCAAGAATCTTGGCGATATCAGCAATAGCTTCACGAGCATTGCCAATCTTCCGGACAAGGGTTACACTGGTGAGCAAATCAAGCCGGAAGTGACTGAAAAAACGATCACGATCGACAGCGATACGCTGGAAGTTAGAAGAGATTATGAGATCATCTACGGCGAAAACACGAACGCCGGTACAGCCACCGTTACTGTCAAACCCGTCGACGGCAGCAATTATACATTCACGCAGTTTACCCATGAGTTCCAGATCACCAAGGTGAAGATTCAAATCGTTGGGGCCGACTTTATCGTCGCACCTCTGTACGAGGAAGAATTTGACGGAACCACAACAGGCGGCGATCCCGTTCCGTACTTTACCTATGACGGAAACGAGCACGGCGTGAAGTTCGTCTTCAACTCGACGAAGGTTTATAACGGCAAAACGTTGGATCAATTGATCAACGTGGCCTATGTTGAAAAAACGTATATCGGGCCGGTTGAACAGGAATGGAAATACAAGGCAAAGGACGTTGCGACCTATAATGCGCGTGTAGAGTTTACACCGGTCGATGCAGAAAACTATGAGATTTACGGTGCGAACTTCAAAAACCTTACGTGGAAGATCATGCCCGCGACCATCACAGTCAATCCTGCGGATGTCCCGTCTCTGAACGTCCTCTGCTCGGAGCTGGTCAACGACGAAAAGCGCGACTATGACTACGATCTGAGTCGGCTCGGCGCAGTGCCTTCCACGGTTGAAATTCTGAGCTGCGAAAAGTTCAGCTACGAAGCCTTGGATACCTCTGCTCTGCCGAAGCTCACATTTAAGAATGTAACGGCTCTCGCGGCCGGTGAGACCGGCAAGGTCACACTACTGGTGAAGTTTAGAAACTATGAGGATGTTACCCTCACAGTGGATGTCAACTACATCAACAAGAAGACTGTCGAGCTGACGGTGGCGGATGTTGAGGCTGTATATGGCGAGACCTATGCGCCTGTTGTCCTACTGGACGGCAAAGACGTGACCACCGACTGCACCATCACCTACAGTCCTTCCGCACCGAAGAATGTTGGCGAATACACCATCACGGTAAGCTATTCCGATTCTGTGGCAGAAGGGGAGTATCCCGGCCACGTCGGCACGGCCACCGCGAAGCTGACCATCACCCCCAAGGGTCTGACCGCCAACGTTTCGCATGACCCCATCACCTACGGCGATGCTGCTCCGACCACTGGTTATTCCGTCGAATTCGAGGGCCTCGTGAACAACGATGAGATCGCGGAAGACGCGTACACCGTAGACACAGAATACACGAAGGGCTGCAAAGTCGACAATTATAAGTTTACCTGCGTTCTGGACACCGATAAGATTAAGAATTACACGATCGGTAACGTTACCGGCGAACTTGTTGTGAACCCGAAATCCATTGCCGCACCCTCTGTCACGATCAATAACCCGACCGACAAGACCTATACAGGTTCTCCCTGCGTGCAGGGCGTTTCCGTCAAGGACTCCGAAGCAAAGCTTACATTCGATGATATTTCCGTCACATACGAAAATAACATCAATGTCGGCACGGCGACCATCATCTACACCGGTAAGAACAACTATACCGGTGAGATCAGAAAGAACTTCAAGATCACGGAAGCTTCCATCACGGACGACATGATCGCGAATATTCCCAGCGTGACCTACGACACCAAGGCCCATACCCCCGAAGTGACTGTCACGTTTAACGGCAGCAAGCTCACCGATGCGGACTACACCGTTTCTTACAGCGAGGATTGCATCAACGCCGGTACCGCCACAGTTACCGTCACCGGCAAGGGCAACTTCACCGGCACGGCCAGCAAGACCTTCACCATCAACAAGGCCGGTCTGACCCTGAACCCCTGCACGATCTCCGAGCTCTGCACCGAGACCGACCTGAAGACCAGAACGCTCCCGTCCGACTTCTTCCTCGCAGGCGAGACCGAAACCGGCTTCTCCATCAAGCTCACCGCTGTTGAGGGCGGAGACGACATCTTCGCTGTGGCACCTGCGGTTGTCGAAGGCGAAAACAAGATCACCTTCCGGCTGAAGAACGAAGTCGGCGCGGCGACCTTCACGGTCACTGTCACCCCGGTCTCCGGCAACTACAACGGCGGCAGCTATGCGCTGACGATCTCGACCCACGACAGAACCGACGTTTCCGGCTCCATCGAGTTCAAGGATGGCTCCGCTGTCTACACCGGTACTGGCATCAAGTACGAGAATGCGACCATTTCCGGCTATTCCGGCACGCTGCGCTACGGCTACACGCCCAACGCCTCGACCGGCGCTTCGCTTGACGCCTCCGGCCTCCCGCTGACCGTCGGCACCTACACCGTCGCCGTGACCTTCAACAGCGACGCCAGCTTCGGCTACAAGACCGCGACCTTCACCATCACCAAGGCGACCCCAACCGGCACGCCCGGCTACACAAAGCTCGAAACGAGCGGCAAGACCCTTGCCGACGCCAAGCTCACCGTCGGCACCATCCGCCCGGCTGGCACCATCGCGTGGGATCTGCCTCTCACGACCGTACTTGAGGACGGCAAGGCGTACGCATGGACGTTCACCCCGAACGACACGCACAACTACACCATCCTCACCGGCACGCTCATCCCCTATGTCGACGACGGCATGGATTACATCCCCGGCGTGATCGGCGGCAATACGGGAAGCTTCAACTTCCATGACGTGAGCCGCCTTGACTACTTCTACGACGCTGTCAAGTGGGCCGCAGAAAACGGCATCGCCTCCGGCACGGGCCGCTACACCTTCTCGCCCAACGCCGTCTGCACCCGCGCACAGACCGTCACCTTCCTCTGGCGCGCAGCCGGTTCCCCGCTGCCCAGATATCGTGTCTGCCCGTTCACGGACGTGCAGCCCAGCGATTATTACTACAACGCAGTCCTCTGGGCTGTTGAGCAGGGCATCACCACCGGCCTCAATGCCACCACCTTCGGGCCTGACGTAACGGTCACCCGCGGCCAGGTCGCAACGTTCCTCTACCGCGCCGCCTCCGCCGCCAAGCCCAACACGTTCAACCCCTTCACGGATGTCAAGACCACGGCGTACAACTACAACGCCATCCTCTGGGCCTATGACAACCGCATCACCACCGGCACCAGCGACACGACCTTCAGCCCGGACGCCTACTGCACCCGCGCCCAGATCGTGACCTTCCTGTACAGATACTATCAGGGCCGCTGAACAAATTTAA
>OHHL01000124.1_pt1 | contig 34772 bp, 47 predicted proteins | sample 1568031 | NCBI WGS metagenome assembly OHHL01 (sample SAMEA3879513, study PRJEB24766) | human gut metagenome | biome: human-associated habitat; feature: feces | place: USA | collected 1985/1987 | reverse complement strand
GACCTCAAGGCAGAGGGCGCGATGACCGCGCTGCTCAAGGATGCGCTCAAGCCCAATCTGGTGCAGACGCTCGAGGGCATATCGCCCGTTTTCGCCGATGAAGCCGTTTGGCGCGCCTGCGGCGAGGACAAAGCGGTCTGCGATGTTAGCGAGGAGGAATTTGCTCGGCTTGAAAACTGGCTGAAAGCCGAGTCGGACAAACTGCGCGGCGGCGAACACCGCTACATCACCCTCTCGGACGAAGAGGGCAGGCTGAAAGATTTCTGCTTTACAGATATAGCGCACTTCGGCTCGCTCATGCAGATAAAAGAGCACGAGAGCGCCTGCGAACTGCTTGATAGCTTCTACTCTCAGCGCGGCAGGCTCGACCGCATAAAGCAAAAGGCGCAAGACCTTTTCCGCCTGCTGACCTCGCTTTCAGAGCGCACCGCCCGCCGCACGGCTAATCAGCGGCAGGAGCTTGCCGAGTGCGCCGACCGCGAGAGCCTGAAAATTAAGGGCGACCTGATAATGACCAACCTCTACGCCGTGCAGAAAGGCATGACTTCGCTGCGCTGCGAGAACTTTTACAGCGAGCAGGGCGGGGAGATAGAGATACCCCTAGACCCGCGCCTTACCCCCTCGCAGAACGCTCAGCGGTATTACAAAGAGTACAAAAAAGCGGACACCGCAGAGAAAAAGCTTGTCGAGCTGATAGCGCAGGGCGAGCGCGAGCAGCAGTATATCGACTCGGTGCTCGATTCGCTGACGAGGGCTGACTCTGAGGCGGATATATCGCAGCTTCGCGAAGAGCTTGCCGAGCAGGGCTACATCAAAAAGCGCTCGCTGAAGGCTAAGACTATGAAGTCGCTGCCGCCGCTGAAATTCGTTTCCGATGACGGCTACACGATACTTGTCGGCAGGCACAACCGCCAAAACGACCGCCTGACGCTGAAAGATTCGCAGAAGAGCGATATTTGGCTGCACACGCAGAATATAACAGGCTCGCACACGGTGATATGCACTAACGGCACCGAGCCGCCATTCTCGACGATAGAGCAGGCGGCGCGTATAGCGGCTTACCACTCAAAGGCGCGCGAAAGCTCGCAGGTGCCGGTGGATTACACGCTGATAAAGTACGTCAAAAAGCCTGTCGGCGCAAAGCCCGGCATGGTGATATTCACAAATCAGAAAACGCTGTACGTCAAGCCCGACGCGGCAGAGGCGGAGCGGCTGAAAAAATAAGGAGCGTGAAAGCGTATGAGGATACTTTTGGCAGAGGACGAGCGCGAGCTTTCAAACGCACTGACGGCTATCTTAAAGCACAATAATTACTCGGTAGACGCTGTTTACAACGGCGCGGACGCGCTCGATTACGCGCTTGCCGCCGAGTACGACGCTATAATAATGGACATAATGATGCCGAAAATGAGCGGGCTTGAGGCGCTGAAAAGGCTGCGCGCGGAAAAGTGCAGCGTGCCCGTGCTGCTGCTGACGGCGAAAAGCGAGCTTGAGGATAAAGTCACCGGCCTTGACGCGGGCGCGGACGATTACCTTACTAAGCCTTTCGCGATGAGCGAGCTGCTCGCCAGACTTCGCGCCATGACCCGCCGCTCGGCAGACTACGCCCCCGAAGAGCTGAGATACGGCAACGTAACCCTCAGCCGCGCGACATTTGAAATGAGCACCCCGCAGGGCGCTGTACGGCTGGGCAACAAGGAATTTCAGATGATGGAGTACATGATGAAAAATCCGAATATGCTCATCTCTACCGAAAAATTCATGGAGCGCATATGGGGCTGCGACACCGATACCGAGATAAACGTGGTGTGGGTGTACATATCCTATCTGCGCAAAAAGCTGCGGTCTATCGGCGCGAACGTTGCTATAAATGCGGCTAGGGGCGCGGGCTATTCGCTCGCGGTGGAAAATGCTTAGGCGGCTTAGCGTAAAGTTCTCTGCCGCCGCCATCGCCGTGATTTTCTGCGTAGAGCTGCTTATGACGGGGCTTATCAACGGGCTGAACATCTACTACACCATCTCAGAGGTGGACGAGATAGTTGACAGTATACTGGAAAACAAAGGCAAGATGCCCGAGAATTTCGCCCCGCGTGAGCCGAGAAAGAACGACGGACGGCGCTTCGACGAGCTGCGTTACAGCACCCGCTACTTCACCGTGATGATAGATCCATCAGGCGAGGCGGACTTCATCGACACCGGGCATATCTCTACCGTAACGAGCGAGCAGGCGCAGGAGATTGGCTTGGCGGCGGCGAAGTCGGATAAAAAGCGCGGCTTTTACAGCGGCTGCGATTTCCGCTACGCGGTGAACGACGTGCCGAACGGCGGCAAGATGCTGGTATTTTACGATTTCAGCGAAAAGTCGGCTTCCCTCGGGCGTATGCTCGAGATCTCGGCTGTGATAGCTGCGGCGCTTTTGGCGCTCTCGGCACTGCTCATCGCCATCTACTCAAAGCGCGCGGTGCGCCCCGTTATCGAAAGCATCGAGAGCCAGCGCAGGTTCATCACCGACGCGGGGCACGAGCTGAAAACGCCGCTCGCCGTGATACGCGCCGACGCCGAAGTGATAGAGCTTACGGGCGGCGAGAACGAGTGGACGAAGAGCATACTTAATCAGACCGACAGACTGAGCGAACTGCTCTCGCAGCTTCTGACGCTTACAAAATCGCAGGAAAATCTGCAAAGCAGCTTCGCGGATTTTTCGCTGAGCGAGGCGGTGGAGCAGGCGGCGCAGGGCTTTAAGCCGCTCTTCGCTTCAAGATCGCTGCCATTTGAGATAAACGTGGCCGAGGGGCTGGCGCTTTTCGGCAGCGAAACGCTGGTGCGCGAGCTGGTTTCGATATTGCTCGAGAACGCTTCAAAATACTCCTCGGCGGGCGGGAGCGTCAGCCTTACCCTTGCGCAGACGGGCGGAAAGGCGGAGCTTAAAGCCGTGAATTACTGCGACGACCCGCCGCAGGGCGATACGCGCCTGCTGTTTGAGCGCTTTTACCGCGCCGATTCATCGCGCGCCCGCGAAACGGGCGGCAGCGGCATAGGGCTCTCGATAGCCCGCTCGATAGCTGACGCGCACAAGGCTAAGATAAGCTGCAAAGTCGATGGCAAGCGCGTGGAGTTTTGCGTGAGATTTCCTAAAGTGTACAAAAAAACGGACTGATATACAAAAAAGACCGAGGCTCCTTTTTACGGAGCTTCGGTCATTATATTTTACAGATATTTGCAGTTTACATCTTGAAGTGCACGGGCATACCGTTCTTCATCGCGATGTTCACCTCGCCCTGAATGAGCGGCAGGAAGTACTTTATCGCTTCGTCGGAAACTTGGTTGCCCTCTGCAGTGATCCACTTCGCGGGGAAGAATTTTTCCTGATTTGCCATCAGCGCAGTGTCGGCGCTCTCGATGGTGACAACATACGGCTTGTCGGATATGCGGCGGAAGATCATGGTAACGCCGCTCTCGCCCGCCATCGCGCACTTTACCGCCTCAGAGCCTATCAGTTCCGCCTCGTCGATGTCGGTCTTTGAGCAGATGTGGCTGGAGCAGCGCTGCATTACGTTCAGCTCTATCGAGCGCACCTTGCAGCCTATCTGCTCGCGGACTAGCTGTTCCAGAGCCTTGCCCACGCCCGAGAGGTACTTGTGCCCGAAATTGTCGGTAACGCCGCTGCGCGCGCCCTCGTCCTCCAGCTCTATGCCCTCGGAAACGGCGACTATAACAGCCTTGTGCTTAGCACGCTCGGCACGAATGTCCTCAAGGAATCGCTCCGCCGAAAAATCGCTCTCGGGCAGGTAGATGAGGTGCGGGGCTATCTCGTCATTCGCGCGCAGTACGCAGGTCGAGGCGGTCAGCCAGCCCGCGTGTCTGCCCATTATCTCGATTATCGTTACCGAGTCGATGGAGTACACCGAGCTGTCGCGGATTATCTCCTGCACGGTGGCGGTGACGTACTTCGCCGCCGAGCCGAAGCCTGGGGTGTGGTCGGTAACGGGCAGGTCGTTGTCGATAGTTTTCGGCACGCCGACGAAAGAGATCTTAGAGCCTATCTTTTCCGCATACTGCGAAAGCTTGTGCACAGTGTCCATAGAGTCGTTTCCGCCGATGTAGAAAAAAGCCTCTATGCGGTGCTTTTCTAGGCACTCGAATATCTTTTTGTAGAGCGCTTCCGCGTCCTCGCCGCCCGGCTCGGGCAGCTTGCGGCGGCATGAACCCAGCACGGTAGACGGCGTCTGGCGCAGCAGCTCCATATCCTCGTTGGTGCGTATTATGCGCTTTAGGTCTACGAGGTCGTCGCCGATGATGCCCTCGATTCCGTTTCGCGATCCGAAAACTGCGTCGATCTCTGGCGTTTTGAGCGCCTGCTTGAAAACGCCGACCAGCGAAGCGTTTATAGCGCAGGTAGGGCCGCCTGACTGTGCAACTGCAATATTCATATTATTATATCCTTTCGTTTTTTACTGATGTACTTATAGTATATCACAACGCCCGCCTTTATTCAAGCGTTAAAAGTGCCGATTTTCTCCGCAAATATCGGCAGCGGATAAGTAGATGTTACAAAAATCGTTTACATTTCGGCGCATATCGGGCTAATTTGCATGAAATTAAAATAAGCTATTGCAAAAATATTTGCCTTGTGCTATAATTGATATATGCAGATATTTTGCTGATATATAGCCGCGATGGTTTGAAAGGCGCTTAATTGCTGACCGAGTAGATCAATAGGGAAGTCGGTTTGAGTCCGACGCAACCGCCATTACTGTATTAGACGCCGAAGCCGACGGAGTGCGCAGCTTTTTATAAGCGCGCGGTCATTGTTCGCATACCGCGAATGAGAAGACTTTTCCGCCTTGCCGAGTCTTGAGCCAGGAGACCTGCCGCGCGGCGATGGATCAACGCTTTTTGGGCAATGGGAAAAGCGCGGGCCAGCGTATCGCTTTTTATGCAGATAAAAATGTTTTTTGAGGTCGCGCTCGTGTGCTTTTTCAAAATGGCAGATGGGCGGGGCTTGGTTTGCTGTACATATTTTTATCTGCTGTAAATTGCCGCTATGACTGATCTTCCCGCAGCTTTCCTTATTATAAAGAGGAAAGCTTTTTTTGCACCCCGGTACGCCCTCTGCAAATATTTATAAGGGAGTCTTTATGAAATGAAAGGACTAATGAAAAGATCGGCGGCTATCGCGGCTGCCACAGCGCTTTCGGTCAGCGCGGTACTCGCAGCAGACGCTTTTGGCGGCACGACCAAGTCGCCAACACCCGTAAATAAGAATGACACAGCCCTTTACTGGGTAGCTAAGCTCGGCAGCGGCTGGGCGGCTGCACCCGGCGTGCCCACGGTAGTAGGCGACGACCTCGTAGTTACCAGCGGCACTAAGCTCAGAAAGATCAATAAGGAAACGGGCGAAGTTCTGAGCGTAGAGGGACAGATGGAAAAGTCTACCTCTTACGGCATTACCGCTCCGCTTTACGCTGACGGCAAGATATTCGTAAGCGAGGGCGGCGGAATAGTACAGGCTTTCGACGCCGATACTCTCGAGTCGCTCTGGGTATACCACGATCCGCTGGGCGGACAGTCGAACTCTGAGATAATCTATTCTGACGGATACATCTACACAGGTTTCTGGAACAGCGAAACTAAGGACGCGAATTTCGTTTGCCTGCCCGCAGCGGATACCGACCCCGAGCAGACCAATGAAGAGCAGGCGGCTGCATGGACATACGCTGCCGCAGGCGGATACTACTGGGCGGGCGCATACGCTACCGCAGACGCTATAATCGTCGGCACAGATAACGGTCTGGGCAACGGCGACGGCGAGGGAAGCTCGATACTGGTATTCGATAAGCAGGGAAGCGCAGAGAACAAGGCTGCTACTATTTTAAGCGAAGCTTCCGGTCTTAAGGGCGACCTTCGCTCAGCAGTAAGCTACGACGCTGAAACAGGCTACTACTTCATCACCAGCAAGGCTAAGCTGGTTTACCGCTTCAAGCTGAGCGATGATAATAAGGTCACCGACCTCGAAGAGCTCGACCTCGGCGGCATGAGCACCTCTACCCCCATCGCGGCTAACGGCAGAGTTTACGTTGGCGTTTGCGGCAGCGGACAGTTCAGCCAGTACAGCGGCCACCATATCGCAGTTATCGACGCTGAGAGCTTTAAGGTAGTTTACACGCTGGAAACCGACGGCTACTGCCAGTCGAGCGCGCTGGTAAAAGACGATGACGGCGAGAACTACGTTTACTTTACCTCTAACTACACCCCCGGCAAGGTATACGCTTTCCACGATAACAAGGATATGACCGAGCCTGAAAAGACCGAAACTGTTACCGAAAACGGCAAAACTCACGAGAACGTTTGCCCGATACTCTTTACACCCGTAGGCGGACAGGCGCAGTACTGCCTTACCAGCCTTTTTGCTGACGAGGACGGCACTCTCTACTTCAAGAATGATTCGGGCTACGTTATGGCGCTGGGCAGCAGAGTTGACAAGCTGACCGCTACCGGCACTAAGATATACAAAGAGGGCGAGCTTTTTGACGAGAAGAGCCTGAAAGTCACCGCTACTCTCGCGAACGGCGTTGAGAAAGACGTTACCGCGCGCGCGGACTACGATTTCAGCGAGCCGCTCACTACCGACGATACCGAAGTAAGCGTATCCTTCGACGGAATGCTTTACGGCGATACCGACGATGAAACAGGCCACGAGTACGCTCCGCTTTACGCAGACATCGACATCACAGTACTTGCCGAGGCTGATTACGACGCGCTCAAGGCGGCTGAAAAGGCTATCGACGATATAGGCGAAGTTACTCTCGAGAGCGGCGACGCTATAAAGGCTGCCCGCGAAGCTTACGACGCGCTTTCCGAAGACCTCCAGAAGCTGGTAAGCAACGCCGACGACCTTATCGACGCTGAAACGGCTTACAAGAAGCTTCAGGACGACGCTTCCTCTGCGGCAGATTCTTCTTCGGCGGCTGATTCCTCCGATGCAGACAGCTCTTCCGCTGCTGATACATCTTCCGATACAGATACTTCCAGTGTAAACAGCTCTGCGGCTGATACTTCCTCCGCAGCTTCCTCTGAGGGCAGCTCTTCTGCGGCAAGCTCCGGCGCGGCTTCCAGCTCAGCAGCTTCTTCTGCAGCATCGTCCGGCGCAAGCAGCAGCTCGTCCACATCTTCTGCGGCTGACAACACCAACCCTGCTACCGGCGGAGCGGCGGCTCTTTCGGCAGTAATGATACTTGCAGGCGCGGCTATCACTGTATTCAAGAAGAACAAGTAATTTGAACGTTTTTTCCGAAAGGAGCTGAACTGAAATGGCTGACATCGGCAGGCTAGCGATGAAAATATCGGCGGCGGCGTGCGCGATCATCATCGGCGCGAGCGCTTTCGGTCTGGAACACAAGCAGTATCAGCCTGACGGTTCGGACAAAATTTCGGGAGAGCCGCAGAGCATTCTCGCGAAGCTGCCTGCTGACAACGGCTTTGCGGAAGCTCTGAACGGCGATGAGAATGCCGAAGCGGAACACGAAGATCTTAGCGGTGATGAAGCGAAAAATGACCGCGATGATGATACGGAGAGCGAGGCTTCGGCTTCTCCGCGGCTGCCTGAGGAGCAAACTTCGGGCAGCGGCGGAGGAAATAATTGGGGCGGTACGTCGGACAGCGGCGGGTATGCCGACCCGACAAATTCGACCGGTGCGGATACCGACCTTTCGTCGGGAAATTCATCGGGCGGTGGCAATCAGCTTGCGGACGACGAGAGCAGCACCGACACTCCCGGAGATGACCCGCAGGACGGCGCGGAAACTGACCAAGTCTACTTCAAAACGAGCATTATCGACGGCGAAACCGTGGAAAACGCGCAGTACGCTTTCACGATAACGCATCTGAAAAAAGAGCTGAAACTCAAACGGCTTGACGTCAGCGTGAACGGCTCGAAAGTGCCTTACAAGGGCAAAGTTACGCTTTCGGCGGAGAACGGAGGGCGCAACAAGATACGGGTAGCGGCGACGTATACTGACAAAGATGGAAAAGTTTACTCCGGCTACCGCGAGTACACGGTATATCTTAAAGAGGCGCAGAGCGAGCCCGACCCGCCTCAGCCGACCGAGCCGAAGCTTGAAACCAGTCTGTATTCGCACACGCAGTCAGACCCGCAGCTGAACTTCACGGCGTATGTTAGCGGTGAGGCTGATAATGTAAAAATTACCGTTTACCACAAAAACAAGAAACTGAAAAGTGCGGACGGCCAGTATTCGTGCACACTGGATATGGGATTAAATACCATACGAATCAGCGCAAAATACGAATACGATGGCGAGCAGAAGCAGGAAGATCTGACTTTTGAAATTAAACTTATTGCGCAAACTACGCCGGAGACCGCGCCGTATCTGGCGTACCAAAATGTGCCCGAAAATGTGCGCGGAACGCTGTATACGCTGGATCTGGCGCCGCGCGACTGCGACGGCAACAAGCTTTTCTATAATAATCTTTTTGTGCGCTTGAACGGCGCGGAGATACATTATCAGTGGGACGGCGAGTATACAAGCTACCTGCTGAATTTGGTCGGCGGAGAGAACACGCTGGACATACGGATCACCGATGATCAGGGTAGATATGCAGATTTTTCCTATGTGATACAGTGCACGGCTTTGCAGGACGGCGACCTCATCGGCGTTGCGACCATGCAGATCGACGCGAATGTGCTTGGTCTGGGAACTATTGTCAGCGACATGACTGTCGAAATCCGTCAAGGCGAATCGGCGGCGGAGTCGATAGTGAACGCTTTGGAGAATTACGGATTTAATGTAAGCAGTACGGGAAGCTTTGGCGAAGCGTTTTACATTGCCGGACTTCACAAGGCAGGCATGGCGGCGGGCGCGGCGATCGACCCCGAGCTGAAAAAGCGCATCGACGCCGACCCGATGATACATTACACGAGTAACAGCGATCCCGATGGGCTTAGCGAGAAGGATTATACGACCGGCTCAGGCTGGATGATAACGGTAAACGACCATTTCACGAGCTACGGAACTAGCGATATGCACCTGAAAGACGGCGACAAACTGCGGCTGAGATACACATTGGCGTACGGAAAAGACATAGGCGGATACACTGAGGGCGACGAAAATTATGACATTTGCTTCTAAATTTTTGCGATTTTTTTGCGCCGCGGCAATGGTTTTTATGCTGGTCGGGGGGCTGAAAGCGAGCGCGGAAGAGCCGAAAAGAGAACTTCTGACGGATGATATTTACCGAGAAAGCGTGCAAAAAGCGCTCAAGTGGGAGCGTAAAAAGCTTGCTTTCGATAGCCTTTGTGATGGATTTTTGGCGCATGACCTAGCGGGAACTTCCGAAGGAGATTGGTTCGTTTTGGCTGAACGCGTACTCGATATTGATGACAATTATGACGATTACGCTCGCGTTTCAGTTGAAAAATTTGCAGATTTTATGCTTGGACCCGATGGCGGATACCTAACCGAGCCTGCGAGAATAGCTGTTGCGGCGGTGCTCTGTGATGAAGATCAGCGCGAAAATTTTGCGGAATTAGCGGACCTAGACATCTCGCAGGCGGGTGCAAATGAGCTTGCATGGCTCGCCGCGGCACAGAATTTTTGCAGTCTTGACAATGCAAAAACGATCAAAAAGCTCTGCGAAATGCAGCAGTCGGACGGCGGTTTCGGGCTTTCAAACAGCGATGCAGACATAACTGCGATGGCGCTCATGGCGCTTCCTAAAGACGGTGAAAACGCAGAAAAAGCGCTGGATTATCTGAAAAAATACTTTGCTGAAACGGACGAAATATCGTGCGAAACGGCAGCGCAAATGATAATTGGACTTTGCGCACAGGGCGTGAATTGCAGCGAAAGCAGTGATTTTACAAAGGAAAACGGCGTGCGGCTGACGGAGATTTTGCTGAGCTATCAGACAGATGACGGCGGCTTTTCACACGTTTACGGTGACGAATCGAACACGATCGCAACGATGGAAGCGCTTGCGGCGCTGGCTGTTCAGGGGTATTTTTCAGTCGCCGGAGAGTATTATTTGAACGAAAACTTTGCTTTGACAGATGTACTTTCAACTGAAAATCCGTTTGCAGAGGGCTTTTTTAAGTACGATTCTGATCAAATCGAGTCGATAGATGAACCGCTTGCAAGTGATTTCTCAATGATTTCAGAACTGAAAAATCGTGCTGATGAGTACGGCATTGATGATGAAACGCTTGATATTTTGAAAGAAAAGTATGCGATTTCAAAGCGAAAATGTGATGAGATTGAGAAGCTTAATGCTAAAATTCGAGAGAATTTTTACCCTGCAAGCGATGTGAATTTCACAAAATTGAGCAAAATTTCAGCGCTGAATGAAGAAATTTCTTCATATAAATCGGCTGATAAAGAGCTGATTTTGAGCGCTAACGAGTTGTCTGAACGTGAAAAAGCTTTAAAAAAAGAGGCTGCAGCGGGTGCGATTTTAATTATAATTTTGGCATGCAGCGGCGTTATATACATTATAAAAAGGACAAAATCACATGAGCAATTACGCAAAAAAGATATTTGATGAAGTGAATAAATCGCTCAAAGGCAAGGATAAAGCTGTAAAAAAGGCTGTTGTTACACTAGCTGCGGGCGGACATTTACTGCTTGAGGACGTGCCAGGAGTCGGAAAAACTACGCTCTCAAAGGCGCTTGCGGCGGCGGCGGGACTTGAAACCAAGCGTGTTCAGTTCACGCCGGATACTCTTCCGAGCGACATTACGGGCTTTACGCTTTGGGACGCAGCTTCGGGACAATTCAGATTTCACAGCGGCGCGGTAATGACGAACATTCTGCTTGCTGACGAGATAAACCGTACTTCCCCGAGAACTCAGGCGGCTCTTTTGCAGGTAATGGAGGAAAAGTGCGTAAGTGAGGACGGAAAAACTTACAAGTTGGAGTCGCCATTTATGGTAATCGCGACGCAAAATCCGTACGGTTCTGCAGGCACGATGCCGCTTCCAAACTCACAGCTCGACCGTTTTATGATGAAAATCTCACTCGGCAGACCCACGCAGACGGAGCTTTCGGAGTTGCTTTTACACCGCGCCGAGCAGCCAAAAACGGAGATCAACGCGGTCTGCGGCAGGGAAGAAGTGCTGAAAATGCAAGTCGATTGCGATAAAATTTTCTTCTCACAGTCGATTGCGGAGTGGCTTGCGGCACTTATCGAGGGGACGAATTGTGATGAAAATGTTGCTCAGGGAGTAAGCCCGCGAGGTGCGATCGCAATCATGAAAGCAGCAAAAGCAATGGCTTATTTTGATGAGCGCGACTATGTTTTGCCTGCTGACATCGCGGAGATTTTCACGGAATCGGCAGCACACAGACTCGTTTTGACACCAAATGCAGCGGCTCAGAGCGTAAAAGCAGACGAAATTTGCACGAAAATTCTCGTAAATTCACCTCCGCCGCACATGAAAGGAAAGAAAAAGTGATAGTTGAAGTAATATTATCACTCTTGATTTCTTTGATCGTTTGGCAGATTTTTGCGTCGACCATCACATTTTTTATTCCGATTCATTTGAAAAATGAAACGAAAATTAGCAAAAATCGAATTGAATTGAAGCTGAAAAACACATCGAAATTCGATTTTTCGTGGTCAATTACTGCTAAAATTCAACTTGAAAATCTGTATACTAACGAGAAAACGGAACTGAAAATCAAGCGTACATCTTCTGTAAACGGCTTGCTTTCACTTGTAATCGATGTAAAAAACTCAACTTGTGGACTGCTTAATGTTGAGATTTCTGATGTGAAAATTACTCGTTTCGGTTCGATATTTGGTCGAAAAATTCAAATTGCAAACTCTGAACCATGTCTTATAATGCCTGAGGTTTTGCCTGAAATTTTGAATTTTGAACTATCTGATAGCAATATTTTTTCTCAAAAAAAAGGCAATGGACTGCGCGATGGTGTTCGTGAATATCAATCGGGTGATTCGATGCGCGATATTCATATGAAACTGTCTGCAAAAGCCGGAAAATATATGGTTTCTGAACGACCTAACGGTGGAGAAGGCGTAGTGAATATTATATTTTGTTATTCTGGTGATGCCGATATTTCTCAAAAAAATGCATCTCTTTTGCTAACTTTAATGTACGATTGCTTTGCAAAAGGCGGGGAGTGTGCAGTGAAAATCCGCGATGAAATAGTAAAGGTTCAAGGTGAATGGGACGTTCAAAGTACTTTTTTGAAACTTTTTTCTAACGATAGAAAGTCATTTTCTTTTCGTTCAGTAAATGATTTTGATGGTATTTTGATTGAAAATGGTGAGGTGCATATGACTTGAAGTTGTCGATCTTGAAACAAAACAGCTCTGATAAAATTGATTTAGCATCATCATTTGCACCTTTGTTTTTAGCAATTTGCTCGTTTTTTTTATCGTTTTCTTTGATTTTTGACTCATTTTCTGCAATATATTTTTTCATAATTTTAGCTGTTTCCATGCTTTTTTCAATCACGATAATCAAAAAATCCAAGAAAACATCAATTAGTATAGCGGTCATTTTACCGATCCTTTTCGTAGCTTTTCACACTGATTTAATTGGTTTTTTTGCAGCAATACTCAATAAAATTCAGCTTATCATGTTTGAAAAGTATGCCTTTTCAGTGCATTTGTTTGATTCAAGTGGCACATCTTTTGCTGCAAAAATCATTTTTTTGAGCTGTCTTTCGCTTCTGTTTTCCTGGATCTTTTTCAGTGATTCTAAAATTCTGAAAGCCGTATTTCTTTTGTTAATGATAGTTTTTGTGGCCTTTTTAGGCAATATTTTATCTGTAGTTTTGGCGATTTTTTGCACATTAATAATGATTTTTTATAATAGAAAGCGCTCTTTTTGGGATGTGATGTCCCGAAGTTTCGTGATAATTTCTGCATTATCTATCTTTATCTCTGCGCAATTTATGCAGGTTTTCTCAAAAAAAATCACCATGAATATTTCAAATTCAGTATATGGCGGCGATGGTTTTCAGTTGCCAATGGGTGATCTAAGTGATTCAAAACCTTTCCGGCCTAAAGGTTTCTCATCGCTTGAAGTTGTGATGGATACGCCCGAAGCCATGTATTTGCACGGTTTTTTGGGATATAATTATTCTGATGGCAAATGGCAGACGGCAGATTATTCGCAGATCAGTGATTACTCAGAAAAGTTGGCTTATTTGGATGCGCAGGGGTTCATTGCAGACTCTCAGACTGTCATTTTCGCAGAAAATTTTGCTGATGATTTCTCTTTTAATAATGTAACTGTGACGAATCTTGGCGCAAATTCAAGTGTATATTACACTCCTGCAACGGCAAAATATGATGCTTCACCTCGCTTTTTTTCGTCTGGTGGATTTGAAAATCCGAAAAAATTTGGCGAGAAAACGCCTGCTTCATCACAAACTATAGCAGATCTTATCCAAAATTCAAGTTCTTTTTCTAATAAATATCATGATGAAAACGACTTGCTCGGCGAAACTTATATTTCAAATTCAGCAATCTTTGACGAGATCTACACACAGAATTTCACTAAACTACCCGACAATATCAACCGAATTTTAGATACCGAACTTGCAAAATATGATGTTGAACGTGGCAATTTGAATGACATTGCCAACGTTATTTACGATTATCTTGGTGGTTTTTCGTATGATATTAATGCTTCTAATTTGACTTTGGAACAGTTTTTACAGACTTCTAAATCGGGATATTCGATTCATTTTGCAACTGCTGCGACCGAGATCTTTAGATATTATGGCATACCTGCACGCTATGCAGAGGGGTATATTGTTGATAAAAATGCGGTTAAAAACAAGCTTTCCGGTTCGCCAATTACTCTTAGAGATGCCGATTTTCACGCTTGGACTGAGTACTATTTAACGGGGATCGGCTGGATCCCATTCGAGTCTACGCCCGAGTATTTTGATAAAATGCCGCTTCCAAATGGCGTTTCAGCAGAAAAATTGCTGGAGCTCGCGCATAATAATTCGGCGATTCAGCAAGGAAATAATGTGGTTTCGGGTGAAAGAATTGCCGATAAAATTGTAGATGATGAAGAGCAAACGAAGAATTATTATTTGATTTTTGCTCTTGCTCCGCTGTTTCTGGCTGCGATTCTTGTAGGTGTGCGAGTTCTATATATAAGAAATAAGCTGAAATATGACGCTTCATTTGCGCTCCAAATTTGCGTTTCTCTCCTTAATTACCGGCAAAAGCATGTTGAAATGGCAAATGGAATTTACGATTTTTCTGCATTAAGTGATGATTTACAAAGCCAGCTTGATGATTTCCAGAGTGCTTTAATGGAGAAAATGTATTCAAATCATTCTGCTGTTCAAGTTTCTGATTCACTTGGATTATATAAAAGTGTAAAAAAATCGACCTTTGCAGATTTAAATTTTTATCAAAAAATCATGTACACTATAAAGGTCTACTTTTGATTTAAGGAGTTTTAATGGATAAAATCAAGAAAAAACGCGTTGCTGAGTATTCGGCGATTGTAATTATATTTGCATTATTTGCAATTTTATTTATTAAAAATATTCATCTTTCGACTACAGATGATCATGATAAAAATAATCAAAATTATCATGCAAATCTTTCAATAAATTTCGATCAAATATATGCCGAACAGAATTATAAAAGGCTGAAAGAAGAATTGAAAAGTGGCGATCTTTTGCCTGAAAAACATTGCTTTGCTGATGATGAAACGATTAGTTTTTCGGAGAATGACACGGTGTTTGATGTTCTTTTATGTTATTGTGAGGAAAAAAATATATCTCTTGATTATCAAAAACCGTCTGAAAACATTTATAAAACAGCCTATATTAAAGGTATAGGCGGGCTTTATGAGGGCGATTGCACGAAGAGATCGGGCTGGGTCTATACTGTAAATGGTGATAAACCGAATGTTGGAATGTCGGATTATGTCCTTGAAGATGGCGATAATATTGTCATTTATTTTACGATTTATTAGGGATTATGACGTATGAAAAAGTTTTCGCGACTCAATTCTGGAGTTTTATTTTTGTTTTTTTTGTCAGTGATCGGCATAACAATGTTCACTCAGAACGTCTATTTGCGTGCAATTTCTCTTGTGATTTCGATTATAAATGCATGTTTTTTTGATGTTATAACAGATTATTTTAAGGACTTTCGGTTCTATTTAGCCGTGTTTTTGGTTATCACAGTTTCAAATCCGCTGTTTGTTCACCGCGGAAATACAGTGCTTTTTTATGTAAAAAACACACCTATAACGCTTGAAGCAATAGCGTATGGCGCAAATTTTTCACTTTCACTGATCGCTGTTTTGGTCTGGTTTCGCATTTTCTCTAAGTTAATGACTGCCGAAAAAATTAACGAAATTCTTGGAAAACGCTTTGCGACTGTCGGCATGATCGCTTCTTTGACGCTGAGATATGTTCCAGAATTCAAGCGACGTTTTGCCGAAATTGCCGATGCTCATCGTTCAGCTGGTTTGATATGTGAGGATACTTGGTTTGAAAAAGTCAAAAGTTATCTGAAAATATTTATGTCGCTCGCTGAATTCTCATTTGAAAAGTCGGCAAATACGGCTGTTTCAATGAACGCCAGAGGATATTTATTACATAAACGCACGCAAATTTCGCACAGAAAATTTCAATTTGACGAACTCCTTGTGCTTATTTTGACGCTTGTCATTACAGTTTGTGTGATAGTTTTCTCCCTCACTCACAAACTTTCAACCTCGTTTTACCCAACATTTAAAACGGATTTTTCCATGCTCCCGACAATTTTATTCACGATTTTAACTCTTATACCGACATCTTTTGAATTGGAGGATAGACTAAAATGGCATTTATCGAATGCGAAAAATTAAATTTTTCCTATCCTTATGCTGATGATAAATCGAATGGTTTTGCACTTCATGATATAGATTTTTCACTTGAACAAGGTGATTTTTTGCTCATTTGTGGGACAAGTGGTTCGGGAAAATCTACTCTTTTGCGTCTTCTTAAGCCCGGAATCTCTCCTAATGGAAGGCTTGACGGCAAAATAATTTACGCCGGAAAATTTTTAAATGACTTGCCTAAAACAGCATCTGCTGCCGAGATAGGCTATGTTTTTCAAGACCCAAATGCCGCTTATGTGACCGAAAAAGTCTATTCAGAACTCGCTTTTTTGCCGCAGAATCTTGGCTTGTCACCCGAAACTATCGAACTTCGAATAGCCGAGATCTCCGCTTTTTTCGGACTTGAATCTATCATCGGATCAGATATTTGCAACCTTTCAGGCGGTCAAAAACAACTTGTGAACCTCGCCGCTGTCATGACAGCCTACCCTAAATTGCTGATTTTAGACGAGCCAACATCCCAGTTAGACCCCATTTCTGCTGAGAGATTTTGCGAGATCGTTCTGCGAATTCAGCGTGAAATGGGCACTACGATCATTGTGAGTGAGCACAACACCGAGCATTTTTTCAATTTTGCTGACAAGATTTTGCACCTTGAAAATGGCCGTCAGCTTGCCTTTGATACGCCATCTAAGTTCGTAAAAAATGCTGCAAATCACGACTTTCTGCCCACTTCAGCTAAGCTTTTTTCATCGTTTAAACTTGACAATTGCCCCGCTTTCACGACTTCTTCAGCAATGGATTTCGTACGAAATCATTACAAAAAAGATGCTTCTGAGCAATTCAATGACGATAAAAATCACTTGAATGGCGATGCAGTTAAGGTGAAAAATGCCTACTTTTCATATACGCGACGTGGTAAAGATGTCATTGATGGCCTCGATTTTAACGCTGATTTTGGACGAATCCACGCGATCTGCGGTGCTAATGGCTCGGGAAAAACCACACTTTTTAAGCTCATAAGCGGTCTAAAAACTCTGCGTGACGGCAAAATTTATATTGACGGAAAGCGCATTTCTTCGTACAAATCGGGCGCTCTTTATCGAAATTTGATAGCTTCTCTGCCGCAAGACCCACACGATATTTTCATTTGTGAGAGTGTTAAAGAGGACATTTCCGCCTCACCCGACGGCGAAAAAAACGACTTTGAAACCGTAAAAACGCTCTGCAAAAGGCTCAATATTTTCGAAAATTTGCTTGATCTTCACCCTTATGATCTGTCAGGAGGCGAGATTCAGCGGGCTGCTTTGGTCAAACTTTTGCTTCTTGACCCCAAAATTTTATTGCTTGATGAACCGACAAAAGGTCTTGACAAGCAGTGCAAAAGACAGCTTTCGTCGCTTCTAAAAGAGCTTGCGGCGGAGGGCAAAGCTATAATTTTTATCACACACGACATGGATTTTATTGCTGAAACTGCCGATGATGTCACTCTGATTTTTGGTGGAAAGGCTGTTTCAAGTCTTCCTGTGCTGCAATTTATCATGCAAAATTCTGTTTATACGACGGCAGCTTCGCGGATTGGCAGAGGTTATTTTGACAAGACAATGACTGATTCCGAGCTTATCTCAAGTGCAGTCAGCCGCAAAAATGAGCGAGGTGATGGCGATGAATAGCTCGATTCCGTCGCTGATTTTCGTGTCGGTTTGCGCGATTTTCTTGCTGATCTGCCTTGTCAAGACCGCTCGCCATAGGAGCGCTGGATTCATCTCGATAACGGCGGTACTCACGGCGCTTTCGGTCGTCGGTCGCATCGTTTTCACGCCGATTGCAGGATTCAAACCGTGCACTGCGATCATCATAATTGCTGGTGTGTCGCTGGGCGCGGATGCGGGTTTCATCTGCGGTGCGCTGACGGCTCTCATCTCCAACATCTACTTTGGGCAGGGAATGTGGACGTTTTTTCAGATGGTCAGCTGGGGGCTGATCGGCGTTCTCTCTGGTATTTTCAGGTCGCAGTTGGCCAAACATAAATGCCAAATGTATCTATTTGGAGCATTTTCAGGTGTGCTCTACTCATTCATAATGGACGTTTTCAGCGTGATTTGGCAGGACGGCGGCTTTAATTTGGCGCGATTTATCGCTTATGCGGCTGGCTCAGCGCCATTTTGTGCGGTGTACGCGTTCTCAAACGTTGTGTTTTTGCTGATCTTAGGGCCGCGAATGATACGTTCGATCGGGCGGGTGGTTTTGAAATACGATCTGCTGAAAGAAAATTAGTGTACGATTTTTCGGACTTATCAACTGCATATAACAAAAAAACCGCTGATTTTACAGCGGTTTCTCTTTGTGAAGTGGAGCATAGGGGATTCGAACCCCCAGTAAAACCCATTTAATACCCAGTAAATTCAAGGGTTCTGAAAAATTGTTGTCAAATTTTTGTCGAATCGTTGTTCAAAATGTTCTCAAAGTAACTGTCAATTCTAGTGTCCATTTTCTCGCGTTCGCTGCTGAATGTTTCCTGATAGACACGTTTCAACGTTGATGTTGTAGACCAGCCGCCGCGTTCCATCGCGTATTTATCGGGCACACCGAGCAACAACATTATTGACGCGTTTAGGTGACGGAGGTCGTGAAACGTTAGATCTGGATAACCGTGCTTCTTGACAACGCGCTTAAATCTCTTATATATGCTTTCGCCGCTTAGCTTTGTTATGTATTCGCCATCGACCTTATCTACCATGTCTTGTATGATAGGTGGTACGGTCATTTTACGTCGGCTTTCTACTGTCTTAGCGGCTTTTTTCTCAATGGGTGTATTGCCGACATTTACGATCACACGATTTATAAGCAATGTACCGTCATGAAAATCTGATTTTTTTAAACCGCGTATCTCTGAAACTCTGAATCCTTGCCATATACCCAGCAGCACCAATAGTTCGATCGGTGAATCTTTGAACCAGCTAAGAACTTCCGCTGCCGATGGATATTCCTTGTACTGTTTCTGCACTTGCGGCAAAGTTATTTTATAATTGAGCGCGGGGTAATATGTACGCATTACCGCAGAGATCAGCCCGGCCGCATTATGCACGGTCTTAGGGGAATATCTAGCAGCGAGATTATTGATCTCATTTTGTATCATTATGCCGTTGATACGGTCGAGCTTCATGTTTAGAAATTCCGTTGAAAGCTGGTTTTTAGGTATGTTTCGGTATTTGTCAACGGTTGTCGGGGATAGTATGTTAGACTTCATGCTGATATAATCTTCTACGCATTCCGCAAATGTCTTTTCGGATAATGGGCGCGTTTCAAGTGATTTCAGCCATTCGTCCGCCATCGACTGTACTACTGATTTTTTCGCATGAGTAAATGACTTTGTGCAGCCTGCTTTTGCGCTGTATACTCTCATGCGGTACTTGCCCGAAGCAGTCTTTTCTATTTTGCCCATAATATACCTCACAAATTTGCAATAATAAATATGCACAACGTATGTGCATATTTTTCGATATTTACATTATTCGTCGAATAGTATTTTACCCTTTTCAATGTTTAAGCGATACCAGCAGCCTTTTGAATATAACAAATCATCATGCAGACACTTTTTCGCTTTTGAACACTCGATGTATTTTGAACAGCAGCCAAACAGATTTGACGGCATATAGTTCGTGGCTGTATATCTTAGCGCTATATCCGCGTATGTATACAATTCATCGAGCGTATCATGTGGGTAGTCTATATCTATGGTTCTGTCAATGGCGTTTTCTTTATATTTAACGCAGTGCAGACTATCATAATCATCAACTAGCTTGTTGCTAATGGTAAGCCTGTAAACTGATTTCATACGCTTTATGCGTAAGGCGAAGTTTGAGCCGAGATAAACCGACTTTGTTTTATTATCAGCAAGTGTTTTGATAGTAAATGCAGAAGCGCCGTCCCTCGATATATTATAATCCTTTTCGACGTTGGCTATAATCTCTTTTAATCTATCCATGTACATATTTATCACCTTTTTCTGAACCTGGAAATCATTTTATCGAAGAACTCATTTTCGTTGTATATTTCAATGCCCTTGCCTTTTTGTTGCAGCTCCAGTGCCTTTTTTATCTTGTTGCCGTAATTGCCGCAGCGCCAGTTTTGGCTTCCCAGGTCGCCAACTATCAAATAATCTGTTTTCTGGGTCACGTTTTTGGTTATTATTGCGCCGAAATTGGATAGAAAATTACCGACGGACGTTCTTTCGCCGAAATTAAATTCACCTGTTAAGCATATCGTTTTATCTTTAATGTCAAGTGATTCGTTTTCGTGTTCCTGAGCAGTTACGGGATCTAATAAATCAGCAAAGAGCTGTTGCAGATACTCTATTTCTGTATCATCTACTACGCCATCGGCCAGTACCTTTTTGATTGAACGGTCTATATCTGCAAAAGGGTATTTATTGATAAACTCGGTGTGTTCATTCAGCCAATCACGTATTGTATAGACATTTTCCGTTGTTAATTCGCCGCTCTCGAGAATAGTTTTCAACGTATACTGAATTTCTTGAACGGCTTTTGTTTCGGGAGAATATTTTTTCGGCTTTTTAGCAGAAGTAATTCTCTCAGGTGCTGAAAAATCTTGTTTCATAGCCTGATATACATAGTGATTAGCAATGCAATCAGAAAGCGAGCGGTGAGCTTGTTCGTTGACTACGCCATAATATTCAGCAATGGTACTAAGCTTCAGATTAGTCGTATTTAAGTGACAAAAGCGGGCGTATCTGTATGTATCTACAAAGTCATTGTGCAGTTCCTTACCCGTTATGTCATTGTAAACATCATATATAATGTTTACATCAAACCGTGCGATATTATGTCCTAAAAGAATGTCATCGCCAAGAAAGGCAACGTAATCATTTATAACATCGTCAATGGTTGGTTTGCCCGCGACCATTTCATCTGTTATGCCGGTAAGCTTCTGTATTTGAATGGGGATATGTGTAGGAGGACAAACGAGGGTCGAATATTTGTCGGTTATCTGATTATCGCGTACTCTAACAGCCGAAAGCTCTATAATGTCGCAACCATAAATGTTCGTACCTGTTGTTTCAAGATCTATTACAGTATAATTAGACAGAGTTTCAAGCAAGCTATTACCCTTATGCCTTACCTCTTCTGTTTCCTCAGAATTATTGTTACCTGTTTGCGCCGTAGTATTTCCGACTACAACTTTAATTACCATTTTTATATTACCCCCTCTTTCTAGTCGTTTTCACGTGTCCAGCGCACATATTTTATGTATCTGCGGATTTCTAGTAATTCTTCACGAGATAATCCGCTAAGTAGTTTTGACACTTCGTCCACCAACGAAGTGTCTTTTTTTGTGCCATGGGCGAGATACTCAATAGATACATGAAATCTTTCAGCCATTATGGCAAGTTTATCAATGTCGAAAGCATTTCTGCCCGTTTCTAATGCGCTGTAACCTCCGGGCGATATTCCCAAAAGGTTTGCCATGTCTTCTTGTGTCAAGTGGTTTTCTTTTCGGAGTGCCTTAACTCGGTCCTTGATCTCCACATTATCACCTTTTTTGCTGTATATATGATTGAAAATTGGAGTAGACTTTCTTTTCAAGCGGGCTTGTAAGAAACTTATTCCGAGAGTATAGGATTTCCATACGTTCCGCTCTTACCTGCGCGGCCGTAAGCGATATGTCGCACAGCTCAGAGATCTCACGCGCTGTGTGAATATCTAATCCCCATAGCACACACGCCGGAGCAAGCAGCCTTGCCGCGAAAACGTCCGCTTCCTGCTCTATGGTCGGGCGTGACGTGTCAAATGTACGAGCATAGTGTTTGTCACACATAATGTGCCCTAAAAGAATATGCCCGAGCTCGTGTGCGACTGTAAATCTGCAACGCTGTCTAGGCTCTGTATCGTTATAAACGATATACCATTTGGACTTGATAAGATATGTTGCGCCGCTTTCACCCTCTGACAGCTCATTGATAGAGCTGTTTTTTATTATCTTTATACCTAATTGCTTAGCGATCATAGACGGTTTAACGGGCAACTCTTTTATATCAAAATCAATCAGGCATTGCCACGCGGCATTACGAGCGTTTTTGTATGAACCATATATCAACTTTTATCACCTCGCAAGGTAGTATACCCTGCGAGGTTTTTATTATGTATTAAATATCGTCGTCCGTTTCAGCGTTTTCAAATTTCGCTGTGCGCTCAGAAGTCATTTTCACTGTGTCGATCGCGCGGCCATCACCGCTGCGGGCAGCTTTCTGACTTACTGCTATATTTGGTTCTTCAATGCCTAATAGTCTGTCAATTGCTAGGTGCATTTCGGGCATTTGACGATACGCTTTGATTAGCCTTTCTTCATGCGGCGTTATATCAAGTGGTTTGCCGTTCTTGATTTGCGGTTGATAATCAAACAAATAATTGGCATCACATTGCAGAGCCTTCATCAATACCAGAATAGTTTCATCATTCGGTTTATTGTTGTTCTTTTCGTAGTTGCTAATCATTCGATTACCTATCCCCGTAAGCTTTTCTAAATCGGCTTGTGTAAGCCCGAGCTCTTCGCGACGTTTTTTTAGTTTATCGCCTATCATTTCAAGCACCTCCAATCTCTATTAAACATTATAACACAAAATCCAAAAATATCAAGAACTTTTCCAATAAAATTTGATAAATCCAATATTTTTGGTAAACTGCACAAAAAGTCATACAAAAATTTGTAAGCTCTGTTCTAAGATAATTGGAATTAGCCTATTGACATTCTAATTAAATTGGAGTATAATAAAATCAATCCAATATTATTGGAAAACGGCAGGAGGTGAATATTTTGAATAGACCCACAATTGTAGCTTATAACGTCAAAAGGATTTTGAGAGAAAGAAAAATATCACAAAAAAATTTCGCAGAACTCAACGGGATTAGTTATAAAAAGCTAAACAATAAGCTTAACGGATATGAAAGCGTATATCCCGAAGATATAGTATTTTTCTATAATTCTCTTGATTGTGACGTTAACGAGCTTTTTAAACCCCGCGTAGAAAGCGCCTGAACATGAAGTGAAGAAGGGAGGTGAAGCAAATGAAACTCTGCTTTTTGATAGTCTGTATTTTGCTGATAATATCAGTAATCACGGCGCTAAAATTGAAAATTTCTACCCGGGCGTTAGTATGGTTCTGCAAGGATAAGTCCATAGAGCCGACAGATGAAGAAATTGCCGACTATACGAGGAAGGTAGTCGGCAAAATGTTCAAATTAGATTGAGAGGTGAAACAAATGAAAAATGACGAACGCAAAGCGGGCGTGCTGTCTGTTATATTCTGCGTATCACAGATAATAGCCTGTTTCGCACACAGCCTTACGGGCATGGCGGTATCAACAGCAATTTTCATGCTGATACTCGCTGAGTCGGCGAGCCGAAGCAAGCTGGAGCGCAGATTGCGCAAATATCAGCACGCCGCTGATTGCAGGATAGCCGACGAGCTGGAGAAATAAAAAAAGAACCCTCCCGAAAAACGAAAGGGTTCAGAGCGCCGACCATCTCACAAGTAGCACTCAGTTAGAACATTTAAGCCCGTGTAAAACTTATTATGCCCATGACTTTATTATAACTGGTGCTGTGAGATTTGTCAAGCAAAACACAAAAATTTGTGCGAAAAACAAAATAAAAATTCAAAAAGGGGGCGTTTTTATGCCGAAAACATTTTTGCGCGAAATAGACCGTTTTGAAAGCACAATGCGCGATAACTTCAAGCTGCTGCGCGCATTCGATAAGGTCGAGGACACCGCCCGTATCATGGGCTGTTCAAAGGGTACTGTAACTAACCGTACATCGCACCCGCTTGACCTGACGCTTGCTGAAATATATCTTATATGCCGCAGCAAGGGTATCACTGTTACAGATTTCGTCAGCGGGCGGCTCGAGCTCAGAGGACGTGAAACAAAAAAGGAGTGTTTATAATATGGATAAGTTTAATTCAGTTTCAAAAACAGATCGTACCATAGTCATTTGGCATGATGGTAACACCACGATCGGAAAACTTTATGACAGAGATAATCTTGTCAAAACAACGAGGGTTGACCGCGTGCCGTTCGGTGAGTACGATTTCGCAGAAGTTTCAAAGATAGTGCTTGATGATCTTGTAGAACACAAGGAGAAGAAAATATTCGACTGGGAAAAATTCAAGGCACGTGAAATGGTTGTGCGTTGCACAAGTGAAAGCTGGGCTAGCTTTGTTGCGGAAGCTAGTGCGCACGGCTGTAAATTTTATAACGATAAGGACGTAGATCCATTTACAGACGAAGTAATCAAGGGAGTAAAAAGGCTTATGCGTTTGCTCGGCAAAGTTGGTCTTTCCGATGATGAAATTATAGTCGTTTACGAATCTGGTAAGCTCAAATTTCTTGTACATAGGCCCGATGATGTTGAGATCTTTGAATGGAGTGAGAAGAGTGACGAACCGAAAGTTTAAGGACTACCGTAAGAACAGAATAGCATATAACGTGGTTGTTGATAATTACAAAATGCTCTGTATCATACTGCTTACGCTTCACGACCTTTACCCGAAAACATTCTACGCTAAGAAAATGCAAGAATGGCTCGAAGATTTCGCCGATAGCTGCAAGATGATGAACGATTACGAGAACGACGGCGCGTATGATTTCAAGATGAAGCAGTTCGTTGAAGAATGCGGTATAGACGAGGACGTTTGTATAAAGATCGTGCGCAAACATTTGAAAAATCATAATTGGCAAAACGCCGCTGTGTTAGCTGAGAATGTCAAGCTTGCGTTCGTGCAGCTTTCGTGCGATTACGGCTTCGGAAAACAGCGGTTAGGCTGCATTATAAAAACGCTGCTTACAACAAGTCGCACCAATGCCCTTGAAGAGATAAAGGCGTTCGGCATTGAAAACGAATGGGACATAGGACAAATGGACTATACAAAGCTAAAGCCTAAAAAAGAAAAGAAGATCAGCCTTGCGGAATCGCGCGAAGCCAACGCGGGCCTTGAAGCCTTTCGTCGATGGACGAATGAAAACGTTCCGAAAAAGGAAGAGGGGTGAATATCATGAACAAGGCAGAGATCTATAAGCTGCTTGTAAAGCTGGGCGTTCCCGCAGGACACGAGGGGTTCAAATACATTATGGAAGCTGCGATTTCGGCAGATACAAGCAAAAGCAATAATATGGGGGATATATTCTCTACGGTCGGCGAAAAGTATCTCAACAGGAAAAACAATTCTGCAAGCAGAAATAACGTTGAGAAGATGATACAGCGTTCAATAGAATACGCATATGATCACAAGCCCGAAGTATTCAAAGAAATATTTGGCTATGATGAAAGACCATATACCCGCCTGCTAAACGAGATAGGCGCGCGAGAGATCAAACATAAGACTATTCAAAAAGCGCTCGGAATATAAAAATGTTCGCTTTCTGTGAAGCTTCACGGGAAGAGAAATGCAAATTTCACGCTTGCGCAGGCCATTATCATTCACGAAAAGTTCTTCCCTGATATACCTATTGAGGAACTATTCAAAAAATAAGAGTTGAAACGGAGTGATTCCAATGTCTGAGGATATAGACAGCTATATAAGGTCGTCATATTCGTTTAAGGAGATCAACACATATACAAAAGAGCTTTCGCTTGAAACAAAGGAACGAATATCAGTTGAAGTAATAAAGCGGGCGTTAAAGCTATGCCGACATAAAGCCGCGATCGCGTTTTCGGGCGGAAAAGATAGTGAGGTCGTCGCCGATCTTATCGAAAGATATTTTCCCGAAGAGTTCAAAAGAGTGCATTGCATTTTCGGCAACACAGGTATTGAGTTCCCCGAAAGCCTGAAATTTGCGCGAAAATACGGGCGAGAACACTTCGCCGACAGATTCCACGAAACGGAGCTGTCAAAGCTTGAAGAAGATGAATTGCGATATGATTTCGCCCGCGAACTTGTAGAGGAACTGGAAGACGAGGGCGCTCTTGATGAGATATTAAAGCCCGACGGCAAGTTAAAAGGGCAAAAAGCCTTGATAGCTGCTGCAAAAAAGCGCTGTTATCGGCTAGATCACAGTAATTGTTTTTTCGCAGGGCATAGAAAGACGTTTGCGTACTGCATTGAGCAATACGGCGCGCCGCTGCTCGGCAAGGCGGCGAGTAGGCTTGACGCTCACAGAATCAACATCGAATGCTTTTTGAAATACTCAAACTCGTTATCAGAAAAGGACGATTTGAAAGAGTATTACGGCATTCTTCAACAATGCAAGTTTTCGCAGCATTGCTGCAAACTTCTGAAAAAAGAGCCGTCCGAGCGTCTGCAAGCCGAATTAGACGTTGATGTTATATTCAAGGGTCTTATGGCTGCTGAGAGCCATTCAAGACTAACCAGCATTGCAACACGCGGGCATATCTTCGCAAGTCACAGACCGCATATTAAAGACGGCGCATTTTACCACGTCAACCCGCTTGCGCTTTGGACTGATGATGATGTGTGGGCATATATCCACAAGTATGATCTCGAGTATTCGCCGTTATATGACATAGAATACACGGACGCTGACGGAAACAAGCAGCATATCAAGCGCAACGGCTGTATAATGTGCGGCACAGATATTCAGTACAGGGATAACCATTTATCTATTTTACGCCAAACGCACCCCCGAGCCTGGCGGGTTTGTATGGAGAGTTTCGGCTATCGCGAAGAGTTGTACAAGCTGTTCCGCTTGAAACGCAACGTGAACATATTTGACAGTTTCACGGACGAAGGTACAAGCTCGCGCATGATCTCGAAGTTCGGCAGTACAAAAGCGTTGCTAGATACCCGCCCTTGTGCCTTTGATGAATTTGGCGATCTTGTAGATCTGACGGGAACAGGTCTTGAAAACGAGTACGACGCTGAAATAGCTATACAGAATGACGGTCAATTCAAGTGGATATAGGAGGGTAACAATGAAGATCAAACCGGAGCAAATATTGCCGCTTGTTCTTATTATTATAAACGTTCTCGCCGCTATCGTCTGCTTTATTCGTAAAGACATCAGGGGCGGTGTGTATTGGCTCGCAGCGGCTATTCTCAATCTAGTTGTTGCTTTCTAAAAAAGGAGTGATTATAAATGAAAGTAGTATCAAGAAATATAGATCTGTCAATAGGCAAGATCTATCCACACCCCGACAATCCGCGAAAGGACGTCGGGGACGTAGCAGAACTTGCCGAAAGTATCAAAGCAAACGGCATTTTTCAAAACCTTACGGTTATAAAGGGCGGTAAAGGTGCGCCGACGGCGGACGATTACACTGTTATTATAGGACACCGCAGACTTTCGGCAGCTAAGCAAGCGGGCTTAAAGCAAGTTCCTTGTATGGTAGTTGAAATGGACGAGCGAGAGCAGGCAGCAACAATGCTGCTCGAGAATATGCAGCGCTCCGATCTCACCGTATACGAGCAAGCACAAGGCTTTCAAATGATGTTAGACCTTGGAGAAACGCAAGACGGGATAGCAGAAAAGACAGGCTTTAGCAAATCCACGATCAGACACCGCCTTAAATTGCTTGAACTCGACCAAGAGGAGCTTCGCAAGGCACAGGAACGGCAGGCTACATTTTCGGATTATATCGAGCTTGAAAAAATCAAAGACCCGAAAAGCAAAAACGAAGCGTTAAAAGCAGTGGGTACAGCAAACTTCAAGTGGACCGTAGAGAGATTAGCGCGAGCCGAAAAAGAAGCGCTTAATACAGTTGCGAACAAAGCGTTACTTGACAGCAAGCTTAAACAGATAGATAACAAGGAAAGCGTTAAGTGTAGAATGCTGACAAGTATATCAATTACCCAGGACGTTAATAAATTCGCGGATTGGCTAAAAACTCAAATCGAAAGCGGTGCAAAATACTACGGCATATCATCATATGCGTGGGTAGCTGTCTATGATGACGGCAAGACGCTGATAGAGGAAGAACGAGAAGCCGAAGCAAAGCGAAAAGAGGAAGAAGCCCGCCGCGCAGAACGTGTAGACAGAGTAAGCAAGTTGGAAAAGCAGGCGCAAGAGCTACGCAAAGATTTTGTAAAGAGCTTTGCAAATAAGGAGCATATAAAAACACTTACAGAAGCTTTTCTTGCTGAGCCCTATCTTTACGATATTATATATGATGATGTTGCAAAAATGCTTGACGTTAGCACGGAATACGAAAAGGCAGAAAGTCTGGAGGATTTTTTAAAGTGCAAGGAATATCGCGAATGCGTAAAAAAACACCCCGAAAGCGTTATGCTTGTAATGCTCTGCACGATATATGAGGGCATAAGCACAAATAAGACAACACTTCACGATTTTTACGGCAGATACAGCCGCAATTCAAGGCTTGAAAATTGGTACGCATTGCTTACCAAAGTCGGTTACATGATGGGCAGTGATGAACGCAGGTTGTTATCAGGCGCGCATGAGTGTTTTTCCGGGCTTTGATAGGAAAGGAAAACATCATGAGTGAAAAAAGAACTGCGGAGATAATAGCAGAAAATAGGCGTTTAGCTCAACGCCTAAAATTAACGCTTGAAGATTACATAAGTCTTTATAAAGTTTGTGAAGAACTGTTAAGGCAGTATAAGAACAATGAAAACGTTAAAGCGGGCTTTGAAAAAATTGAACAAGAGCTAGATGAAAAAATGCCGTGTCCGTTTTGAGATCTAAAGGAGTTGATAAAATGACTGATGAAGAAGCAAAGCAAGCATTTTTGAAACAATGCAGCGTAGTTGAACGTAACCGTTCGGCGAGGTCAGATATTCATTACAAGTGTATATCAGCGCTTATTTATAGGCTGGTCAATGGCAATCCCGCTTTATCGGTTGAGCTTGCCGACCGAAGCACAAATAGCGTTACGATAGCTAAACCAGATACCGTAAGAGAGGAAATTTCATGAAAGTAAAAGTTGTTCCAATGAGGGAATATCCACAAGAGATTGAAGAAACAGTTCAGAAAATCAATAAATGCCTTAATATATCTCTTTTTGATTGGCAGATAGGCTACATTTTTTACAATAAGCCATTGCCAAAGGAAATATCTTTTGCTAGGCGTGCAGGGAAAACACTTGCAGCCGCTCTAAGAATGTGCCTTAGTAAGGCAGAGCCGATTTGCTTACGAGAGCCGATTTGCTTACGGCGGCGAGATATTGTTGTAAAAGGCACGGAAACGCATAAGGTGTTGTCTTATTTCGGCGATGAAGATGTAGCGAACAAGTGCAGAATGAACATTTTCTACGAAACAGCTAAGGAGGTTTACTTCTCTCTGAAAAATATAGACGTAGAACTGCGTGAAATAATATTTGAATAGGAGGAATCATAATGCATGAAATCAATTTAAGACCAGGCGAGGAGTTTTGGTATAAAAACATACGTTTTATTTGCCTTGACATTATCGACGGCAATTACTTAGCAATAACGGCTGAGTGTTGGTGTGAAAAGCGTTTTAACGAGGAGTACAAGGACGGCTGCAACAACTGGGAAAAATCCACTCTCCGCCGCTTTCTTAACGAAGATGTACTCGAGGAACATTTTAACACGGAACATCTTATAAAGCAAACGTCTGATCTTATTGCCGATAACGGCGACAAAGCTTACGGCACTTGTGAAGATTATATAACGCTGCTCACTTGCGGCCAGTACCGCAAGTATAGAGATTATGTGCCGCTCTTTGAAGAATGTATGTGGACGCTTACTCCGTGGAGGTGCGACACATACAAGTACGTTTCTAACGGCGATAAATCGGGTGGACATTTTGAGTATGTCAGGGACACGGTTCTTGACGGCCACGGCGATAAGTCGGTAATAATTGCACAAAAACTTCTGCGAGGAACATTGACAGACGAGGAAATAGCGTGCATACGTTGGCATATGGGCGCGTTTGACGACAAGGAGCGCTGGAACAATTATAGATATGCTATTACACAATTTCCGAACGTGTTGTATACGCACACGGCGGATATGATAGCGAGCACAATATTTGATACATGACAGGTATTTCGCGTTTATCATTGTAAATAATATCGTTTTTAAAACAGTCTGCTTCGCAGGCATTAAGGGCTTGTAATGTATATTAACTTTGTGCCCGTGATTATAAGACCTGTTCGAGGGGGCAAAGGGGTTGCAGGGGAAAAGGGGGAAACTTCCCCCGTTCCCCCTGCGTTAGTAAAGCAAGGGAGGTTAAAGCTATGCGTGTTTTGTATCGAGAACAAAGGCATGATTGTAATGATTATCTTGATATAGATATATTCCCGGTGCTGAAACACAGCAGCAAGGGTAAGCGCGCTAAGAAGTCTAAACCTACATCACTGACGCAGGAACGATATAATCACCAGTGCAGAGTTAAGAAGCTTGAACGTTTGGTTATGACGAATTTCAAGCAGGGCGAAGCCTTGTTTTATAACCCATCGTACAACGATGAGAATTTACCCCCGAATGATGTAGCAGCAAAGCGGGCTTTGCAGAATTTTTTTAAGCGGCTAAAACGATACCGCAAGAGAAATGGCTTGCCAGATCTGAAATACATAGCCACGACGGAAAAGGGCAAGCGCTCGGGGCGTTATCATCATCACCTTATCTTAAACTGCGCGGATATGTCAGTATCAGCGCTTGATAAACTGTGGGGCAACGGATATGCGTATGCTTCACTCGTTATATTTGATAGCGATGGGGTCGCGGGGCTTGCAAAGTATTTCTGCAAGAAAAAGCAGCCAAATACAGCAGACGAAAGCGAGGATAAAAGGTTAGGGAACGCGTGGAGCAGTTCAAGGAATTTAGTACAGCCGAAAATCACAAAACGTGACGGACGGATAAGCAAATCTAAGGCATACGAATTATACACGCTGGGCAATGACGGCAGCAAAGAGTACGAGAGATTATATCCGAATTATGTGTTTTCATATGCTCGTCCGCTTTATAACGAGATCAACGGCGGTTTTTATATATCTGTTCGTATGCGGCGTGTTTGTGAACGACGAAAGCGGAACAGGAGGGGATATAATGGGAGCTAGTTATTACTGGTACAAAGATAACGGCATATGTGTACGCTGCGGACAGCGTAGAGCCATAGAGGGAAAAACACTGTGCAGCGTGTGCCAGGAGAAGATACACAAATGGTATAAAGATAACAGAAGTAAACGTTGTGCTAAGGGTCGTCAGCAGTATAAGGAGCGTAAAGCGCAGGGCGTATGCGTGAGCTGTGGTATATCGCGCCCCGTTGAAGGTCGTGTGCGCTGTGCTACGTGCATGAAATATCAGCGCGCTGCCGGCAGAGAATCATATTTAAAGAAGTTAGAAGAGAGGTTATCACATGAAAAGTAATTTTGGCGGAATCGTAATAAGAATGGAAAAACGCCCATGCGTTGTGAACGGAGAGCTTAAAGCGATATTTCATTTCTGGGGAAATCGCTCGAAAATCGCGCCGCCGTCAAACCTTTTGAAAGGACATAATGGCGGGGTCGTTAGCGAAGTTGTTGGCATTGTCGAAATTGAAGATGGTACAATTCTGTGTGTTACTGACCCGACGGCTATCAAATTTACAGACAATATATTCAGTGAATATAGTTTTGATGAATCAGCAAAGGAAGAAGAATGAAAATGGTTGCAATTATAATTACCGTTATATTATCCGCCATAGCGGGCATACTGTGGGCACTATGCGCGGCGGGAACTGACGGAGATTTTGATGAATTTGAGGAGGACGAGGAATAATGGCAAGATATATTGACGCAGACGAACAGCCTACCCAGGAGGTCAAGCATGGATATTGGAAATTTCACAAAAAAACAAAGCTCGTGCCAAGCAACAAGGTTGGCATAAAAGGAGAATACACTAATGGTCATGATTGTACTATTGTAGACGATAAAAATGTCAATCAGAAAATCATGATTATAAAGAAACGTATAACATTAAAAATCCCTATATGTTCGGTCTGTGGTTGGTGCGGATATGATGAATACAATGCAACGCCATACTGCCCTAACTGCGGCGCTAGAATGGACGGTGAAGAAAAATGAAACGTTCAGAACTTGAAAAGTATCTCGGCAAGACCGTCGAAGTAACTATCTTCGGCGAAACGCTGAGGGGTATTCTGCACAAAACGGGCGAGGAGCAATTCAAGAACAATTACAATCTGTACCTGCCGAAGAAGTATTATTTCGTGACCGACGAATGCGGAATACTCTGCGGCAACTGCATATTCAAATGCTCGCACGTCAGTAAGATACGGCCGTTAGGTGGTGAGATCAAATGAAAGCTGTGGAGAAACCAACTCTAAAAACTTGCCCGTTCTGCGGAGAAAAGGTAAGAAAGTTCATATCGCCATTACAGCGAACAGTAATGTTTATGTGCGACAACTGCGGGGCTGACGTATGCTTCTATGGCGCGGAGCATGAACCGCGAGCGTCGCAGGCATGGAACAGGAGGGCGACAAGCAATGACAGTGACCGAGATCATTGATAAAACGGCGCGGGCTGTTGTTACGGAGCTGAAACAATCCGGTATGCTCAGTAGTAAGAGCAGGCTCGGGAGCTTTAAAAAAATGGAACGGATATTGTATGAATATCCTGAGTTGTGCCGCAGTGAAGATGAAGAAGTGCGAAAATTTGTTGCGGAGATCGACCGCGCGCTTGACAAAATATCTGACGAACCGTATTTTGAACTTATTGAAATGAAATATTTCCGTGGCTGGACGCATGAGCGCATAGCGGAACATTTCGGCGTAAATGTATCGGTAATATCGAAGCGCCGAACCAAGCTCATAGATCAGCTTAGACCGATGATCTTTACGCGAGATTTTGTCCGTGAAATGCTTGATATGTAATATAATACCCTCTGAAAATTCATCTCAGAGGGTATTTGTTATTTTATACGAATTTTAGGCGAAAACTTTGTGCAATAATTCTCATAAAATCTTATTAAAAAGGCTTGACAATATGTATAACATATGTTATACTATAATTAGAGCAAGGGAGGTGAGAACATGACAAATGAACAGTTTCGCTCAGTAATTAAAATGGTCATTCAGATCATTAAGGACAGCGAAAATACCGAGGAAGCTGTGAAAAAAATAGAAGCCTTACTCGATGAATAAGACTTCTAAACAGTAAAACACAAAGACGGGCGGCGGTCGCCGCCGCCTATCTTATGTTTATAATATAACACATTTAAAATGCAATGTCAAGAAAGGATTTGTTTTTATGAGTGGCACAGAGAAAAAAATGACACCTCAGCAGAAATACGATAAAGAGAATACAAAAACTTATGCGGTAAAGGTCATGAAAAACACCGAACCCGATATTTACGAGAAGCTGGAGAGTATCGACAATAAAGCAGGATATATAAAGAAACTCATTCGTAAAGATATAGCTGCTAACTCCGAAGATCTCACCGATGGCGAAACGGGTATGACAAATTATCAGTTTAAAGTTTTTTTGAAGATGGTAAAATCAAAAGCGGAAACCTCCACAAGAGAGGAATTTATAAAAACGATAGATGATATAATAGCAGATCTATAACAGAATGTGCAAGCAATTGATAAATACCCTCTGAGATTGATTTTCAGAGGGTATTTGTTATTTTATACGAATTTTAGGCGAAAACTTTGTGCAATAATTCTCATAAAACCTTATAAAAAGACTTGACTTTTGTACGTACATATGTTATAATATAATTACAGTAAGCAAGGCTTACAAGTCACGGGGCAGAACGAGAAAGGAGGAAATATGAGCAAGATGACCGCTAAGGAATTTGACCTGCTGATCTCATTGATACTCTCAATGCTGAAAAAAGGTGAAACCGAAGAAGTGATAAGGCTTCTCGAGGAAACCAAAAACAAAAAAAGCTCCGACTAAATAAGCCGGAGCAATGGAAGAAAACTAAGACGGGCGGTTCTGCCGCCGCCTATCTTATTTTTTAATATATCACGTTTTGCCCCGAATGTCAAGATAGGGCGTGATAAAAATCGAAAACAACAAGAAAAAAATGGGCAGACCAACTACCGAAAAAAGAGATAAGAGATTTGAATTAAGGCTTTCGGAAGAAACGTATTCGACGCTGGAAGAATGTTCGGCAATTCTCAATATAACTAAGGCAGAAGTTATTCATAGAGGAATAGCATTAGTAAAGTCGAATATAGACGCTAGCGCCGAAGATCTACACTGATGGCAAAACAGCTATGCCGTCACGCTTCGCTTGATAGCGTGAGCTGAAATACAATAACCAAATATCTACACTAGCACCCGTTGAGGAAATTCAGCGGGTGTTTTTTTGTGCATAATGGCACATTCGCGGCACATTCGCGGCACATTTTAGTATATTGTCTAATCTGATTTGTGCGTGTATAATAGGCTTAATAAATAACGGGACGGGGTGAACAAATGTCAAGCGAAATATGGGTAGCGCTGCTTAGTTTTGCGGGAACGCTGGTCGGAAGTTACAGCGGATTGAAACTTACATCGTATCGCATTCAGCAGCTAGAAAAAAAGGTCGAGGAGCACAATAATTTCGCCCGCCGTATTCCCGTGCTGGAAGAAAAAATGAAAGTTGAAGAACATCGTATAGCAGATCTGGAGGAGGCGGCGAAGCATGAGAAATAAGCTTATAAACCTACTGACGGTAAAAAGCATAGTAACAATCATGTTATCAGTAGTCTTTTGCGTCCTGTCGGTGAACGGCGTAATAAGCGGACGTGATTTTCTCACGATATTCACTACGGTCATAGCGTTCTATTTCGGAACGCAGACAGAAAAGAAAGCGGATAAGGAGTGATTAAAATGAAAAAAGGCATTGACATTTCATATTGCCAGGGCTCGCCTGACTTCTCAAAAGTGCGCGGCGCGGTCGATTTCGTGATAATGCAGATAGGTTACGGGCGTTACGCGGGGCAGATAGACAAGACTTTCGCGCGCAATTACAGCGAGT